>ENA-UALO01000183-UALO01000183.1-human-gut-metagenome-genome-assembly--contig:-NODE-183-length-28221-cov-11.393098_pt1 | contig 28221 bp, 24 predicted proteins | sample MGYA00243701_ERZ654470 | MGnify/ENA primary metagenome ERZ654470 (study PRJEB26926, sample SAMN06164444) | human gut metagenome | biome: ENVO:00009003; feature: ENVO:2100002; material: ENVO:00002003...
AGTCGGGGCACTTGCCGTCCACCAGCTGGCTCTCGGTCCAGAAGCTCTCGCAGGGCTTGCAGTATTTGCCCTTGTAGGTGCCCTTGTAGATGTCGCCCTTTTCGTACATCTTACGGAAGATCTTCTGGATGGAGGCACAGTGGTAATCGTCGGTGGTGCGGATGAAGCGGTCGTTGGAGATGTTCATCAGCTTCCACAGGTCCAGGATGCCCTGGGGGCCCTCCACAATGTTGTCCAGGAACTCCTTGGGGGTCTTTCCGGCGGCCTTGGCCTTGTCCTCGATCTTCTGGCCGTGCTCGTCGGTGCCCGTCAGGAACAGCACGTCGCAGCCGGTGAGCCGCTTGTAGCGGGCCATGGCGTCGGTGGCCACGGTGCAGTAGGTGTGGCCGATGTGCAGCTTGTCGGAGGGGTAATAAATGGGGGTTGTGATGTAGAATTTCTGCTTTTCCATGGGGATCTATCTCCTTTTCCGCCGCTCCGAATGGAAGAGCGGCTTAAAATTATGCATATCACGTTTGGTGTTTTTCCCACAGCCGGGAAACGGGGCAAACAAAAAACGCCCCCGGCCACAGCCAAGGGCGATGCGCAGCACCGCGATACCACCTTGCTTCGCCGCTTCCTTGCGAAAAGCGGCCTCATGGAGCGCCCGCACGCCCCGGTGCTGTAACGGGCACACCCGGTCCGGCCTGACGCGCCGCGCTCAGCCGGACGGCTCCGGGGCCATGTTCGCCGGGGCCGCCGTGTCCGCTTTCACCTTGCCGGACTCTCTTGTGACGGAGGCTGCGCCGGGTACTCTTCCCATCTACGCCGTTGATACCTGAATATATTATCCCCCGCAGGAGGGTTTGTCAATCATTTTCTTGGAAAATCGGTCCGTTTATGGTATGATACAAGAAAAAACGGAGGAAGAAGGCCATGAAGCTGGTAAGCTGGAACGTCAACGGCCTGCGGTCATGCCTGACCAAGGGCTTTCTGGAATATGTGAAGCAGGAGGACCCGGACATTGTGTGCCTGCAGGAGACGAAGCTGCAGCCGGAGCAGGCGGTGTTCGAGCTGGAGGGGTATCACCGGTATTTCCACTCCGCCGACAAAAAGGGGTATTCCGGCACGGCGGTGCTGACCAAGGAGGAGCCCCTGTCCGTGGTGTACGGCTTCGGGGACGATGTCCACCGCCACGAGGGGCGGGTCATCACGGCGGAATATCCGGAATTTTATCTGGTGTGCTGCTACACCCCCAACAGTCAGGACGGGCTGAAGCGGCTGGACTACCGGATGCAGTGGGAGGATGACCTGCGGGCATATCTGCTGGAGCTGGACGGAAAAAAGCCCGTGATCTACTGCGGGGACCTGAACGTGGCCCACCAGGAGATGGACCTGAAAAATCCCAGGTCCAACCGGATGAACCCGGGCTTTTCCGACCAGGAGCGGGAGAAGCTGACGCAGCTGCTGGCCGCCGGCTTTGCCGACACCTTCCGGACTCTGCACCCGGAGGAGATCACGTATTCCTGGTGGAGCTATCGGTTCCACGCCCGGGAAAAGAACGCCGGGTGGCGCATTGACTATTTCATCGTGTCCCGGCGGCTTTTGCCCCGGGTGACGGAGGCCGCCATCCGCACGGAGGTGTACGGCAGCGACCACTGCCCGGTGGTGCTGGAGATTTCCTGAAAAAAAGCTTGACTGTCAAGTCCCTTTACCCCTTATACTGCGGAGAAAAGGAGGGCGGCGCCATGCATATCAAGGACATTGAAACACGGACCGGGCTGTCCCGGGCCAACATCCGCTATTATGAGCAGGAGGGGCTGGTGCATCCGGTCCGGGCCCGGAACGGCTATCGGGACTATAGCCAGGAGGATCTGGACACGCTGCTGCGCGTCCGGCTGCTGCGGCGGCTGGACGTGCCCATTGAGGAGATCCGGGCCATGCAGGCCGGGGAGCTGGACCTGGCCGACGTTTTAGAGGAGCGCATCCGGATAGCCCAGCGCCGGGAGGAGCAGGCCCGGAGGGACCAGGCCGTATGCCGGGCCATGCAGGCGGACCGGGTCCGCTATGACAGCCTGGACCCGGAGAAATACTGGCTGGCCCTGCACACGGCGGCCCAGGCAGCTCCCGCCGCGCCCCAGGCAGACCGGCAGGAGCCATGTCCCTGGCGGCGGTTCCTGGCGCGGAATCTGGACCTGGCCCTGTGCTCCTGCGCGGCGGCGCTGGCAATGCTGGCAGGGCACATATCGTTCCGCCAGCAGGGGTTCTCCCTGCTCAACACCATAGGCGCACTGCTGCTGATGCTGGCGGTGGAGCCGGTGCTGCTGCACCTGTGGGGGACCACGCCGGGAAAGCGGCTGCTGGGTCTGACGGTGGAAAAGCCCGACGGGCGGCGGCCGGAGTGGGGTGAGGCCTTTGCCTACACGGCTCTGGCGCTGGTATGCGGCATGGCGCTGCTGATTCCCGTGGTGCGGCTGTGGCGGCTGAAAAAAAGCTATCAGGCCTGCCGGGACGGACTGAAGCTGCCCTGGGAGGGAGAGGTGCTGTGCCAGAGCCGGGACATTCCCGGCTGGCGGTGGGCGCTGCTGCCCGCAGCCCACGGGCTGCTGATCCTGGTCATCGTGTGCGGCCTGATGAGTGCCATGATCCCTGTCCACCGGGGACGGCTGACGGTTCCGGAGTTTGCGGAGAACTTCAATCAAATGGCCCAGGCGGTGGAATCGCCTCTGCGGCTGCGGGAGGACGGCACCTGGGTGCGGGACATGCTGACAGGCTGCTATCCGGGGTTCAGGAAGAACGCCTTTCCCCAATCGCTGACCTTTGAGACGGACGGGGTCGGGTACATTACCGCCGTGCGCTTTCAGTGCGGCTACACTGCCCAGGGCGGGATGCAGGCCGTCGGTGACCCGGATGTGGTGTGGGCCGGGTATGCATACATACACCCGCTGCTGCTGTGCATGATGGCGGGACCCGGGGCCCAGGAGGGCGGCCGGCTGCTGCATCCCAGGGCACGGGATATCATAGCGCTGGTCAACGAAAGCTGGTACCAGGGGCTTACCTATGACGCAGGGAGCACCCACACCGCCGCCCGGGTGAACTGCTGGGGCTATCTCCGGGAGGGCGAAGATACCATGCTGATCCCCGTGGAGGATTCGTGCCAGTTCACCGGGGAATTTGCAATCGTTTGGAAATAATGCGCCGGCCTTCAGCCAGGGCAGGCGGCGAAAAAACGGCCGCGCAGTTCAGGTGAACTGTGCGGCCGTTTTTTATATCGGTCGTTTTGCCTGCGCCGCAGGCGTCAACTTACCATTTACTGCTGGTCCTTAATGGCAGCCTGTGTCGCCCTTATGTACGGCAGGGGAACATTCCCCTGCTATGCTGATCGTGGCTGTGCTTTTTCTTTTTCCTCCCACCGTGCAATGCAGCGGATCGTCGGGATTGCCATTGAAGCGGAGATACCAATCAAAGCCGTCCTTTGAAGCAACAATTTTAACAACAAAGGCTTCAATTACACTTTCCGGAATATCCTTGTCATCCCAATTTGTGTACTGCTCCAACGCATATTGCAGAACGGTCAGCTTTTCAGCATAGTCCTCAATTTGAATTTCAGGCTTCTGTTTGCTTTCAAGTTCCTTGATTTCTGAATCCAACTTCTGCATCGTCAATTCAAGCTCGGATGTTTTCTTTTTGAAAAGGTCTTTACTGATTTCGTCTTCTGCCCGCATTTCAATAAAGTTGTCAAGCTTAGTATTCAGCTTTTCAAGCTCTGCTCTTTTGCATCGCAGAATTTCTGTATAATCCTCTTGGCTTTCGGTGTCGCCTATATGCGCTTCAAGCATAGAATTCGCCAAAGCCAAAACCTTATCTTTTTCGGTGAGATAATTCCTGAATATATAACTTGCCATCATTTGTAGCCGCCATTCGGGTATCATCGGGGTTTGGCATATTCCGTCAAGTGAAAGTCCACGCTTTTTCCGACTTTTGTAGGAGCCGGTATGAACAGAGCTGTAGCACTGATATGCGGCATTTGCCACCCTGTCTTTTCTGTCCCAAACCCGCATGCTGAATTTGTGCCCACATTCACAGACAAGAAGTTTTCCCCACACGGTAGTGCGTGGCCTTTTGCCGGTTGTCTTTCTTCCTGTGTCAAGATTTTTGCATTTGCTTCTTTTGCTTTCCATAATGATTTGCACCCTTTCATAATCTGCCACCGACACCAATGCTTCGTGCGATCCCTGTACCTTTGTGAATTCAATTTCGCCGTAATTTTTGACTTTCTTCTGCGTCAGATAATCCGGTGTATATTCCTTATGGTATGTGATGATACCGCAATAAAAGGAATTTTTGAGAATATGAGAAATGACAGTGCAATACCACCTGTCGAGTCCCGCAGAGGTCTTTCGACCTCTGCGTTCCAGCTCGTCCTTGATCTGCATAAGTCCCATTCCGTCAAGGTACATCGCATATATCATTTTTACCGTTTTGGCTTGCTCAGGATCTACCGTCCACTCAACTTTCTTTTTGTTATCATCTACAATTTTAGCCACCCGCTTATAGCCCAGAATATTACCATTACCGTAGATGACACCGTTGTTCATAGAGGTCTGCTGACCGCTTTTTACACGGACAGAGGTTTTACGGCTCTCGTCCTGCGCCAAGGTTGCCATAATGGTGAGCCGCAGCTCGCCGTCCCCGTCAAAAGTCTTTATATTATCATTGATAAAGAACACCTCAACGCCGAGCGACTTCAACTGTCGGGTGTATTGCAAGGTGTCAACCGTATTCCTCGCAAAGCGTGACACCTCACGGGTGATAATCATATCAAATTGCTTTTTCTTCGCATCTGCAATCATTTTCATAAACTGCGGACGCTTCGCCGCCGAAGTTCCCGTTATGCCTTCATCGACATACTGGCCGACCAAAGTCCATTCCGGTCTTGCGGCAAGGATTGGCTTGTACCAATCCATCTGATTTTCAAGAGCTGAAATCTGCGCTTCGTGCTCGGTTGAAACACGAGCATAAATTACCACTCGCTTTTTTACAAAATTAGAATTGATCATGCTGTCGCTTCCTCCTTTTTATTTGAATTTCCGATGACGAAAGCCGTAACATCAACAATGTCTGCATATTCATTCAGTATATTTCGGTACATAAAATTCGGTACTTTACCGTCCTTATAAAGCTGCTCTATGAGCTTTAAGGCGGCAAAACAATAGTCCGGATTTTTGCTCATTTCAATTTTATTCATTGTATGCCTCCTTTACAAATGTGCGAATTATCTAACATCATGCTGACGGATGAGATACCTGCGGTAATGGTCACAGGCTTTGAGGATAAAATCCTCAAGCTGTTTTGCATCAGCGTTTGGTGCGTATTTTCGTATTTTTTCGGTTGGAATTTTAATGGTTTCCCTCTGATTTGCCTTTTCACGGGAGAGAATTTCGCTAATATTCTCAACTGTAAGATTTCCACCCTGATACCGCTTTTTCATTTCAATGGCTTGCGCATAAGACGGTGTGCAATCGTTCATTTCGCATTGCTCCAAGGTGGCATATTGTTCTTTGTCGCCGAGATAGGACAAAGCCTCGCCGACCATAAGCGCAATTTTGCCCTCGTCCATCAGGTCGAGCAGTTCGGGGATAAGGTGTGTCAGGCGGATATAGCGGCGCACTGTTTCTCGGCTTTCGTTCAGTGTTTCTCCGACCATATCCCCAGTGCGCAACTTCGACACAACTTGTGGCGAAGTTAAATCCGTCCGTTTGCCCTGATGTGACAGAGCCTCCATTTTCAACTTATAAGCAAACGCCTTTTCGGAGGGCAAAATATGCTCCCGGTGGAGGTTGCTGTCTACCACCGCAATGGCGGCAGCATCCCGGTCAAGGGCATAAATTAAGGCAGGGACCTCTGTAATCCCTGCCTTTTGTGCGGCGTGTAAGCGGCGGTGGCCGCTTATGACCTCATATTCCTCTGTATTTTCAATCGGTCGGACGATCAGCGGCGAGAGAATGCCTTGCGTCTGTATGCTTACGATCAGCGTGTTCATTTCGTCATCGTCCTTGACCTTGAACGGGTGTCCGGCAAAGGGACGCAATTTTTCTACCGGAATTGCCACCGGCTTTTTCATCGTATTCTTCATTTTATCTACCTCTTTCTTTGTGTCTTGCACGGGCTTTTTTCTCCAGCTCGTGCTCTTGTTTTAATAGTTCATACAGGTGCGGAGATTTCTCTAAAATCCGTTCCGCACGGCGAAGCCTTTCACGAGCAGGCTTTATTTGTTTGCTGATAGCTTTACGGCGCTCCTTATTTTCGGTTTGTCCCTCCGGCGATTTTGTCCGGCGGATACGGTTGCTGATATTGCTGCGCTCACGCTCTAAATCGGATAGTTGTGCTTTGTTCTCATTGATGTTTTCTTGCAAATCGGCTACGGAGTGAATGCCATTTTCTTTGAGAAAATGGTAATCTGCCACAAGCTCTTTCAAATCCTTTTCAGCCGTCCGCAGATCCGGCGACAGCAGCATTACATCGGCAAGCTGGGCTACGATCTGGATTACCGTTATGACAAGATAAAACACCGTATCCACCAAAACGGTGGCAGTGTCATAACTGTGCTCAATGGAGAAATCCAGCTTTCGCAGCTCGTCCTCCAGCGGAAACCGTTTTGCTCTATATGGTGCCTTGTATTCCAAGGTAAACATTCGATAGCGGTTTTCGGCATTCTGCCGTAGCTGCTCGTTCACACGCTCCTTTGAAAAGCCGATGCTGCTCAGCCGCACGGCTCGCTCCCAGTGCTTTGCTTTTACCGAAAAACGCACCGGATCAAGGGCGTAGCCCAGCGCATAAAGCTGGCTTTCAAATTCTCTCGGAGAGGTGGCAAAAGACAGGCAGTATTCCACATCCTCACGCAGATAGTCCCGATGTGTTTTTCTGCCTGCTTTGTGAACCCAATATTCCTTTTTCTTGCTCTTGCTGTAAAATTCGCTGTTTTCCAAAACGGACAGGCCGTGTTCCCGGCAGATTTGGTCAGACACTCTCCGCAGCTCCTTGTGGTCACCGATTTTGTTCTGAAATTTGCTGCCGTCCTTGAAGGACACAGGGTTCACCACGAAATGACAGTGAATGTTGTCCGTGTTTAGGTGGACGGTGACAAGCACCTGATACTTATCTCCCCACATTCGCCGTGCGGTGGCTTTGCCGATTTCAAAGGCCTGCTCCGGCGTAACCTCGCCCTCCTTGAAGCTCTGAATACCGTGGTAGCCGACGACCTTACCACGAAGCCCGAACCGCCGCTGCACGCCGATCATCTCGGCGTAGGCGTTCTGCCTGGAGCAGTTGATGCCGCCGACAAAGACCTGCCGGTCGGTCTTGTTGTCGTTCTCCACATACCGCAGGGCGGCGTACAAATCCTCGTCCAGATATTCCGGGTCGGTGGTCTTGTCGGGGTTATCGGCGTAGTCCAGCGTTGCTTTCAGATTCCGATACACCGGCCAGAAGCCTGTTACAGCCACATCGCATCACCCCTTTCCCGGCAGCAGAAATTCTGCGGCGATTTGCTTCAGCACAGCGTTGATTTCTTCGTCCAGCTCCGGCGAACTGGCTTTATCCGCAAGCTCACCCAGCCTTTCAAGACAAGCAAAAAGAGCGTCAGGCGGAACCGCTCTCGGCTCGTACCCCAACGCTCTTTGCTTGACATATTCTGTTGTTGAAAGCCCGCACTTTCGAGCTTTGGCTTGGATTTTATCCTTTTCTCTTGCCGTGACACGCACAGCTATTCGTATATCTTTCCCCATACGCATCGCTCCTTTCCGGGGGATTGGGGGCGGCAGCCCCCAAAGGGTAAAGCCGCCTTACCGGGCGGCTTCTGATTGGGACTTTGGCACACAAAGTCCCTGCTTGTTATACCGTGAGACACGCCCTACAGGGGCAGTTTTGACTACCGCTTTTCGGAGGCAAGAACAGCCGTCTTTCCCTTCAGGGCGTATCTTTTCACGGAGCCTACTTGGCTCTGCTTTTACAGTGAAATAATCGCTTTGAGCCGCATATCGGCTTTTTGGCTCAGTTGAAAAACTCGATACTATCACGATCTTCTCCTTTCTTTTTTTCAGGCAGCAAAGAAGCCGCCGGGGATGACCCAGCGGCTCGATGACTGCCTTCTATATATTGAATGGGGGAAATGGCGAAAAAAGGCATGGATTCAGCAACACGGCAAAAACAGTGACCGCAACATTATGAAAAGCCTTGAAAACAGAGACTTTTTCTGATATAGTTATATAGAACGAATGTTCTAATTACGGCGTTCAGAAAAAATATTTCTTGAAAAAAGTAAAAAAAGATTCTGTCCTGCTTATGGGACAGAATCTTTGATAGAATTCAGAAAGAAGAGGGAGCGTATGAGCGATGGGCTTGGCTTTCTTACTGCCGTTTACCGGGATGGTCGGGTGCATATAGGTGGCAAAAGCTACCCAGTGGGCACCTTTGCGGTACATCTTTTGAATCAGTATTATAAGGATGACACGGCGTTGAGGATTGCCGTATTCCGGCAGCACAACTGGAATGTGCAGGAGCAGATTGCCACCGGATATCTGAACGAAACGGATTTTCTCAAGGCTAGGAAGGAAATTCTGGCGATTCTGAAAACCCTGCCAAAGCTGAAACCCTTTTCCTCGCTGGACATTGCTGCAGAGAAGCAGCGCATCGCGGAATTGTTCACACAGGAAAATGCCGCTGCCATACAGGATTACTTCTGCCAAAGAGCGGCGGTTGCGCAGCAGGATCAGGGGGCAATCAGCCTGGGAATCCTTCCGCCGGAATATGATAAGCCCCTTTTCAGGAAGTGTGAAACACTGTGCGCAACAGTCTTGCAGTCCCTCCGCTTTTATGATTCCATCCCGGAGGACACGCACAAGGCCTTTACGCAGCTCCGGCAATTTGTTTCCCGTGTAGACGAGGCAGAACGCTTCGATGAGCGGCACCTGCTGCCCCTTGCGGCGGAGATATTCGGGAAGGCAACTTTCCCCCTGAACACGGAATATATCGCCCTCCCAAAGCGGCGGAACAGCCGGATTCTCGTGACCGCCCGGAGGATGACCTTTGAAAGCTATTACAGCTTTGTACTGACGGACTTCTTTGAGGGGCTGCACTACGGGCATTACCCAAGGAAGTGCGAAATTTGTGGGCAGTATTTTCTGATGCAAAGCGCCCGGCGGCAGAAATACTGCTCCTACGGCACTGCACCGGAGCTATACCATGGTGAGAAAATTTCCTGCCGCCGGTACGCCATCATTCAGGGCAAGGCGGAGCGAGCGAAGGATAATCCCCTCAAAGCTGCTTACGAAAAACGCTGCGCCGCCATCCGCTCCGAAAAGAGTCGGGGGACGATTTCGACGGAATTTGCAGCAGCGGCGCAGGCTATGGCAAAGCGGCGCTTGGAGCAGGCGGAGGAGGACGATGCCTACGCTGCAAAGGAATATTACAAGGGCTTGGAGCGAGCGAAGCTTTACGCCGACACGGACAGAAAGATGAAATCATAAAAATGGAGGTGCGGCCGGTGACCGAAGAACTGAACGAAACTCGCAGAAAGCAGCAAGCACTTTTGGAGCGCCGGATGTACCACCTTACCCCCGCACCGCCCAAGTTGCCGCCGCAGGAGTATATCGAGCTATACCTTGCTGAAAAAGAGGGCAAGTATCTGTTGTGGTACTTGCACGACCGGGAACCGATGCTGAACAAGCTGGCGCAGGATGCCTGCCAGCGTTACGGGCTGGCGGAGCATTTTGCGGACATCAAGCAGGCGGCGGTGTGCGGTATCCTGGCCGCCCTTCAAATGTACGACCCGGCTGTTGGCGCACCGTTTGCCGCTTTTCAAAAGCGGTATATACAGGACGGTATTGATGATTATATCCGCACGGCGCAAAGCGGTGTTATCACCATGACGGCAGACACCTATCCCGTCCTGCGGCGCATTATGGCGATTTACCATCTAAACGGCGATGATTGCAGTGACAGCTGCATCCAGCGATTTGCCAATGAAATCGGACTGGATACCAAAACCGTGCAGCGGTATATTGCAATAGGCGCATTGAACGAGCGGCGGGCGGATTTCTACCTGCAATACGACGAGGACGGCGAGGAAACCGGCGAGGATGTGACGGTGGACGCCGCCTCCCGGCCGGACAAGTTGTACTTCCGGGAGGTGCTGTATGCCGCCTTGTATGAAGCCTACGACAGCCTTACCTACCGGGAGCAGCGCACGGTTGCCAAGCATTTGGGCTTCTGCGATACCTGCTGGGCTATAAAGAAGGCGGTGCAGATAGGCGGCGAGATCGAGTACAGGCCCATAAAGCCTATGACCTTTGAAGAAATCTCCCGCTCCGCCAGCCGCAGGTCGGATAAAGCGTCCGAGCGGACATTCTATGCTGCTATGGAGAAAATGAGGAAGCATATCGAAACGGATGCTGACTATCGTTACCTGTTCGGATAAAACAAAACAGCGCCGTGCTGCAAGGCAAAGATAATTTTCACCCGCAGAGTGAATGCGGGGTGAATTTTCACTTCGCTGTATTGAGTAATGTGAAAAAATGAGTATAATAGAGATAAACAACAACGGAGGTACAGTGTATGCAATATGAAAGCGAACACATTGAATATAAATCTCAGATGGTCGATGACATCTACAAGGAGGTCATCGCCTTTGCCAATACGGACGGCGGCGTGATCTACATCGGCATTGACGATCAGGGCCATGTGACCGGCATTGACAATATCGACGAGACATACACCCGCCTGACCAACGGCATCCGCGATGCCATCCACCCGGATGTGACCATGTTTGTGCGATATGTTCTTCAAGACAATAAGGTAATTCGGATTGAGGTTGGCGAAGGCAGCTACAAGCCCTACTATCTGAAAGCCAAGGGCATGAAGCCCACCGGCGTGTATGTTCGTCAGGGTACATCCAGTGTCCCGGCCTCTCCAGAACAAATCCGCCAGATGATCAAGGAATCGGACGGTGACAATTTTGAGGATGACCGCTGCCTTGACCAGGATCTGACCTTTGAGGCGGCAAAGGCGGCTTTCCAGCAATACGGCGTTGAATTCTCGGTGGGAAAATATCGAGCTTTGGGCATTACCAAAAACGATGTTTTCACAAACCTGGCACTGCTGCTCTCCGACCAATGCCTGCACACCACGAAAATCGCCGTATTCAATGATGAATCCTGCACGGAGTTCCGGGACAGCAAGGAGTTCGGCGGCTCGATTTTCAAGCAGTTTGAAAACGCGATCAACTATCTGGCGCTGTGCAACCGGACCGTGTCCACCATCAAGGGCGTTGTCCGCACAGATAAGCAGGACTATCCTGAGGAAGCCATCCGCGAAGCACTGCTCAACGCGCTGGTGCATCGGGATTACAGTTTCAGCGGCAGCATTATCATCAATGTAAACGACAGCAAAATGGAGTTCATTTCTCTGGGCGGACTCCTGCCCGGCCTTTCCACGGAGGATATCCGCATCGGCGTTTCCCAGCCGAGGAATAAGAAGTTGGCGGAGATCTTCCACCGCCTGCGCCTGATTGAAAGCTACGGCACCGGCATCCGCCGTATTTTCAAGCTCTATGAAAACTGCCCCGTGCAGCCCAGCATCGAGGCAACAGCCAATGCGTTTCGGATCGTGCTGCCGAACATGAATACCTGCACCGGTGCCGCTGAGCGCGCACCGGAAGCTACCGAAAAAGCGCCTGCCACCGTCACGCCTCAGATGAAAACGGTGCTGGACTATCTGGCAGAGTACGGCGAAATGACGGATGAAGATCTGCAGGAGCTGCTGAATGTCAAAAAGACGCGAGCGTATCTGCTGGCCCGCCAGATGCGCGAAAACGGGCTGATTGAGGTCGTCGGCCGAGGGGCGGAGAAAAAGTACAAATTAAAATGACGGAGGAAGCAGAATATGTCCATCAGCAAAACATTTGGTGAGGTGTATAGAAAATAAATGATTACCAAGAATGATGTACTTAATAAAATATCGAATTTTAACTGTACGATTGACGCAGAAAAAATAAAGTTTCCCGGAATCCTTCAAGAGGTAAATGGAAATATTGTCCTGAATGCCATGGTTTCGGTAGATCAATATCAAAAGATGCTATCAAGTGCCGACTTTAATATATTAGGAAGTATTTTTGGGAAAGAAGCAACTTTAATTGGATGTCATATTCACTCTACGTCCGGCTCCATGGGATCGAACGATGTTTCTCTTCTCATAATCCCAAGTGAGATAATTGTGGGCAAGTGTTTTGTTTCAATTCCAATGGTAAGGAGAATAACGCTGTCTACTCCAGATTTAAACTATATGTTTGCCGGCACTTCTCCGTTAGAACCCAATCGGAACATCACAAAAGAGAATCCTAGTGTTTTGAATTTTACTTATCCAAAGCCGATTCGCACTCAGGATAAATATGGAGAGATAGAATTGTATCAAAAATACATCTCGCACGATTCTGCCAGAAAAGAGTATCTTCATACTATTATTTCCGTTGTTGCGTACTCTTTCGCAAGCCCGTTGTCTTTAATGGACGCTGTTGCGAAAGCCTTTGCGGCAATAAACCTCTTCTCATTCTTCGGAAATGGATATATTTCATACGGAGAGATAAGCTTTCAAGTCGAGAACGATAGAAGCGAGTATATGTTATACCTAAACTATAGAGAAAATGTCCCGGCAGTCAATGAGCCATTCCTCATTATGACGTCCGTATTCGAAGGAAGCTTTGAGAAAATATGGAGAGCATGGCTTGATCTCTATGAAAGTGCCAACCCGATTCCCGCTCTTTTTTATGAAATCATTTGTAACCGCTCAACAAGGATAAATAGTTTCTTGAATTTGTCACAAGCGATTGAGGTGTACTCAAACATTTACAGAGATGATAAAGCCAAGGCAGTGGCCAAAAACGACCCGAACAATACAGGAAAATGGAAGCAAACATTAAAGCATAGATATCAAGATATATTATCTGCTTACAACAATGTGTTCGAATTGAGCGAGTCCAATATAGAAGATTACGCACGAAGCTTTTCAAATATGAGAAACTATTATACGCATTATAATTCCGGGAGATATATTAAGCCATCCTATGATGAACTGTTTGCTGCAATTCACATATTGAGATTTGTTTTGTTGACCATTGTATATACATCTGTTGGACTCCCTGATAGTTGCATTCTTGAGTGTAAAAGCAGAAATATATTCAGCAACTTTAACTACGATACCGGCGTAATATTGAATTACTCCCAAAAGAGTGCGAAATAATAAATAACACCTGAGAATCCTTCCGAATGGCAGCATATACTAAAGCGCCGCAAGTAAGTTAATCGCTTACCTGCGGCGCTTTAGTATTAGGCCTTCTTGGCCCATCCTGAGACTATAGTTTCGAATAACTGTGGCTTTGCAAATCGGGGCTGGCTTTCTGTCCGCACATTCGTTTTTCGTCACCGCATTTTCTACAATAATCGGTGACAATTTTTGTTTTCATACTTTTCGAGTAGAATATTAAAAAATGCTCGGAGGTAAATACACAATGGAAGGACGAGTTATTACGGCAAAGATGATTGCCGAATTCAAGGAACATCTTATCTTAGAGGAAAGGAGTGTGGCAACCATCCAAAAGTATATTCGGGATGTAAAGGCGTTTACGGCATATGCGCAAAACAGTGCCATTTCCAAAGAAATCGTCATTGCATATAAGAAATATTTGCAAGAGAACTATGCGGTGCGGAGCGTTAATTCCATGCTGGCCAGCATCAACAGTCTGTTTGTGTTTCTTGGCTGGCACGATCTGAAGGTAAAAGCCCTGAAGCTGCAGCAGCAGGTCTATTGTCCCGAAGAAAAGGAACTGACCAAAGCGGAGTACGCCCGTCTTTGCCAAGCGGCGCAGCGTAGGCACAACGAGCGGCTGAATCTCATCTTGCAGACCATCTGCGGTACCGGCATCCGGGTCAGCGAGCTGCAATTCATCACCGTGGAAGCGGCCAAATGCGGCGAGGCAGTGGTGCGCTGCAAAGGCAAAACCCGCGCGGTGTTTATCGTGCGGGAGCTGAGACAAAAACTGCTCCGCTATGCTGCAGAGCAGAATATTCAGAGTGGAATGATTTTCGTGACCCGCACGGGCAAACCCATCAGCCGCACGAATATCTGGCGGGAGATGAAAGCGTTGTGCGTCGAGGCAGATGTCAACCCGCAAAAAGTGTTTCCCCATAACCTGCGCCACCTGTTCGCCCGTGTGTTTTACGGCATTGAGAAGGATATTGCCAAGCTGGCGGACATTCTCGGTCACTCAAGTATTAACACCACACGAATCTACATCATTTCCACCGGCATAGAGCACCGCCGCCGGATGGAAAATATGCACCTGATCCTATGAAAAAAGCCGCCAAATTGGCGGTAAGTACATAATCCGCATTATGTTGCATTTAGGCGAAATTTCTCTAAAGGTATTCAATTATTCATTAGCATTTTATCACCTATTTTAGCGTAACGCAATAAAAATAACAGAGAAAAGTATGATTCTGCCGAAAATTGTCTATCTGAACACAGCAAAAGAGAGCCTTTTCAAAACAAAAATTGAAAAGGCTTGGATTTTTGCGCTGTTTTACAGGTTGGTAGCGGTATACCTCATAGGCAAGCTCTCGTGCTGGCAAAACGACTGCAACATAATGCGGATTATGTTTTGGGCAATTTTATGTGGAGGGAATGTTTATGGGAAAAATCGCAGATCTCATCAAATACGAGGGGGACAACAGCACCTTCATCTGGAAGCATCCCTGTGAGGACTTTAACAGCATGACGCAGCTGGTGGTCCACGAATCGCAGGAAGCAATTTTCTTTATGAACGGCCAGGCTCTGGACCTGTTCGGCCCCGGGCGCTACACACTGGAAACGGAGAACATCCCCAAAACCGGCAAGCTGCTGAATCGGGCCACCGGCGACACCTCCCCCTTCCACTGCGAGGTCTACTTCATCAATAAGACCGAGCAAATGTCGGTGAAATGGGGCACGGACAGCAAGGTGCAGTACATTGAGCCCACCTACGGCTTCCCCCTCTCCATCGGTGCCAGCGGCGAAATGAGCCTGCGGGTGGAGGACAGCCGCAAGCTGCTGGTGAAGCTGGTGGGCACGGAGAATTTCCTGGGTCAGCAGAAGCTGGTGGGCTTTTTCCGGGCATTTCTCATGACTCGGGTCAAGACCTACATCGCCCAAGTGATGAAGGCCAGCGCCATCAATATTTTTGAAATTGACGAGCATCTCACCACATTTTCCGAGAGCATCCATAAGCTGCTGATTCCGGACTTCGCCGACTATGGCGTGGCGCTGGAGCGGTTCTTTGTCACCACCATTGTGAGGCCCGACGGCGATAAGCAGTACGAGAAATTCAAGGAGCTGCATTTCCGTCAGTATGCCGACATTGCCGAGGCGAAGCTCCGCCAGCAGACGGACCTGATCTACGCCCAGACGGAGGCCCAAAAGGTGGTCATCGACTCCCAGGCCCAGGCCACCAAGCGGGCTCAGGAGGGATACACCTACGCCCAGGAGCGTGGCTTCGATGTGGCGGAAAAGGTGGCGCAGAACGAGGCCGTGGGCCAGTTCACCAACATGGGCGTTGGCCTGGGCACCATGGCGGGCGTGGGCGGCGCAGTGGGCGGCGTGGTAGGAAATGCCGTAAACGGAGCCATGCAGGCAGCAACGGAGCCTCCCGCCCCGGCGGCACAGCCCGCAGACGAGATGGCGGCCTTTAAGGCAAAGGTGGAGAAGCTGGGCATTATGAAGGAATCCGGCCTCATTACCGACGAGGAATTTGCCGCCATGAAGACCGAGCTGCTGAAAAATATTTTGTGATAGGGGGAGAGACCGATGAAAAAGAATTTTAAGTCCTATGCGCTGATTTGGGCGATTTTCCTGGTGGCGTTCAATGTCATAGTCTTTTTAGTCCGGCCCATCATTCCGGGCTACGAGATCCATTATGATCTGCGGTTTTGGATCGCGTGGCTGTTTGTGGTAGCCGCGTTTGTAGGGAATCTCCTGTGTGCAAACAAGGCGTTCCAGGCGGAGAATCTGGAAAAGCTGTTTTACAAGGTGCCGCTGATCTCAGTCAGCTACCGGGGGCTGATCGGGATGCTGGTGCTGGGCGGGGCGCTGATGCTGATTCCCAACTGCCCGGCGTGGATCGCAGCTGTCGTTTGCGTAGCCATTGCCGCCTTTACGGCGGCGGCCGTAGTCAAGGCCGATTGGGCCGGGGTGGCCGTCAGCGCCACCCACGAGAAGGTCAAGGCGCAGACGCAGTTCATAAAGCTGCTGACGGCGGACGCCGAGACGCTGCTGGGCAGGGCCAAGACCCCGGATGCGAAAATCGCGGCCAAGAAAGTCTATGAGGCGCTGCGGTATTCCGACCCTATGAGCAGTGAAGCGCTGGGCGAGATCGAGGCAGAGCTGGCGGAGAAATTCAAGGCATTGGAAGCCGCCGTGACTGCTGACCAAAGCGTGACAGAGGCGGCGGAGAGCCTGCTGGAAACCCTGGCGGAGCGGAATAGAAAGTGTAAGGCGATGAAATGAAAAGCACAGAAGATAAATCCAAGCGAATTGAAATGGTTGATATGCATCAATATTTCATTGAAAGGATTAATGCCGCAGTAGGGGAATCACGCTATTTTGAAGCATCCTGGCTAATTTACGCGTGCATGGAAAATAGGTTTTTTCGTGTGTTGCAGAAATTCAAAAGGCAATGCAAATATTGCAGAGGAAAATGCAAGAAGAACAAGAACGAATTAGCCTTAAGCACAAAAATAGCATGTGTCGAGCGGCTCTGTAAAGAAGATGTTGAATGTATTTCCGCTTCGTTCTCGCCGGAACAATTGGAGAAAATCAAGCTGTGGGTGAAAAAGCGTAACCGGCTAATGCATGATTTATTAAGCCTGGAAACATATAAAAATGTGGATGATGATTTTATGGATTCTTCAATTGAAGGGCAGAAATTATTGTCTGATCTCTATGATTCCTGCACAAATTTTCGGAATATATTCTATGTAGATGATTACGAATTTGTTTTCCCCGAGGCAGCAATGGAGAATTGCGTTTGTGCCAAAAAGGAAAATGTATAAAGGAGAGTATTTATGACAATCTTCAAATGCAAAATGTGCGGTGGGACGCTGGAATTTAACCCCGGCGACACCGTGGCCGTGTGCGATAGCTGCGGCACCAAGCAGACCCTGCCCAAGCTGGACGATGACCGGCGGGCCAATCTCTATGACCGGGCCAACCACTTCCGCCGCAGCAACGAATACGACAAGGCCATGGGCATCTACGAGCAGATTTTGGCCGAGGACAACACCGATGCCGAGGCCTACTGGTCCCTGGTCCTGTGCCGCTACGGCATCGAGTATGTGGAGGACCCTACCACCCACAAGCGTGTGCCCACGGTGAACCGGGCGCAGTTTACCTCCATCTTTGACGACGACAACTATAAGTCCGCCCTGCACTATGCCGATGCCGCCCAGCGGGAGGTCTACGAATCCGAGGCCAAGGCCATCAACGAGATTCAAAAGGGCATCCTGGCCATTTCTCAAAAGGAGCAGCCCTTTGATGTGTTCATCTGCTACAAGGAGACGGACAATAGCGGTCGCCGCACCCCGGATAGTGTGCTGGCCAACGACCTGTACCACCAGCTCACTCAGGAGGGCTTCAAGGTGTTCTTTGCCCGCATTACCCTGGAGGACAAGCTGGGCACCGCCTACGAGCCGTACATATTCGCCGCCCTCAACAGCGCCAAGGTCATGGTGGTGCTGGGCACCAAGCCGGAGTATTTTAACGCCGTGTGGGTGAAAAACGAGTGGAGCCGTTACCTGGCGCTGGTGAAAAACAGCGGTGGTAAGAAGATGCTGATCCCCGCCTACAAGGATATGGACCCCTATGATCTGCCGGAGGAGTTTTCCCACCTGCAGGCCCAGGACATGGGCAAGCTGGGCTTCATGCAGGACCTGATCCGTGGCATCAAGAAGATTATCTCCGCCGATGCGCCGAAAGCGGCGGTGAAGGAGACCGTTGTGGTAAGCGGCGGCAATGCAGCCGTGGAGCCGCTTTTGAAGCGTGCCTTTATGTTCCTGGAGGACGGCAACTGGCAGGAGGCGGACACCTACTGTGAAAAGGTGCTGGACCAGGACCCTGAGAATGCCAGAGCATATTTAGGAAAACTGATGGCGCAGCTACATATTGCTACGAAAGAGAAACTACCGAATTGCGCCACGGAACTGACGCAAAATGACAATTATCAAAAGGCGCTTCGCTTTGCGGATAATGCGCTGCACACGACACTGACAGAGGCCAACGAGCAGATTTGTCGGCGTAATGCGAAAGCTGTTTACGACCGCGCGGCGGAGATCGCCAAAAGCGCCACCAGTATGGCAGAATTTCAAAATGCTGCAAATATGTTTGCGTCTATTGAGCAGTTTGAGGATGCCGCGGAAAAGCGGGAGGAGTGCCAGCAGTCGGCTGAGAAGTGCAGACTTGCAATAGTAGAAGCTGATAACGAACGCGCTTATAATGTAGCAATAGAACATATGCGGTGGAATCGCTATGCAGAGGCGCTGCGGAGATTAGAGGAAATAACGGGCTGGAAGGATGCTGATAAACTGGCCGGTGTCTGCCGTGAAAAGATTGAAGTCCAGAAAAAAGCTCAGAAAAAAATCGCGAAATATGCAAAAATCGTTTTGCCTGCTGTTGCTGTGCTGGTGATTGCCATCCTTGTTATAAGCAATTTGGTTCGCAACTCGACATTTTTGAAAGAGAAAAAAGAAGATTTTTCGGCTGCGCAAGTAGGTCAAAGAATCGAATTCGGAACCTATGAGCAAGATAACATTAGGTATGATGAAACAAAAAAGGGGAAAGATCCAATTTATTGGATCGTCCTTGAAAAGCAAGACGATCGCATTTTGGTTGTCAGTTCGCTTATTCTCGATATTCACTCCTATGATGAATCTTATTCGGATGTCGTGACTTGGGAAAAATGTTCGTTGCGGAGGTGGCTGAATAATACCTTCATAAATAATGCATTTAACGCAACGGAGCGGAAATTGATTCTTGAAGCGGAAGTTCCTGCGGATAAATATCCAGATTGTGACACCGATCCCGGAAATGCCACAACAGACCATATTTTCTTACTGAGTGCCTCTGAATATCTGAAATATTTTTCTACTAATAAGAGTAGTTTCTCAGAATATGCAGATATAATGCGTGAGGACAGGGGCGGATACACTTATTGGTGGCTTCGTACCCCGGGAGAAGGTTATTTTGGTTCAGGACAGACGCAAGTTTCTTGCGATAGCGGTAATATGATTAGTGGATTGGGAAATACTGACGCAGATTGCGGCGTTCGCCCCGCCATGTGGCTTAGCCTGAAGTGACAAAGGAGAAAATTCACATGAAATATGTGAATTTATCAGAAGCAGATAAGGCTCAATGCTTTATTGATTTAAAAATATAACATTATCTGCGCAATCCGTTAATCAAGCATTTTTACTCCAACTTCTGTCCTGCTCATTTGAAGAATTTTTATTTTGATCGGAGGGTTGAATAATGATTGACAACATACTCTCTGCGGAGCTTACAAACAAAATCGTCCATGTAATCAAGCATCAATGCGCTGAATTTCAGAGGTTGACGAAGGATATTCAACATACGCTCTACGAGCCTTACACAAGAAGTCGTCAAAAGTCTATGTTAACATCAACCGTTTTGTCTGGATTCGCTCCTCATCGTTTTACTGAAGAATGCGTTGAAGTTCAAGATGTGTATTATGGTTTGAAAAGGGGGCTCTGTCAGCCCGAATTAAAAACAAGCTCAGCAGTTATACAAATTTATAGCGATGGTGCCACGCCCCAAAATAGTTTATTCGTCAAAGAAATGTGCCAGAAATTTAACAGGGAAGATCACGGTGTCCCTCATTTCCTAATAATAAGATTTGCTGCAAATAAAAATGGTTATTTGCGCTCAATCAAGGCTCAGTATCTGAGTGAAAACTGCAACATTATCGAGGAAAAAATGCTATACAAAGCCGCAAATGTAAAAGTGTTGAGCAAGCGCAAAACCGCATGAATTAGTCCATTTGTGTTTATAACGCCCGGGGCACTGCATCGCAGTGCCCCGGGCATTGTTACATGGCATATTTTTTTGCTAACACTTACCCTTTATTCACCTTGCCTTGCGGTGGCGCAAGCTGTTTAGAGCGGGCTACCAAATAGGTAGTCCGCTCCATTTACGCATATATCAGTTCGCTGTTTGTGATTTCTACCGCTCTGTAACGGATGCTGTTCAACTTCCGCACCCACTCCATCGAATTGGCTGCTTTCAGCTGCTCGGTCACACCTTCGTGCTCTGCCATTTGCTTTACTATCCGCTCGAACATTTCCTCTGCCTGTCGGTCGATGTCAACAAGGTAGCTGTCCAGCTTGCCGCTGGTCAACAGGTTGGCATAGCGTACACGGCGATGCTCCTTGAGATAGCGGCGATGCCGCTGTCCCCATATCCCGATATATGCCTGTTCTTCTTCCGGCAGTTTCAGACAAGGCAAGTAATAGTCGCCCTGCAATTCGTACCACAGTCCGTTGTTTTCATCAAATTTGTACTTTTCCACAATTCTTGACCTCCTTATGCCTACATTGTAGCAAAAGGAAATCTCATTTACGAATGTACGGATTGCAGAAAGCAAAAAACTCCCCGACTACATTTCTGTAATCGGGGAGTCGGTTCAGATATAAAGCCTTACTCGAATGTCGTGCCAGTTATACACACGGCGCTTGGTTGACAAGGAATACACATATTCCTTTGCATCGTCAATCGTCAGTGTAAATTCAGCGAACTGCAAGAAGCTGTGGCTTAGTTCCTGCCATCCTTGATGGCAGCCTGTGCGGCGGCCAGACGAGCGATGGGCACGCGGAAGGGAGAGCAGGACACATAGTCCAGGCCCACCTTGTGGCAGAACTCCACGCTGCTGGGATCGCCGCCGTGCTCGCCGCAGATGCCCAGGTGCAGGTCGGGACGGGTCTCGCGGCCCAGCTTGGCAGCCATCTTCACCAGCTTGCCAACGCCCACCTGGTCCAGCTTGGCGAAGGGATCGTTCTCATAGATCTTCTTGTCATAGTAGGCACCCAAGAACTTGCCGGCGTCGTCACGGCTGAAGCCGAAGGTCATCTGGGTCAGGTCGTTGGTGCCGAAGGAGAAGAACTCAGCCTCGGTGGCGATCTCGTCGGCGGTCAGAGCGGCACGGGGGATCTCGATCATGGTGCCCACCAGATACTTCATCTCCACGCCGGCAGCGGCCAGCTCCTCGTCAGCGGTCTTGACCACGATGCTCTTGACGTACTTCAGCTCCTTGACCTCGCCCACCAGGGGGATCATGATCTCGGGAACCATGTTCCACTCGGGATGACGCTTCTGAACGTTGATGGCGGCGCGGATGACGGCACGGGTCTGCATGACGGCGATCTCGGGGAAGGTGACGGCCAGACGGCAGCCACGGTGACCCATCATGGGGTTGAACTCATGCAGGGAGGCGATGATGGCCTTGATCTCGGCCACGGTCTTGCCCATATCCTTGGCCAGCAGCTCGATGTCGGCCTCCTCGGTGGGAACGAACTCATGCAGGGGGGGATCCAGGAAGCGGATGGTCACGGGGCAGCCCTCCATGGCCTCATAGATGCCCTCGAAGTCGCCCTGCTGCATGGGCAGCAGCTTGGCCAGAGCCTTTTCGCGCTGCTCCACGGTGTCGGAGCAGATCATCTCGCGGATGGCGGCGATGCGGTCGCCCTCGAAGAACATATGCTCGGTGCGGCACAGGCCGATGCCCTGGGCGCCCAGCTCACGGGCCTTGGCGGCATCGTGGGGGGTGTCGGCGTTGGTGCGGACCTGCAGCCGGCGATACTTGTCGGCCCAGGCCATGATGCGGCCGAAGTCGCCGCCCACGCTGGCGTCCACGGTGGGCATAGCACCGTCGTAGATGTTGCCGGTGGAGCCGTCCAGGCTCAGCCAGTCACCCTCGTGATAGGTCTTGCCGGCCAGGGTGAACTGCTTGTTCTCCTCGTCCATGACGATGGCGCCGCAGCCGGAGACGCAGCACTTGCCCATGCCGCGGGCCACAACGGCGGCGTGGGAGGTCATGCCGCCGCGAACGGTCAGGATGCCCTGGGCGGCCTTCATGCCCTCGATATCCTCGGGAGAGGTCTCCAGACGGACCAGGACCACCTTCTCGCCCCGGGCAGCCCATTCCTTGGCGTCCTCGGCGGAGTAGACGATCTTGCCGCAGGCGGCGCCGGGAGAGGCGGGCAGCGCCTTGCCCACAGGGGCGGCAGCCTTCAGCGCGGCGGGGTCAAACTGGGGGTGCAGCAGGGTATCCAGGTTCCGGGGATCGATCATGGCCACGGCCTGCTGCTCGGAGATCATGCCCTCGTCCACCAGGTCGCAGGCGATCTTCAGGGCGGCGGGAGCGGTGCGCTTGCCGTTGCGGGTCTGGAGCATGTACAGCTGGCCATGCTCCACGGTGAACTCCATATCCTGCATATCGCGATAGTGATCCTCCAGGGTCTTGCACACGTCCACGAACTGGGCATAGGCCTCGGGGAACTTCTCGGCCATCTGGTCGATGGGCATGGGGGTACGCACGCCGGCCACCACGTCCTCGCCCTGGGCATTGGTCAGGAACTCGCCCATGAGCTTCTTCTCGCCGGTGGCGGGGTTGCGGGTGAAGGCCACGCCGGTGCCGCAGTCGTCGCCCATGTTGCCGAAGGCCATGGACTGCACGTTGACGGCGGTGCCCCAGGAATAGGGGATGTCGTTGTCCCGGCGATACACGTTGGCGCGGGGATTATCCCAGCTGCGGAACACGGCCTTGATGGCGCCCAGCAGCTGCTCCTTGGGATCGGAGGGGAAGTCCTGGCCGATCTTTGCCTTATACTCGGCCTTGAACTGGCCGGCCAGCTCCTTCAGGTCCTCAGCGGTGAGCTCCACGTCCTGGGTGACGCCCTTCCTGGCCTTCATCTCGTCGATGAGCTGCTCGAAATACTTCTTGCCCACCTCCATGACCACGTCGGAGTACATCTGGATGAAGCGGCGATAGCAGTCCCAGGCCCAGCGGGGGTTGTTGGACTTCTTGGCGATGACGTCCACCACGTCCTCATTGAGGCCCAGGTTCAGGATGGTGTCCATCATGCCGGGCATGGAGGCGCGGGCTCCGGAGCGGACGGAGACCAGCAGGGGATTCTCATGATCGCCGAACTTCTTGCCGGTGATCTGCTCCATCTTCTCGATGTATTCCATGATCTCGGCCATGATGGCGTCGTTGATCTGGCGGCCATCTTCATAATACTGGGTGCAGGCCTCGGTGGTGATGGTGAAGCCCTGGGGGACGGGCAGGCCGATGTTGGTCATCTCGGCCAGATTGGCGCCCTTACCGCCCAGCAGCTCGCGCATCTTGGCGTTGCCCTCGGTAAAGAGATAGCAATACTTCTTACTCATGTAGTTCCCTCCGTATATAAAATAAAATTGCGAACAACTTATTATAGGCATATCTTCTGTCAAAAGCAAGACTATTTTCGCAAAAAGGAATCTTTTTGCCATTATGGCCCAAAATTACCGGGAATAATCTCCTGACGGGAAACTATTTTTTGCAGAAAACCCGTCCCGGCACCTTGCAGACGGGGCGGAGGGTATGCTATACTTATAAAATTGGAAAGTATAACAATGGGGAGGAAGGACCGTGGGGCAGCTTCTGCCGGAAAACAGCACATTGGCCCGCCGGCTGCGCCGGGCCGCCGCAGGCGGAGCCCTGCCCCATGCCATCATCTTCTCCGGCAGCGGAGGCCGCATGGCCGCCGCCCGCTTTGCCGCCGCCGCCATGGAGTGCGAGGCGCAAAGCGGAAAGCCCTGCCTGCAATGCCGCCAGTGCCGCAAGGTGCTGGAGGACATCCACCCCGATGTCCAGACGGTGCAGGACCCCGACCACCGGGAGCTGCCGGTGGACCTGCTGCGAAGCCTGCGGCAGGACGCATACATCCGCCCCAACGACGGGGCCGCCAAGGTGTACATCTTCCCGGACTGCGACGCTTTGAACCAGCGGGACCAGAACGTGCTGCTGAAGCTGGTGGAGGAGGGGCCGCCCTACGCGGCGTTCCTGTTCTGCACGGAGACGGCGGCGGCGCTGCTGCCCACCATCCGCTCCCGGTGCGTGGAGTGGAAGCTCCGGGGCGAGGACGAGGACGCCCGGGACGACGCCGCCCGGGACCTGTGCCGGGCCTTCGCTTCGGGACAGCTGCTGCCGGTGAGCCAATACCTGGTGGGGCTGGAGAATAAGCGCCTCAAGCGCGAGCAGCTCCAGCAGCTGCTGGAGAACGCCTGGCGAGCCTCTGCCGAGGCGCTGCTGGCCGCCTGCGGCAAGCCAGACCCTGCGGACATTCCCGGGGCGGAGGAGCTGCGCCGGGGGCTTACCGTGCGCCAGCTGCAGGGCATGACAGACCTGATGAAGCAATACTGCCTGGAGTGCCGCTATAACGTGGGCGTGGGCCATGTGCTGGGAGCCCTGTGCGCCGGGTGGGAAAAGCTGCTTTGACATACACGGAAAGGAATCGAAATATATGACAACTGTGATCAGCGTCCGCTTCCGCAGCGGATGCAAAACCTACTTCTTTGACCCCGGCGACGTGCAGGTGCAGACCGGGGACCACGTCATCGTGGAGACGGCCCAGGGCCTGGAATACGCCCAGTGCACCATGGGCAACCACCCGGTGGACGACTGCTGCGTCATCCAGCCCCTGCGGCCCATGGTCCGCGTGGCCACGGAGAACGACCGCCGCACAGCGGCCCACAACCGCACCCGGGAGAAGGAAGCCTTCGATATCTGCCAGCGGAAGATCCTCCAGCACAACCTGGAGATGAAGCTGGTGCGGGTGGAGTGCAGCTTCGAGGGGAACAAGATTCTGTTCTTCTTCACCGCCGACGGGCGGGTGGACTTCCGGGAGCTGGTAAAGGACCTGGCGTCGGTGTTCCGGGCCCGCATCGAGCTGCGGCAGATCGGCGTCCGGGACGAGGCCAAGATGCTGGGAGGCCTGGGGATCTGCGGCCGCCCCTTCTGCTGTGCCCAGTTTCTGGATGACTTTGTGCCCGTGTCCATCAAAATGGCTAAGACCCAGAGTCTGTCCCTGAACCCCACGAAAATTTCCGGCACCTGCGGGCGGCTGATGTGCTGCCTGAAATATGAGCAGGACGCCTATGAGGACGCTCTGAAGCGCATGCCCAAGAACGACTCCTTTGTCCAGACGCCGGATGGCCCCGGCAACATCTGCGACGTAAACGTGCTGAGGGAAACGGTTCATGTCCGGCTGGATGAGAAGCCCGAAGCCCCCCGGTGCTATCACAGCTGCGAGCTGTGTGTGCTGCGCAACGGCAAGGGCAGCCGCGATGGCATCCAGGTGCCCCAGGAGCGGCCCGCCCGGTATGTGGAGGAGCGGAAGGAGGACGAGTTCCCCATGCCCCTGGTCATCGCGGACTTTGATCCCGACGCCCCTGCCCGGGAGGAACGGCCCGCCCGCCGCCGGAACGAGCGCCGCCGCCGGGGCGGCGGAAGCAAGCCCCAGCAGACGGCGGAGAAGGTCCCGGAGAAGCGGGAGAAGCCCCGTCCGCCGGAAAAGAAGCGTCCCGATGGGCCCAGGGCCGACGACAAACCTCGCCGTCCCCGCCGCAAGCCTGGGGACAAGCCCCAGGAGAACCGTCCCCAGCCGCCGAAGAGCGGCGCCCCCAAGCCGTCTCAGAAGCCCGCGGAGAACGCGGCGCCCCAGGAGGGCGCCCAGTCCCGCCGCCGTCCCCGCCACCGGGGCGGACGCCGCAGAAGCGGCGGAGGCGGCACGCCTGCGGCAGAGGGATAAGTTATGGGAAAGTTTGACGGCGTCCTTATCGCCAGCGATTATGACAACACCATCGTCTACACGGAGGATTCCCTTCGGGGAAAGGGCGGCATCCCCCCGGTATCGCCGGAAAACCGGGCAGCCATGGAGTATTTCATGGCCCAGGGCGGCACCTTCTGCGTGTCCACCGGCCGGGCCCTGCCCTCCTTCGCCGCCCTGAAGGACGGCATCCCCATGAATGGCCCCACCGTGCTCTTTAACGGCGCGGCCATCTATGACTTTGCCGCCGGGCGGTACCTCTGCACCGCCTTTCTGCCGGAGCGCATCCGGGACCACGTCCGGCAGCTGACGGCGGAAATGCCGGACCTGACCTTTGAGATCTACCACGACGACAACTCCATCCATGTGGTGCACCCCAACGAGATCACCGCCCGGCACCTGCACCTGACCCACTCCCCGTCGGTGGAGCTGGACAGTCTGGACCAGGCTCCGTCACCTATTGCCAAGTTGCTGTTTGAGGAGGAGCCTCCCCGGCTGCGGCAGCTGGAAAAGTATATCCGGGAGCAGCCCTGGAGCCGGGAATATGAGATCGTGGCCAGCGCATCCACGCTGCTGGAGATCACCGCCAAGGGCGCCAACAAGGGCGGCATGGTCCGCCGTCTGGCGCAGCTGCTGCATATCCGGCAGGAGAATGTGTGCTGCGTGGGGGACCACGCCAATGACATCCCCATGCTGGAGTTTGCCGGCATGCCCTTTGCCCCGGCCAACGCCATCGAGTCGGTGCGCCGGGTGCCCGGAGTCCGGGTCCTGCCGGACTGCCGGGAAAACGCCATTGCCGCCATGATCGCGGTACTGGACCAACATTATCAATAAGGAGCGCTTCTCTATGGAAACTACCCTGACCCTGTACGTGCGCTATCTGGCCAAGCCCGGCTGCCGGGAGAACTTCCTGCGTCAGCTGACCACCGAGGGCATCATCGACGCCATTCGCCGGGAGGACGGCTGCCTGCGGTACGATTATTTCCTGTCCGTCCAGAATGCCGACGAGATCCTCCTGGTGGAGCAGTGGGAGTCGGAGGAAAAGCAGCAGGTCCACCTGCGCACGGCCCATATGGACCGGCTGCGGGAGCTGAAGGCCCAGTATGTGGCGGACGCCCGGCTGGGTAGGGTCCATCTGGACTGAGGGCCCGCCATGCTGTTTGACACCCACGCCCACTATGACGACGACCAGTTCGACCCGGACCGGGAGGCCCTGCTGGCTTCTCTGCCGGAGCGCGGCGTCGGTCTGGTGGTGAACCCCGGCTGCACCGTGGCGTCCTCCCGGACGGCGGTGGAGCTGGCCCATCGTTTTCCCCATATCTACGCTGCCGTGGGCATCCATCCGGAAAACTGCGGCGATTTCCGCCCGGAGCACCTGACGGAGATCCGGGCTCTGTCCCAGGAGGATAAGGTGGTGGCCATCGGTGAGATCGGCCTGGACTACTACTGGCCGGAGAATCCACCCCGGGACCTGCAGCAGCAGGTGCTGCGGCAGCAGCTGGCCCTGGCCCAGGAGCTTCAGCTGCCGGTGATCATCCACGACCGGGACGCCCATGCCGACACCATGGACATAGTCCGGGAATTTCCCCGGGTGCGGGGCGTGTTCCACTGCTTCGCCGGGTCCGTGGAAATGGCCCGGGAGCTGATGGATCGGGGCTGGTACCTGTCCTTCAACGGGGCAGCTACCTTCAAAAACGCCCGCAAGGCCCCGGAGGTCATCCGGGCCGTCCCCATGGAGCGGCTGATGATTGAGACGGACGCCCCCTACCTGACCCCGGTGCCCTATCGGGGCCGCCGCAATGACTCCACCTATGTGCATCTGGTGGCCGAGAGGATCGCCCAGCTGCGGGACATGACCCCGGCAGCGGTGGAGCAGGCCACCTGGGACAATGGAAAACGCTTTTTCGGCATATGAGCCGTTTTTTAGCTTGTCAAAAAAGGGCGTTGCCCTTTTTTGACAAGCTAAAAAAAACAGGTCCGCAGGTGCGGACCTGTTTTTTTATGTAGGCTTCGCGGGAATTACTTGGCCAGAGCCTTGTTGGCAGCAGCCATTTCCTGGAAGACGCCGGCGTGCTTCTTGGCGGTGACAGCACGGATGACCAGCAGGGTGCCGATCATCAGGGCGATGGCGATGATCATGCAGACCACGACCTGCTGCACCAGACCGGCGATGATGAAGCTGACGAAGGACACGGCAGCCACGGTGATGCCGTAGGGCAGCTGGGTGGACACATGGTTCAGGTGGAAGCAGTGGGCACCGGCGGAAGCCATGATGGTGGTGTCG
>ENA-UALO01000191-UALO01000191.1-human-gut-metagenome-genome-assembly--contig:-NODE-191-length-27582-cov-8.207760_pt1 | contig 27582 bp, 21 predicted proteins | sample MGYA00243701_ERZ654470 | MGnify/ENA primary metagenome ERZ654470 (study PRJEB26926, sample SAMN06164444) | human gut metagenome | biome: ENVO:00009003; feature: ENVO:2100002; material: ENVO:00002003...
GGGCGAGGGTCCACCCGTTCCCATCCCGAACACGGAAGTTAAGCTCGCTTCTGCCGACAATACTTGGCTGGAGACGGCCCGGGAAGATAGGTAGCGCCAACACTCCTCCTTAGCTCAGTCGGTAGAGCACGCGGCTGTTAACCGCGGTGTCGTTGGTTCGAGTCCAACAGGGGGAGCCAGGAGTGCCGCCACTCTGGTGGCGGCACTCTTCCTTTTTCAAATCAGGGATAGACAATCACTTGGGCCTTTAGCTCAGTTGGTTAGAGCAGCCGGCTCATAACCGGTCGGTCCTGGGTTCGAGTCCCCGAAGGCCCACCACATAGGGGTATAGCTCAGTTGGTAGAGCAGCGGTCTCCAAAACCGCGTGTCGAGAGTTCGAGTCTTTCTGCCCCTGCCATAAAAAATACTTTACAAATTGGTTTGTAAATGTTATAATAAACCTGTTCTTTGTCAGAACGTAGAGGTAAGTAAATGGCCAGGTAGTTCAGCTGGTTAGAACGCCGGCCTGTCACGCCGGAGGTCGAGGGTTCGAACCCCTTCCTGGTCGCCATTTGCTGCTGTAGCTCAGTCGGTAGAGCGCATCCTTGGTAAGGATGAGGTCGGCAGTTCGAATCTGCCCAGCAGCTCCAAAAAGCATCGAAAACTTCGGTTTTTGGTGCTTTTTTGTTGCAAAAACGCTGAAAATGGTGTGGGTCAAAATGTGGGTCAACCGCCTGACCCACACCGTGACCCACACGTAGAAATGTGCGGAAAGGTTTAGAAAGCACAGGACAGGAAGTTTCGCCTTCCTGCCATGTATTTTTTGCTCTTTTGTGCTCACTTGACCTGCTCCATGAAGTTGCCCATAGTTTCCGCTACTTCGTCCTGCTTCTGCCTGGTGGCGTGGGTGTAAGTGCGGAGGGTGAATCCGGCCTCATGGTAGCACAGTTTATAATACTGTCTTGAAGTTTATGTCATTCTTGAGTGCTAGTATGGTGGTTGTATTCTTGAATCAGTAGTTCTCCCGTTATCTGTGCAATGGAAAGACCTTACAAATGGAAGCCTCTTTTTTTGAAGTTGATGGCGTAGGGCTGCCGTGAGGATTTAATATCCAATGGACATTTTTCTGATTCATATATACGGCTTGTAGGAATAGAATATCGCCCTCAGCATTTTATAGTAAAATATTTCTATCTACTGTAACACTATGATTTGATAGCGGAGCATAGGGTTGCTTTCTGTTTAAAGGCTGCTTTCTGTTTAAAGGCTGTTTATTATTGCATTTTGAGGTTGGCAGTGCGATAATATATTTTAACTTCAGAATTTTTGCTGGTGTTTGTGAGGATTTATGGAAAATTACGCAACAAAAAACACGGATGTTTTTTTATCTGCTCGGCGATTTCCAGAATACGAAGAGATTGGCATATGCAGACGTGAGCCTTTTCAGCGAGATAGAGACAGAATTATGCATTCTAGATCTTTCCGACGAATGATGCATAAAACCCAAATATTTAATGCGAACATGGGAGATCATTACCGTAACAGATTGACTCATACTTTAGAAGTGGCTCAGATTTCGCGGTCAATTGGAAAAGTTCTTGGGCTTAATGACGAGCTAATTGAGGCGATTGCATTAGGACACGATCTTGGACACACCCCATTCGGACACATTGGCGAGCGCACGCTCGATGGCATTTTACACAACGGACTTAATACAAATATTCCTGCGACAGGTGGACGGTTTAAACATAATTTTCAATCTTTAAAAGTTGTTGATCAGTTAGAAACACGTTGTGAGGATTATGCTGGTATTAATTTGACGTTAGCTACTCGCGAGGGAATTCTGAAGCATACTAAGACGGCCTATGCTGGGGAAGGCTTCTTGCACTACCCGGAGCTTGATTTTTCTAATATCGATTTAAGTGCACCTTCCTTTACTCTTGAAGGACAAGTCGTTGCCATCTCAGATGAAATTGCACAATGTACTCATGATTTAGAAGACGGTGTTCGGAGTAAGATTATCAGCTTTAGCGATATTCAAAATTATCCGCTTGTCCTTCAAGTCATTAAAAAATACGATATCTTCATTCCTCGCTCAACAGTGACGCCTACATATGATACTCGCAATCTAATAATTAAAAACTTGGTTGGTTTTTTAATCGAAGATGTCTGTATTGAATCTCAGAAGCGTATTAGTTTATATACAAAAAAATGCGGAATTCCGGATGCCAATAAAGGAGGCTTTAAGGAACTTTGCATTTCGTTTTCTCCTGATATTGAAAAAGCAGTGTTGGAATTGTTGAGTTTTATAAAAAGACTTATTGTTTGTTCAGAACAGATTACAATATCTGATTCAAAATCAAAAAATATCATCTCGTCTTTATTTGAGGCATTTTATCTTCATCCAAAACAGCTTCCAGACTATGCATTGAGTAAATACTGTAAACAAGCGGAGATTATTTTTGACCGTCTTTCCCTGGATGGTTTTCGCTTGCAACAAGACCCGGCTTTTGTTAGAGCTATCAGTGACCATATTGCAGGGATGACTGATCAATATGCTGCCAGGACATTCACATTGTTAACCATGCCCGAATATGTATAAACATTTTTAAAATTACGTAGGAGCAATTTGTTATGACTAATAATGTATATATGCATGGAATTCCGAAAGGGAAAATTATACGCGATGCAGTTCATGGAGATATATTTGTAGAAGATAAATTTTTGAAAATTATTGATACTCCTGAGTTTCAACGCATGAGAAGAATTAAGCAGCTTTCTGTTGCTAATATAGTTTTTCCTAGTGCAGATCACACACGCTTCTCCCATAGCCTTGGTTGTTTTTATGTTATGAAACAAATCATTGCGCATTTTGATTCTATTTTCGGGAAAATGGGCATTGAAGTTTCCAAGCAGGACAAAGATATCGCCTTACTGGCGGCGCTTCTGCACGATATTGGACACGGTCCGTTTTCACATGCTTTCGAAGACATTCATCCCAAAGGTGCCGCCCAAGTAAGCCATGAGACATGGACTTCAAGAATTATTACTTGTCATTCCGGAACTATTTACAAACAGATTGAAGAGACATTCGGCAAGGGGACCGCTGAAAAAGTTTCCGAATTAATTGAAAAGCAACGCAGAGTAAAGTCCAGTGAAGAAAACTATATTATTGAAAAAATAGATATTTTTTCGGTCCTTTCTTCTCTGATAAGCAGCCAATTAGATGCTGATCGGTTAGACTATTTAGTCCGTGATGCATATAATTGTGGAGTTTCTTTCGGAAAGATTGACATTCAAAGGATTATTTCTGCTCTAAGCTTAACTGTTTATGATAATCAGTACTACGTCTGTGTTCCTGAAAAATATATAGGTGATATTGAGGATTATTTGTTGGCTCGTTATCATACGCAAAGCGTTGTATACTACCATGATATGAAGGTACAGATGGAGCAAATTATCCAGAAGATTTTTTCAAGAGCACAAAAGCTTCATGAAGAGAATAAGTTGCCTAATTGTCCTCCTGCCCTTGACACGCTTTTTTCCAGCCATAATCTCCAAGTAGAAGATTATATTCGCATAGACGATTCGACTTTCTGGTGTGCATTTCAATCATGGAGCGAGTCCCCAGATGTGGAACTTTCGGATTACTGCTTGACAATTTTAAACCGCCAAAAGCTGCTTAAGTTAAATGCCCTGGATAACACCAGTACTGCATATCACCGATTTAAGGAAGATTTTTGCAAGTTGCTAAAAAAACACAATTATACGCTAGTTACTGAAGATTCTTTAGCTGAAAGTCCATTTTGGATTGAAAAGCGGTTTGTTTTTTCTGCATATAAACCCCAAAAAGAAAATATTTGGATCCAAACAGCTGCTGGATTTTTAGTAGATATATCTCAACAATCAAAAATTGTTCAACTAAGAGATGACGCTGCAGATGAGGCAGTTTTCCTTTCTGACAATGAACGGGTATGGATTAATCGAAGAATCTTAGAAACACTTCCGCTTAGTAATATGACTGAGTTTCAGAAAGCGTTGGACGAATTGATTCATAATTATGACATTCGAAATACAATTGAAATTGAAAAAAAGTATCATTTTAGCGATGAAGCGGTTTTTCAAGATGTGTTAGCCTATTTAAAAACAAGAGATGATGTCTACAGCTTTGATAAATCCCCTGCTTTTGAACAGGTTGACAGTTATTATGATACGCCTGACAAACTTGTCGAGTCTGCAAAATCTACCCTTCGGATTCGTCACAAGGATTGCAACTATGAGATAACTATTAAATGCCCTACTCCTGTCCAAATTAAAGATAATGGACAAAACGAGCGTTTCGAATTCTGTCATCCCATTTCAAGTAATTCTTTGTCAGGAGAAGAGGCTTTTATTGTTAAACATGTTCCCTCACTCAAAGATAAAACTTCAGAATTGAAAAATACGCTTACTATCATTAATAAACGAGAAATAATAAATATTTTGGCCAAAAAATCAGAAGCAAAATTTGAGATGGCATTTGACCACGTTACATATCAGGATGATTCAGGACACAAAGCATATGACTATCAGATTGAAATTGAATTAAAGTCAGATTATATCCATCGTGTTAATTTGAAAATGCTTACAGATGATTTGGAACGGAAAGTTTCTAAATTGGAGAGTTCGACTGAGTCAAAGTATAAACGCGGATTAACCAAACTTTCTGTCCAATGAGGTTATTGTTTAGGATTTTACAACCTTAACAAAAAGCATCATATTAGCAATACAATGAAGTAAGCGGGAGAGTCCTGAGAGTACAGGGCAGGAAGTTTCGTCTTCCTGCCCTGTACTTTTTGCTCTTTTGTGCTCACATGACCTGCTCCATGAAGTTGCCCATGGTTTCCGCTGCTTCGTCCTGCTTCTGTCTGGTGGCGTGGGTGTAGGTGCGAAGGGTGAATCCGGCGTCGTAGTGGCCCAACATACTGGACACTGTCTTGATATCCACGCCGTTTTGCAGTGCCAGGGTTGCGAAGGTATGGCGGAGGTCATGAAATCTGATGTGTTCCAGCCCTGCGTCTTTCAGAATCTTCTTGTGAAGGTTGACCACGGAATCCGGGTAGTACATTTCGCCAGTAATAGGGGAGGGGAACATATATAGGGATTTCTTGGGTGCTTTTCATGTTCCTGAATCAGCAGGTCTACCGCCATCTGAGGGATGGAGACTTTTCGGACGGAAGTCTCCGTCTTGGGACGGGATAGGGTGAGTTCTCCGTTTGGATTCTTGATGTACTGCTTGCTGACTGAGATGGTGCGGTTTTTAATATCCAGGTCGGACCATAGCAGTGCTACCAGTTCTCCTTTGCGCAGGCCGCTGACCAGCTCCAGATAGAACATGGGCAGAAGCCCTCTGACGTTGGCAGCGTCGAGGTATGCTTTCATGTGCTCCGGCTCCAGAATTTTCATCTCGAATTTACGAACCTTGGGGGCGATACAATCATCCGTTGGATTACGGGGAATGAGTCGTTCTTTGACAGCCCGCTCAAAGGCGCAGTGGAGCATGAGATGAACGCTCCGCACCGTGGTACTGCTCAATCCCTGAGCACCGGTTTTGGTTTTCCGCTCTCGGCCCTTTTCCATCAGGTCCTTGTAGAGCTTTTGGAGGTCACGGGAAGTCAGCTTGGTCAGCTTGATGTTTCCGATGCGGGGGATCGTGTAGGTGTTGATCATCAAATCGTAGCGGTCTGCTGTGGCTACCCGCACATTGGGCTTGGCATAGAGGTCATACCAGGTTTTGAGCCAGGTAGCCACTGTGAAATCATCGGCACGAGCCACATCCATACCGTTTGTTTCCTCCAGCGCACGTTTCAGTTTTTCACGGACCTCAGCTTGCGTTTTGCCCAGCACGTTTTTGATGATCCGCTTGCCGGTTTTAGGATCGTGTCCTGCCGTGTAGCGAGCCTCCCACCGGCCATCTTTTCGCTTACGAATATTGCCTTCGCCGTTGGCGCGTTTTTTTGCCATTATTCCGTATCTCTCCTTTCCCAACTTTCACAAGCCTGCCGTTCATCTTCTGCCTCGAAGCTGTATGGCGGCTGGTCTGCCAGCAGCTCCTGCTGAATGCCCTGTGCCAGACGGTAGCCGGATATGAAGCTGTTCAGACAGGCTTCATCCCGCAGTTCATCTTCCATGTCCGCTATCCGTAGGAGCAGTTTCCGCCCTGGTTTATCCAGTAAGCGGGTGAGCTGATTGTGCGTTCTCTTGATTTTCCTATCCAGATTTTCCGCCCTTCTGGATGGAGCCTCGAACCTGTGGTAGAGGGCTTTCATATAATCATGCATTGTGTGCCACCTCCTGTCAGCGACACACAATACCGCAACCTCTGCTGAATAGCTATCCCCAACAGACTACAATTTTCAGAAAGTTATCAATTGCGGACAGGCTTTCTTTCTTTGTTTTGCGACGCAAATTTTGAGGTGGCGCATGAACTTGCGCTACCGACAGAGTGAGCCGCATCCGGATTCGGATGCGGCTCATTTGGGATCATCGCCACACTCATGCGTAGGGATTGTGCGCCGTTGGGTCCCCCGCGAACATATAGCAGAAGGCTTTGCCGTTGGCGATTGTAACGCCGACGCCGACGGCATCACCATTAGGGTCAATCATCGTCGCCAGATGGCCGGGGGAGTTCTCCCAGTTTGCCACAGCCTTTTGAGGAATCCTTTCTGGGTCCATGACAGTGAACGCTGTCAGGTTGGAGCCGAAGCCGTAAGGATACCCGGATGCTGCCACAGTCTCACATTCCGTTTGGTTATTATGGCGGGTGTACAAGTAGGCGGAGCATTCCTGCGCCGCATCCATGAGGGACTGATCCACCGCCAGTTCTGGAACGCCGTGCTTCTTCCGTACCTCGTTGATGCGCCGGATCATTTCCTCCCGAATCTCCATATCTGTCGGCTGGGAACTTATTTCCTGCACCGGGGCAATTCCGGTATACGGCGCGTCTGTGTCAATTTGCACGCCGTCAGACCAGTATACATTGAAGTCTACCTGCTGGCCGATATCCCTGAGCCGCACATAATTGTTCCCTGCAATGTTATAGGCGGTCATGGAGACCTGCCGGCCATCCACATAGATCTTCTGCCAAGTAGGTTCTGCTACGATTCCTGCGGCAGCTTCGCTCGCCAGAGCTGCGCCGATAACCATGCCCGTCACCATGGCTGTGATATTTTTCTTGTCGTGCTTCATGTCGATGCTCCTTTCCGTTTTGTAACACAAAGCAATACCACAGCCAGAGGACAAAAGCTATACGATTTTTGCGAAAGTGGTCTGTGATAAAATGTAGGCATTACCTCCGGGCGAGAGTTTCAGCGTTCAACGGCAGACGCAAAAACATCACTTTCCCTCAACGTTCTTATCTACCCATTCTTTGAGCTTGTCCTTGGGGATTACGATACGGGTGCCGATTTTCAGTGCGGGGAAGCCCTCGGTGCGGGCCAGTTCGTAAGCTCCGGCGCGGGAGATGCCTAATGCGGCTGCCATCTCAGGCACGGAGAGCGTCAGCGGAAGTTCCTCGTAGGATTTGAACGTCACTTTTTTCATTTGGTATCCTTTCTCCCATCCACAGCGGAGGGGACTTTTATTTGTTATCCTTCGTCTTGTTGATTTATTTCCCCACCATCTGGTGGAGGGGAGTGCCCGCAGGAGCTGCGGTCATTTCATGGTCATGTTCCAGCCGCCGTATTGCTGTTCCTCATGGTCATCCACCTTGTGGCCGTGGGCGAGGCGTTTCTCCCGCAGTTGTTCGCGGAGTTTACGGTCGGCGTGGATGAGTCCCGTGCCGCTTTGCGGCAGGGAGTTGTCCTGAAAGATATTCGCCATGTGGTGGAGCAGCCTTGTCACCGCAAGGAACACCTCCGGCGCTGTCGAAGCACTTTGCCTTTCCAGAAGGCATTGCGCGTAGCTGTGTCCCTGCTCTGCCGCCAGAGTCAACCATTGGATGCCCTCCTCCTTGTCCTGCTCAATCACCTTACCTTGGAGCAGTAGCTTTCCCAACAGATACTGTGCATGGGGATTTCCAGCCTGGGCAGAGGAGTAGATGTGCGCCATGGCTTTACGGGTATCTTTTCTTACCGAGTCTCCCTTCAGATATTCTTTGCCCAGACGGTAGGATGCATAGTGGTTTCCGTTGTGGGCGGCGTGTTCCAACCACTGGATGCCAGCTTCAGAATCGTGGACACTGACATCATCAGATAGCAGCAGCTTTCCCAGAGCATACTGGGCGGGAGCGTAACCGACGGTGGATGCCTTGTGAAGCCAGTTCATGGCCGCTTCGCTGTCCGGTATCACAAGGCTGCCATCCAGATACAGCTTCCCCATGAAATACTGCGCATGGACATCGCCGTTCTCCGCAAGTTCCCGCATACTTTCCACGGCGTCATCCCGCTCCGCCAGCGATGAGTATTCATCTTGAACGTCCATACGCAGTGTCCAGAAGTCCCAGGACACATTTTCATCTTTGCCCACCTCATCGCTATGGTCCAGGGTATCATCCTCGAAGGTGATTTCCCCCAGGCGGATGGTCTCCGCCTCCTGGATGACCGCGTTTTTGATTTGTCGGAACTCTTTTTGCTGTGACAGCGGCGGGCGACGGCGCTCTTTCTCAGAGTAGAAATCTTCCACCTGACTTTGCAGCTCCCACCACTTTTCATAGCACTCAGCCACGGTCGGGAGCTGCTCCATCTGGTCCACAATCTCATCTACCAACGCTTTTTGCTTCTTGGGAAGATAGCCGTAGGACTTCTTCCCCTTGACCGTTTCCAGTTGGAGGGCCAGCTCCTGCATGAGCCGCTCCGCCTCCGGGTGGTCGCAGATCCTGGTTCGCATCTGCTGGACCAGCTCCCGCATGGCCTGCCGCGCTTCCCGTACCAGCTGGTCACGGGAAACAGTTTTCTGTTCGTAGAGGTGCAGCATATCCTGTTGGAAGATTTCGTTGGTGAGCTTGGATTTGATTTGCCGGATGCCATCCTGAGACAGATACGCCTGACCGGGTTTTGCAGACCATGCCATCATATGCACATGGGGATGGTCGCCTTCGTCATGGAAGGCAGCATACCAGCGAAAGTCCTGGGGTGGGATGTTCATAGCGGCAGCGATATCGTTGCGGTGAGCGCGGAGGAGAGTCCTCCACGCCCCGGCATTGTCGTAGCCCAGCCGTTCCGCTCTCGGCCGCATTGCAATGTACTTCATGTAGCCATCCGATTTCTGAACGTCACTCCAGTTTTCCTCCAACGCTTGAGAGATGAATGTCGAAGCGTTAGCCTTGGTGGGATGCTCCTGGTAGTCAGCATAACATCGTTATCCTCAATGCCCTGCAGGTTAACGCTCTCGTCGGAGTTGGTCTCAACGCGGTAGAGAGCAATGCCCAGATAGGCCTTGTAGGTATTGTTGTTGTCGAACAGGGAGGTGTACGCGTTCTTGCTGTCGAAAATCTTGGCGGGCTTGTTGTCGTTGTACTCGCTGTTCTCGGGCTCAAGGTCGTCATAATCGGAGATGAACTCACCATCGGCGGGCTTCGAGTAATCCTTAATACCGTCGATGCTGTTGACAACAACGTTCTCCTTCTCGGTGCCGTCCATGTAGACGAGGGTTGCCTCAGCGTGAGAGTTCTTGCCGCCAACCCAGACAATGTCCTTCAGGATCGCATAACCGGAGTTGTCGATTTCGGTGCAGCCGATCAGGTTGCCGAACTGGTCGAGGAACCAGCTGAAGTTGTTGGTCTTGGTATCGCCAGCAACGTTGAGCAGGAACTTGTAAGCGTCGTTATACTCCTTGTCGGCGATGGTGTGACGGCTGTCGTTGCTCCAGATCTTGGTCTGAGCGCCGACGAAGGACTCGGCCTTGCCGATGACCTCGGCATACTGATCCTTGCCGGTGATAACGAGGCCGCTCTCGTTGGCGTTGTTGTCCTTGGTGTAAGCGTTGATAAGGATGTAGTCGCCCTCTTCATAGGTGAAAGCGGCATCGGTGTCCTTGAGAACGAGCTTGTTAGGATCATTCTTCATGTCCCAAACAGACAGCGTCATGGTGTAGGGAGCGGTCTGGTGGCCGTTCTTGTCGTAACGGGCATCAGCGGTATCCTCAACATAAGCGAGGAAGGTGTCGATCATGACAACGCGGGTATCGCCGGCATCATTGTACTTGTAGAAGACCTCGATCTGGCGGCCCTGAGCGCCGATCTTGGCGACGATATCCTTCAGGGTGACGGCGTCGAGCTTCTGACCGTTGACGATCAGGTTGCCCTTGACGTCCTTCTTGGTGCCGAGCTCCTTGAGAATGTCGCACTGAGCGGTGGCAGCCTGGAAGGAAGCGTCAGCCTTGTAAGCGATGGTGGCGTATGCGGAATCCTTGTTGTACTCGTACTTGCCGCTCTCGTTCACGTCGTTGGCCCAAACCTTGGTGGGACGGCCCCACTTGTCCTCGTCCTCACCGCAGATGAGGCCGAAGTTCTTGTAGCCGAGGGAGACGTTGTTCTTGAGGAGGTTCTTGTCCTTGTCGGCGGTCAGGCTGACGTTCTGATAGCCGAACGCAGCGGTGTAGGTGACCATGGGAACCTGAATGGACTGGAACAGCAGCTCGGAGACCAGCTCACGGGTAGCAGGAGCGTTGAGGTCAACACCCTTGACGTTCTTCAGGATCTTGTTCTGCTCGGCGATCTCGGCAACGTGGAGCGCCCAGTCAGCGCCGGTGAACTCGCCCTTCTGATCGTAACCGACAGCGCGGAGGATCATGGCGAGGACCTCGTAGCCCGTGACCTTACCGGAGGGCTTGAAGGTGCCGTCGGGATAACCCTTGACGAGAGCAGCGTTGGCGCAGTAGCCGATGTAGCCCTTGGCCCAGCCGGCGCCTGCCATGTCAGCGAACTTGTTGTAGGTCTCATAGTTCTTGACATAGGTGTCTTTCACGTCGGTGGTGTAGATGCGATAGACGATCGCAGCCACCTCGGCGCGGGTGATGGCGTTCTTCGGGAGGAAGGAGCCATCTTCGTAGCCCTTAAAGACCTTCATGCCAGTGAGAACTTCGACGGCTTCAGCATAAGTCTCGTCAATGTCCTTGACATCCTTAAAGGCTGCGTTGGCGCTGACGGCCAGAGACAGAGTCATGACCAGAGCCAGCACCATTGCGAGTAACTTTTTCATAGATGTTACTCTCCTTTCATAAATTTCCATCTTTCCGGAGGCGATTTTCTGCAAAATCGCGTTCTTCCCGCGGTAGCCGGCAAAATCCGAAACCTTTTCAAAAGTTGCAAAACTTACTGATTTGGTAGCGGTTCTTGCCGAAAAACGCTTGAAATCGTGCGACTTGGTGGATATCGTATCCCCTTACAGATGGTTCGTTTGTCAGAAAGGAGCAAGTTTCGGCGATTCTCGGCTTACTTACCGTGGCATGCCGATCCCGTAACTAAGTCGGGAACGCACCGTTCCCCACCCTTTCTGCACTGTCACCTTACCACACCCAAAAAATCAAGTCAACGATTTCGCCCCATCTGTAACACACTTGTAACAAAGCGCGCGCTTCGTTACAGCTTGACATAATACCCACCTTTTCGCCGTTATCCGCTACTATATACATATGTAATAATTAAATCATTATCATCATTTTTCGAAGCGCAGACCCCGCGCGGCGGTCAGGCGGCGTGTTATTAAGTGTCCGCGCCGCCGCGCAGGGCGCTCCGGGCGGGCAATTTCCGAATTTCCGGCTGCGGCCTGCCGAAAATGGAAGATCCCCGCTCAATCATGCGGCCGCCGCCCGTCCTCCTTGCACAAAACCGTACAACCGCCCCAAAATCATGCAAATTTACTCATTTTTCGCGCCCGCGCCGCGCCGCCGTCCGCTACCACACCGCTACCCGATCCCCGCGCCCGCAAGCCCTTGCCGCGCAAGGGCTTTTCCCCGTCGGAACCTCCCGAATTCCGCCGCCGCGCTACCAAACCGCTACCCGGAAACGCCGCCGCGCCTTGCGCGGCAAGGAAAATCAATTTTCCTAAGGGGATACGATAACGACCAAAACGGCAGTTTTCTCCGCAAAACGGCGTGAAAATTTGAAGAAATCGAAAAGTTTCGCAACTATTTGAGCATCTTCGTTTTTTCGACCGTCACCCGGAAGGGCCGCCGCGCCGCCGCTTGACTGCCCCGGAAAGATGGAAATTTATGAAAGGAGAGTAACATCTATGAAAAAGTTACTCGCAATGGTGCTGGCTCTGGTCATGACTCTGTCCCTGGCCGTCAGCGCCAACGCAGCTTTTAAGGATGTCAAGGACATCGACGAGACCTACGCCGAGTCTGCTGCCGTTCTCAACGGTCTTGGCGTCTTCAAGGGCTACGAAGAGAAAGATGGCACCTTCAGCTTCCAGCCGAAGAACGCCATCACTCGTGCCGAGGTGGCTGCGATCGTCTATCGCATCTACACCGGTGACGTGAAGGACGCCTATGTCAAGAACTATGAGACCTACAACAAGTTCGGTGACATGGCCGGCGCCGGTTGGGCCAAGGGCTACATCGGCTACTGCGCCAACGCCGCTCTCGTCAAGGGCTATCCCAACGGCACCTTCGTCCCCTCCGGCAAGGTCACCGGTTATGAAGTTCTTGCCATGATCCTCCGCGCTGTCGGTTACGATCAGAAGAACGAGTTCACCGGCGCTGACTGGGCGCTCCACGTTGCTGAGATCGCTGAGCGTCAGGGCATCCTTGACAACGTCAAGGGCGTTGATCTCAACGCTCCCGCTACCCGTGAAGTGGTTGCTGAGCTGCTGTTCCAGTCCATCAACGTTCCCATGGTCACCTACACCGCTGCGTTCGGCTATCAGAACGTCAACCTGACCGCTGACAAGAAGGACAGCATTCTTGCCAAGAACGAGACCCTGGGCACCAAGAACTTCAAGCTCGACTGCGTTACCGGTTATGTCACCGCTAACGACTACGGCACCAAGTTCAAGAACATGCAGATCGCCGGCAAAAACCTCGCCAAGGAGGAAAAGACCGTTAAGGTCGCTGACCAGGACATCTTCGACGCCGGCCGTTACGGTCACGTCTGGACCTCCGATGGCAGCGTGATCACCGACGTGTTCTATGATGACGCTCTGCTGTCCACCAGCTATGCCGGCACTGCCATCGCTACCCTGACCACCAAGAAGACCGGCAACTCCGACTATGTTGCTGATCTGGCCAAGGAGAACATGGTTGTTTACAACGGTAACGAGACGGTTGCTCCTACCATCGTTAAGGGTACTGAGGTTGCGATGTACTCCATCGACGGCAAGACCATCAGCTCCATCATCGTTGTTAACCCCACCGTTGACTACATGGAAGCTGACTACGTCGTCAAGGGCGACGAGGTCAAGATCCAGGGCGTGAAGTACGACAAGGACGAGGTCTCCGGTTACGAGGATCTGGTCAAGGGTGATGTCTTCACCTTCGTCGACATGGCCGACGCTGTCCGTTACTATGAGGAGCTCGCTCCCATCAACGGCCAGAAGACCAAGTACGCTGAGCCCGACAAGGATGCTCCGTACATTGTCTTCGCTGACAAGAACTATGAGCAGTCCAACTTGGCTGGTCACAAGGATAAGGTTCCTCTGTTCGTCAAGGATCGCACCACCTTTGACAAGGACGCCACCATCTACCTCGATCGCGGCGGCTACGTTGCTTACACTCTCGCTACTGCTGATGTTGCCAAGTACGCTATGGTCATCGACAGCTATCAGGTCCTCAATGACAAGCACAACGGCTATGACTACTTTGTCAACCTGCTCCTGACCGACGGCACCGAGACCGGTTATGTTGCTGCTGACGAAGACAGCAACCTGTGGTTCCCCACCTTTGACGAGGTGAAGGACAGCAAAAATGGTACTGGCGATTTCGCACAGATCGAGGATTATGTGCCTTACATCGGTCAGCCTGCGGCTACCGGCAACTACCTTACCCTCGGCACTCTGGTCGAGTACACCGTGAAGGACAACGTCTACACGATCAAGTCCTGCAAAGAGGTCAACGACTACCTCTCCTACGACTATGACAAGGGCGAGGCTACGATGACGTTCTCCGGCATCACCAAGAAGGCTGTTACCGAGGATTCCGTCGCCTACTACTTCTACGGCACTCCCAACTCCACCAACTTTGAGAAGACCCCCAGCAAGAAGGTCGACGTTCACTACGGCGTGAACACCGGCAAGTATGACAAGGACACCAACGAGGCCGGTATCCCCAGCTACGCTTACCACACTGGTGTTAACTATCTCGAGACCAGCGCCAGCGGCAAGATCGTTGATGCTGTGGTCTTCTCCGGTATGCCCATGGGCGAGTATGAGGACTTCGTGTACCTCTTCAAGTGCAAGGAAGCGTCCTGGACCAGCGGCGTTGGTGAGCTTTACACCTACTACGGTGTGACCTCCGACGGCGAAGTCAAGGAGTTCGAGTCCTACAACGAGAACTGCGTTGGCACTGTGTGCTACTACTTCCTGCGCAACGACAAGACCTACGACTTCATGAATTCCGAGTACATGGCTAACCTCGTTTCCGTGTCTCTGCTCGGTGAGAAGAACACCGTCGAGTATCGTTTCGAGGGTCAGAACACTGAGTCTTGGGTTTACAGCAACCTCGACAAGGCCTATGACCTGACCGACACCTCCGAACTCAAGGCCGGCGATAAGGTCGTGCCCTACGACTGGAAGTGGATGGCTGACGACAAGACCGTTGAGGGTCTGGTTGTTGTTGACAAGAAGGGCAATGTCGAGTGCCTGTTCGTCCTCGATGACGATGTCACCTTCGGCGAGTTCACCGTCAATGACGATAGCTATTGGTACCCCGTGGCTGACGCCAACGGCAACGCCAAGAAGATGGCTCTGTCCGATCTGGACAAGGGCGGCTTCGACGCTGACAAGTACTATCACATCAATGACGCTGCCGCTGTCAAGGGCAGCGACAAGCTCGTGTTCGAGGCTGGTAAGACCTACAACGTTGTTGAGCACAAGGATATCGTCAACGATATCAAGGCTGTGACCGGTGCTACCCTGAAGGACAACGTCCTGACTGTTCCCATGGATGCTTACGTTGCTGGTCAGGCTGCTGACTACATTGAGACCGCAGGTACTAAGAAGCTCGAGGGCAACAAGCTGACCGTCACGCTGACGTCCGAGGACGGCATCTGCACGAAGGATGTTGTGATCACCGTCAAGTCCGAGAAGTACGATGTCACCTTCACCACCGCCAAGATGGACGCCGCCAAGGGCGCCGAGGTCGTGTTTGAGGGCGAGAGCGAGCTCGGTAACAAGCTGAACAAGACCCTCGTTAAGAGCGTTGAGATCGTCAACAAGGACGGCACTCTCGTGTATGCAATTGAGAACGTCGAAGATCTGGCGGATGGCATCACGGCCACCGGTACCAGCACGCTGACCGCTGGCAAGGAGTATACCGCTGTGGTTACCCTGCTGGATGGCACTCAGTACAGCAAGACTCTCGAGGCTCAGTCCGGCATTCCGGCATCTAACTAATCCCTAACGCAAAAAAAGAAGACCCCCTCGGGGGTCTTCTTTTTTTGTCCGCTTCAAGCGCCTGCGTTGTCGAAACCGACGATCACATAGTGGTATTCCACGTTTTTGCTGTTGCCCGCATAGATGCTGCTCATGGTGCCGCCGGAGGAGCAGACCCACGAGAGCTGGCGCGCGCCCCATGTGACGGTCAGCGATTTGCCATCACCCACACCGAAGTCTTTGTTGTTCTGCACCGTGTCGGCACTGCGGAACAGGCAGAGCGCGGTGGCCATACCCGCGCTCTGCACGAACGCAAGCACGGGATAGAACGGGGTGGGAATGCTCACGGAGGTCGACCCCGTGCCGGTGTAGCTGCCGGTGAAGATGCGGCAGGTCTTGCCGCCGCTGCCGATGGCGGCGGCGAGCGACGCCTGCAGCGCTGCGAGCGCGGCGCTGCGGTTCTCCGCTTCGGCGGCCAACGCTGTGGCGGTGGCCTTTTCCCCGAGCGCCGTGTCATGCGCCTTGAGCGCCGCGTCGGTCTTGCCGAAAGCGTCGTTGAAGTCCTCCATCTTGATGAAGTCCTGCTTCTCCCACTGCGGGAGGGAATAGTTGTCGGTTTTTTTCATGTCGATCCCCCAATTGATAAAATTGGCAAGGCAAATCGTTTGCCTTACAGCTTTAGGCTGTAAGGCAGCGGACATTGTACGTTTTGCGGCAACGCGCCGGAAAATTTTTCTTCCGCGCGCGTTGTCGGCGCGCATTTTGCTGCCAAATAGTTACAAATGGGAACAAAACCGCGAAAAGCGTAGTCAAAAGAAAGGAAGTCTGCTATAATAGCCGCGACAAAAGGAAAGGAGATCCGACATGAAACGTTTTTTGGCGCTGCTGCTCAGCGCGCTGATGCTGCTCTCGCTGCTGACCGCCTGCGGCGATAAAAATTCCCCGCCCGACGACGGCGACGCCGTGGTGGACGACAATCCCGACGCCGAGCCCGGCGACTCCGCCGCCGACCCCTACGACGCGGTGCGCACCTACTGGTCGGAGGATCAGCTCACACAGGCGTGGGGCCCCGAGCAGGTGGTGGAGCATCTTTTCTTCCACCCCGTCATCGCCTATCCGCAGTGGGCCTTCCACGACTGCAATGCCTCGCAGGATCAGCGCTACGGCCTCGATGACTGGATGGTCACGGCGGACGAGTACAAGAAGATCTTGCAGTCCGTGTACGACCGCGGCTACATTCTCGTTGCGATGGAGGACGTTTGGAGCGAGGTGACGGACGAGACCGGCACGCACATGGTGCGCAACACCCTCATGCTGCCCGAGGGCAAAAAGCCCCTCGTCATCAGCTTTGACGACGTGAACTACTATCCGTATATGCTCGACGAGGGGTTCACGAGCAAGCTCGTCGTCGGCGAGGACGGCGAGATCTGGGCGCAGTGCACCGATCCGTACACCAATGAGACCTTTTTGACCAAGGAGCTCGACGCGACGCCCATTCTCGACGAATTTGTCTACGAGCACCCTGATTTTTCGCTGAACGGCGCGAAGGCCATCTTCTCGCTGACAGGCTATTGCGGCATTCTCGGCTACCGCACGCAGGACGACCGCGACATCGCGCCCGATTCCCCCGACCGTCCGGCGTTCGACGCCTATCGCGCGAGCGAGATCGAGGCGGTCAAGCCCGTCATCGAGCGCCTCAAGGAAACGGGTTGGACGTTCGGCAGCCACACCTGGGGTCACATTCGTCTCGACAGCAAGTCGATGCAGACCATCATCAACGACACCGAGCGCTGGGCGGACGAGGTCGGCTCGCTCGTCGGCCCCACGCAGATTTTGTTCTATCCGCACGGCGGACGTCCCGACGGCGACGACTGGCACACCACCGGCGAGCGCTTCAAGTACCTGCAAAGTCAGGGCTTCCGCGTGTTCGCAAGCGTCGGCACCAGCTCTTTCAGCTTTGTCAAGCCCGACATCTCCGCCGTCATCTGCGACCGTCTGCACCCGGACGGCACGACGCTGCGCGGCAGCAAGCGCGTGCTGAGCTGGTATCAGCAGTTCTATGACGCAAAGGACATCATCGACCTTACCGTGCGCCCCGATCTTGGCGTGCGCTGGGATCAGTAAGGAGGGCAAACCATGACGCTGGATGAACTCAAGGCCAAGGCCGTCGCCATGCTCGACATGGCCTATGTGCCCTATTCCCACTTTCCCGTCGGCGCGGCGCTCGAATGCGACGACGGCGCGGTCTTCACCGGCTGCAACATCGAAAATTCGAGCTACGGCCTCACAAACTGCGCCGAGCGCACCGCGGCCTTCAAGGCCGTGAGCGAGGGGCACCGCCGCTTTGCGCGCATCGTCATCGCCGGGCGCAGCGACGATTACTGCTACCCCTGCGGCGCGTGCCGCCAGGTGCTCTACGAGTTTGGCCCCGAGATGGAGGTCATCTGCCTCAACAAAAAGGGCGAGGAGAAGCGCCTGTCGATCCGCGAACTCCTGCCCTATGGCTTCGACCGGACGTGGCTTGCAATCGACGAGAAATAACAAAAAAAGAGAGCGGCATGCCGCTCTCTTTTTTTCTTCGCTTCAGTTGCTGCCGGAGGAAGAGGCTTCGATCGTCACTCCGCCGCCTTCGTGCAGAAGGAGTAGAACGCCCTGCCGCAGTAGTCCTCCGTGTCCCACTGCGCGTCCACCTCAAAAATACCGACGCTCGGGATCAGCTCAACAGTATACGTTCCGTCGTCCTGCCGCTGCACGGTCAGTTTTTCAGCCTTTGCCTGCGTGTCGCCCCAGCACTGCTCGTTCCAGTACCGCAGGGTGACGGAATCGGGCGCACAGTCGCCGAAATCGAGCGTCACCGTGTAGTAGAAGGACGCCGACACCGCGATGGGCATTTCAAGAGCCGGCGTGCTGTCGCGGAGCGTCTCGTCCAGCGGATGCATGCCACAGGCGATCGCGCCCGTGCGCTGGCCGCCGCCGGCCTCATAGTCCCAGTCGTAGCTGCCGCCCATCGCCGTGATGCTCGCCCCCTGCGCGTTCGTCACCGTCAGCTCCGGCGGCTCGGTGGGCGCGGACTTTGCGCCGCAGCCCGCGAGCACAAGCAGCAGCATCAAGATCAGCAGAAGGGAAGATCGCTTTTTCATATAAGTTCACCTCTCGTTTCTTTCGGATACCTATATAGACGCAAACCGCGGGAAAAATGTTCCGCAAGTGTGCGAGCATAGCGAGTGCGCGCAGCGGAGCGTATCTAAAAAACAAAAGGCGTGGCAAAGCCACGCCTTTTGCATTTTTAGAAGTCCGCGTTGCCCACGGTGCGGGGATGCAGCTCCACATCGCGGATGTTGCCGATGCCCGTCAAATACATCACCATGCGCTCGAAGCCGAGGCCGAAGCCCGCGTGACGGCAGGAGCCGTAACGGCGCAGGTCGCAGTACCACCAGTAATCCTCGGGATTCATGCCGAGATCGCGGATGCGCTGCTCGAGCAGCTCGATGCGCTCCTCGCGCTGGCTGCCGCCGATGATCTCGCCGATGCCCGGAACAAGGCAGTCCGCCGCCGCGACGGTCTTGCCGTCATCGTTGAGGCGCATATAGAACGCCTTGATCTCCTGCGGATAGTCGGTGACGAACACGGGGCGCTTAAAAATCTGCTCGGTGAGATAGCGCTCGTGCTCGGTCTGCAGGTCGATGCCCCACTCGACGGGATAGTCGAACTTCTGTCCGCTCTCCTTGAGGAGCTTCACGGCCTCGGTGTAGGTCACGCGGCCAAAGTCGGACTCGGCAACGTGCCTAAGTCTCTCGATGAGCCCCTTGTCGACAAAGCTGTTGAAAAACGCAAGATCGTCCGGGCAGCGCTCCATCACGCGGCGAATGATGTGCTTGATCATCGCTTCCGCCACTTCCATGTCGCCGTTGAGGTCGCAGAACGCCATCTCCGGCTCGATCATCCAGAACTCGGCGGCGTGGCGCGCGGTGTTGGAGTTCTCCGCGCGGAAGGTCGGGCCGAAGGTGTAAACGTCACCGAACGCCATGGCGAAGTTCTCGGCGTTGAGCTGGCCGGAAACGGTCAGGCTCGTCTTCTTGCCGAAAAAGTCCTTGCTGTAATCGACCTTGCCGTCGGGCGTTCTCGGCGGGTTCTCCAGATCCAGCGTCGTCACCTGGAACATCTCGCCCGCGCCCTCGCAGTCAGAGCCGGTGATGATGGGGGTGTTGACGTAGACAAAGCCGCGGCTCTGGAAGAACTCATGCACGGCGTAGGCCGCCGCGCTGCGGACGCGGAACGCCGCGGAGAAGAGGTTCGTGCGCGGACGCAGATGCTGAATGGTGCGCAGATATTCGACGCTGTGGCGCTTTTTCTGCAAGGGATAGTCGGGCGAGGACGCACCCTCGATCTCGATCTCCGTTGCCTTGACCTCGAGCGGCTGCTTGGCCTCGGGCGTCAGCACCACCGTGCCGCGCACGATGAGCGCGGCGCCGACGTTCTGCGCGGCGATCTCCTTATAATTAGAAAGAGAATTCGCGTCCATCACCACCTGCAAATTGCGGAAGCACGAGCCGTCGTTCAGCTCGATGAATCCAAAGGTTTTCATATCGCGGATGGTCTTCGCCCAGCCGCACACGGTGACGCTTTCGCCGCCGTAGCGCTCGCTGTCGGCGAAGATCGCGGCAATTCTCACTCGTTCCATAATAATTTCCTTTCCTTTTGTGGGTTTTCGCGGGATAATGCGCTTATTATATGCTACTTTCTGTGCGATTGCAAGCCCCGCTTTTGATTGACTTTTCGGAATTTGTGTGTTATCTTAAAATCTTACCTCAAAAGGTAAACGTGAAACTTTCACCTATTACTTTACAGGAGGATTTTAACATGAACAAGTATCTGGACATCGCCCCCGAGGTCGCCGAGGCGCTCGAAGCCGGCAAGCCCGTCGTGGCGCTCGAATCCACCATCATCTCCCACGGCATGCCCTACCCGCAGAACGTGGAGACCGCCCTCAAGGTCGAGAGCATCATCCGTGAGGCGGGCGCAGTCCCCGCCACCATCGCCATCATCGGCGGACGGCTCAAGGCCGGTCTTTCCAAGGAAGAGATCGACTACCTCGGCCGCACCGGCGCGGGCATTCCCAAGGCCTCCCGCCGCGACCTGCCCGTGCTCGTCGCGCAGGGCAAGGACGGCGCCTGCACCGTCACCACCACGATGATGATCGCCGACATGGCGGGCATCCGCGTGTTTGCCACCGGCGGCATCGGCGGCGTGCACCGCGGCGCGCAGGAGACCTTCGACATCTCCGCCGACCTTGAGGAGCTGGCAAACACCTCCGTCATGGTCATCTGCGCGGGCGCGAAGTCCATTCTCGACCTCGGCCTCACGCTCGAGTACCTTGAGACCCACGGCGTCACCGTCATCGGCTACGGCACCGACGAGCTGCCCGCGTTCTATACCCGCTCTTCCGGCTTCGGCGTCGACTATCAGCTCGACACGCCCGCCGAGCTTGCCAAGACCTTCCACGTCAAGCGCGAGCTGGGTCTGCGCGGCGGCCTCCTCGTCACCAACCCGATCCCCGAGGAGTACTCCATGGACAAGGAAGTCATCGACAAGGCCATCGCCGAGGCCGTGGAGGACGCGAAGAAGGACGGCATTCACGGCAAGGCCACCACGCCGTACCTGCTCGCCAAGATCAAGGATCTCACCGGCGGCGACAGCCTCGATTCCAACATTCAGCTCGTCTTTAACAACGCCCGCCTCGGCGCGGCGGCGGCGGTCGAGCTTGCGAAGCTCGAAAAGTGAGATATTTTGCCGTCTATCTCGCCGCCGTCAATTTCATCACCTTTTTCGTCTACGGCGCGGATAAGCGCCGCGCCAAGATCCCCGGCGCGCGCCGCGTCCCCGAAAAAACACTCTTTGCACTCGCGCTGCTGCTCGGCAGCGCGGGTGCTCTTTTGGGCATGCGCGCCTTTCACCACAAAACGCGCCACTGGTATTTCCGCTTCGGCATTCCGGCGATCTTACTCTGTCAGAGCGCGGCGGCGGTGTTTGTGTACATGCGGTTTTTCGCGGCGTAAAAAGTTTTTGAAATTTTTTGTCCGTTCCTGCAACAAATTGCCCCTTTCCTGCGTCTAATAACATACAGGGGGGCGGCAGGAAAAATTGGAAAATAAAGATTTTCTGAAATTTGCATTTTCCTGTTCCCTAATTTCCCGCGGCATGATATAATGCCGATGTATAAGAACGGCTCTGTGCGCGCGGAGCCAATCACAAAAATGAGAAAGGATGAAGAAAATGATGAAGAAATTTCTCTCATCGCTGCTGGCGTTGACCATGATCTTGAGTCTGGTCATCGTTCCGGCAAACGCTGCGGCTGATATCACTGGTACAGCGACCGTCAAGAGGGGAGAGACCACGACTTTAACGGCTTTTGACAAGCCTGCTAAGGTCGAGGTATCGGGCACCGAGTATACAGTTACCGATGCCGCTCCGACTTACCGTTGGACGAGTGGTACTCCTGCATACGCAACAGTCCCTGCGAACAGCACGGATCGTACAGTCGATGTTACTGGTGTTGCAGCGGGTACTTCCGTAATCACCTGCACAATGACGGTGCAGTACAGCGTTCCTGCTGCAAATGATGCAGGTGTGGATGTAAAGCTCACTAGCATTAGTAAGGATGTCACTGTCACTGTCACCGACCCGGATGGTGAGGCCAACGCTGCATTCCAGAATGCCATCACTGATATAACCTATAATGGTCGTAAATGTGAGATCAACAAAAGCAAGACCAACGTCACTTATTACAAGTACGAGGGTGATTTGACAGACACTTGGGGCGCGCAGGCTGGCAGTGCCTATGAGGATATTAGGGCTACCGCCTCCGATAACAAGCTGACTGTCAGCGGCAAATTGCGCGAAGGTAATAAGCCCGTTACCGCTGTCTTTACGCTCACAAAGGGAACAATTAGCCTGACCATTAATTCTTCCATCACTGGCAAACCCGCTACGGATTCTGAGAAAGTCATCGTGGGTGGTGATCTCGACCTTACGGCGGTGACCAAGGGTGTTGATAGCCCCTACCATGAGTGGAAGCTTGGCAGCGCAGATCAGAACAATAAGGGTGCAACGTTTACGTTTAATACCAAAGAAGTTGCCGCCCCGCAGACGGTCACCTGCAACATCTACGACAAGTCCACCGATGGCAAGACTCTGATCGCCACAGCCTCCTGCAAGGTTGAAGTGGTCAAGGATGAGTGGGCTCTTGAGGTTTCTCCTTCTTCCGCCAAGTTGACGGAGAAGGGACAGAAAGAAACTTTTACTGCCAAGCTTATGCCGAAGTTTGGCTCTGCTGCGGATGCTAAGATTACCTTCACCACAGCCGATAATTCTATCATTACCCTCAAGGACAACAAAGATGGCACTGCTGATGTTACCCTCAAGAGCAGCGGTAAGGCAACGGTCATGGTCACCGCGTCCTATCTCGGCAAGAGCGATTACAAGGAGACCATTAAGATCACCGGTTCAATGCTGAGCGGCAGCCTCAAGTCCGTAACGAATGGCGATACGCTTGAATTCGACTATAGAGATCTGGAAAAGCTTGCTGACAAGGCAATTGACGACACCTCCGTTACCATTAACTCCATTCAGATCACTGACGCACCCAAGACCGATGCTGCGGGCGGTGCAATTTACACCTCTTCCAGCTCTAACAAGCCCATTGAGAGTTATCGCCTTGATAGCGGTGACGAGCTGGAGTTCCGTGCCGCTGACGGCTACGTTGGCGATTACTCCATGACCATCAAGGTCAAAGACACCAAGGGCACGGAATATACCATTGCTGTTACCATTCCCGTTACCCCCGCCGATAACATCAAGGAGACTGTGACTGGCTCTTCCTCCAGCAGCAGCGTTTCCTTCGACGTGAGCAGTGTTGTCAAATATGACAAGCTCTATATCTATGGTAGCAAGAGCAGTTCCTCCTTCACCCCCAGCAAGCTGTCCAATGCCGATACCACTGGCTACAATGGATACTGGGACGGCAGTACCAAGGCCAAGGACGGTTGGGTGCTCTATGACGATGATGATACTATCACCATCCCCGCTAGCAAGTTTAGCAACGGCAAGGTGACCCTTTATGTTGTTGGCCTTGATAGCAAGGATATCGCCTCCACCGGTACCATCGAGGTTTCCCAGAAGTCCTATGGCATCAAGTACAGCGTGGTCGCGGGCGAGAGCGTGACCTTCGACCAGAAGCGTTTCGAATCCTTCATGGAAGACTACGCCGATGATAACATCAAGACCAGCAAGGGCGACTACTTCGAGTTCGACTACGTTAAGTTCAACTCCCTGCCCAACTCCACCAGAGAGGGCGTCCTCTACGAGGGCAAGGACAAGATCAAGACCTCCACTGAGGTTGAAAATCTCGACAAGGTGAGCTTCGAGTCCGTCGCCAAGGCCAAGGACACCATCAAGGTTCCCTTCACCCTGTATGCCAAGCAGTACGACAAGAACGACAAGGTCATCGACAAGAAGGTCAGCATGACCGGCGAGGTCGTGATCTCCGTTGTCAAGGAAGACATCGTCTATGAGGTCGGCGTGAACAGCGCGGTCAAGCTCGGCTCCGACAAGTTCATCGACTTCCTGCGCGATTCCGACAAGAGCTACAAGAAGGCTGACCTCGACTATGTCACCTTCGATGTGGGCAAGAACAGCGCCATCACCTCCTACTTCAACGGCACCGGTGCGCTCTACCGTTACTACAACGGCAGCACCGGCATCAACTCCACCGTCAGCGCCAAGGACGAGTTCTACTACAACCCCAAGACCAGCAGCAAGCACTATGACCTCGACGACGTGGCCTATGTGACCTCCAAGTTTGCCAAGGTCGGCGATATCGTCTATATCCCCTTCACCGCCTACGGCACCAAGTCCGGCCAGAAGGCTGAGGGCACGATCGCCATCAAGGTCAAGCAGACCATGAACTTTGTCGACGTGAGACCCGGCGACTACTTCTATGATTCCGTCCAGTGGGCTGTGAACCTTGACATCACCAAGGGCACTTCCGCCACCACCTTCTCCCCGAAGCAGGGCTGCACCCGCGCGCAGATCGTCACCTTCCTGTGGCGCGCCGCCAATTCTCCCGCGCCGCGCAGCAGCACCAGCAAGTTCACTGACGTCTACGCCACCGCGCACGCCGACTACATGAAGGCGATCAACTGGGCGACCGAGCAGGGCATCACCACCGGCACCGGCAACGGCAAGTTCTCTCCCGACGCCACCTGCACCCGCGCGCAGATCGTCACCTTCCTGTACCGCTTCAAGGGCAACCCCGCGGTTTACGGCTCCCTGAACTTCTCGGACGTCAACAAGACCGAGCATGCCGCGTTCTACAACGCCATTCTCTGGGCTGTGAACAACAAGATCACCACCGGCTACGGCAACGGCATCTTTGATCCCAACGGCACCTGCAACCGCGGTGACGCTGTGACCTTCCTGTACCGCGCCCTCGCGTGATCTGAATCTCCGCGCAGCGATTTCCCGCGAATCAAGAGGCCGCCCGTTTTCAAACGGGCGGCCCTTTTTTGTAAACTTTCTGTGATAGCCCTTTCCCCCGCCTGCAAACCGTGCTACAATACACCCATCTTGATTTTCCGGGGAGTTGTTACTGTGAGCAAATTCCGCAATGCCCTCTACCGCTTCATGTACGGCCGCAACGGTGTGGACGCGCTGAGCTGGGCGCTCGTCGTGCTTGAGGTCGTCCTCAGCCTGCTGAGCTCCTTCATTCACGTGCGCGGCGTGTCGCAGGCGCTGTACTTTGTGTCCACGGTGCTGATGTTCGTGGTGCTGCTCCGCATTTTTTCGCGCAATCTCGCGCGCCGTCAGGCCGAGAATGCGAAATTTTTGACCTGGTGGACACCGAAGGCGAACGCCATTCGCGGCGCGCAGGCCCGCCGCGCCGACAAGGCGCACAAATACGTCCGCTGCTCCTGCGGCGCATACTGCCGCGTGCCGCGCGGCGTGGGCAAGATCGAGCTGACGTGCCCGAAGTGCGGCAGGAAAAAGGTCATCAAAACGTAAGAGAGAAAAAATCCGTCCCGATGGACGGATTTTTTTGTAAGAAAACCGGTTTTCCGCCGTCTAATAGACAGAAGGGGGTGAGGGTGCTGACGGATTTTGAAGAGGTCTACGCCGTGTACTTTGACGATGTGTACCGCTATCTTCTCTCGCTTTCCGGGAGCGAGAGCGTCGCCGAGGAGCTGACGAGCGAGACGTTTTTCCGCGCGATGGACGCCCTCGGCCGCTTCCGCGGCGAGTGCAGCGTGCGCGTCTGGCTCTGCCAGATCGCCAAGAATCTCTATTATTCGCATCTGCGGCGCGAAAAGCGCCTTGTGCCGCTCGAAGACTGCCGGATCGCCGAGGAACGCCACGAGGAATCGCTTGAAGATCGCAGCGAGGCCGCGCGCATCCAGATGCTCCTGCACGCGCTCAGAGAGCCGTACAAGGAGGTCTTTATGTGGCGCGTGTACGGCGAGAAGAGCTTTCGCGACATCGGCGCGCTCTTCGGCAAGACGGAAAATTGGGCATGCGTGACCTACCACCGCGCCAAGCGCATGATCCGCGAGGGATTGGAGGACGACTGAAATGGACAAAACTTGCAGCATCGTGCAGGATCTTCTGCCGCTTTACGCAGAGGACATGCTGCGCGAGGAAACAAAGGAATTTGTCGACGCGCATCTCGCTCAGTGCGAAGCCTGCCGCGCAGAGCTCGCAGCGCTCAAGGCGGACGTGAAGCCCGCGCCCGTCAGCGCGCAGCCGCTGCGAGACTTGAAGCGGCAGCTTCGACGCAGGAAGCTGACCGCCGTGCTGCTGGCCGTCGCGCTCGCGCTGACGCTGGCCGCGGCAGGCTTTGCCTATCTCACCGCACCGCAGTATCTGCCGTATGACGAGACAGAGTGGATGATCACGCGCTCTCCCCGAGCGCTCGCGGACGGCTCGATCATGGCGGACGGGCTGACCGATCTCAGCGGCATTGAGAGCATTTCCGTCAACCTGCTCACGCCTGTGTCCGGCACAAAGGTCACGAGTACGCAGGACCCGGACAGCGGCAAGACGGTCTATTTCATCACCGCATGGCGCACGCCGCTCGACACATGGCGCGGCGCATTCGACAAAACCGGGGACGCCCCGAAAGCACACAGCGTAATTGACCGCACACAGCGCGAGGCGGACGCGCTGCAAGGCGCGCTTGGCAAAGTGGAGTCCGCACGCACGCTCTTCACGCTCGACGCCACGAACTGCACGGCGGTCTACTATGCGCCGAACAACGGACAGGACGATGTGCTGCTCTGCGGCAGCAGGGACGGCGGCATCATTTCCCTGCCGCGGCTGGCGCTCGGCTATTACGTTTTGCTATCATTGGCACTTCTTATTCCTCTGAGTATTGCCTTTTCCCTCTGCCGCAGGAAAAAAGCGGGCAAAGCGCTCGGCCATCTCGCGCTGATCCCCGCGTGCTATCTCACTGGCCACCTGCTCGTCAAGGGCTTTGTCACGACGAGCTACCAGATGCAGCGCGATTTTTCGCTTATTGTCCTCACCGCCGCGCTCCTTTACGCCGCGGCGCTGTTGGCAGGAACCCTCCTGCGGCAGAGGCGGGACACAGCAGAATAAAAAAGAAGAGACACCGTCAGGTGTCTCTTCTCTTCTTGGAATATCGCAACACTATAGATGCCAAGCAAATCCGGATATCACGATGGTACACATCTGCAAAAGATCGTTTCGTTTAAACATATCTTGATCTTGAACCTATGTGCAATAAAAGCGACGAAGAGTGAGGATTTTAGATATCAGGTAAATCAAGCGTAATTACGCGGTGTGGTTTAGGCCCGGTTTTAATTGCGTCAATTACATCTCCGTCACAATATGCCGCATATTTGATGAGCAGACTATTGTATGAGTTTGGTTCGACATCTTTTAGAAACGCTAAACTTCCTAAAATAGTGTCTGGATCTCCCCGACCATGCATAATGCGCTCATATACCATTTTCTTTATGGCTAATCGCTTTTCCAGACCGACCGAAACTTTTCCGGTTTCTGTTAATATCAGGCCAGTAATCTC
>ENA-UALO01000192-UALO01000192.1-human-gut-metagenome-genome-assembly--contig:-NODE-192-length-27565-cov-7.893166_pt1 | contig 27565 bp, 27 predicted proteins | sample MGYA00243701_ERZ654470 | MGnify/ENA primary metagenome ERZ654470 (study PRJEB26926, sample SAMN06164444) | human gut metagenome | biome: ENVO:00009003; feature: ENVO:2100002; material: ENVO:00002003...
AGCCGAGGCGGTGGCTTCGGTGGAAGCCGCGGCGGCGGTTTTGGCGGAGGCCGCGGTGGTGGCTTCGGTGGAAGCCGCGGCGGCGGTTTTGGCGGAGGCCGCGGTGGCGGCTTTGGCGGTCGGCGCTGAAAAACTTCAAAGTCATCTTACAGGACAAAAAGCACGTCGGTTTGAACCGACGTGCTTTTTCTGTTTGCGAGAACTTACAAAAAAGCGCCGGAGCAAAGCCTTCTTTGCTCCGGCATGGTGCCGGTGACCGGACTCGAACCGGTACGCTGTCGCCAGCGGCGGATTTTGAGTCCGCTACGTCTACCAATTCCATCACACCGGCAGGTGCAAGAGCTATTATATGCGATAGCCGTCCCATTTGCAAGCAAAATTTTGCGCAGCAATGGTGAGAGTAAGGTTTACGTGGCTTTCATGATTGCCGGCAAGAGCGATCGGGCGAACTGCCCCGGGCATTTTTGGCAGAAATGGTAGCATTCCTTGCACTTTCGTGATAACCTTTAATAGAACAAATCGAAAGCTGACGAAAGGAGCGTGGCGAGATGAACAGTACGGTATTTATACTTTTTGTTTTACCGTTTTTGGCTGGAGCACTTATTAGATCAATGTTTCTGAAATGGAAAAGAGGATATATTTTATCGGGCATTTTCGCGCTGACATCGGCTGTTGTATGGCTTTGGACCAACCACCTTGCGGATCACGGAGTCGATGGAACTGTAATGCTTTGGGCTTTGATGGCGATTGAACTTGCCATTGGCTCGCTGATCGTTGGAGGACTATCACGTTTGATCAAAATAATAAAGCATCAGAAAGAAACTGACCGCCCTTAAAGGAGCTTCCGCTTTACCGAACGGATCGGCCTTTTTCAGAATGAAAGAACACGCTTCCATAGCAATGCCCCGCCGTATGCACCAAATCATACGGCGGGGCGATTATTTTGTCTGGTTCGTTGTATTGCACCGGAACGCTTTCTGCTGCGAGCATCACACGTAGCGCTGGTTGATGACGTCGAACACGCCGCGCGTGGTGAGGCGCAGCGTCGGAATGACGGTGAGCGCCATGAACGAGAGCGTCATAAACGGGTCGACCCCGCGCGAAACGCCCAGCTTGAAGGCCTGCTCCTTGGCGTTTTCCAGTGCCTCGTTGACTTCGATGAGCGGCGCTTCGCTCATGATGCCAGCGATCTGGAGCTGCACCTCACCGAGCACATTGCCGCCGTCCATCACGACGATGCCGCCGCCAAGCGTGACCACGCGGTTGACCGCCGCGGCCATGTCCTCCTCGTTTGTGCCGACGACGATGATGTTGTGGCTGTCGTGCGAGATGGATGTCGCCACCGCGCCGGAGGTGAGCCCGTAGCCCTTGATGTAGCCGATGCCGATGTGGTGCGTGTTCTTGTGGCGCTCGATGACGGCAATCTTCAGAATATCGTCCTCAACACTGATCTTTTCAGCGTAGCCCGCGTCAGTCGTGACGATCTCGCCCGGTACCATACCGAGCACGGCGCGCGGACGGCCTTCGATGAAGTCCTTCGCCTCAAGGTGCGCGACGTGGAACGTCTCATGCGAGCGCTTGACGAGGTGCGGGTCGATCTCAGGCGCTTCGAAGGGCGTGACGGTCTTGCCGTCGAACATGAGCTTGCCTTTTTTATAGACCTCAAGAATGTTGAAGTCGTCAAAGTTGTCGATGATGACAAAATCCGCGAGGAAGCCCGGCGCGATCGCGCCGCGGTTGTTGAGCAGGAAGTAGCGCGCGGCGTGGTGGCTCGCGCATTTGACGGCGATGATCGGGTCGACGCCCGCCTTGATGGCGCGGCGCACGATGTAGTCGATGTGGCCTTTCTCAAGGAGGTCGTTGGGGTGCTTGTCGTCGGTACAGAACATGCAGTAGGTGTAGTACTGCGGTGTGAGCAGTGGGAGGAGCGCGTCAAGGTTGCGCGCGGCCGTGCCCTCGCGGATCATGATGTACTGTCCGCGCTCAAGCTTGGCGATGGCGTCCTCGACGCTGCTGCATTCGTGGTCGGAATAGACGCCGGCGGCGATGTAGGCGTTTAAGTCGTTGCCCGCAAGCCCCGGCGCGTGGCCATCGATCTTCTTGTGGTGCGCCTGCGCGGCGACGATCTTTTCCAGCACCTGCTCGTCGGCGTTCGCAACGCCGACGTAGTTCATCATCTCGGCAAGACCCTCAACGCGGTTGTGCTCGTAGAAGGAGTCGATCGCGCGGTAGTCGAGCACCGCGCCGGATTCGTCGAGCGGCGTCGCGGGCACGCAGGAGGGCAGCATGAGGCGCACGTCGACGGGAAGATCCTCGGTGGCTTGCAGCATGTATTCGATGCCGTCCGTTCCCATGACGTTTGCGATCTCGTGCGGGTCGGTGATGACGGTGGTCGTTCCGTGCGGAATGACGGCGTTGGCAAACTCCTTGGGGGAGACGAGCGAACTCTCCAGGTGGATGTGCGCGTCGACAAAGCCGGGCAGCACGAGCTTGCCGCCCATGTCGACCTCGAGTGCGCCCTCGTAATGCTCGCCCATGCCCGCGATGAGCCCCTCGGCTACGGCAATGTCGCCGTGACTGAGCTCATTGCAGAATACATTTACATACGTCGCATTCTTGAGCACAAGGTCGGCCTTCTGCCGGCCGGACGCCACCTCGACGACGTGAAGCTTCTTGTTCAGCTTGCGGTTGATCCTGCCTGCGTAGCTTTCCCGGTATGCCATGCGTGTTCCTCCTTATTTTGTTGTGTTTGACCAGTTTGTGTGATACCCCGTCTGGTTTACTCGGCTATTTTTTATAGGATACTACGTTCTTTTGCACTTGTCCAGCAGAAAAAGCTGAAAGTTATTTAGCAAAACTGACGAAAAGTAAGCTGTCAGCCGACTTTCGAGGCTTCCGTTTACAAACGCGAGCAGATATTGTATAATAAATCAAACAGGGTAATTTAAGATCAGAGCCATTTCCTTCAGGTACAGGATTTTCTCCTGCTTTTGCAGCAAGAGCGCACTGTAAATTCATTCACGATATGCAGAAAGGAGCAAAGCGTATGCGTTCAAGACTTTCCCCGCCTTCTGACCCCTTGAAGCCTCGCCCCTCCTCGGCCATCATATTCGCGGGCAACGCCGTCGTCTTTCTTGCCCTGTCACTTTTGACGCAGCGGATGATCTACAGTTTCCTCTTCGCCGTTAGCTTCCTTCTGTTCGTGTATGAGGTTGTGGCGCTGTGGAAACAGAAAAGGGAACGACGCGGTCTGCATCGCCGGAACTATTCCGATGCAGAGTATCGATCGCTGGGCATGACTCGCCTGAAAAAGGACCGGCGCAGCGCAGTGCAAGCCGCGATCAACGTGCTTTTGTCGCTCGCCGCCAGTGCACTCACGCTTTGCAGCTTTACAACAAATGACCCGGCACTCTCTCCTCTTCTTGGCGCCGCCATGCCCTTCCTGCTGATTCTGCTCGACTACAATACCGTCCGCTTTACCTGGCAGGAGATCCGTGGACAGACCTTCCGTCTCGGTGCCTACGCTTTATCGCTCGGGCTGTTTCTCTATCATCTGCTGGCGTATTTTGAAGTGATTTCCCTCCCGCTCCCCGAGGCGCTTCGGTTCGAACTGACGCAGCTGCTTGGCCTCGCCTTTTTTCCGCTCCTGCTGGTGATGACGTACTATATCATCCGCGATACCTCGCGCCGCGCGAGCGGGAGAACGCTGTGACGCGCACGGAAGAAAATGCGCCGCTCTGGCACCGACCGTGATGGAGCGGACGCACTCTCAAGCAGACACTTGCTTGTTGCTGCCGTCATCACGCTCGTAGATCTTGTTGTTATTGTGGGTATCGGCATATACCTTCTCGCATGCACACAATTTTTGCAGTAAAAAAAGCATCGAAAGCTTCGGCTTTCGATGCTTTTTTGGAGCTGGTGGTGTGACTCGAACACATGACCTGCTGATTACGAATCAGCTGCTCTACCGACTGAGCTACACCAGCGCATCTATTCAAATGCGAGTAAGAGTATATCACAAAGTTTTTTACTCGTCAAGCAATTTCCCAAACTTTTTGAAAGCGGCGGCAAAGCCATCTCTGCCGCCGCTTTTTCATTTTTTGCGCCGCTTGCGGCGAATGCGGTTGATGTGGCGCTCAAAGTCGCCGCTGCCTATGAGCTCGGCGAGCACATACTGCTCAAAGACCGGTACCGTGCAGGAATAGAACCCCACCTCGCGCCGGAACTGCTCGGAAAGTGCAGGCGGCAGCACCATATAGCCCACGCGCATCGACGGGGCGATGGTCTTGGAAAACGTGTTCATGTAGATGACCGAGCGGTTCGGTTCGAGCGAGAAAAGCGTATCCTCGCTCTTGCTCGACACACTGAATTCCGAATCGAAGTCATCCTCGACGATGTAGCCGCCGCGCTCCTCTGCCCAGCAGAGGTATTCGCGGCGCTTGCCGGCGCTTGCCGTCACAAGGCTCGGAAAGCTGTGGAAGGGTGTCACGTGCAGCACCGTCGCCGTAGCGCGGGAAAGCTCATCGGAACGAATGCCGTCGCTGCCGAGGCGCAGCATCTCGCACCGCACGCCCTGCGCCTGATAGACGCGGCGGATCTTGTCGTAAGACGGGTCTTCGAGCGCGAACACCCGCTCGCGCCCCAGAAGCTGCACGATGAGTCCGTAGAGGTACTCCGCACCCGAGCCGATGACGATCTGCCCCGGCTGCACGCTGATGCCGCGCGAACGGGACAAATACGCCGCGATGGCGCCGCGCAGGCCGGCGCAGCCGTTGTTCGGAGATTTGACAAGAATGCTCTCGCCATATTCGCTGAGCACGCGCCGCATCGTTTTGGCAAGCGACGGAAACGGAAATTCATCTTCCGTGCCGTGCAGGGAAAGCGCGCGGCGATCATTCTCCATCTCAGAGACGGGAAAGCAATCCGCCGCCGCAAAGCTCACAAAAAAGCCGCTGCGCTCGCGGGACTCAAGGTATCCCTCGTCGCACAAAATGGCCAGCGCATGCTCCACCGTGATAACGCTCACGCCGGTTTCACCTGCGATGAGGCGCTTGCTGGGAAGCTTTGTCCCCAGCGGGTACACGCCGCTCACAATGTCGCGCCGCAGCTGATGATAAAGCTGCAAATACGCGCTTTGCGCGGCGGTCTTATCAATGTGATAATGCATGGTTACGATCTTTTCTCCTGCTCAGGCGCTTCCGCTGCGCGCTGCACGCGCCTGACGTAAAGGTTCACCCCGTTGTCCTTCTTCACCGCGAGCCGGTAGATGAGGATCCCCGTGCAGACCAGCACCATCACAAGGGAAACTGCCTGCGACACGCGGATGCGCTGGCCAAACAGCGTCCAGTGGAAAAGATACAGGCTGTCGGTGCGCAGCCCCTCGATCCAGAAACGGCCGAGACCATACCAGATGAAGTAAAAGCAGGTGTTCTCCCCGTCGAAGCGGCGGGCGCGGGATACGACAAAATAGAGCAGCAGCAGACCGATCACATTCCACAGGCTCTCATAAAGAAACGTAGGGTGTACGTCCATATACGTCGTGGCCGACGTCCAGAGCCGCATGCGCCAGGGGAGCTCCGTCGCCGCGCCGAAGGCTTCCCGGTTCATAAAGTTGCCCCAGCGGCCGATGGCCTGCCCGATGAAAAGTCCCTGCACGCAGCAGTCCGCCAGTGCCCAGAAGGAGATCTTGCGGCGGCGGCTGAAAAGATACGCCGTCAAAAAGCCCGCAATGACGCCGCCGTAGATGGCAAGGCCGCCGTCCCAGATGCGGTAGGTCGACGACCAGTTGATCGAGCCGTCGCTCCCGCGGAACAGGTCGAGGTAGAAAAGCACATAGTAAATCCGCGCACCGATGATGGAAAACGGAACGACCCAGAGCACCGTGTCGATGATGTTATCCTCGCTCAGGCCGTATTTCGGTGCCTGCTTCATGCAGAAATAGAGTCCCAGCAGCATGCCCGCGGCGATGATGATGCCATACCAGTAGACACCGTTGCCGATGTCAAGTGCCTTGGACGGCACGGTGAACTGCCAGTCGCCGAAAAGGCCGGGAAAGCTGATGGGCGCATTGGAAACATTCATAAGTCTGTTACCCTTCTTTCTTGGGTTCGATGATGGAAATGGCGCGGCGGCTGTCGGTCAGATTCTCGCGCAGGAAGCGCTCAACGTCCTCCTTGTCAATGCTCTCGTAGGCTTCGGGGAAGCGGAGCGCGTCGAAACCGCGAAAATATCCGTCGGCAAGGGAAACAGCGATATTTTCAAACGAGTTGAGCGCGCGCAGCGTCGCGCCAAAGCTTGCGCGGCGGATCTGCTCGAAAAACTGCGGGTCGATGCCCTCGCGCACAAGGCGCTGCGCCTCTTCAAGGATCGCGTCGCTGACCTTTTGCGGCTGCTCGCTCTCGCCGCCGGCACACAGGCACGCAACGCCCGGCAGCTGGTCAAATCCGCCGCCGAAGCTCCCGTTGATGAGTCCCTCGTCGTAAAGGCGCTGATAGAGCGGCGATGAATCGCCGAGCAGCACATCGCTCGCCATCTCGCCGATGAGCGACTGACGCAGGAGGTCTCCTTCGTCCGTCTCGCACTTGAAGCCGACCAAAAACTGCGGCAGCGCGACCTCCATCTGCGTGACGGTCTCATGCTGCGCAGCCGCGCTGTCCTCTTCCTCGCCGTAGCAGCGCGCGATCTCCTCGCCGCGCTCGCGGGGCAGAACTTCCTCCGCCAGCGCGATCACCGCCTGCGGATCAACATTGCCGACGATGCACAGCGCCATGTTGGACGGGCAGTAGAACGCGCGGTGGCAGTCGTACAGCGTTTCCGCCGTGATGCCCGCGATGCTCTCGACCGTGCCGGCGATGGGAACGCGCGCGGGAGAAGAGCGGTACAGGCAGGCAAGAAGCCTTTCGTAGACCTGCCAGTCGGGTGAATCCTCGACCATGCGGATCTCCTGGGCAATGATGCCGCGCTCTTTTTCCACGCTTTCCTCCGTAAAGTACGGCACGGAGACGAAGGAGAGCAGAATGCGCAGGTTTTCTTCAAAATGCTCGGTGCAGTCAAAGTAGTAGCCCGTCATGGCGTTGGAAGTGAAAGCGTTCGGCTCCGCGCCGTTTTGGGAGAGCTGCTGGAGGGCGTTGCCGTCCTCCGTGTCGAACATCTTATGCTCTAAATAATGCGCGATGCCCGCCGGCGTATCGCACTTTTTGCCGTTCCTGATGAACTGCATGTCCATGCCGCCATAGCGCGTGGCGAAAAAGGCATACTTTTTGCGGTGCTGAGGCTTGGGGACAATGAAGATCTTCAGTCCGTTCGGCAGCGTCTTTTCAAGCACCCTTTCCCCGATGCGGGGATAGACTTTTTCATTCATCTTCGCCGTCCTCCTCCCCTGTCAGGAAATACACTGTGTCGAGCGTCAGGCTCTGCGCGGCTGCGGCAATGCGCTCACCCGTCACGCCCCGCAGCGCTGCGATCAGCTCGTCCGCCGTTTCGCGGATTCCCGTGGCCGCCTGACCGAGAGCGTTTTCCTCCATGCGCCCGGCGCTGTCGCCGCGCGATTCGAGCGAGGCGATGAGGCAAGAGCGCGCGCCTTCGATCTCCCACGGCTCGAATTCGCCGCGCTGCACGCTTGCAAGCTGGGCAAGAATTTCACGCTTGGCGGTCTCCACATCCCTGCACTCAATGCCGGACGAGACCGTCACGATGCCCTTGGAACGGTGATACGAGGACGAGGCATAATAGCAGAGGGACAGCTTCTCGCGCACGTTCAAAAAGAGCTTGGAGTTGCTGTATCCGCCGAAGATAAGGTTTGCAAGCATCATCGCGCTCGCGTCGTTCGTTCCTACGCGCCAGCCCATCGAAAGCTTGCCTTGTGTCACGTCCATGCGCTCGGTGATCTCGCGCGGCGTTTCCGGTGCGCTGCACTTTTCCGCAATGACCGGCGGAACGACACGCCCGCGCATGAGCGGCGCAAGCGCGCGGGAAAGTGCACCTTTGACGCGCTCATAGTCCGCGCTGCCGCAGTAGAAAAGCTCCAAATGTGCCGTGGACAAAAGCTCCTGATAGTAGCGGAAGAGCGTCTGATTCGTGATCTTTTCGACACGCGCGATGGTGCCGAATTTATCCACCCCGTAGCGCTCGCCGCGGCACATCTCCTGCAAAAGGCGAAGGTCTGCATAGTCGCGCTTGTCGTTGATGATGCCGCGAATGGCGTCGACAAGGTTCTGCTTTTCGCTCTCCACATAGTCGCTCAAAAAGCGGCCGTTGCGCGTCACGGGGTCGAGCAGCAGCTCGCCCAAAAGGTCGCACATTGGCTCAAGGAGCTTCTCCCCGCCGGGAACAAATGCCTCGTCGATGAAGCTCGCGGCAAAGCCGATGCACTGGTTCTCGCCCTTTTTGCGCACCGTGCAGCCGATCGACGAGCCGTAAAGCAGGTCGAGCGCGGTGGAAAGCGCGCGCATATCCGGATGCGTCATCGTGCCGCGGCGCAGCACGCTCGGCAGCAGCGCCCCGAAGCTCGCCGTTTTTTCGTCGAGCGGCGTGATGAACTGCATGCTCAGCGTTCCTGTTTTGAATTTATCCGACCGCACATAGTTGAGGCACACCTCAGGTGCGATCTCGCGTCTGACCGGTTCCATCACCGATTCCTCCTGTGATCGATCATTCGAGATTTTATCGTTAGGATACCACGAAACTGTGAATAATTCCACTCTTTTCTGCCCCTTGCGCACGCAGCGATGCAAAAACAGAAGAATTTTCTGCTCCCATGACCTTTTTCTTGCGATTTTTCCTTGACATTTCTGATAAAATCATGTAAACTGATCCTCGTTGTAAAGCGCTAAAACTTTACAGCAGAATCTGCACAAGGAGGAACTTTCCGTGAAAAACCAGACCTTTCGCATGACGATGCTCTTCGACTTTTATGGAGAGCTTCTCACCGACCGCCAGAAGGAATTCTACGATCTCTACTATAACGAGGACCTGTCGCTGTCCGAGATCGCCGAGAACTACGGCATCTCCCGTCAGGGCGTGCGCGATGTGATCGTGCGCGCGGAGAACTACATGACCGAGATCGAAGACAAAACGGGGCTCATCAAGCGCTTCATGCAGCTTCAGCCCCACGTGGAAAAAATCGTAGACGCGGCGCAGCAGATCAAGCAGCTCAACTTCCGCCGGTATGAAGACCGCCAGCTCGAAGAGCTTGCCGGCGTGATCGAGGCCGAGGCGGCGGCACTCAAGGAGTAATCGTTCCATGGCATTTGAAGGACTGAGCGAAAAGCTCAACGCCACATTCAAGCATCTGCGCGGCAAGGGCCGCCTGAGCGAGGAGGACATCAAGCTCGCCATGCGGGAGGTGCGCCTTGCGCTTCTCGAAGCAGACGTGAGCTACAAGGTCGTCAAGGACTTTGTCAAGACTGTCTCCGAGCGCGCCGTCGGCGCCGAGGTGCTTGACAGTTTGACCCCTGCCCAGCAGGTCATCAAGATCGTCAGCGAGGAGCTCACCGCGCTCATGGGCGGTGCAAACGCCAAGCTGACCTTCGCTTCCAGACCGCCGACGGTTGTGATGATGGTCGGCTTGCAGGGCGCCGGTAAGACGACGAACGTCGCCAAGCTCGCGGGCTATCTCCGTAAGCAGGGACATCGCCCGCTGCTCACCGCGTGCGACGTGTACCGTCCCGCGGCCATCACGCAGCTGCAGGTCGTCGGAAAGCAACTGAATATCCCCGTTTTCGAGATGGGTCAGATCGATCCTGTCACCATTGCGCAGGAAGCCGTCAAATATGCCGGCGACCACGGCAACGACATCGTGTTTCTCGATACCGCAGGCCGCCTGCACATCGACGAGGCGCTGATGGACGAGCTGAGGCGCGTAAAGGCAGCCGTCAAGCCGACCGAGATCCTGCTCGTGGTCGACGCGATGACCGGTCAGGACGCGGTCAATGCCGCCACCGCCTTCGACGAGGCGCTCGGCATCGACGGCGTGGTGCTCACCAAGCTCGACGGCGACGCCCGCGGCGGTGCAGCGCTCTCCATCCGCGCAGCCACCGGCAAGCCCATCAAGTTCATGGGCACGGGCGAAAAGCTCGACATGATCGAGCCCTTCCACCCTGACCGCATGGCGCAGCGCATTCTCGGCATGGGCGACGTATTGTCGTTCATCGAGCGCGCCGAGCAGAGCATCGACGAGGAGAAAGCAAAAAAGCTTGAGGAAAAGCTCAAGAAGAACCGCTTCACCCTCTCCGATTATTACGACCAGCTCGTCCAGCTCAAGAGCATGGGCAGCTTCGAGCAGCTCGCGGGCATGATGCCCGGCCAGCTGGGCAAGCAGATGGCCAATGCCGAGCTTGACCCGAAGATGATGGCGCACACCGAGGCGATCATTCTCTCGATGACGCCCTATGAGCGCGAGAACCCAGCCGTACTCGGCGCGAGCCGCAAAAAGCGCATCGCAGCCGGCTGCGGACTTGAGGTCGTGGACGTCAACCGCCTGCTCAAGCAGTTCGAAATGATGCAGGCCATGATCAAGCAGGTCACGCGCGGCGGCAAGATGCCAAAGGGCATGGGCGGCTTCGGCGGCGGCCGGATGCGCGGTTTCGGGCGCAAAAAACGTTCCAAATAAGTTTCGTTGATCGAGTGCAAGAGCATTTCATCATAAATCAAAACACATTTATATTTTTTGGAGGTAATTACCATGGTTAAGATTCGTCTGCGCAGAATGGGCGCTAAGAAGGCTCCCTTCTATCGTGTTGTCGTCGCCGATTCCCGCTATCCCCGCGATGGCCGCTTCATCGAAGAGATCGGCACTTACAACCCCTGCGTTTCCCCCGCTGAGATCAAGATCGACGCTGAGCGCGCTCAGGAGTGGATCAAGACCGGCGCTCAGCCCACCGACACGGTCCGTGCGCTGCTGAAGAAAGTCAACGCGCTGTAAGAGCACGGGGTGCAAGAAATGAAAGACTTGCTGCTCTACATCGCCCGCAGCCTTGTTGAGCATCCCGATGACGTCACCGTCACGGAAAAGCAGGGCGCGGACGAGCTTACGTTGGAGCTGCGCGTCGCACCTGACGATATGGGCAAGGTCATTGGCCGTCAGGGTCGTATTGCCAAGGAGATCCGCACGGTCGTCCGGTCCTATGCTCAGCGCACCGGCGTAAAGGTGTCTGTCGACATCGTAGACTGAACCGAAAAAACGTTCCCGGGAACTTCCCGGGAACGTTTTTTATTCTTGCCATCTCCCACCGATTCCGCTATACTGATTCACATCCCGGTACAATACATCTTTCATTATGAGGAGGGAAAGTGCATGAAAAAGAATTGCTCTCTATTCTTCTTAACCATTGTAGCCTTATTTACTCTTAGCAGTTGTAATCAAATCGGCTCTATCAACCCAGCCGAGATTTCTGCTGAACACTTTACGGATGGAAATCATACTCGTGACGATGAATATGCCGCATCTTTTCCAACCAAGTTTGTTGCTTTGGATGGATTGAACATTCACTTTGCTGCGACTATCTTTGATGAAAGAGATTCTCCTGAACTTGCCAAGCAGATTGCAGCTGACTATGCCGCTCTGGCAAAACTGGGCAACAGTTTGACCAAGTCTGTGGCTGTATACCTGGTCGGGGAAACCACCACCAGCAATCCGGTTGCCACAACTTCCGGCCTGTTTTGCACACCCGAATCTGTCCAGAACGGTACATATCGTCCGTTCCTGACATCCTGCACATTTGATTTGGCCCCTTGGTGGCAGTGTGTCGGTTTGAGCAAGACCGTGTTTGAAGAAACTGCGGTTTCTTCGGACGAACTGGCCAAACGTTTAAATGCTTATTACGATCAGCACGAAAAGCCCTATCTACTCACCCTGTCCCCTCTCTATTTTATTGAGAATTTCTCGGATTCAGAAACCATAGATCTTGCGGTGCAGTCTGCCCAGTCCCTTGCCGCATATATTATGTCTCAGGATAATGTAAAAGCCTTTCTGACGGAAGGTAACAATTTTGAGTATCGCAACGAATGGTTGAAAGAACTTGGTATCACGGTAGACACTGAAAACATCAGCACCACTGAGGCAGCCTACCTTTCCAGTCTTTCTTTCATTACTGCTAAGGAGATTCCTTTTATTATCGAGGAACAAAATTTCCAACTGAATCTGCAAAGTGTAGACTGGATGCCTACCGCTGATGATGTAACCTACTTCCTGGTTGATTTCTGTAGCGATGTGAATCAGCTTTATAACTATCTGAAAGAAAATGCGCCTAAGCATTATGAAGCCTTGCAGCAGCCTGATTTTCGTCAGATTTCTGTTTCTGTTTTTGACAGTGACTCCGATAACAATTCATTTGCAAAACCAGACGGAAGTAAAGCTGTTGTGCTCGCTCATGAAGGTGCTCTACATGAGCTTACGCACTGCTTGATTCCAGCAAATGATGCAAGTGAAAAGCGCTGGTTGTGCGAAGGTCTGACTACATATTTGTCTGCACCTTATCTCTCATATGAAATCGCCCCACAATACATTGATCCATTTGCAAATGAGACCGAAATTGCAAAACTAAAAAGTCCCTACATTGAATGCAGCAAAAAAATTGCTGCCAGATATGAACAGATGACCGGTCAGACCATTTCCGAGATTTATACGACAGAACATCCCATCTTCCTTATTTACCAAGCAATCGGTTACGAAGCAGTTCTTCATCCAGAAACATTCCGAGACATTCAATTTCCAATCGTAACACAATCTGTAGATAAGCGCGCTGGTGTTTCCAGTGGTTATATTGGAAATCAACTCTCTTATTTAGAATCTATGGTTTTTGTTCAGTATCTGGTGGAAAAACACGGTCTAGACGCGATGATTGAAGCTGAGATGGATAACAAGACCTATCGCGAACTGTTCCCGGATGCTGCCGCATTCCAAGAAGAGTATGACAACTTTGTGGCACAGATTAATTTCGATTAAATATACAGAATAACTTCCTATAGGATAACGAGTATGCAAAGGAGAATGACACATGGGTCTCTTTTCCAAAAAGAGCGCGCCGCAGCCGAGCGCGCGCCCGGAATATATTGAAGTCGGACAGATCGTCAACACGCACGGCGTGCGCGGCGAGGTCAAGGTTCAGCCCTGGGACGTGAGCGCAGGGCAGCTGTGCGGCTTCCGCACATTTTATATGGACGGCGAGCCCTTCCGCCCCACGAGCAAGCGCGTACAGGGCGAGATGGTTCTTATGAAGCTCCCCGAGATCGACGATATGGACGCTGCCGTCGCGCTCAAGCGCAAGGTGCTCTCCATTCGCCGCGCAGAGGTACAGCTCAAGCCGGGCGAGCATTTCGACGCGGAGATCGTGGGTATGACCGTGTACAACTACTTCCCCCACACCTACATCGGCACGGTGGTGGACGTGCTCTCCTACCCCGCCCACAAGCTCTATAAGGTCAAAGGCGAAGAAAAGACCTATCTCATTCCCGCAGTCAAGGATATTTTCATCACCAACGTCGATGAAGAGGCGCGCGAGATCAGCGTACACATGATAGAAGGACTGGAAACCGATGAGGATTGATATTTTAACACTTTTCCCCGCCTCGATCGACGCGATGATGAACGTCAGCATTCTCGGGCGTGCGCAGGAGCGCGGATACATCACGATCAAAACGCATCAGATCCGCGACTACACGACCAACAAGCAGATGCAGGTGGACGACTACCCCTATGGCGGCGGACGCGGCGCGGTGATGCAGGCAGACCCCTTGTACCGCTGCTGGGCGCACGTGTGCGAGGAAGCGGGCAGCCGCGGGCACACGATCTACCTTTCCCCCTGCGGGCGCACCTTCACGCAGGCGGTGGCGCGCGAGCTGAAAGAGCGCTATGACCATCTGATTCTCGTCTGCGGCCACTACGAGGGCATCGACCAGCGCTTCATCGACGAGTGCGTGGACGAAGAACTCTCGATGGGAGACTTCGTCGTCACGGGCGGCGAGATCCCCGCCATGGCCGTGACGGACGCCATCTGCCGCATGGTGCCGGGCGTGCTGCCGGAAGAGGAATGCTTCACCGAGGAATCGCACTGGGCAGGGCTTTTGGAATATCCGCAGTATTCCCGTCCCGATGAGTGGCATGGCCGCCGCGTGCCGGATGTGCTGCTCTCCGGCCACCACGAGAATGTGGCCAAATGGCGCAAAAAAGAGAGCTACAAGCGCACGATGCTGCGCCGTCCCGATCTCTGGGCGCAGTTCGACGAAAAGCAGCTCAAAACGAAGAGCGAGAAAAAGGTCCTCACCGAGGCGAAGGCGGAAGCCGAGGCCATCCGCGCCGCCGAAACGGAGAAGGCCGAGGAAACCCCTACGGAAGAATAAAGGAAAAAACGGAACGGTGAAAACCGTTCCGTTTTTTATGTAGTGAAAGGCTCGTCCATCACGCGATGCGCTTCGCGCCGACATAGCGGGAAGCATAGTAGTTTGCGGACAGGCTGTCGATCATGACCTTGCCAACGCTGTAGCGCGCGTGGATGATCTGTCCATTCCCGATGTAAATGCCAACGTGGCCGATGGCGTGGGAGGAATCCGAGAAGAACACCAGATCGCCAGGCTGCAGGTCAGCCTTGGCAACGGCGTAACCGCAGTTTCTGTACTGCGCGGTCGCCGAATGGGGCAGAGAATAGCCAAGCTGTGCGTAAAGGTACATCGTAAAGCCCGAGCAGTCAAAACCGCTGGGGGACGCACCGCCGGAGCGGTAGCGCGTGCCGAGATAGGGCATCGCCATGGAAACGATCTTAGCGCCTACCGTACCGTCGAGGTCGGCAGGATCGCGCAGATATTCACCGAGCAGCCAACCGGTCGTCGCGTCGAACGTGACCTGATACCAGCCGTTCGCTTCACCGACAACGGTGACCTGTTTGCCGCTGACCACCTGCGTGATCTTGTCGTAATTCGTGCCGGGACCCGTGCGCACGTTGATCGTGCCGCCCGTAACGACCATAGAGACGGTCTCCGTCGCAGACACATCTTCTTTTGCGTCCGCCTTGTCCTCAAGCTCTGCCTGCATCTCATCGAGCTTGGCAAGCTCGTCCTCGTTGGCGCTCTCGGTCTGAACGGATTCCGTCAGCACCGTCACGCGATCAACGAGATCGCGGATAGAACCATCGTCATAAGCGGCCTGCGCCGAAGAGAGCGGTGCGAGCAGGCTGACGGAAAGCAGACCCGAAAGCAGGAATGATACGCATCGTGAATGATTTCGCATAACTGAGTGATCCTTTCGTAAAAAGAATAGGGGCTGCGCGGCGGCTTTATTTACATCTTGCCGCTCAGCGCACGCTCAAGCCAGATGGAGGCAAATTCCATCGCCACACCGAGACTGGATTTTTCCGTCGAACGCACCACACGGTCGCGGGAACGCAGGCTTGCGTCCGTCATCTGCAACTGAATGGAAACGCGCTTTGCAAGCGTGATGTCCTTGAGCGGCGCCGTATCAAGCACCTGCATCATCACAATATATTTATCTGCCATCGAGCCGTAGTAGATGAGATTATCCACACGGCGCAGCGGGTGTCCGCGATAAACAAGACCTTCCGTAACTTCTGCCATCTGACTCACTCCTGTCCTTGTAACCGATTTGTAACTTTGTAACCATTTTGTAACCTTTTGCAGTATAGCATTTTTTGTCCCCCTTGTCAACCAAACTGTGGCGAAAAAATGCAGAACCCCACAGAGGCCGCACCCGCGGTCTCTGTGGGGCATTGTTCTGTTGCTTTTTTCTTACTTTCCGAGATAGCTGCGCACGAGTGCTTGCAGCAATTCGTCGCGATCCAGCTTGCGGATCAGCGTGCGCGCGCTGTTGTGATTCGTGATATAGGTGGGATCCTCCGAGAGGATATAGCCTACGATCTGATTGATGGGGTTGTAGCCCTTATCTTCCAGCGCGGCATAAACGGTCGTCAGGATGTGGCGGATCTCAGCGTCCTTCTCCTGGGCAACATTAAACTTTCGGGTAAATTCTTCCATTGGGAGAGTCCCTCCTTTCCATATTCACAGTATAGCAACGCGGATCCGAAAAGTAAAGGGAGCGCTGTCAACTGTAACCAAATCGTAATCTTTCCTTATGGAATGCTTAACGAAGCACCGCGCCGCACTCGCTTTCAAGCGAGGCAAGAATGGACTGAACGTCCTCATCTGCCTCTTCACCGGTGAGACTGCGGTCATCTGCGCGCAGCACAAGGTTGAACGCAACGCTCTTCTTCCCATCGGCAATGCCGGGGCCGCGGTAAATGTCAAAGAGAGATACTTCCTTGAGAAGGCCCTTTGCACCGCGGCGAATGCTCTCTTCGAGCGCGCCGACGGTCACCGTCTCATCGCAGACGACGGCAATGTCGCGCGTGACGGCGGGGAACTTCGGCAGCGGCTGATAGACAGGGATATCACCGCGCTTTTCATACATTGCTTCAAAGCTCAGCTCCGCAGCGTAGATCTCGGTATCCACACCGTAGTTCGCCGCAACGAGCGGGTGGATCTGGCCGAACACGCCGAGGAGCGTATCGCCCGCGTAAACGCAGGCGCAGCGGCCGGGGTGATAGGAGGCGTTGTCCGTGCAGGCAACATACTTAACATCGCTGATGCGCAGCTCGTGCAGGAGCGTTTCGATGCTGCCCTTGAAGGAGAAGAAGTCCGCGCCGTCGCCGTAGGCACCGAGGGAGAGGTACTTCGGCTCGTCGGCAAGGCCGTCCTCACGCGGCAGGTAGATCTTGCCAAGCTCATAGAGGCGCGCGGACTTGTTGCGGTAGCTGAGGTTGCGCGCGACGATCTCGAGCATGCTCGGCAGGATCGTCGTGCGCATGATGGAGGTATCCTCGCCCAGCGGGTTCAGGATCTTGAGAGAATTGCGCAGCGGAGAGTCCTTCGGCATGCGGATCTTGTCATAATAGGTCGGGCTGATGAAGGAGTAAGTGATGATCTCATCGTAGCCCAGCGCGCGCACCGCGCCGCCGATGGCGCGGTCGAAGCGCTGCTGCTCGGAAAAGCCGCCGCGCGTGGTCTCGCCGCGCATGAGCGTGCAGGGGATCTTGTTGTAGCCGTAGAAGCGGGCGACCTCCTCGGCAATGTCGCTGTAATGCTCCACGTCGCCGCGCCAGGAGGGAACGTAAATATCATCGCCGTTCAGAATGAATCCGAGGGAGACGAGGATCTCGCGCATCAGATCCTCTTCAAGATCCGTGCCAAGCAGGGCGTTGATCTTTTCCGGCTCAAGCTTAATGCAGGTGGGCGCCTTTTCCTTGGCGACCACGTCCATCACACCGTCGACGACCTCGCCGCAGCCAAGCATCTCCACGAGCTCGCAGGCGCGCTCGACCGCCTTGATGGTATTCATCATGTCGAGGCCCTTTTCATAACGGGAGGAGGCATCGGTGCGCATACCGAGAGCGCTTGCCGTGCGGCGCACAGAAACGCCGTTGAAGTTGGCGGACTCAAAGAGCACCATCGCCGTGTCGCCGACGATCTCACTGTTCGCGCCGCCCATCACGCCCGCGACGCACACAGGCTTGTGCTCGTCGCAGATGCAGAGCATATTCGGCGTAAGCTTGCGCTCGTTGCCGTCAAGCGTCTCAATGGTCTCGCCCTCGTGCGCGGTGCGCACGATGATGTGGCCTCCCTCGACGCAGCTGAAGTCAAAAGCGTGCATCGGCTGGCCGTATTCGAGCATGACGTAGTTGGTAATATCAACGATATTGTTGATCGGACGCACGCCGCTGTTGCGCAGTCTCTCGCGCATCCAGCGCGGGGACGGCGCGATCTTGACGTTTTTCACCATGCGCGCGGTGTAGCGCGGGCAGAGGTCGCCGTCCTCAATGTCAATGTCGACGATCTCCGCGATGCTGCCGCCGCAGCCGTGCGGCTCGGGCTCGTGCAGCTTGAGGGGGCGCTTGAAGGTCGCGCTCGCCTCGCGTGCAAGGCCGATAACGCTCAGGCAGTCGGGGCGGTTGGGCGTGATCTCGAACTCGACGATGGAATCATCGAAACCGAGAATGCGCGCCATGTTGAGACCCGGCTCGGCGTCCTCTTCCTGCAAAACGAAGATGCCGTCGGCGATGCAGTGGGGGAACTCCTTCTGCTCGGCGTGCAGATCTTCGAGCGTGCAGATGGTATCACTCTTGGTGTTGTAGGCAACAAGGTCGCCCTCGTGGAGGTTCGAGCAGCGCGTATCGGGCACGGTGGTCGCATCGCCGAGGTCAAGGCAGGTGTGGAACGTGCCGTCGCCCAGCGGGGCGCACTCAAGCACCTTGGCGGCAACCACAGGGCCGTAGACCTTGTCGCCGGGCTTGATGTCGGCGGGAATGGAGGGCTTATCCTTGTCGATGGGGTGATAGTCGTTCAGAATGGCGGCAGGCGCGATAACGGCATAGGGGAAGTCGTGCTCCGCCGTCATGCCAAGCTCCTTGAGCGAGCAGAGCATACCGTCGGACTCGACGCCGCGCAGCGCGCCCTTTTCGATCTTGATGCCGCCGGGCAGATGTGCGCCGGAAAGCGCAGCGGGAACATAGTCGCCCACATGGACGTTCCACGCGCCGGTGACGATCTGCACCGGCTCCGCCTGACCAACGTCGATCTTCACGACCCACATGTGGTCGGAGTTTTCGTGGCGCTTCATTTCGAGAATTTTGCCGACGACCACGTTCTTGAGGTTTTCGTCGGGCCGCTCGATGGTCTCGACCTTCGAGCCGGAGAGCGTCATCTCGTCATTGAATTCCTTATCGGTGATATCCTTGAGGTCAACGAACTCGTTGAGCCAATTACGGGATAGGATCATATTGGTATCCTCCTAAGAAGTAACAATCAAATTTCGTTTTTTGTGACGACATGCGCGTCACAAAAAACACCGCTCAGGGTGCGCTCGTGCGAGCAAAGCGAGTGCGGCGCAGCACCCTGCGAAAGAGATCGCAGAAAGCGGCTCGCCGCTTTCGCGAGGAATATTAGAACTGTTCGAGGAAGCGGACGTCGTTTTCGAAGATCAAGCGCAGGTCGCTGATCTTGAAGTGGCCGAGCGCCAGGCGCTCAAGGCCCATGCCGAACGCCCAGCCGGAATAGACCGTGGAGTCGATGCCGCAGCCCTCGAGGACCTTCGGGTGGATCATGCCGGCGCCGAGCACCTCGATCCAGCCCTCGCCCTTGCAGGTGGGGCAGCCTGCGCCGTGGCACTTGTGGCACTGAATGTCCATTTCGCAGCTCGGCTCAGTGAACGGGAAGTGATGGGGGCGGAAGCGCGTGACCGTGTGCTCGCCGTAGAGCTGGCGCACGACCTCGTTGAGCGTACCTTTGAGGTCAGCCATCGTGATACCCTTGTCGATGGCCATGCCCTCGATCTGGTGGAACATGGGAGAATGCGTGGCGTCGACCTCGTCCTTGCGGTACACGCGGCCGGGAGCAAGGATACGAATGGGCAGCTCGCGCGTTTCCATCGCGTGGATCTGCATGGGAGAGGTCTGCGTGCGCAGAAGGATCGAGCTGTCCTCGGTGAAGTAGAACGTGTCGCTCCACTCGCGGGCGGGATGGCCCTCCTCCACGTTGAGCTTGGTGAAGTTGTACTCGGCAAGCTCCACCTCGCGGTCTTCGAGGATCTCAAAGCCCATGCCGACGAAGATGTCCTTGATCTCGTCGAGCACCTGATACATCGGGTGCTTCACGCCGATCTTTTCCTGCTTGCCGGGAATGGTGACGTCCACGGCCTCTTCCTTGAGCTTGCACTCCATGGCCTTGTCGGCAAGCTCACTTGCCTTTTCCTCGATGCCCGCCTCCAGTGCGGCGCGCACCTCGTTGGCAAGCTGCCCGATCACGGGACGCTCTTCGGCGCTGAGCTTGCCCATCTGCTTTAAAACGGCGGTCAGCTCGCCCTTCTTGCCAAGATAACGGACGCGCAGCGCTTCGAGATCCTCTGCCTTGGCGGCGTCGGCGATCGCTTCGAGCGCCGCTTTGCGGATCGCTTCCAGTTGCTGTTTCATATCATTTCTCCTTTTCAGGTAAAAATTTGCAGGTGTCGTATAACAAAGGCGGCAGGGACAAAAAAATAGTCTCTCCTCCCGACATTCGGGACGAAAGACTTCTTCCGCGGTACCACCCTGATTCACGCCCGCAGGCGCGCACTCTTTTGCCCGTAACGGGGGCTGACCGGCCGCGCATTTCCTCGCGGCTGCTCGGGGGCGAACCAAGCGACATTCCGCAGACCGGCTCTCAGCCGCCGACCGATCTTCTCTTACCGGAACAAACTCGCTATTTTCCCTTTCAAAGCATTTGCTCAACACAAGTTTATACCATAGAAAAAAGGAAGTTGCAAGGGGAAATTTGCCCTTTTTCGGCAAATAGGACGTAAAAGGGAAATATCTCGTACTTTTTGTGCGTCTTCCGCCTGTTTTTTACGCAAAGCGCGGAAAAAGCGCGCTTTACAACGGTGCAAAATGTGATATACTGTATATGCTCGTTATTGACTCATCGTGGCTGCCTTTCGCAGCCGGAAAAGGAGAAACATCATGGACGAAAAGAAACGTCTTTGCAAATCCCGCAACAACAAGAAGATCTGCGGCGTGTGCGCAGGTTTTGCCGATTATCTCAACCTTGACCCGACGATCGTGCGTGTGCTCTGGGCGCTGCTGGCAGTTTTCGCAGGCACCGGCATTCTTGCCTACTTCATCTGTGCGCTCGTCATGCCCGAGGACGACACTCAGGTTTGATCGCTTGACAAGCGGCAGAAAAGAGATATACTAAATTCTGTTTGCCGCGCAAAGCGGCGGAAAATGATGCAAAAACGCGAAGGGAGCTTCCTTTTTATGGCGACTTATCCGATGCACGTCGCGGGTCTTGACCGCGACCTTCCCATCTGCAAGGTGACGGACGATCTTTATATTGGCGCATTCATCATGTTCGGCGACGCGGAGTTGACCGTGCGCTGCGCGGAAGAGCTTCTCAAGCTCGCCGGTGGCATCGATTACGATTACCTCTTTACCGCCGAGGCCAAGTCGATTCCCCTCATTCACGAGATGGCGCGCCAGAGCGGTGCAAAGAAATATTTTATCGCGCGCAAGGGCCCCAAGGTCTACATGCCCGACCCCATCTCGGTCGACGATCAGTCCATCACCACGGTCGCTCAGCAAAAGCTCTACCTCGGTTCGGACGATGCCGCTCTCATCCGCGGCAAGAAGGTCCTGCTCGTTGACGACGTGATCTCCACGGGCGGCTCGCTCAAGGCGATGGAAGCGCTCGTTGAGAAGGCGGGCGGCACGGTCGCAGGCCGCATGGCAGTGCTTGCCGAGGGCGGTGCCGCTGACCGCAAGGACATCTGCTTCCTTGAAAAACTGCCGGTCTTTAACGCTGACGGCAGCGCAAAGTAATCGCAGCTTCAATTTGATCAGAGCGTAAAAAGCGCCTTTCAAAGATGATTCTTTGAAAGGCGCTTTCTTTGCCCACTTGAAGGAGGTGCGGCAGAGCCAATTGTTGTTGTCATCTAACATACCTTCGAGCTGGAAGATATCTTCGTCAAAGATGGACTTCCTGCGATCGCAAGCGCACTCTCCGTATTTCAAACGGGATAACAGATAGCGGGAGGCATGGACAGGCACGATGATGCCTGCTTTGGAACGCACATTTTTTCTCTTCCTTGCCCATAAGCAACATGGATCGGCGCAACTATCCCAACACTTCATAAACTGCTTCTGCAGGATTCCAGTGGACATCGACAAGGTATTTTTCAATTGCTGTGCTGTCTCGCATTGCAAAGAGTTCACAGATGCGGGTGTGCTCGTCGTTCAGGCCTAACAGAAACTTCTTCCGCTCATCTTTACTCATGGCTTGATAGTGATGGCGGAACAGGCGGTTCTTGAGTCGCTCAAGCGTTTCAGAAAGTGTGCGGTTGGCGCACTTGTTGAGATAAATGTTGTGGAATTTGTCCTGCACCTCAAGATACATTTCCACATCGTCCGCCATGATCGCAGCGTTCATCATGCCGATGTGCATCTTCATAGCGGCGATATCCTGTTCCTGAATATTGCCGAGAGACAGCCTTGCCGCAAGCCCCTCAAGATGGCCGATCACAACGAAAAGCTCCTGAGCCTCCGTTTCTGTTAGCGTGCGGATATAGAAGCCTTTGTGGGGGACGGACTCGAGCAAACCCTCTCCGGCCAATTGGATTAGAGCTTCGCGCACGGGCGTGCGGCTGATGGAAAGCTCCTCGGACAGAGCCGTTTCCTTGATGGTGCTGGTGGGATTGATCACGCCGGCGCGGAGCTGCTGGCCGATATAATCGTAGACCAAGTCTCTGAGCGTTTTATACTTAAACATAAATAGACACTTCATTCCTTCAAATATTGGACGACTCCAATGAGACCATTTTATTATATACTATCGCAGAAAAAAGTCAAAAGAAACCGCTTGATACAAGAAGAACAATTTTTTTGAAAAAAGTATTGACTTTTTGGCGAGTCTGTATATACTCTTAATTGTATACAATATGCAGTGTACAGTATACAATTAAAACTGTTGAGGTGTGCTATGAAAAAGTTCAATCATGTTATTGTCAGACGACCCTGCAAAGCAATGGTCGAGGGAATTACTAGCGGGCTGTATCCCGGTAAGCCCGACTATGAGCTCGCCTTGAAAGAGCACGACGCTTATATTGAAGCACTCAAGCAGTGCGATGTTGATGTTACAGTGCTAGAAGCGGACGAGCGCTATCCGGATTCCTGCTTCGTGGAAGACCCTGCTTTGATTACTAGCAAGTGCGCGATTATTACTAACCCAGGCGCGGAATCCCGCAATGGCGAAAAAAACGAAATCATCGGCGCGGTGAAGAAGTTTTTCAATGATGAGCAAATTGAATACATTAAGGCTCCCGGCACGCTTGAGGGCGGCGATGTCATGATGGTCGGCGACCACTTCTATGTCGGCCGCTCTGCCAGAACAAATGAAGAAGGCATTCGCCAGTTGACTGAGATCCTTGCAAAGTACGGCATGACCTGCTCCGAGGTCAAGCTGGAAAAGGTCCTCCACCTCAAGACCGGTGTGAATTATCTGGAAAACAACAATATGCTCGTCTCCGGTGAGTTTGTCACCAAGCCAGAGTTTGAAAAGTACAACCGCGTGGAGATCCCCGAAGAGGAAGCCTATGCGGCCAACTGCATCTGGGTCAACGATACGGTCATCGTTCCCGCCGGCTATCCTGCCGTACTCAAGGCCGTTCAGGGCATGGGCTACAAAACTTTGACGGTCGATACCTCCGAGTACCGCAAGCTCGACGGAGGTCTGAGCTGCCTGTCCCTGCGCTTCTGAGCGGCAGAAAACGCAATCACTTTTTGGGAGGATATTATGAAAAGTCCGTATTTAGCAAAGAAATACTGGGAATACCCCATCCCGCCGCTGAGCCGGACGGACGAAATGGCCAAGCGCTATGACGATATCATCAATCTCAGCGTCGGCGACCCCGACTATCCCGCTGACAAGACCTGCATTGATCTGATGTACCGCGACGCACTTGCCGGTCACACCCGCTATACGGAGTTTCTGGGTGACCCCGAGCTGCGCGAGGAGACCATCAAGATGTACAAGGAGGATTATGGTCTCACCGTCGGTATCGACGAACTCCTGATCACGGCGGGCGGCACGCACGCGCTGTATGTCGTGATGCAGACGCTGCTGGATGAAGGCGACGAAGTGATAGCCATCGCGCCGTACTACACGTATTATAAGGACCAGGTTGAGATGGCGCGCGGTAAGTTAGTGGTCTATAATGCTCCTAGCGAGAAGAAATTCGACGTAGCGCTGGATGAGCTAGAAAAGCATATCACTGCGCGCACCAAGGCAATCATCGTCAACACTCCTTGCAACCCTAGCGGCAAGGTTTACAGTCAGGAGACCATCCGTGGTATTCTGGCGTTAGCGGAGAAATATGACTTCCTTGTTATTGCAGATGATATTTATGGTGCGCTCAACTACACCGACAACAAAATGCCCATCTGCTCGTATGAGAGGTCACCTAAGCGCGTAATCACAGTTTACAGCTATTCTAAGGACTATTCCATGACCGGTCTGCGCCTTGGCCATATCATTGCCAGCAAGGAGATCATCGACGCCGCCTGCAACGCCTGCGGAGCAATCACCTTCACCATCAGTTCCTTCTCCCAGCGTATCGGCCTTTATGCCATTCGCCGCCGCAAGGAAATCCAAGCAGGGCTTCGCGCGGAGTATCAGAAGAGAATGCTCTACGCCTATGAGCGCATGAGCAAGCTGAACCATGTCAAGTGCTTCTATCCAGAAGGCACATTTTACATCTTTGCAGATATCAAGGAGACGGGGATCAGTTCTATGGATATGTGGGATAAGATCCTCGATGAGGCGCATGTTCTCGTCCTTCCCGGCGATGGCTTTGGTCAGGCTGGCGAGGGTTACATACGCATCTGCTGCACGGTTTCCGTGGAGGTGCTAAAAGAGGCATTTGATCGCGTTGAGAAGATGGATATCTTTCGTTGAAACCCACCCCCCAGTATCACAGCATGGCAGTCATCCCTGCACATTTCTATTGAAACAACCGGTAAACGGCAATCAGCAGATGAAATAAATATTTGAAGGGAGAACAACACTATGCAGCTCAGTGATTGGATCATAATCATACTCTATCTTGTTGCCATGTTAGGCATCGGCTTCTTCGCAAAGGGCAAGATCCAGACGATGGATGACTTTATTCTTGGCGGCAAGCGCTTCGGCAAGGTCGCCTTGATTGGTACCATCGTTGCCACGATGGTTGGTTCCGGCATGACGATGGGCGCTGTCGGCACAGCTTATAACAATGGATCAACAAGTACAGTCCCTTGGATGTACTTTGGATTTTCCATCGGCCTGATTGTCATGGGGCTGATTGCCCCGCAGGTTCGCGAAACGAACGCGCGCAGCATTGCTGAGATCATGAACATCAAGTTTGGCAAGCCTGCCCGCCTTGCAATGGCCTGCCTTGTTACTTTCTATGCCGTCGCAATGGTCGCCATCAATATTGCAGGCCTGCGTACGGTCATTATCAACTGCTTTGGCTTTCCTGCTGACAAACTCGTGCTTGCCACCGTTATTGCCGCGGGCATAGCCATCCTCTACACCTCCATCGGTGGAATGTATGCCGTTGTCTGGACGGACGTTGCGCAGTTTGCCATCATGTTCCTCGGCGTGTTCGTCCTTGGCCCCATCCTCGGCGTTTCCCAGGCGGGCGGTATTTCCGTGATGGAAGAGACCATGCAGGCTCTCGGCAAGTCCCTGACCAATCCATTTGCCTGTGGCATCAGTTCTTCCATGATTGGCATGATGCTTTCGTATTTCCTTTGCAGCCCTGGCGACCCGACCATGCCGCAGCGTGCGCTTGCTGCCAAGGATGGTAAGTCTGCCAAGTTCTCTTTCCTCGTTGCTGGCGGTATCGGTTTTTGGATGGGCATCGCTCTGATCCTTATCGGCGTTGCCGTCCGTGTTATTATGCCGGAGATCGCCGACAACAATGCAGTGCTCCCCATGTGGATCCTTTCCTACTATCCACCTGTGGTTCGAGGCTTTGTTATCGCGGGCCTGATTGCGGCGATTATGTCCTCGTTTGACTCTTTCCTCATCCTTGGTACGACGCACCTCATGTATGACCTCGGTCGCAGCATCAATCCTAAGCTCAAGGATGAGACCATCAAGAAGTCCCTACCCTATACGACCATTGCATTCGGTATTGTCGGCATTATCATCGCGCTCTACATTACCAGCCTCTTCGACTTCCTATACATGGTGTTTTCCATTATGGGCGCTGCAATCTGCCCGGCACTGTTTGCTGCCGTTCTCTTCCGCGACAAGGTCTCTTCTTTCGGCGCAACGGCCAGTATCATTACAGGCATTGTCGTCGCCGGCGGTCTGTACCTCACGGTTGGTTATAACGTCTTTCTTGGCGACCCCATCATTCTTGCGCTAATTGCCTCTGTCGCCGTCCTGTTCATTGCCTCTGCGCTCGTTAAGGACAAAAAGTCTGTTGCCGAGATCGAGGCGGAAGCCAAAGCCAGCAGCGTTGATTAACAAACATTCTCTTTCCTTACCAGCCTTCTTCAAAGCGTATGGAGCACGCACTGTGGTGCGTGCTCCATACCAAACCACAAGGAGTTATTTACTATGATTATTTGTATGTTGGATGCAGGTCAGTTCATTGAAAAGCCTGAATTTCTTGAGCCCCTGAAGCAGTACGGCGAGATCCGCATCTTCAGCGGTATGCCCAAGAGCGTAGACGAGGTTGTAGCGCGCGCGGGCGATGCGGAGGTTGTTGCCTTTGCCGTTACGCAGCTCACTCATGAGATGATCGACAGATTGCCCAAACTGAAAATTCTGCAGTTTATCGGCACCGGTATGTGGAATTTCGTCGATGTGGATTATGCTGTATCCAAGGGAATCGAGGTCCTCAATATTGATGCCTACGGCAGTAATGCCGTGGCGGAGTTTGCCGTAAGCCTTGCAATGTCGATGAACCGTAACATCGTTCCCGCCGTGAATATCCTCAAGGCGCATGATTGGACCACGGATGGGCTTGGCGGGCAAGAAATCGCAGGGGCTACTGTCGGCGTGATCGGCACAGGAAGCATTGGACGCCTTGTGGCTGAGAAGTTTTTTGGCCTCAACGCAAATGTTATCGCGTGCGACCTTTATGAAAACGAGCAGCTCAAGGCTAAATACGACTTGAAATACTACTCAATGGAGGAAATTTTCCGTCAGTCCGATATCATCACCATGCACATGAAGGTGACGAAGGAGAATGAAAAGCTGATTGGACGCCGGTTGATTTCCCAGATGAAGCCGAATGCATTGCTGATTAATGTTTCTCGTGCGGAGCTTATAGATAATGAGGCGCTTTATGAGGCCCTTGCTGCTAAAAAGATCAGGGGCCTTGCCACGGATGTTTACACAAGCGAGCCGCCCTGTGAGCTTGACTACAAGATGATCGACCTGCCGAACGTAATATGTACACCACATATCGGCTTTTATACGGAACAGTCTAACGACAATTCCATTAAAATGTCAGTGAACTCTATCATTAAAGCCCTCGGAACATAGGACGATTGATTTGGTAATTCTCGTTGCACGTTCTACGGATGGATCGCCCCTCTTCCGTAGAGCGAAAGGAATGAGCACTATCCATTCGATCAATGTGAGCAGCCATCGTTTTAGCGGGAATTTGTGGAATTATAACCTTGTGTATAAGGTGCACTCAGACAAAGAAAGGATTAGGAAATGATGAAATTTTCCAGCAAGGTAGAAAAATGCGGCCTGTCTCCGATGCGTAAGTTCCACCCGTATGCGGTGGCGGCAAAGGCACGCGGCATCAACATCTATCACCTCAACATCGGCCAGCCTGACGTACAGACTCCTCCCGCGTTTTTCGAGGCGGTCCGTCACTTCGAGCAGCCGGTGCTGGCCTACGCGCCCTCGCCCGGTATCCCCGAGCTGATCGACGCGATCCAGAACTACTATGACAAGCTCGACATGCACTTCGACAAGAGCGAGATCTACGTCACCGCCGGCGGCAGCGAGGCGCTTCAGATCGCGCTGCAGT
>ENA-UALO01000202-UALO01000202.1-human-gut-metagenome-genome-assembly--contig:-NODE-202-length-26802-cov-10.547575_pt1 | contig 26802 bp, 29 predicted proteins | sample MGYA00243701_ERZ654470 | MGnify/ENA primary metagenome ERZ654470 (study PRJEB26926, sample SAMN06164444) | human gut metagenome | biome: ENVO:00009003; feature: ENVO:2100002; material: ENVO:00002003...
TCGTCGGCAGCGTCAGATGTGTATAAGAGACAGGTGTGGCTGCGGCGTCTGTTTGCGGCGTTTCTGGTGTACGGCGGGGTGCGGTATCTGCTGTGAAGGACATTGTATTGCCCCTGCTGGCCGGGATGGGCTGCGGGGTGCTGTCGGCCTGGGGCGTCGGCGGCGGCACCCTTCTGCTGCTGGTGATGACCCTGTTTTTCGGGGTGGACCAGGCGGCGGCTCAGGGGGTAAACCTGCTGTATTTCCTGCCCACTGCCGCCATGGGCCTGATCTGGCACCGGCAGAACGGCCTGCTGGACAAGGCCCTGCTGCGGCGCACGGTCCCCTGGGCGCTGGTGACGGCCGCCGCTGCCTCCTGGGCGGCCACGGCCCTGGACGTGACCCTGCTGCGGCGCCCCTTTGGGATTTTTCTCCTGATTGCCGCCGCGGTAACGCTGCGGCGCAAATAGGCCCCGCCCCTTTCCGCGAGATTTCGCGGAGCCGTCCCTGTATAATGGACGGCGGAAAGGAGGCGGAGCCATGACGGTGGTGTATCTGGACCGGGTGGTGCTGCTGAACCTGGCGGTGGACTATCTGCTGCTGCTGGCCACGGCCCGGCTGGCGGGCCTGCCCCTGCGGCGGGGGCGGCTGGCCCTGGCAGCGGCGCTGGGCGCGCTGTACGCAGCGGCGGTATTTCTGCCCGGGTGCCGGATGCTGGCGCACCCGGCGTGCCGGCTGGCGGCGGGGGTCGCTGTGTGCCGTCTGGCCTGGCGGCGGGAACGCCGTCCCTGGCGGCTGACGGCGCTGTTTTTTCTGCTGTCCGGGGCGCTGGCGGGGCTGCTGCTGGCGGCAGGTCTGGCGGCAGGGTCCCCGGGGGCCATTCTCAGCCGGGTATATTACGCCGACATCAGCTGGCCGGTGCTGCTGGGCTCCGCCATAGGCTTTGGGCTGCTGCTGCACCTGGTGTTCCGCCAGGGGGCGCGGCATGAAGGAGGAGAATTGATGGATGTGACCGTTTCCCTACAGGGCCGGCGGCTGCGGCTGCGGGCCCTGCACGACACCGGGAATACCCTCCGGGACCCCGTCAGCGGCCAGCCGGTGCTGGTGCTGGAGCAGGGGGCCCTGGGGGAGCTGTGGCCGCCCCAGGCGGCAGAGATCATCGCCATGGACCTGCCGCCGGAGGAAAAGATGGCCAGGCTCCACCGGTTGGATGGCGGCTGCCGGTGGAGTCTGCTGCCCTTCTGCGCCGTGGGCACGGCGGCAGGGCTGCTGCTGGCTGTCCGCAGCGACTATGTAAAGGTAGGCGGCATTACATATCCCCGGGTGCTGCTGGCCCTGACCCCGGGCCCCGTCAGCGACGGCGGGGGCTATCAGGCCCTGTGGGGCGGAAGAAAGGAGCGGCGTCATGGAACTGCTGCGGCGGCTTCTGCGGTGGCTGAACGGCCAGCCGGATAAGGTCATGTACATCGGCGGCAGCGACACGCTGCCGCCGCCGCTGCCCCGGCAGGAGGAGGCGGAGTGGATCGCCCGCCTGGAGCGAGGGGAGCTGCTGGCCCGTCAGACCCTCATCGAGCGAAACCTGCGGCTGGTGGTGTACATCGCCCGCCGGTTTGAGAACACCGGCATCAACATCGAGGACCTGATCTCCATCGGCACCATCGGCCTCATCAAGGCCATCAACACCTTTCGGGCCGACAAGAACATCAAGCTGGCCACCTACGCCTCCCGCTGCATCGAGAATGAGATCCTCATGTACCTGCGGAAAAATTCCGCCCAGCGCACGGAGGTCAGCTTTGACGAGCCCCTGAACACCGACTGGGACGGCAAGGAGCTGCTGCTGTCCGACGTGCTGGGCACCGACGGCGACGTGGTCATGGGGCCCATCGAGGCCGACGTGGACCGCAAGCTCCTGGCGGAGGCAGTATCCCGGCTGTCTCCCCGGGAGAAGGACATCATCTCCCTGCGGTTTGGCCTGGGAGGCCGGAAGGAGCTGACCCAGAAGGAGGTAGCCGACCGCATGGGCATCTCCCAGTCGTACATCTCCCGCCTGGAAAAGCGCATCATCTCCCGCCTGCGGCGGGAGATGCAGAAGCTCAGCTGAACAGGCGGCAAAGGCAGGCCGAAGGCCGCCACGCCCATGCGGGCAAAAAAGAAAACCTTGAAACCAATACGGTTTCAAGGTTTTTCGTTGGTGGAGATAAGCGGGATCGAACCGCTGACCTCTTGAATGCCATTCAAGCGCTCTCCCAGCTGAGCTATACCCCCATATTCGCTCCAGCGATTTTGGCTCATCGCTGTCGACTTGCTCAGTATAGTACGGCAGCCCTGATTTGTCAACACTTTTTTCAAAATTTTTCGGTTTTTTTCCGGACGGGGAAGCCGCGGCCTCCCCGTCCGATAATGGGCTACTGCGTTTTTCCGCAGTCCGGCCCGGTGCACAGCTGCTTCACCGCCTGGTGCGCGCCGGTGGCCGCCAGCCCGGACACCATGCCGATGGCGGCGGCGGTGATGACGTCATTCGCCGGAAAGCCCGGCATCACATACAGGCCCACCACCCCCAGGATGCCGCCCAGAACGGCGCACACCGTGGGGATCCACCGCTCCCCGCGGTCCCAGGCCTTCATGGCCTGACCCGCCGCATAGGCGATCACCGTAATGGCCGCCACGCCTGCGATTCCAAAATCCATTCCTCATCTCCTCCCGCCCCAGTATATGTGCGCCGCCGGTGGACAGACACCGGGCCGCAAAAAAAATCTTCTCCTGGCCGCAGGATGGTTTGCAAATGGAATAACAGTGTGCTATAATGTTCCCCAGTTGAATCGATGAGATCCGACAAGATTTATGGAGGGGTAATTCTATGACCAATCAGAGCATTCCCAAGCGCAGCGAGGTTCCGGAGGAGATGACCTGGAACCTGAAGGATATGTTTGAAAGCGATCAGGCGTGGATGGCGGAATACGAGGCCATGAAGGAATTCCCCGCCAAAATTGCCGCCTTTCAGGGCACTCTGGCCCGCAGTGCCCAGGATCTGCTGGCCTGGTTCCGGCTGCAGGACGAGATCGAGCTGCGGCTCAGCGTGCTCATGGGCTACGCCAGCTGCAAGGGCGACGAGGATACCGGCAACAGCTTCTATCAGGATGTCCGCGGCAAGGCCATGAACGTATATGTGTCCATCGCCAGCGCCGCCGCCTTCGCAACGCCTGAGATCATGGCCATTGCCGATGAGACGCTGGACCAGTTCTACGCCCAGCAGCCGGAGCTGGAGACGTATCGCCGCAGCCTGTACCAGATCCGCCGCCGCAAGGACCACATTCTCTCCCCTGCTGAGGAGCGTCTGCTGGCCTCCGCCGGTGAAATGGCCAACGCCTCCGAGAACATCGCCGGCGTTTTCCGCAACGCCGACCAGATCTTCCCCGATGTCACCGACAGCCAGGGCAACGTCCATCCCCTGACGGACGCCACCTTCGTCCCCCTGCTGACCAGCCCCGACCGGGAGCTGCGCCGCCGGGCCTTTGAGACGTATTACAAGCAGCTGGGCCAGTATAAGAACACCATTGCCGCCACCCTGGACGGTCAGTTCAAGCAGCTGTGCTTCTTTTCCAACGCCCGCCATTACGACAGCACCATCCAGGCCTCTCTGGACGCTACCGAGGTGCCCGTGCCCGTGTACATGAACCTCATTGAGGCCGTTCACAACAACCTGGACAAGATGTACCGCTATGTGGCCCTGCGCAAGAAGCTGCTGGGCGTGGACGAGCTGCACATGTACGATGTATACACCCCCATCGTGGCAGACGCCGACCAGGCCATTACCTATGAGCAGGCCAAGGAGACCGTTCTGGAGGCCCTGCAGGTGCTGGGTGACGACTATGTGGACCTGCTGAAGGAGGGCTTCAGCAACCGCTGGATCGACGTGTACGAGAACGTCGGCAAGCGCAGCGGCGCCTACTCCTCCGGCAACAGCCGTCCCCACCCCTATGTCCTGCTGAACCACAAGGACAATCTGGACTGCCAGTTCACCCTGGCCCACGAGATGGGCCATGCCCTGCACAGCTATCACAGCTGCAAATATCAGCCCGTCAGCACCAGCGACTATGTGATCTTCGTGGCCGAGGTGGCCTCCACCTGCAACGAGGTGCTGCTGATGCGCCACCTGCTGAAAAAGACCACGGACAAGAAGCAGCGGGCCTACCTCATCAACCACTTCATGGACCAGTTCAAGGGCACCGTGTATCGCCAGACCATGTTCGCCGAGTTCGAGCTGGCCATGGGTAAGATGGCCGAAAGCGGCCAGGCCCTGACCGCCGATGCCCTGTGCCAGAAGTACCATGCGCTCAACAAGCTGTACTTCGGCCCGGATATGGTGTCCGACGACCAGATCGCCCTGGAATGGGCCCGCATCCCCCACTTCTTCTACAACTACTATGTGTTCCAGTATGCCACCGGCTTCTCCGCCGCCGTGGCCATTGCCAACCGCATTCTCAAGGAAGGCGCTCCCGCCGTGGCGGACTACAAGAAGTTCCTGTCCGGCGGCTGCAGCACCGACCCCATCAGCCTGCTGAAGATCGCCGGCGTGGACATGAGCTCCCCCGAGCCGGTGAACAGCGCCCTGGCTCTGTTCGGCGAGCTGGTGGACGAGATGGAGCAGCTGGTGTAACACCGCAAAATTCCAGGCATACCGGGTCACGGCCCGGTATGCCTGGAATGATAAGCATCCCTATTTCGCCCTCACGTCCAATATCGTGCACAGCAGGGAGGCGCTGGCCTCCCGCCGGCAGCGGTCGAATTCCTCCCGACCAAGGCGGTATGGGCCCCCCAGGAGGACACCGTCAGCCACCGGTCATCCATGGCCCACCCGTTGGTGCCGATGGGCGGAAGCACCGGCACGTCGCCGTAAGACAGCACGCCGTTCCGAAGGACGGATATATACTCACCCTTCAGCGCATGTTCTTCCATTTCTGCGTTTCCTCCCCATAAGCCCCCTTCACCATACCGTTTTCCCCGAAGCTTGTCAATGCACCCCCTGGCCGGCCGGCGGTTTCCTCCCCGTCTCGCGCCTTAAATTGCCATATTTTTAACATTTTTGCCAAAAATATCACATAAGTTTCCTTTGTGGAAAATGCCGTGATTCCTCCCGGATTTTTTGTACCTCTCTCCAAACTTGTGCCGCAGGTCCGTTTTCGCCCCGTTTTTTGCCCCTCCTTTTCTTTACATCGTTGTGGATTTGTGCTTAAATATAGCTGTAAGCGTATGCTTGTGCCCAGCAAGGTGCACAAGCACATGGCTATGAATTTGAGGAGGAAGCATTCATGGTACAATTCGCATCGAGGATGGACCTTTTGAAGGGGTCCGAGATCCGGGAGCTGTTAAAGCTCACCGCGCAGCCCGACATCATATCCTTTGCCGGCGGCATGCCCGCCCCGGAGCTGTTCCCCGTGGAGCAGATGATGGAGGCCTCCCGTGCCGTTTTGGAGGAGAACGGCCGCGTGGCGCTCCAGTATTCATCCACCGAAGGCTATCCCAAGCTGCGCCAGCAGATTGCCGACCGCATGCTGGCCAAGAACAACATCCACACCGACGCAGACCACATTCTGGTGACCTCCGGCTCTCAGCAGGGTCTGGATTTCTCCGCCCGGGTCTTTCTGGACCCCGGCGACGTGGTGCTGCTGGAGAGTCCGTCCTACCTGGGCGCCGTCAACGCCTTCAAGGCCTGCCAGCCCCGGTTCATCGAGGTGCCCACCGACGACGGCGGCATGATCATGGAGGAGCTGGAGAAGATCCTGGCCACCACCGAGCGGGTAAAGATGATCTACGTCATCCCCGATTTCCAGAATCCCACCGGCCGCACCTGGGATCTGGACCGCCGCCACCGGTTCATGGAGATCATCAACCGCTATGAGATCCCCGTGGTGGAGGATAACCCCTACGGCGAGCTGCGGTTCGAGGGTGAGTCCCTGCCCGCGCTGAAGAGCCTGGATACCAAGGGCCTGGTGATTTACCTGGGCACCTTCTCCAAGATCCTGGCCCCCGGCTACCGCATCGGCTGGGTCTGCGCCGAGGAGCATATTCTGGCCAAGTACAACTTCATGGAGCAGGCCGCCTCCCTGCAGGCGTCCACCGTGGGCCAGATGGAGACCTCCAAGTGGATCGAGATGTTCGACCTGGACGCCCATGTGGCCACCATCCGCGCCTGCTATGACAAGCGCCGGAAGGTGATGCTGGAAACGCTGGAGCGGGAGCTGCCCCAGGGCTGCACCTGCACCCATCCCGTAGGCGGCCTGTTCGCCTGGGTGGTGCTGCCGGAATATATGGACGCCAAGGAGCTTCAGATGAAGTGCCTGGAAAAGAAGGTTGCCTTTGTTCCCGGCGGCTCCTTCTTCCCCAACGGCGGCCACGAGAATACCCTGCGTCTGAACTACAGCTGCATGCCCGAGGAAAAGATCGTCCAGGGCATCACCGCCCTGTGCCGGACCATCAGGGAGAACCTGCGGTAATTTTGCTTTTATAGTTTAAGGAGAATCTGACCCATGAAAAACGTCAAGGTGCTGATCGGCAATTACGGCAGCGGCAAAAGCGAGCTGGCGCTGAACTTCGCCATCCGGGCCGCCGCCCGGGGCGACCGGACGGAGCTGCTGGACCTGGATATGGTGAACACCTACTTCCGCCTGACCGAGCGCGGCAAGCTGGTGGAGCAGAAGGAGATCCGCCTGGTATCCCCCAACTTTGCCTGCTCCGGCATCGAGACTCTGTCCCTGCCGGCGGAGGTGTCGTCCGCCTTCGTGCTGGACTGGGACAGCGTCATCTTTGACGTAGGCGGCGACGACGTGGGCGCCACGGCCCTGGGCCGCTATCACCAGGACTTTGTCAGCCTGGAGCCCGGCGCTCTGGAGGTGCTGAACGTGGTGAATATCCGGCGGCCTCTGGCCAGCACCCCGGAGAAAATCCACCACCTGCAGGACGCCATGCAGCTGCATTCCCGTCTGAGCATCACCGGTATGATCAACAATACCAACCTCTCCACCATGACCAGCGCCGACGATTTGTGGGACGGCTACCTGGTGCTGCGGGAGGTGGCGGACCGCACCGGCATTCCCGTGGCGTATACCACCGGTAAAAAGGAATTTCTGGACGACTTCCTGGCCCGGAATCCGGACCCCGCCTATGTGGGCACGCCCGTCCCCATCGACGTGTACATGCACCGCGACTGGGATTCCTACATCCAGCACGGTCTGAACACCACCGATCCCCGGAAGGAGATCTATTAACGCGCGACCCCCGGTAAGCGGGATTTTTATAGATACCCATTGGAAAGGCAAAAATCCAGAAAAGAGGTGTAAAGTGTGGTAAGAGTTACTATCAACGAGAATCTTTGCAAGGGCTGCGGCCTGTGCGTTCGGGCATGTCCCAAGCACATCATCGCCCTGTCCAAGACGAAGATCAACGCGAAGGGCTATCACCCGGCTGAGGTCACTGATATGGAGGCCTGCATCGGCTGCACATCCTGCGCGCGTACCTGCCCTGATGTGGTGATCCGCATCGAAAAAGACTAAGGAGGATTAATCATGGCTTTGACTCTTATGAAGGGCAGCGAAGCTATTGCGGAGGCTGCCATTCGCGCAGGCGCCCGTTTCTTCTTCGGCTACCCCATCACTCCCCAGACGGAGATCCCTGAGTACATGTCCGCCCGTATGCCCGAGATCGGCGGCTGCTTCCTGCAGGCCGAGAGCGAGGTGGCGGCCATCAACATGGTGTACGGCGCTGCCGGTACCGGCGCCCGCGTCATCACTTCTTCTTCCAGCCCCGGCGTGTCCCTGAAGCAGGAGGGCATTTCCTACTGCGCAGGCGCCCGTGTTCCCGCCGTCATCGTCAACGTGATGCGCGGCGGCCCCGGTCTGGGCAACATCCAGGCCTCTCAGGGCGACTATTTCCAGGGCGTCAAGGGCGGCGGCAACGGCGACTATCACCTGCTGACCTATGCCCCCTCCTCCATCCAGGAGTTCATCGATATCATGATGTTCGCCTATGAGAAGGCCGAGAAATACCGTATTCCCGTTCTGTTCCTGGCCGACGGCATCATCGCCCAGATGATGGAGCCCGTGGAGCTGCCCGAAATGGTGGACTACAAGGTCGACCCCGAAGAGAAGCCCTGGGCCTGCACCGGCTGGAAGCCCGGCGATGATCCCGCCAAGCGCGGCGTCATCAACTCCATCTATATCGACACCGAGAGCCTGGCCGTTCACAACGACGAGCTGCAGGCCGTGTATAAGGAAGTGGTGGCCAACGAGCAGATGGTGGAGACCTACAACTGCGAGGGTGCGGAGTACATCATCACCGCCTTCGGCACCGTGGCCCGTATTGCCAAGAGCGCCATTGCCGAGCTGAAGGCCAAGGGCATCAACGTGGGTCTGGTCCGTCCCATCACCGTGTGGCCCTTCCCCTACGACGCCGTCCGCGAGGCCGCCTGCCAGGATTCCGTCAAGGCCGTCCTGGACGTGGAGCTGAACGAGGGCCAGATGCTGGAGGACGTGAAGCTGGCACTCAACGGCGCCAAGCCCATTGATTTCACCGGCCACTGCGGCAGCCAGATGCCCACCACCGATGAGATCGTCGAGAAGATTCTCAGCATGAAGGAGGGCAAGTAACATGGCCGTATTATTCGAAAAGACAAAGCTGCTCACCGATAAGCAGTTCCATTACTGCCCCGGCTGCAACCACGGCATCATTCACCGCCTGGTGGCCGAGGTCATCGACGAGATGAACCTGGACGGCAAGGTCATCGGCGTGGCCCCCGTGGGCTGCTCCGTGTTTGCCTATGACTACTTCAACTGCGACATGTACGAGGCCGCGCACGGCCGCGCACCTGCCGTGGCCACCGGCGTCAAGCGCGCCGTGGGCCCCGACACCATGGTGTTCACCTATCAGGGCGACGGCGACCTGGCCTCCATCGGCACCGCCGAGATCGTTCACGCCGCCCACCGCGGCGAGAAGATCGTCACCATCTTCGTCAACAACGCCATTTACGGCATGACCGGCGGCCAGATGGCCCCCACCACCCTGATCGGTCAGAAGACCACCACCTCCCCCTATGGCCGCGACGAGGCCTGGTGCGGCGCCCCCATCAAGATGAGCGAGATGCTGGCCGCCGTGCCCAGCTCCTACTACATTGAGCGCGTGGCCGTCAACAACACCGCCAACATCGTCAAGGCCAAGAAGGCCATTGCCAAGGCTTTCCGTTACCAGAAGGAGGGCAAGGGCTTCTGCATGGTAGAGGTTCTGTCCACCTGCCCCACCAACTGGGGTATGTCTCCCGTGGAGGCAATGACCTGGCTGGAGGAAAACATGATTCCTTACTATCCTCTGGGTGTTTACAAAGACAAGGAGGCCAAGTAACATGGAAAAGACCTTTATTTTCGCCGGTTTCGGCGGTCAGGGCATGCTCCTGATCGGTAAGTTCATGGCGATGGCCTGCATGCTGGACGGCAAGCACGTTTCCTGGCTGCCCTCCTACGGTCCCGAGATGCGCGGCGGTACCGCCAACTGCTCCGTCATCGTGTCCGACGACCCCGTGGCCTCCCCCCTGGTGGACAAGGCCGACGTGATCGTGGCCATGAACCGTCCCTCTCTGGATAAGTTCGAGGAGCATGTGAAGCCCGGCGGCGTGCTGGTGATCAACAGCAGCATCATCGACCGCAAGGCCGTCCGCGACGACATCCAGGTGGTGTACTGCGACGCCAACGCCATTGCCGAGTCTATCGGCAACCCCAAGGGCGCCAACGTGGCCATTCTGGGCGCTGTCCTGGAAAAGGTCCCCGTCACCACCGTGGAGCAGATGACCGAGGCCATCCGCATCGAGCTGGGCGAGCGCAAGGCCCGCTTCCTGGATGGCAACAAGAAGGCCCTGGTGGCCGGCATGGAAGCCGCCCGGTAAGCCCGTCCCCCCCCAAAAAAAAATACAGCAAGTCCCCGGCTGCGATGCAGCCGGGGACTCAGCTTGTCAAAAATCCTTTTTGACGAGCGCAAACGGGTGTGCCGCAGCACACCCGTTTTTTTCACCTGTTTTTTCTCACCCGTTCTCCCGGTCTTCCGCGGCGGCGGACACATTTTCCGCCACCCGGGCGGCGGCCTTGGCGTCCTCCTGCCCGGCGGTATAGGCCCGGGTCCTGGCGTCCTCCAGCTCCTTCTGCCGGGTCTTTTCGTCCCGCTCTGCCTGGCGGGCGGCCCGGTGGGCCGACACGCTGCGGCGGGTGGCCTTCACCACCTGCCACACCGTCACCAGCACGACCACTGCCAGGCCGATCCAGCCTGCGGTGCGGATGCGCCAGAAATCCCGGATGGTAAATGCGTCGTTGTACATGCCCAGATAGTACAGGGCCACGCCGCCTACCGCGCACAAAAGCCCCAGCACCAGGTCCAGCACCGCCCGGACCCGGTGGGCTCCCCGGCGCACAAAGAAGCACACGATCAGCGCCAGGGCGCACCAGAACAGCGCCGGCGACTGGGCATACAGAATATTCATACAGTGACCCTCTCTCGTTTATTCGTCACAGGCTGCACTTGCCCCGGGAGATATACTTCCCGTCGGGCCCGGCCAGGACAAAGCCGTCCTCCACTGCCAGGCGGCCCCGGAGCCACACCTGCCGGATGCCGCCCCGGATGGGGAAGCCCTCATACGGCGTGTAGCCCGCCAGGCTTGTCATGTCCTCCGCCCGGAGCAGATGGTCCGCCTGGGGATCGTACACCACGATATCCGCGTCGGCCCCGGCCTGGAGCACGCCCTTCCGGGGGAACATACCGTAGAGCTTGGCGGGGTTTTCCGACAGCACCCGGCACATGGTGGCCAGGCTGATCTTCCGGGTGGTAACGCCGTAGGTATACAGCAGCTCGCCCCGGGTCTCCACCCCCGGCAGGCCGCCGGGGATCCTGGTAAAGTCCCCGCGTCCGGCGTCCTTCTGCTCCAGGGTAAAGCTGCAATGATCCGTGGACACGGTCTGGATCTCGCCCTTGCGCAGGGCGGCCCACAGGACCCGCTGGTCCTCCGTCTTGCGGATGGGCGGGGCGCAGACATAGCGGGCGGCCCGGGAATAGTCGGGGTCGTCATACACGCTGTCGTCCAGCAGCAGATACTGGGGGCAGGTCTCCACATACACCCGCTGGCCCCGTTTGCGGGCGGCCTCCACCTCCCGCAGGGCGGCGGCGTTGGTCAGATGCACGATGACCACCGGGATATCCACCGCCTGAGCGATGCGCAGCAGCCGGGACACGGCCTCCGCCTCCAGGAAATCGGGCCGGGTCCGGGGATGGGAGCCCACGCCCATCTCCCCTGCGGCCTTCTTCTCGGCGATCAGCGCGTCAATGACGCCGCTGTTTTCGCAGTGCACGCCGCAGATGCCGCCCTTTTCCTTCAGCTTCTTCAGGGCGTGATACATGGCCTCGTCGCCGATCATCATGGCCGGATAGGTCATGTACATTTTGAACGAGGAGATACCGGCGGCGTACATGTCGTCGATCTCCGCCTCGATGCCGGGGTTCCAGTCGTCGATGGTCATATGGAAGCCGTAGTCGCAGCAGCAGCTTCCGTCTGCCTTCCTGTGCCACAGCTCCAGTCCCTGATGCAGGGTCTCTCCCTTATTCGGGCAGGCAAAATCCACCACCGTGGTGGTGCCGCCCCGCAGCGCCGACCGGCTGCCGGAGAAGAAATCGTCCGCCGTTGTGGTGCTGCACACGTCCAGGTCGAAATGGGTATGGGCGTCGATGAAGCCCGGCAGCAGCAGCTGTCCCTCCACATCGATGACCGTGGCCTCCGGCGCGGAGATGCTGCGGGCCACCCGGAGGATCTTCTCGTCCTCCACCAGCACGTCCGCCCGGCGGGTGCCCCGTCCGGACACCACTGTGCCCCCGCGAAACAGATATTTCATGGAAAATGCCCTCCTTTTCCGGGTTGATTGCATGATTCTTTATTATATCATGAAATGCGCAAAAATCCATCCCATTTTCCCGGGTTTATACCCACGCAATTTCAACAAAATGAGAATGAAATTTTTGTATACCTTGCAGAAGGAAAAAGAATTTCCTTTTTCGGAGAAATCATGTATGATAAGGATACAACAGAACGCGCACCGCGCTCTGAAAATTGAAGGAGGAAAGAATACCATGCGGAAAATCTTAGCGACTCTGCTGGCGCTGGTCATGACGCTGGCGCTGATGGTCCCGGCTTCCTGGGGCGAGAACAAGGAGACGTATCAGCTCCCTGACTCCCTGGAGGGCAAGACCGTCATCCTGCACACCAACGACGTCCACGGCGCCATCGACAAGTACGCCAAGGTGGCTGCTCTGCGGGACGAGTGCTACGACAAGGGCGCTCACCAGGTGATCCTGCTGGATGCCGGTGACTACAGCCAGGGCTCTCCCTACGTCAGCCTCAGCAAGGGCGCAACCGCCCTGGACATGATGGCCCTGGTGGGCTATGACGTCATCACCCTGGGCAACCACGAGTTCGACTATGGCTTCCCCCAGCTGATGGAGAACCTGAAAAAGCACCAGGGCGATTTCATGGTCGCCTGCAACAACCTGGTGGACGACGAGGGTGAGCTGGTCTTCGCCCCCGGCGGCACCGCTCCCATCTATGCCGACGACAGCTACGAGAGCGAGCTGTTCCGCATCGCCATTGTGGGCATTGCCACCCCCGAGAGCCAGACCAAGGCCAACCCCGCCCTGATGAAGGGCCTGAACTTCATCGGCGGCAAGGATCTGTACAAGGTCACCCAGGAGGACGTGGACATGGCCCGCAGCGAGGGGAATGCCAACATCGTCATCGCCCTGGGTCACCTGGGCGTGGACGACTCCTCCGAGCCCAACTGCTCCTATAATGTGATGCAGAACGTCAAGGGCATCGACCTGTTCATCGACGGCCACTCCCACACGGTGATGACCGCCAGCAAGGACAACAACATGATCCAGTCCACCGGCACGGGCCTTGCCTATGTGGGCGCCATCGTCATTGACAACGCCACCAAGAGCATCGAGAGCAACGGCCTCATCGACCTGTCCGCCTTCACCAAGGAGGACGCCGCCGTGAAGGCTGCCGCCGACAAGATCATCAGCGACGTCAACGCCGAGTACGGCAAGGTCTTTGCCAGAACCGACGTGGAGCTCAACGGCGCCAAGGATCCCGGCAACCGCACCGAGGAGACCAACCTGGGCGACCTGATCACCGACTCCATGCTGTGGGCCATCCGCAAGGACGCTGAGCTCACCGTTCCCGCCGAGGACGTGGTGGCCATCACCAACGGCGGCGGCATCCGCGCTGCCATCCACAAGGGCGACATCTCCAAGCTGGACGTGAACACCGTGCTGCCCTTCGGCAACACCGTGGCCGTGGTGTACGTCACCGGCGCCGAGCTGCTGGAGGCCCTGGAGGCTTCTACCTTTGCTCTGCCCAAGTCCCTGGGCGGCTTCCCCCAGATCGCCGGCATGAACATCTCCATTGACGCCACCAAGAAGTATGACGCCAATGCCGACACCTATCCCGGCTCCACCTACCATGGTCCCGCTTCCATCAACCGCGTCACCATCAACAGCGTCAACGGCAAGGCCTTTGATCCCAACAAGACCTATGCCGTGGTTACCAACAACTTCCTGGCCGCCGGCGGCGACACCTACTATGCCTTCGCTGCCGCCTCCGGCCAGTTCGACACCGGTCTGCCTCTGGACGAGGTGCTGATGGACTACATCACCACCGAGCTCAAGGGCGTGGTGGGTGAACAGTATGCCCAGCCCCAGGGCCGCATCACCATCACCCTGCCCGCCGAGGAGCCCACCACTCCCACCAAGCCCGAAAGCCCCAAGACCGCCGATACCGGCGTGGTGGTGTACGGCCTGGTGGCGGTCATGGCAGCCGGCGCTGCCGTGGTGGTCACCTCCAGGAAGCGCAAGGCCATCTGAGCGATCTCCTTTCGCTGACACCGCATCTCCCCTGCCCCGGCGGACAAGCTCCGCCGGGGCTTTTTCTGTCATGGCGCTATTCTCCAACTAAAATCACGAAAACCGCTTTTCAAATCCGGCGGGATATGCTATGATACAGTTTAATAAAGAAGAATTACGAGGGCTTATGCCAGATATCGCGACTTCTTATTTTGCTGAGGAGGACACCATTCATGGCTGAGGTTGGAAAACGGGAGGTCCGGGTGGACGCCTTTGACAAGGCCACCGGACGCACCAAATATTACGAGGATCTGATGCCCCGGGACGCGCTGTATGTGCGCATCAAGCACTCCACCATTGCCCACGGCTTCGTGAAGTCTGTGGATACCGCTGCGGCGGAGGCGATCCCCGGCGTGGTGAAGGTCCTGACCTGCTTCGACGTGCCGGAGCACCCCTTCCCCACCGCCGGTCACCCCTGGTCCATGGACCCGGACCACCAGGACGTGGCGGACCGTCATCTTCTGAACCGGCACGTCCGCTACTACGGCGACGACGTGGCCGTGGTCATCGCGGAAAACGAGGTGGCCGCCATGCAGGGCGTCCGGGCTTTGCAGGTGGAGTATGAGGAGCTGCCCCTGGTGCTGGACGCCCAGGAGGCCATGAAGCCCGGCGCACCCCGGCTTCACGATGACTATCCCGACAATGTCCTCAAGCACACCGACATGAAAAAGGGCGACTATCAGGCCGCCATCCGGGAGCCGGGCCTCATCCGGGTAGAGGGCTGGTACGATACCCCCACAGTGCAGCACTGCCACATTGAGAACCACGGCTGCTTCGCCTATGAGGAAAACGGCCGCATCACCGTGGTGGCCTCCACCCAGATCCCCCATATCATCCGCCGGGTGGTGGGGCAGGCTCTGGGCCGCCCCTGGAACGATATCCGGGTGGTAAAGCCCTATATCGGCGGCGGCTTCGGCAACAAGCAGGACGCCCTGTACGAGCCTCTGTGCGCCTGGTGCTCCACCCAGGTCCACGGGCGCTGCGTCCGCATCGACTGCTCCCGGGAGGAAACCTTCGTCTCCAACCGGGTGCGCCACGCCATCCGGTTCCACATCGTGTCCTGGCTCCGGCCGGACGGCACCTTTGCCGCCCGGAAGGTGGAGCTGTTCTCCAACCAGGGGGCCTACGCCTCCCACGGACACAGCATCGTGGCCAAGGCCATGGGCTCCTTCCCCCAGCACTACCCCTGCGACAACATGGAGTGCGACGCCTGGACCGTGTTCACCAACCGGCCCGCCGCCGGCGCCATGCGGGGCTACGGCATGCCCCAGGCCTCCTTTGCCGACGAGTCCAACGTGGACGACTGCGCCAAGGCCGTGGGCATGGACCCCCTGGCCTTCCGGATGCAGAACATCATGCCCCAGGGGTACGAGGACGGATTCTCCCACAACGTCAACTATGACGATTCCTTCCGCCAGTGTCTGGAGGCAGGCAAGAAGTACATCGACTATGACAGGAAGCTGGCGGAATTTGCCAAGGACACCGGCCCCGTCCGCCGGGGCATCGGTGTGGCCACCTTCTGGTACAACACCGCCGTGTATCCCATCTCTCTGGAGACGTCCTCCAACCGGATGCAGCTGAACCTGGACGGCAGCGTCACCATGCAGTGCGGCGAGACGGAGATCGGCCAGGGTGCCGACACCGTCTATGCCCAGATGGCCGCTGATGTGGTGGGCCTGGGCGACTATCGCAGGGTCCATGTGGTGTCCTGCCAGGATACGGACATCACCCCCACGGGCCTGGGCGCCTACGCCTCCCGCCAGACGTATGTGGCAGGGTTCTCCATCCGCCAGACGGGCCTGCTGCTGAAGGAGAAGATCCTGGACTACGCCGCCAAGCTCACCCGCCAGGCGGTGTACAACATGGACATCGCGGACGGCAATATCGTCCGCACCACCGACGGCAAGGTGCTGATGAGCCTGTCGGAGCTGGCCATGCACGCCCAGTATAACCCCAACGACTCCCTGCACATCACCGCCGAGAGCACCTACACCATCCGCAACAACGCCTATTCCTTCGGCTGCACCTTCGCCGAGGTGGAGGTGGATATCCCCATGTGCAAGGTGACGCTGAAGGACATCATCAACGTCCACGACTGCGGTAGGCTGGTGAATCCGGCCCTGGCCGAGGCCCAGGTCCACGGCGGCATGTCCATGGCCATCGGCTACGGTCTGTCCGAGCAGCTGCTGTTCGACGAAAAGACCGGCCGCCCCCTGAACAACAACCTGCTGGACTATAAGCTCTCCACCATCATGGACCACCCCCATCTGGAGGCGCAGTTCGTGGAGAATGCCGAGCCCACCAGCGCCTTCGGCACCAAGGCCCTGGGCGAGCCCCCGGCCTGCTCCGGCGCCCCCGCCATCCGCAACGCCATCTACAACGCCACCGGCGTGGCCATCGGCCAGGATCCCATCACCCCCCACGTCCTTTTCCGGCGCTTCACGGAAGAGGGCCTGATCCGGGACTAAGGAGGAAACACCGCTATGTATGATATGTCAGCGCTCTACCAGGCCGAAAGCGTCCAGGACGCCATCCGCCTGCGGCTGGAGCATCCCGAGGCCCAGATCATCGCCGGAGGCACCGACGTGCTGGTGCAGATGCGGGAGGGCAAGCGGGCCGGAAAGGCCCTCATCAGCATCCAGGGCTGCCGCGAAATGCGGGGCGTGTCCCTGGATGACCAGGAAAATCTCCGCATCGGCAGCCTCACCACCTTCAGCCACATCACCGCCGATCCCCTGATCCAGCGGTACATCAACGTGCTGGGCGAGGCGGTGGACATGGTGGGCGGCCCCCAGATCCGCAACGCCGGCACCATCGGCGGCAACACCTGCAACGGCGTCACCTCCGCCGACTCCGCCTCCACCCTCCACGCCTGGGAGGCCATCATCGAGATCACCGGCAAAAACGGCGTCCGCCGGGTACCCATCAGGGATTTCTACCTCAAGGCCGGCACCGTGGACCTGCGGGCGGAGGACGGCGAGATCCAGACCGCCATCCTGATCCCCAAGGCATCCTATGACCGGACCTTCGGCCACTATATCAAGTACGCCATGCGCAACGCCATGGACATTGCCACCCTGGGCACCTCCGTCAACGCCCGGCTGAGCCCGGACAAAAAGACCTTTGAGCGGGTGCGCATCGCCTTCGGCGTGGCGGGCCCCGTGCCCCTGCGGGCGCTGAATGCCGAGGCGTTCATCAACGGCAGGGAAGTCACCCTGGAGAATATCCAGCAGTTCGGCCGCACGGTGCTGGAGGACATCCACCCCCGGGATTCCTGGCGGGCCAGCAAGGCCTTCCGCTCCCACATCGCCGTGGAGAGCGCCAAGCGCTGCCTCATCGAGTCCGTGAAGCTGGCAGGAGGTGAGCTGTAATGGCAAAGAATCAGTATCAGCTGGTGACGTTCTTCCTCAACGGCAAGGAAGTGGAGAAAATGGTGGACGTCCGGGCATCCCTGACGGATATGCTGCGCAGCGACTTCTCCATGACCTCCGTGAAGAAGGGCTGCGAGGTGGGCGAATGCGGCGCCTGCAACGTGCTCATCGACGGCGAGTGCTACAACTCCTGCCTGTACCTGGCCGTGTGGGCCGAGGGCAAGCACATCACCACCCTGGAGGGCCTCATGGGCCCCAACGGCGAGCTGTCCGACATTCAGCAGGCCTTTATGGAGGAAACCGCCATCCAGTGCGGCTTCTGCATCCCGGGCTTTATCATGACGGCGGTGGAGATCCTGGACCGGGGCGTATACTATGACGACGACCAGCTGCGCAAGCTGCTGTCCGGCCATCTGTGCCGCTGCACCGGGTATGAGAACATCTTCAAGGCCGTGAAAAAGACCATGCTGCGCCGCCTGGGCCGCCTGGACGACCCGTATCTGAATACCTGACCCCTCAAAATCCCCTTATGCCCCCGCATAAGGGGATTTTTTTTGAAATTTTCTGTCAGATTCCGCTGCACCGCGCGTCTAATAAACAGAAAGGAGGGAGGACATGGCCCAGGATATGGAGCAGCTGTACCGCCGCCACTATCAGACGGTGTACCGCTACGCTCTGCGGCTCACCGGCAGCGAACACGCCGCCGAGGAGCTGGCGGCGGAGACCTTTTACCGGGCCATGGTGGCCCTGCCGGATTTCCGGGGCGAGTGCGCCGCCTCCACCTGGCTGTGCCAGATCGCCCGGAACACCTGGACCTCCCTGCGGCGGAAGGAGGGCCGGTGCCAGCCCCTGGACGACACCGCCGCCCTGCCGGACAGCCGGGACTTTGCCGCCGCCTTTGAGGACAAGGACCTGGCCCTGCGCATCCACCGGCTGCTGCACCGGCTGCCGGAGCCGTACCGGGAGGTATTTCTGCTGCGGGTGCTGGGGGAGCTGTCCTTCCGCGACATCGGCAGCCTGTTTGAAAAGGGTGAAAATTGGGCCTGCGTCACCTATCACCGGGCCCGGAAGAAAATCATGGAGCAAATGGAGGGAACGCCATGAAAAGCATTGACTGTGCCTTGGCCCAGGATCTGATGCCCCTGTACACCGAGGGGATGCTGAGCCCGGAATCCCGGGAGGCTCTGGAGGAGCACCTGGCCGGGTGCGAAGCCTGCCGCCGGACGGCGGACGAAATGTGCCACCCCCTGCTGGAGCCGCAGTTTCAGGAGGAGGCCCGACTGCTGCGCCGCCTGCGGCGGCGGCGGAAGGCCCTGTGGGCGGCGGTGATCGTCCTGGCGGCGCTGCTGGTGCTGTCCGGCATTCTGCGGTACGCCGAAGCCCGGTACACCGCCCAGGCCCTGACGCCCCGCCTGACCAGGCTGAGCATTCCCAGCCAGGCCGTCCAGGAGAGCTATACGGTTGAGGACGGCAGCGTAGTCATCCAGAAGGCCCCCAACCAGAAATATCTTTACTACTTTCTTCTGCGTTCCAGCAGCAAGGACATCCCCCTGAAGCTGACGGAGGGAAAGGCCTACGGGTTCTATGACGGGCAGCTTTATCAGCTGGACGCCCAATTCTACATCCACGACACGTCCAAGGGCGTCCTGCCCCTGGGGTATGAGTCCGGCGTGGAGTTCAGCAATCAGGTGGTAAACGGCTGGCTGAACCCGCTGCCCGCTCAGGGGCAGCAGCTGGAGCTGGTGATGGTGCTGGACGAGTACCCGGACTATCTGGATCAGCCCGATCAATTCCTGCTGGAGCTGACGTATCAGCCCGCGGGCTTCGCGGCGTCGCTGCTGCCAGACGGCGACACCGCCCCACGGACGGTGCGGCTGTGGAGCGAATGAAATAGACAAAGCCCCGGGCGGCCATATCTGCCTTCCGCCGTCCGGGGCTCTGTCATGCCCAAAATGGCATTTTCCCGCCCTGCCGTATTGACAATCCCGGCGGATTTTGCTATACTGAATAAAAATCCGTCTGGTTATCTAAATTTTTTTGAGAGTCGTTATTCTATTTTGAAAATATCGCTATGGGAGGACGCCATGATCTTCTATACCGCCGACCTCCACTTTCACTATGAGCCCTTCCTGCCCTCCCGTCCCTTCGGCTCCGTGGAGGAAATGGACCGGGTGCTGATCGCCCGGTGGAACGCCGCCGTGTCGGAGGATGACACCGTGTATGTGGTGGGGGACGTGGGCTATAACCGGGGCCTGGTGCCGGGGGACGCGCTGGCGCGGCTCCGGGGCCATAAGCACCTGATCCGCGGCAATCACGACACCGGCTTTGAAAACGCCGGGGAGCTGTACCGCTATTTCGAGACCGTCACCGACTTCAACGAGATCGACGACGGAGAGGTCCACATTATCCTCTGCCACTATCCCATTCTCTACCGCAGGCGGGGCTATATGATCCACGGTCACCTGCACCAGACCCGGGGCCCGGAGTACGGCATGCTGCGCCAGATGCCCCGGGTGCTCAACGCCGGGGTGGACGTGAATTTCTACCGCCCCGTGACCCTTCCCCAGCTCATCGAAAACAACCGCGCCTTCTACAGCGGGGAGAATGATGCCCTGATCCCCCCTCCGCCGCCCCAGCGGCGGGTCGGTGACGGCTGGCTGCCGGGCCGGCCGGATTTCCGACCCCTTCCGTCCCGGCCTGATTCTGATAAGGAGTGACCTATGAAACATCGTATTCTCGCCCTATTCCTGGCCCTGTGCCTGTGTCTGCCCCTGGCGGCCTGCGGCAAAAAGCAGGGCTACGACCCCCTGGAGGGGGTGAAGACCCGTGTCGTCACCGACTCCGCCGGCCGCCAGGTGGAGATCCCCGCCGATATCCGGCGGGTGGCTCCCAGCGGCTCCACGGCCCAGATGATCCTCATGCCCATTGCCTATGATCTGCTGGCGGGGCTTTCCAGCAGCCCCAGCACGGCCCAGATGCCGTATTTTCCGGAAGAGGTCCGCTATCTGCCCACCTTCGGCCAGTTTTACGGCAGCAAGGCCAACCTGAATATGGAATCCCTCATCGACGCCCGGCCCCAGATCATCATCGACCTGGGTGACAAAAAGGACAGCATCGCCGACGATATGGACCGTATACAGAAGCAGACCGGCATTCCCACGGTGTTTATCGAGGCAAACCTGGGCGATATGGCCGCCGCCTACCGGACCCTGGGGGATATCCTGAACCGGTCCGACATGGCGGAGTCCCTGGCCCAATTCATTGAAAAAACCGTCTCCATGGCCCGGGAGAATTCCGCAAAAATCCCCGAGAATCAGCGGCTCTCCGTGCTGTTCGGCACCGGGTCCACGGGCCTTGCCTGCAACGCCGCCGGGTCGGTCCAGGCGGACGTCATCGACCTGGTGGGGGCCGTCAACGCCATTATCCCCCAGGAGGTCAGCAACCGGGGCGGCGGCACCACCGTCAGTCTGGAGGAGGTATACGCCGTGGAGCCGGACGTGATTCTCCTGTCCACCGGCGGCCCCTACGACACCCTGGCCCAGGGGGAGTGGGCGGGCCTCACCGCCGTGCAGAACGGGCGGTATTACGAGATTCCCGGCCTGCCCTATGACTGGATGAGCTCCCCGCCGTCTGTGAACCGGGTGCTGGGCATCTGGTGGCTGGGGAATCTGCTGTATCCGGAGCTGTACGACTATGACATGGTGCAGGTGGCCCAGGAATACTATGGGCTGTTCTGGCACTATGACCTGACGGAGGAGGAGGCGCGGCAGATGCTCAGCCGCTCCACCCTGAAATGAGGAACGCTATGAGGAAAATCTGCCGCGCCCTGGTTCTGTGTATGCTGCTGGCGGCCTTTGACACCACCATCGCCGGACTGATCGCCGCGGCGGATAAAGACCGCGCCGGGACCGGCACCTATTGCATCATTCAGGACAGCCGGAGCAGCAGCGGGGGCAGCAGATGACCGCGGCGGATAAGCGCTATGCCCGGCGGTTCGCGGTGCTGGGGGCTGTTTTCCTGGCGGTGCTGCTGGGATCGCTGCTGGTAGGGCGGTACGCCCTGTCGCCGGGGCAGCTGGTCCACATGCTGTGGACCCGGATCACCGGCGGGGCGGCGGACTGGCCTATCAGCGATGACAAGGTGGTCTTTGCCGTGCGGCTGCCCCGGGTGGCGGCGGCGGCCCTGGTGGGGGCGGCCCTGGCGGTGTCCGGCGCGGCGTATCAGGGCATGTTCCGCAATCCCATGGTGTCGCCGGACATTCTGGGGGCCTCCACCGGGGCGGGCTTCGGCGCGGCAGTGGCCATTCTGCTGGGGGCGGGATACTTCGGCATCTCCGCCGTTGCGTTCTGCTGCGGACTGCTGGCGGTGGCGGCGGCCTGGCTGGTCAGCCGCCTGTCCAAAGCCGACCAGGCGGTGGCCCTGATCCTGGCGGGCATGATGATCTCGTCCCTGTTTTCGGCGGGAACGTCGTTTGTGAAGCTGGTGGCGGATACCCAGCAGCAGCTGCCCGCCATCACCTATTGGCTCATGGGATCTCTGTCCTCCATCAAGGACAAGGACGTGGTATTTCTGGCCATTCCCGTGGCCCTGGGGATGGTCCCCCTGTTTTTCCTGCGGTGGCGGATGAACCTGCTGACCGTGGGCGAGGAGGAGGCCCAGTCCATGGGCGTGAACACCCGGCGGCTGCGGGGCGCGGTGATCGTGTGCGCCACGCTGCTGACCTCCGCCAGCGTGGCGGTGTCGGGCATGATCGGCTGGGTGGGCCTGGTGATCCCCCACTTCTGCCGGATGCTGTTCGGGTACGACTACCGGCGGCTGATCCCCGCCGGGGCCCTGTTCGGAGCGGCATTTCTGCTGGCAGTGGACGACATTGCCCGGCTGGTGACCACCGGAGAACTGCCGCTGGGCATTCTCACGGCCTTTGTGGGCGCGCCGCTGTTTCTGTATCTCATTGCGACGGGAGGTGGACGCCGTGTCCATTGACGTAAGGGAGCTGTCCTTCGCCTACGGGCGGCGGCAGGTGCTGCGGAACGTGACCTTCCGGGCGGAGCCGGGGCAGCTGGTGGCAGTGCTGGGCCCCAACGGGGCAGGCAAGAGCACCCTGTTCCGGTGCATTTTAGGCTTTCTGCCCAGATACCGGGGAGACATTGCCCTGTGCGGCCACGCTCTGCGATCCCTGGACCGCAGAGCTCTGGCCCGTCTGGCGGCGTATATCCCCCAGACCAGCGCGCCGGTATACAACTACACCGTCCGGGACACGGTGCTGATGGGGGCGGACCCCTTTCACGCGCCGGGACGGCGGCAGCAGGAGACGGCGGACCGGGCCCTGGAGCAGCTGGGCATTCAGGACCTTTGGGACCGGGGCGTCAACGAGATCTCCGGCGGCGAGCGGCAGCTGGCCCTGATTGCCCGGGCCATGGCCCAGCAAGCCAGGATCCTTCTGATGGACGAGCCCACCGCCAGCCTGGACTACGGCAACCAGTTCCGGCTGCTGCGGCAGGTGCGGGCTCTGGCGGACAGCGGGTACACGGTGCTGCTGTCCACCCACAATCCGGAGCACGCCTTCCGGTTTGCCACCCACGCCCTGGTTTTGCAGGACGGCGGCGTCCGGGCCTGGGGCCCGGTGAAGGAGACCCTGACGGAGGAGCTGCTGCGGGATATGTACCGCATTCCCCTGACGGTGGCGGACATTCCTCTGGCCGGAGGGCCGGCGAAGGGGTGCGTATACGGGGAATAAAACGTATAGGACCCTGAAGGGGTTGACAAACGGAAACCACACGCTATAATAGGGTACACAGGTGTCATGACACCTGTGTACCCTATTACTTTACATATGCGAGGTCAATGCTATGGAAGCGGTTCGCAAATTCCTGGCCCGGAAGAACATCGTGTTCTCGGCCAGGCGGTACTTTATCGACGCCATGGGCGCCATGGCCCAGGGGCTGTTCTGCACCCTGCTGGTGGGGACCATCCTCAACACCATCGGTCAGCAGCTTCATATCGGGTTTCTGACGGAGGTGATCGTCACCCTGGGCAAGGGAGAGGGCGCCGTGACGTATACCATCGGCGGCCTGTGCTCCGCTATGGTGGGCCCGGGCATGGCGGTGGCCATCGGACGGGCGCTGGAGGCGCCGCCCCTGGTGCTGTATTCCCTGATTCCCGTGGGCTTTGCCACCAACTATATGGGTGGGGCCGGAGGGCCTCTGGCGGTGCTGTTCGTGGCGATTCTGGCGGCCGAGATCGGCAAGGCCGTCAGCAAGGAGACGAAGATCGACATTCTGGTGACACCTATCGTCACCGCTCTGGCGGGCATCGGCATTGCCGCCCTGATCGCTGCACCCATTGGTACGGCAGCCAGTGCCGTGGGCCGGTTCATCATGTGGGCCACGGAGCTGCAGCCCTTCTTCATGGGCATCATCGTATCTGTGGTCATCGGCGTGGCGCTGACGCTGCCCATCTCCTCCGCCGCCATCTGCGCGGCCCTGGGGCTGACGGGGCTGGCCGGCGGCGCTGCCGTGGCAGGCTGCTGCGCCCAGATGATCGGCTTTGCCGTGATGAGCTTCCGGGAAAACCGGTGGGGCGGTCTGGCGGCACAGGGCCTGGGTACCAGTATGCTGCAGATGGGCAACATCGTCCGCAACCCCCGGGTGTGGATCCCGCCCACGCTGGCCTCCGCCATTACGGGGCCTATTGCCACCTGCCTGTTCCGCCTGGAGATGAACGGCGCGGCGGTATCCAGCGGCATGGGCACCTGCGGCCTGGTGGGCCAGATCGGCGTGTACACCGGCTGGGTCAGCGATGTGGCCGCCGGGGTCAAGGCCGGCATCACCGGCATGGATTGGCTGGGGCTGGTGCTGATCTCCTTCGTGCTGCCGGCGGTGCTCACATGGCTGCTGGCCCTTCCCCTGCGGAAATGGAAATGGATCAAGGAGGGCGACCTGGCCCTGGATCTGTAAAGCCTGCAAGCGGCGTCTCTCCCGGGAGAGGCGCCGCTTTTTTTCTTCTATGGGAAACGCCGCTTGCAAACCGGGACGTCCCGGGGTAAAATGGGACAAGAAAGGGGTGAGGCGTATGCAGCCGGGAATCATGGAGCTGGATCTTCACGGAAAAAACACCTACCAGGCCCGGGTGGCCATCGATGCGGCCCTGCGCCGCTGCGGCGGCGGGGTATACCGCCTGCGGCTGATTCACGGATACCACAGCGGCACCGCCCTGCGGGACCTGTGCCGGGAATACGCCGGACACCCCCGGGTGCTGCGGCTGGTGACCGGCAGCGGCTCCACGGAGCTGGTGCTGCGGGAATTTTAGGGGAGAAAGCAGGATGAAAGCGGATGTGTGCCGCCTGCGAAAAAGTAACATTTGCCTTTTGAGGGAATGTATGCTATGCTGGGGAGGCGTTGGGCCGGAAACCCGGCGCCACTACGGGAAAAGAGGGAAAGCATCATGAAAACTTATCAGGAAATGACCCTTGCGGAGCGGCAGGCGGAATACGCCGCCCTGTGCAGGACCCACCAGGAGCAGAAGGCCCTGGGGCTGGAGCTGAACATGGCCCGGGGCAAGCCCGGCCGAGAGCAGCTGGATATGGTCATGGAGATGTACAACATCCCCCTGACTGCCGACGACTTCATCACCGACGGCATTGATGCACGAAATTACGGCTATGTGGCAGGTATTCCCATTGCCCGGAAGCTGTTTGCAGACCTTCTGGGCTGCAAGCCCAGCCAGGTCATCGCCGGAGGAAACTCCTCCCTGGAGTTGATGTTCGACGCCGTGTCCAAGGCGTATACCCACGGCCTGCTGCACAGCGAGAAGCCCTGGGGCAAGCTGGACCGGGTGAAGTGGCTGTGCCCGGTGCCGGGATACGACCGGCATTTTAAGGTGACGGAGTCCTTCGGCATGGAGCTGATCCCCGTGACCATGACGGAGAACGGGCCGGATATGGACCAGGTGGAGCGGCTGATCCGGGACCCGGAGGTCCGGGGTATGTGGAACGTGCCCAAATACTCCAACCCCACGGGCATCATCTATTCCGACGAAACCATTCGCCGGCTGGCCGCCATGAAGCCCGCCGCGCCGGACTTTATGCTCATGTGGGACAATGCCTACTGCGTCCACGAGCTGGAGGGGGATTTCGTGCCCTTCCCGGACATTCTGTCCCTGTGCGCGGAGTACGGCAACGCCGACATGGTGTATGAGTTTGCCTCCACCAGCAAGATCACCTTCCCCGGGGCGGGCATCGCCTGCGGCGCGGTCAGCGAGGCCAACGTGGAATACTTCAAGAATCTGCTGAACATCCAGATCATCAGCTACGATAAGATGAACCAGCTGCGCCATGTGCGGTATCTGAAGGATAAGGAGACCACCCTGGCGCTGATGCGGCGTCACGCGGCCATTCTGGGGCCCAAGTTCCGCACGGTGGAGGACGAGCTGGACCGCCATCTGTCCCCCTGCGGCATCGCCCGGTGGAGCCATCCCAAGGGCGGCTATTTCGTCAGCCTGGACGCCATGCCCGGAACCGCCAAGCGGGCGCTGGAGCTGTGCCGGGACGCCGGCGTCACCATGACCGCCGCTGGGGCCACCTTCCCCTATGGCGTGGACCCCCAGGACAGCAACATCCGCATTGCCCCGTCCCTGCCGCCCATCCACGAGCTGGAGCAGGCCATCGCCATTCTGTGCGACTGCCTGCGTATGGCGGCCCTGGAAAAGCTGGGCGTATAAGACAATCAGCTCAGCGCCGCACCCGGAAGGATGCGGCGCTGAGCTTGTCAAGAATCCGTTTTGTCAGGCCGCTGCCGGCAAATTCGGCTGCCGGGGGCAGCTACTCCGCCAGGAAGCCCAGCTGCCGCAGGCGGTCCGTCAGCTGACGGTATGCCTGCTCATCGGGGCAGGACAGGGTATGCAGATGGACGCCCTCCGTCAGCTGGGACAGGGGCGCGGCCCCCTTCATGCGGTTCATGAACTGCTCCACATCCAGGCGGCTGTGCAGGTGCAGCGGCGCAGACAGCTGGCCGTATACCGGGTGGTCCACAATGACGTCGATGACCGTGCAGCCGCAGTCCACCATGGCGTTGAGCTCGTCCCGGGTACCCGCGCCGTCGTGGCGGCAGGCCACCTGGCGCACCGTGCCGTCTCCGGGGGCGGGGATCACATAGCCCCGGGCGGTGGCGGTGATGGCCTGGCCTCCGGCCCGCAGCAGGGCCACGTCCCCCACAATGATCTGGCGGCTGACGCCCAGCTCTCGGGCCAGGGCAGTGGCGCTGATGGGCTGCTGTGCTTCATGGAGCCGGGCGCTGATCCGGCTCCGTCGTTGTTCGGCGGTCATTTGAGAGAGCTCCCTTCCTGTTTTTCCCCTATCATACACCATGACGGCGCCGGATGGCAAGTGTTTTTGCCAAAGTAATCCCCGGCCCCATCTGCTGTAGGTTTGTCAAACATATTGGACAGAGAACTCCGCTGGAGAGAGCCAGTGGAG
>ENA-UALO01000204-UALO01000204.1-human-gut-metagenome-genome-assembly--contig:-NODE-204-length-26684-cov-11.251343_pt1 | contig 26684 bp, 24 predicted proteins | sample MGYA00243701_ERZ654470 | MGnify/ENA primary metagenome ERZ654470 (study PRJEB26926, sample SAMN06164444) | human gut metagenome | biome: ENVO:00009003; feature: ENVO:2100002; material: ENVO:00002003...
CATACGGATGCGAGCTGTATTCTTATCCAAAGAGAGCCTGTTTGATCCGTCCACCACCTACACGAGGAAGCGGCACTGGGTTTATTTTTTATTTCGAGTGCAAAGGTAATGAATTTCTATGAAACTACCAAATTTTTCTTTCACTTTTTTATAAATTTCACCTTACTCCTTACAACTTCCACCTCAATATCGCTATTTTGGCTTATTTTTGTTATTTTTATGCAAAATTCTTCCTTTTTTTGAGGTTCGTTAACAGAAGCGTCTTTTTCTGTTTTTCCCCCATCACCCACCTTCTCTACATAGAAATTCAGCTGATCGCCCTGATGACTCTCTGCTACGTATGCGATTTCGAAGCGCTGTAAAAAATGAGTCTTATAATAATCCAGGTCAAAAAGATCGAGTACATGCTCGATATATTTCACAGAATTAATATGGCCATTTACATCTACATCATTATAATAGGTATGAATAGTACGTACCAATTCTGCATCCTTACCCATCTTGACACGAGAGCTGGCAGCAATAGGACAAGGTTTCTCTGTTTCTATATATTCCTTGATAAGTCCATCATGGATACTGAAAATATCCACGGGCTGACGGGTCTCAGTATCAATCATCGCCCAGACACTTTTACCATAGCCATATACCTTCTCTGCTTCAGAACCATCCGAAACAGATGAACAGATCTTAAAGTTTCGGCTAGTGAAGTACTTCATCGCACTCTCTACCCAGGTCTCTACATAAAACTTATCATAAGACTTTGGCATTTCCTGCATCTCGATAGCGAGACGACTCAAGACCCAGGTTTTATGTCGGGGCATCAGATAGTTCATTCCATAACCACGATCGTTACTATGGAAATCGGCAGCATTCAGAAGATGATTTCCCAAATGCCCCATAAACAGACGACTTGCAAAATCGCAATGGAAAGGTTCTGCCAGAAACTCGTAGCAGCCTACCTTATCTAATAATTCCTGTTTCATATTCTTCGGTTTTTGATTTATTGTTTTATACCTTATTATATATATAACGAAGCCACCTATATCTTTATTACATACAAGAAACTAAAAATCCCTCTGCTCTTGGTCTTCCAACCAGGTAAGCAAAGGGATTTTCCTCGTTTAAATCTGTTTGTTCCAGAATCAATATATTCTTTCAGAATTCCTGTCCGAGACTATTCTTCTGAATTCTTTTTCAGATAATCAGAGATAGGCTCATCGAAGCTTCTTGTAACGGCAATTCTACCACTTCGACTGTACTGCAAAAGACAATCGAAACTGTTGAGCTGATGGAAAAGATCAGCGATATCCTCAGTAAGACCCGCCAAGAGCACAGTACTGTAGGTAGGATTCACCTCCATCATACGGGCATCGTGCTTGCGGATAGTACGGGAAACCTCAGGATTCTCCAAGAGGATAGGAGTAGAAATCTTGTAGAGTGCTACCTCGTGGATGAAAATCTGATCATCTGCATAATAATCACTCTTCACCACATCAATTTTCTTCTCTATTGCCTTGTTGATTTTCTCAATCTGCTCAGCATCACTCCATACCGTGATAGTATATTTGTGGATGTTCTTGATACTGCTAGCCGACACATTCAAGCTCTCGATATTCACCTGTCTTCTTGTAAATACAGCGGTAATCTGATTCAGGATACCTGCAATATTCTCAGAATAGACAAGCAATGTATATAATTTCTTATCGTTGTTATTCTCCATTTTATTTCTATTATTTAAAATGTATAGTTACACCTTATTATATATATAGCCGAAAGCCTTTAATAGTGGAGCTCAAGCAGCATTTCGTCCACACTCTTTCCCGGCAGAGTCATAGGAACAATATCCTCATCTTCCTTAATGGCGCATTCCAAAAGGTAAGGACCCTTGGTACTGACCATCTTCTCAACCTTCGCCTTCAGATCCTTGCGGTCGATTACCACATCGTAAGGAATGCCATAAGCCTTGGCAATTTCCTCATAACGAGGGTTCAGCATATGGGTGAAAGAGCGACGTCCCTCAAACATCAAATCCTGCCACTGGCGTACATTGCCCAGATAGTTATTGTTCAAGAGAATCATCTTCACTGGTGCCTGCTGCTCCATGATGGTACCCAATTCCTGGATGTTCATCTGGAAACCGCCATCACCGAAGAAACAGCAGATGGTACGGTCTGGTGCGCCGAATGTTGCACCGATAGCAGCAGGAAGACCGAAGCCCATGGTTCCGAAACCACCACTGGTAACAATACTCAGTTTCTTGGTGAACTTGAAGTAGCGGCTACTGATCATCTGGTTCTGACCTACGTCGTTCACGAGAACAGCCTCATTATTGGTAGCTTCAGTCACCACATTGGTCACCTCACCCATCAGCAGAGGGCCTTCAGTAGGATGAATATCCTTCTCGATAACCTTCTCCTGTTCCTGCTTGCGATATTCCTCGAAGGAATCTCTCCACTCGCGATGAACATTCTTGTTCAAGAGACGAGTGATGGCAGGCAACGTCTGCTTGCAATCGCCAATCACAGCCACATCAGTCTTGATGACCTTATCGATTTCCGACTTATCAATATCAAGATGGATAATCTTAGCCTGCTTTGCATATTTGGAAGGAACGCCCGTGATACGGTCACTGAATCGCATACCGATGGCAATGAGCACATCACACTCCTGAGTCTTCATATTGGTAGCATAAGAACCATGCATACCGAGCATACCCATATTAAGCGGATGGTTGCTAGGAAGAGCAGAAAGACCGAGCAGGGTACGACCAGCCGGGATATCAGCCTTCTCCAGGAATTCAACCAGTTCATTATGAGCACCACCCAGTTCTACGCCATGACCGACGAGAGCGAAAGGGCGCTTTGCCTGATTGATGAGTTCAGCAGCTTCAGCTACAGCCTTTTCATCAATCTTCGGATATGGATTATAAGATGTAACCTTCTCACATTTCACCGGTTCCCACTCACAAGTAGCAATCTGGGCATTCTTGGTGAAGTCGAGTACTACAGGTCCCGGACGACCGCTACGAGCGATAAAGAAGGCACGGCTTACAGCCCATGCCACATCCTCAGGACGGCGAATCTGATAAGACCACTTAGAGATAGGCTGGGTAACGCCCACCAGGTCAACTTCCTGGAAGGCATCAGTACCCAAAGCGCCCACACCCACCTGTCCGGCGATGACCACGATAGGTGTAGAATCCATCATGGCATCCGCAATACCGGTGAGCGTATTAGTTGCTCCAGGACCACTAGTAACGAGAGTAACACCCACTTCGCCGCTGACTCGGGCGTAGCCCTGTGCAGCGTGAGCAGCAGCCTGCTCGTGACGAACCAAGATGTGATCGAACATCTTCTTCTCTCCTCTCGTGTAACCATACAGTGCATCAAACACTGGCATGATGCTACCACCTGGGTAACCGAAGATGGTCTTAACCCCTTCGTTATGCAGGGAGCGCATCAATGCTTCAGCTCCTGTTATTACTTCTTTTGCCATTTATCTATATCTTATTCTGAATAATTCAAAAACTTTATTTTCTTTGTTGTCAAAGACAAACCTTCTTGCCTGGGAAATCAGGAAAGGATTAGTCAATGATTCTTACACCACCCTTATCAGCAGAGCTTACGCTCTGTGCGTATGCACGCAAAGCCTTACTAACCTGACGATTACGCTTCAGCGGCTGCTGTGGACGTGCAGCAAGTTCCTCGTCGGAAAGCTTCACATTGATAGAACGGCTAGGAATATCGATAACGATGATATCGCCATCCTTGATTTTGCCGATGTTACCACCAGCAGCAGCCTCTGGGCTAATGTGACCGATACTCAAGCCAGATGTACCTCCAGAGAATCGACCATCAGTGATGAGGGCACACTCCTTACCGAGGTGACGGCTCTTGATGTATGAAGTTGGATACAGCATCTCCTGCATACCAGGACCACCCTTAGGACCCTCGTGTGTGATGACAACACAATCACCAGAGTTCACCTTGCCACCGAGAATACCCTCGCAGGCATCTTCCTGAGAATCGAAGCATACTGCTGGACCCTCGAAATGCCAAAGCACAGGATCCACACCTGCGGTCTTCACGACGCAACCATTCTGCGCGATATTACCGAAGAGTACTGCAAGACCACCATCCTTGGTATAAGCATGTTCGAGATCACGGATACAGCCATTCTCTCTATCTGTATCAAGACTCTCCCACTGTGCATCTTGACTACCCATCTGAGTGGAGAATTTTCTGCCTGGAGCAGAATGATAGATGCGGTCAGCCTCAGGATCAATCTCGGCACCTGTGATATCGTATTTCTTCATCTGCTCATCGAGAGTCTTGCCATCCACGCGCTTTACAGCACCATTAATCAAACCACCCTTGTTAAGTTCGTTCAGGATACCCAGGATACCACCGGCACGGTTACATTCCTGAACGCTATACTTCTGAGTATTAGGAGACAACTTGCAGAGGCAAGGAACCTTGCGACTGAGCTGATCGATATCTTCCATCTTGAAATCGGCACCTGCTTCCTGAGCTACAGCCAAGAGATGGAGCACTGTATTTGTACTACCACCCATTGCGATATCGAGAGTCATGGCATTGAGGAAGGCATCACGGGTAGCAATGCTACGTGGCAATACGCTCTCATCGCCATCTTCATAATAAGCGTAGGCATTCTTTACAACCTGACGTGCCGCAGCCTTGAAGAGTTCGATGCGGTTCTTGTGAGTAGCGAGAATGGTTCCGTTTCCAGGAAGGCTCAAACCGATAGCCTCTGTAAGAGAATTCATAGAGTTAGCGGTAAACATACCAGAACAGCTACCACATCCAGGGCAAGCACACTGCTCAATCTGCTTCATTTCCTCATCGCTGACACTGGTATCAGCACCCTTAATCATAGCGGTAATCAAGTCAGCATTCTCGCCTTTCCAGCGACCGGCTTCCATCGGACCACCAGAACAGAACACTGTAGGAATATTCAGACGCATAGACGCCATCAACATACCTGGGGTAACCTTATCACAGTTGGAAATGCAGATCATAGCATCAGCCTTGTGCGCATTCACCATATATTCCACAGAATCAGCAATAATATCGCGACTTGGGAGCGAATAGAGCATTCCGTCGTGACCCATAGCGATACCGTCGTCAACAGCGATGGTATTGAACTCAGCTGCATAGCAACCCATAGCTTCAATTTCCTTCTTGACAATCTGACCGATTTCGTGAAGATGAGTATGTCCCGGAACAAACTGTGTGAAACTGTTCACGATGGCGATAATAGGTTTGCCAAACTGCTCATGTTTCATACCTGCAGCTACCCAGAGTGCTCTGGCACCTGCCATTCTTCTGCCTTCAGTACAGACGCTACTTCTTAATGGATGTTTCATATCGTTATTATCTCTTTATATTATCTTGTTCTTTATTACCAGAAGGTCTCTCTCAAGCCTTCTTCTTACAATTTTGACTGCAAAGATAGTGAGAATTTATGAAACAAACAACAAAATCCGCAAAAACTTTCAATTTTTGCGGATTTTTGTTAGAAAATAAGCTAAATTGCTTACAATTTATTAGAACCCTTACACAAAAGCAGCCCGATTGTGCAATAATACAAGGGTCCTTATATGTCTTATACAAACAGATTAGAGTTCAAAGACCTCGGCAGAACGCGCCTTCACCTCAACCTGCTTGTTACCAGCACCAGCTCCTTGTGCTTCCACCTGGAGTTTCAACGTACGAGGCAAGGCATTCACCACCTTGAGCCAGGTTTTACCGGTCTTGGAATCCTTTACCACGCTGGTACCCACGTACTTCTTGAGAGCCGCAGGAAGATTCAGGCTAGATACAATATAAGTATCACCGGAATGCTGACCAAACATCTTCTGCATCTTGTAACTCTCGGTGAGTCGGATTTTCTCCGAATTATCGAAGTAGATCATATCCGGGTTCCAGTTATGATAGCCATCCTTGCAGAGCAGAGGAGCATAAGAAGTCATTTCCACGACATCTCCGTTACGCTCCACATTACAGAGATGAATACCCTCTGCCAAAGCGCGGTCTAATTCATTATTGCCATTTGCAGCATACTCGCCCAGATACACCTTCGGAGCCTTACGGTCGTAATGATCGTAGTAATCCTGATGATTGATAAACCATCCTGGCTGCTCATAATAGTGCTCATCTACCGCATCAATCCATTTTTTATTCTCCTTTGCAATCTTCCAGCCCTCGATATAGTCGGAAGATGGACTATGGAATGGACCTACAGTACCTACTACTTCAATTTCCGGATGCTTCTCCTTGAGAGCCTTGCAGATCATCAGATAGCGCTGTTCGAAATCGGTGGAAATCAAATCTTCGTTTCCGATACCTACCATCTTGAGATTGAAAGGAGCCGGATGTCCGGCATCCGCTCTCATCTTTGCCCACTTCGATGTGGCAGGATCACCATTCGCCCACTCTACCAGGTCGAGAACATCCTGCACATACTTTGGCATTTCTGCCATTGGGATTCCGCCCTGCTGTCCGCAGATGCCCTGCGCATTAGGCTGGGAATTCTGACAAGGTACACCAGCAGCCAATACTGGCAGAGGCTCAGCGCCCATATCCTCACACCACTGGAAATACTCGAAGAATCCCAGCTTACGGGTCTGGTGATAGTTCCAGATATTGAGAGCCGGTTTTCGGTCTTTCAGTTCACCGATACTCTCCTTCCAATGATAGATGTTGCCGAGTCCCTGTCCGTGGAGCATACATCCACCAGGGAAACGCACGAAGCGAGGCTTCAGCTCCGCGATGGTCTCAGCAAGATCCTTTCTCAGACCATGACCTTTATAGGTATCCTGCGGCATCAGGCTCACCATATCTACGGCTACCTTTTCCTCTCCCTTAGGCAAGAGGGCAAAACGGGTATCCTTGCCCAGTTCACCTTTATATTTGTCTGTGACGACAAGCTGCGCCTTGTATTCAGCCCAATCAGGTCCCTGCACCTTCAGCTTAGCCTGGGCTATCGGAAGTCCTTCCTGATCTACGAGTGCTACAGTAAGCTGCTTTTTCTTGCCGTCGATACAACGGGCATACAGACTCACTTCGTAAGCGGCACCACGCTTGATGACGATTCCCTCCCATCCTATATTATAGATAGGTGTAGATGAGAGGATGGCATAATGCGGATTATTCACGCTTACCCCATTTTCTGTAGAAATGATGGCAGAAGAGGATGACGATACAGAAGAAGATGCTGAAGAAGATGAAGTCTCAATTCCCATCCAGGCAGTTGCAGCATTCCAGCCTTTTCGTTCACCATTGTATTCGAAGTCGCCATTCTGCAGGAGTTCTGCACAGAGTCCGCCATCGGCAGCTCTGCTGATATCCTCGAAGAAGATGCCGATAAGCTTGTCGCTGATGCGATGACTCTTCTGCGGATTCACCGTGAGCTTAGCCGTAAAAGCATCTGCTGCATCCGCCTCCTTTACCATTTTAGCGTGCTGAAGGACAGCCTCCTCACCTTGCTCATTCTTGATTTTCTCCTCTACATCAGCGATATAAGCCTTCAAATCAGCCTCATTCTTAGGCAGCTTCCGGCTGTTTTCCTTTGCTTCCTCAGCCAGAGCCTTATGCCAGGCACGGATATAGTTCAGATGAATGGCCGGAATCTCGAAATCGTTACCCTCTACCAGTTTACCATTGATGGTAGCCGTATCTCGCTGCCAGAGTATTTCATCGGCAGAAGCTTCCAGCGAATCCTCCAGGAAGATACGGAAATCCTTGTCGGCATGAACGTATCTTTTGCCTTTCTCCGTCTTCAGATAAAGGTCGAAGGTTCCATCTTCCATCTGATAGGCAGCCACATCACTGATATTCTTCTCCTTCATGATAGGATAATCCTGTGGTCGCCAGGTTACGAGATCTTCAGAATAAGCCACAGCAAACTGTGGTGAGGTCTTATTTACACTCCAAAGAGCCCGCCAGGTACCATCATTTGCCTTGAGAACGAATGGGCGATACATCTTTTTCTCACTGCCCCAAGGTCCGAAGTCAGAGGCACAAAGCTGACCTACATCCACCCATCTTTCATCGTCTGTAAGATAAGCGAGATGCAGTCCCTGGTTGGGAGCTGGAGAATACACGAAAATCTGACAGGTAGAATCCTTGCCCACAATGGTATAGGCAGGTGCATCCTTATCTGCAACAGACAAAGTCGCCTTATTAACTTGTTTCTTGGCAGCTGGCATTTGAGTCTGCTTTCTGACAGGAGTCAGCGCCACAGCTTGGGTCATAGCCAACAGGGCAGCCGAGAAGAGTAGATACTTTGGTTTCATCATATTACTTCTTATTTATTTTTTGCTTGTTTTTAGATTCTCAATTGTATTACATTATATATATACGATGATACGACTTAAAAATCGTATAAAGCAAATAAAAAAGGGGTAGAGTGCTTCACAGCAACCTGCCCCCCAACCTAACAACTAAACCTAATAAACTCCCTAATGGAATAGAGAGATCTAATCATAAATTTCTTTTTTTCCTGCGGCAAGCGTATTCTTCATCAGCGAGCAGATGGTCATCGGACCCACTCCGCCCGGTACTGGAGTGATGAAAGAACACTTTTCAGCCACTTCATCGAACTTCACGTCACCATTCAGGCGGAATCCGCTTTTTCTGGTGGCGTCAGGAACACGAGTCGTACCCACGTCGATGACAACAGCTCCCGGTTTCACCATATCGGCTGTTACGAAATCAGGCTTACCGATAGCCGCAATGATAATATCCGCCTCCCGGCACTCCTCCTTCAGATTTTTGGAGTGCGAGTGGCACACGGTAACCGTAGCATCTCCATACTGCTTCTGCATCATCAGCTGGGCCATAGGCTTGCCCACGATGTTGCTTCTGCCCAGGATAACACACTTCTTACCGCTGGTTTCTATCTGATAATGCTGCAGCAAGGTGAGGATTCCAAGCGGAGTAGCCGAGATGAAACTAGGCATACCCAGCGACATTCTACCCACATTCACGGGATGGAACCCATCCACATCCTTGCGATAGTCTATCGCCATGGTAATCTTCTGCTCGTCGATGTGCTTCGGCAAAGGCAGCTGCACAATGAAACCATCCACGTCAGCATCCTTGTTGAGCTTATCTACACACAGCAGAAGCTCCTCCTCAGTAACATCCTCCTCAAAACGGATCAGCGTAGATTTGAATCCGCACTTTTCGCATGCCAGCACCTTGTTCTTCACATAGGTTTCGCTGCCACCATCGTGGCCCACCAGCACAGCCACCAGATGTGGCTGTTTGCCTCCTGCGGCTACAATCTGAGCCACCTCCTGGGCAATCTGTTCCTTTATGGCGGCTGCTGTCGCCTTTCCGTCTATTAGCTGCATCTTACTTTTTCTATTTTAAGAATTTTACATTGATAAGCTTCAAGTCTTGGCTCTCTGCTTCAGAATTACATACCTGGCATCTTAGGCATACCTGGCATACCCTTCATACGACCCATCATCTGCGCCATTTTGTTGCCAGTCATCATCTGCATCATCTTGCGTGTCTGTTCAAACTGCTTGATGAGCTTGTTTACCTCCTGGATATTGGTACCAGAACCCTTGGCGATACGCTGGCGGCGAGATGTATTGAGGATAGATGGATTGGTACGCTCCTTAGGAGTCATACTCTGGATGATAGCCTCGATACCCTTGAAAGCATCCTCTGGGATATCAACATCACGGATAGCCTTGCCTACACCCGGAATCATCGCAGCCAGATCCTTGATGTTACCCATCTTCTTGATCTGCTGAATCTGATTGTAGAAGTCGTTGAAATCGAACTGGTTCTTGCGAATCTTCTTCTCCAACTTCTTAGCCTCCTCCAGGTCAAACTGCTCCTGTGCGCGCTCTACCAGCGAAACCACGTCACCCATTCCGAGGATACGGTCTGCCATTCGGGCAGGATGGAACACATCGATAGCCTCCATCTTCTCGCCGGTACCGATAAACTTGATAGGCTTGGTAACCACGGTGCGGATACTGAGGGCAGCACCACCACGAGTATCACCATCGAGCTTGGTGAGAACTACACCATTGAAGTCGAGGCGGTCGTTGAACTCCTTGGCTGTATTTACAGCATCCTGACCCGTCATTGAGTCAACTACGAAGAGTGTCTCATCCGGGTTGAGATGATTCTTGAGGTTGCTGATTTCCTGCATCATCTGCTCATCAACAGCCAATCGACCGGCAGTATCGACGATGACCACATCGTTGCCGTTGGTCTTAGCCTGCTGCAAAGCGTGGTCAGCGATGCTGAGCACATCCTTGTTATCAGGCTCACTATAAACAGGCACACCCACCTGTTCGCCTACTACATGGAGCTGCTGGATAGCAGCAGGACGATATACGTCGCAAGCCACGAGCAAAGGCTTCTTACCTTTCTTGTTCTTGAGCATATTGGCAAGCTTACCGCTGAAGGTAGTCTTACCAGAACCCTGCAAACCACTCATCAGGATTACAGCAGGGCGACTTTCCAAATGCAATGGAGCTTCCTCGCCTCCCATCAGCTCAGCGAGCTCGTCGTGAACCAACTTCACCATCAACTGGCCTGGCTTCACGGCTGTCAAAACATTCATGCCGAGTGCTTTTTCCTTCACCTTGTTGGTGAATTCCTTGGCAACTTTATAGTTAACGTCGGCATCGAGGAGTGCACGGCGCACATCCTTCATGGTCTCAGCCACGTTGATTTCGGTAATTTTACCCTCACCCTTCAAGATTTTGAAGGAACGTTCTAATCTATCACTTAAATTTTCAAACATGTTCTTAATTGTACTTTTTTATTTCGGGCACAAAGTTACGAACTTTTTCCGAGAAAGCCAACTCAATCTTGATTATTTTTCATTTTCTTGCTCTTTTGCTTCATTTTGAACATTTGGAAGCGTTTTCTCTGATGATTCCTGCCTGGTCTCATCCTGCTTTTCCAAAGTTTCTTTCTTGTTAGCGCTCAGATTGATAGGATTTTTCAGTTCATACTTCTTTCCCGTAGCCTTTTCGTAGGCATTGATGAGCGGATCCTTGTTTTCCATCTTCGAGAACACTTTCCTGGCCTCCCTGAGATGTTTCTGATCGCGACGCCCCTGGCTGTCCATCATATTGCCCAGGTCGAAGCCTACCACACGGGTATGTCCCAGTGCGGCATTTCTTCCTGCCTCTATAGCTTCCTGGCAGGCCTGGCTCTTCACCTTGCCTGCGTTTTCCTGGTTCTTTCCCCAAACGGTCACCTCGCCAATCTGTTTGGCTTCGGGAAGGAGAAAAACGGTATCAGGCAACTCCTGATAGCGGATGGTTGCCTTGATATAGCCCGGTTTGGATACGGTAGCAGAATCAAACTGGTAGCGCATGTTCCAGTAGCCCCGATAGTCGGTACGCGCCCAATGGTTATTGTTCGTATGAATGAGGGCTTCCCTGATAGGCACATGATCCTCGGCAGATGCGATGACGCATGTTTTCTGCGCATAGACCATGGAAGCCATCGACAACAGGGTTATCATCAAAAATATAATTTTCTTCATAATCTTTGCTTTTTTTGTAGGCAAAAATAACAAGAATCATTCATTCCGCAAAATATTGCAATAGATATTAACCAGATTAAGCAGATATTAACCTCTAGGAACAGGTTCCTTCTTTTTCGATACGCTTGGCTTCTTCCAGGAGCTTGATGGCATCCACATACTGCGCGATACCCTGAGCCACCTCCTTGGCAGCCTTCATCGCCAGCACTACGGTCTGAGGACGATGCACCACATCACCACCTGCAAATACGCCACGACGGGTAGTCATTCCGAAAGGACGATCTACCACCTTTACATATCCCTTCTCATCCACCTCGATTCCGGCAGTAGTAGAAACAATGCGGTTGGCAGGGCGCGAACCGATAGCCAGATAGATTCTATCAAAATTCTCTACCCTTTCGCCCTCAGGTGTATTCAGCACGCAGCTTCCCAGTCTGCCATTCTTACCCTTCAGGAAGGCTTCTACGGTAGTTTTCCATTCAAACTTCACACCTTCCTTTACAGCATCCTCATATTCGCTCTTGATGGCAGGCATCTCCTCCTGGGTCTTTCTGTACAATACGGTAACGTCAGCACCCAGACGGATGGCTGTACGGGCAGCATCCATCGCCACATTTCCACCACCGATTACACCTACCTTCTCGCCATCGCGCAAAGGAACCATATCGCGGGGCAAAGCACCTTCGTTATAGGCATTTACATTATGCAGGAAGTAGGTACTCTGGCTTACACCATGGAGCTTGCTGCCCGGTGTAGAGTCCATATTCTGAGGCACGCTGGTACCGGTACCCATGAAGATGGCATCATAGCCGGCACGGAAGAGACTGTCGATGGTGACCGTGTTTTCGCCCACCATACAGTTGGTGATAAACTGCACGCCCAAGGCTGCAATCTTGCTCACCTCATCGCGCACCACTGTCTTTGGCAAGCGATACTCCGGAATACCGTACATCAGTACGCCACCCGGTTCAGCCTGTCCTTCAAAAATCGTTACATTGAATCCCTGTCTTGCCAAATCACCGGCTACGGTAAGTCCTGCAGGACCCGAACCGATTACAGCCACTCTACCACGGGTTTTCTGTGGCAGGAGTTCACGGGAGAGATTCATCTTGGTATCGAAGTCAGCGATAAACTGCTCCAATTTTCCAATCTGTACCGGTTTTCCCTTCTTGCCGAGCACACAATGTCCCTGGCACTGCTTCTCGTGTGGACACACGCGTCCGCAGATAGCCGGCAGATTGCTCTTGGCATTGATGATGCTCATCGCAGCACCCATGTTACCCATCGACAGTTCGTGTACGAAATCCGGTATATCGTTTTCAATAGGGCATCCCTTCTTACACTGCGGAATCTTGCAATGCAGACATCTCTTGGCTTCCTCAATCGCCTCTCGGGTAGTGAATCCCTCGTTTACCACCTGAAACATGCTAGGCTGTTCAGCTGTGTTATTCTGTTGATCAATCTGTTCACTCATAATCTACTACTCTTCTTTGTCTTCTGTTTTTTCCTATTTCTGCTGCTTGATTTCGATGTCTTCCTTCACATGATTTCTGATTTTGGTGAGGAAGAGTTTCATGCGCTTGGCATCCTTGTGATCGATGATGTCGATGAGTTCAGCCAGCTCTTCGCGAATCTGGGCCACCTGTCCAGATGTATATGGGTTGAAGAGGATTTCCTGCAAGAGATAGTCATCCTCGTTCAATACGCCCTTGGCTATCTGCATGTGGCGCTTGAAGGTGGTACCAGGAGCATCCTGATGCTTCATCACCGCCGCAAAGGCAAAAGTGCTGACAAACGGAATACTCAGCGAGTAAGCCACCGTCTGGTCGTGCTCATCAAAGGTGTACTCATGCAGGCTCAGTCCGAGCTTCTGATAGAGATCCTTGAAGAAAATCTTACCCATATAGTCGCCCTCCTTGATGATGACCGCATTCTCCTCGGAGAGCTGGTTCAGGTTGGCGAATGTAGGACCGAACATCGGGTGGGTGCTCACGTAGCGGAAGCCGCTCTTTTCGTAAAACTCCTGCAATCCTGTCTTCACCGACGCAATGTCGCTGATGATACAGTCTTTAGAGAGATGTGGCAGCAACTCCTCGAATGCCGGGATGGTGTATTTCACGGTTACGGCATTGATGACGAGTTCCGGGCGGAACATCTCCACCTCCTCCATCTTGGTGAAACGGTAGCAGTTATAGGTGAAGCGCAGTCGCTTGGCATCCTTTTCATACACAGCCACCTCGTGGTCGAAGCTGAGCAGGTCGATGAAAAAGCTTCCCATCTTTCCTGCTCCCATTATCAAAATTCTCATTTCTTTATAATGTGAAGAATGAAGAGTGAAGGCCGAAGTCTTTCGTCCTCTACTCTTCACTTAATTTATTTCTGATTCAGGATTTCCAACTGCTGGCGAACACTCTCCTCGTGGATATGCTCAAAGATCTGGGCAGCAAACTCAGGGCTCATTCCGCAGAGTGAAGCCTGGGCACCACGCTTCTCGAGAATCTCGTTGTAGCGGTTGGTCTGTACGATTGTCATATTGTGCTCCTTCTTGTAGGTACCGATTTCGCGGCATACACGCATACGCTTGGCAAGAAGATCCATCAGCTGGTTGTCGCACTCATCAATCTGACTGCGCAGCTGATGCAGACCCTCTGTAGAATAATGCTCATCACGAACTACGAGGAGGCTCAGGATGTAATCCAGGATATCTGGAGTAACCTGCTGCTTGGCATCGCTCCATGCATCATCAGGAGAGCAGTGGCTCTCTACGATCAGACCATCGAAGCCCAGGTCCATAGCCTGCTGGCAGAGAGGAGCGATGAGGTCGCGGCGACCGCCGATGTGGCTAGGGTCGCAGATGATAGGCAACTGAGGAATGCGGCGGTGCAGCTCGATAGGAATCTGCCACATAGGGAGATTGCGGTAGATCTTCTTGTCGAAGCTGGAGAAACCGCGGTGGATGGCACCGAGTCGCTTGATACCAGCTTGGTTGATACGCTGGAGCGCACCGATCCAGAGCTCAAGATCCGGATTCACCGGGTTCTTCACCAGCACAGGAACATCCACGCCCTGAAGGCTGTCTGCCAGCGCCTGCATGGCGAATGGATTGGCAGAAGTACGGGCTCCCACCCACAGAACATCGATTCCATATTTCAAGGCGAGCTCCACGTGCTCAGGAGTAGCCACCTCGGTAGCAGTGAGCATACCGGTCTCCTCCTTCACCTGCTTCATCCAAGGCAAGGCAGCCTCGCCATTTCCCTCGAAGCCTCCTGGTTTGGTACGTGGCTTCCATACACCAGCGCGGAACATGTGGCAGCCTTTAGCAGCCAGCTGCTTGGCGGTAGTCATAACTTGCTCTTCAGTCTCTGCAGAGCATGGGCCTGCAATGACGATAGGGCGTTCCTGATCACTAGGGAGATTCAATGGTTCTAATTCTAATTCCATAGTCGTATATTTTAATTTTTTATTTTTTTACTTTCCAAAGACTTTTCTGATTCTTTCCAGCGCCTCCTTCATTTTCTCATCCTTGGCACAAAGGCTGATGCGGATGTAGCGCTTGCCGTTGCTTCCGAAGATGAATCCAGGGGTGATGAATACGCGCGCCTCGTGGAGAATCTTCTCTGTGAGGTCTTCAACATCGGCGTATTTCTCAGGAATCTTGCCCCAGAGGAACATGCCCACCTGGTTAGGATCAAACTTGCAGTCCAATACCTGCATGATCTGCTCGGCTATGTCGCGGCGGCGGCGATAGTTGGTGATGTTGTTCTCACGGTGCCACTCGTCGGTATTGTTGAGCATGGCCTCGGCAGCAGCGAGCTGGATTCCGCGGAAGCATCCGTTGTCGATGTTGCTCTTCACCTTCAGGATCCAGGAGATAAACTGCTTGTTGCTCGAAATCATAGCCACACGCCATCCCGGCATGTTGTGGCTCTTGCTGAGCGAATTGAACTCGATGCAGCAGTCCTTGGCGCCCGGCACCTGCATGATGCTCAGCGGATGCTCGTTGAGGATGAGCGAATAAGGATTGTCGTTCACCACTACGATGTTGTGGTCCTTGGCAAACTTCACGAGTCGCTCGTAGGTCTCCATCTTTGCCACGCCTCCGGTCGGCATGTTCGGATAGTTGGTCCACATCAGCTTCACGTGGCTGAGGTCCATCTTCTCCAGCGCCTCGAAGTCTGGCTGCCATTCATTGTCCTCGCGCAGGTCGTAATAGGTAATCTTGGTGCCGAGAATCTTGTTGATGGCAGTATAGGTAGGATAGCCCGGATTTGGGATGAGCACCTCGTCGCCAGGGTTGCAGAAGGCGAGCGTAACGTGCAGGATACCCTCCTTGCTACCAATGAGGGGCTGGATTTCCGTAGCCCAGTCAAGATCCACGTCATACCATCTCTTGTAATAACCAGCCATCGCCTTGCGCAACTCCGGGATGCCCACCGTAGGCTGATATCCGTGTGCAGCAGGGTTATGGGCTACCTCGCAGAGCGTATCGATGGTCTGCTTAGAAGGCGGCATGTCTGGACTTCCGATGGCGAGGCTGATGATGTCCTGTCCCTCGGCATTAAGCTTAGCCACTTCCTTCAGCTTACGGCTGAAGTAGTATTCCTGTATTTCTGTTACTCTATTGGCTGGTTGTATCATTTTTATTCTCTTTTATTTTGAAATGTTACTATTCTTTTTCCTCATATTCTCCCAGCACCGTGAGTTTCTTCACGAGTGGTGTGATGGCATCGATGCTCTGGCGATAGCGGGTCAGATTATCGAAGGTGAGATCCACGTAGAAGAGATATTCCCATTCATGACCGATGCTTGGCAGCGACTGGATCTTGGTGAGATTGATGTCGTAGAAGCTCAGGATGGTGAGAACCTTGGAGAGCGAACCCTTGTCGTGTGAAAGGCTGAAGACGATGCTCGCCTTGTTGGCCTTTTCGATAGGTCGGAGAAGAGCGGCCTTCTGCGGATTGCAGACCACGAGGAATCGGGTGTAGTTGTGCGGATTGTCGTGGATTCCCTCCTGCAATACCTTCATGCCATACATCCTGGCGGCGTAGGCAGAACAGATGGCTGCCCATCCGTGAACCTGGTGCTGGGCGATGAATGCGGCAGAACCTGCGGTATCCTCAGCCTCCACCGCCTTGAGATCGGGATGGTTGGCGAGGAACTTGCCACACTGCATCAGCGCCACAGGATGAGAGTGAACCTCCTGCAGGGTGCTCCAGTCGTCAGAAGGCAGACAGCAGATGCTGTGCTCGATGTGGAGCTTGTGCTCACCCACCACGGTAGTTCCGCTCTCCCGGAGCAGCTCGTAGTTGTGGAGCAGACTTCCGGCGATGGTGTTCTCGATGGCACAGATGCCGATGATGGTAGGATCTCGCTTGATGTTCTCAAACACCTCCTCGAAGGTAGCGCAACAGATTAACTCTATCTGCTCGCCCTGGAAATACTCGTGGGCGGTAATGTCGTGGAAGGATCCCAACTCTCCTTGTATTGCAATTCTCTTCATTGTTTCACTCTCTTTTTTACATTATCTCCTGATTTTGGAAAACGGATTTTCTGAAAACGTTTTTTGAAAACAGATTATTTCGAAAACGTTTATGGAAAACGGATTCGAGTTTTACGAAAAACGGTCCTGCTCACAATAGAGCGGGACCGTTTCGATGATTTCAAGAATCTTATATCCTAAGTTGAAATATATACGCAACTTCCCGCTTTACAATTGCTTGCAAAGTAAAAGTAATAGCTAAAAAAGTAAGCGTTCAACTTTTCCATTTTCTTATTCTTTATTTGTTATTCACTTATTGCTTCGAGCATCTGTCTTCAGAATGAAGTAGCTCAGATGGAGCATCAACCGATGAAAGTCTCAACTCGTTTGCAAAAGTAACACTTTTCTTTGATACCACCAAACAAATTGTCAGTTTTTTCTTTATTTTCCTTATATTTTCTGCTTTTTAGCAGATTTTCAGCAGATTTTTATCAGAAAAAGCCCTAAACTGGCAGATTTTTATCAGCATTCGTATCATTTCGAAAGAACATTTACCGGCATTTTCAGACAATTAGCGGCAATACTCAGACAATTAGCGGCAATGTTCAGACTATTATCGGCAATGTTCTCTGCCTTCAGCCTTGAACTTGCCAGAAAGCTCCTCTATTTTCTCGGGATTCAGCTGCAGATATCTCAGCATATCCTTTTCAGCTCCCTCCTTATCACCCATCTGAATCAGCAGATTGCCTCGTCTCAGCAGGTTCTTGCTCAGCGCAGCCTTGTTCTCTGCATCCTCGCTGCAAGCTTCCGCCCGCTTCTCCTGCTCCGCTATCTGCTGCGTAAGAGCTGCTACGAGCAGAACGGGATCCATATCATTCAAATCCATCATACCTCTTTTATATATTAATCTGAACCTTTATAGTGACCCCAAAACAGATAGTTCTGGGGTCGCTTATATATAATAATGTGTAATTTATCTGTTGGCGACCAGCATTTACTTGATGGCACCGATAATTTCAGTCACCGACTTGCAGCCGTGAGCATCAAGCCACTCGTTCATACCATCCTTCACCTTCTTGGTTACGGCAGGATCGATGAAGTTGGCAGTTCCGATTTCGATGGCAGTAGCACCGCACATCATAAACTCGATGGCATCCTTGGCATTCTGGATACCGCCCAGTCCTACTACCGGAATCTTCACGGCATGAGCCACATCGTAAACCATACGCAATGCCACCGGCTTGACGCAAGGACCACTCAAACCGCCTGTACGGATGCTCAGCAGCGGCTGGCGCTTCTCGATATCCACCGCCATACCCATCAGGGTGTTGATGAGCGAAACAGAGTCGGCACCCTCAGCCTCTACCGCACGGGCGATGTCGGCAATGCTGGTTACGTTAGGCGAAAGCTTTACGATCAAGGTCTTGTCGTACACCTTGCGCACCGCCTTCACCACGCTTGCAGCACCCTCGCAGGTAACGCCGAAAGCCATACCGCCATCCTTTACGTTAGGGCAGGAAATATTCAGCTCGATGGCAGGAATCTTATCCAGCTCATTCACGCGTGCCGCACACTCCGCATAGCTCTCAGGCGAGTGTCCGCTCACGTTTACAATCATATTGGTATCGATGTCCTTGATCTGAGGATAGATGTGCTCGCAGAAGTACTCCACACCCTTGTTCTGGAGGCCCACGCAGTTGAGCATTCCCTGTGGAGTTTCAGCCATGCGTGGATAGTCATTTCCCTCGCGTGGTTCCAGGGTAGTACCCTTTACGATGATACCTCCGATTTCCTCCAGCGGAACGAAATCAGCAAACTCCAATCCGTAGCCGAAAGTTCCCGATGCAGTCATCACTGGATTCTTCAGCTTCAAATCCTTTATATTTACACTTAAATCAGCCATAATCTTTCTTAATCAAATAATATTCTATTACATTTGGATTACAAATGCTTTTGCCCTTTCAGGGCGACTTGCCATTTGGTACATACATACCCAGGGCGATGCCCTGGGCTAGGAGCTTCTGCCCTTTCAGGGCGAGTGGGAATGATTTTAGATATCCCAGGTGAGCTGCTTGATGTTGATGACCGGACCATCCTTGCAAACGCACTTATGTCCCTCGGTGGTCTTCTCCACGCAGCAGAGGCAGGCACCTACGCCGCACGCCATCTTGTTCTCCAGGGAAACCTCGCACTCCACACCAGCCTTCTTGGCAAAGCGAGCCACGCTCACCATCATCGGCTTCGGACCGCAGGTAGAGATCATGTCAAACTGCTCGTTCTCCAGCACAGAGTGATTGGTTACGAAACCCACCTCGCCGGCAGAGCCATCCTCTGTGGTGATGCATACCTTTCCTATCTTGGCAAACTCATCCAGCTCCAGCAGGTCGGAAGCCTTGCGGGCACCCAGCAGGAAGGTTACATCTGCACCAAACTCCTTGATGAGTTTTCCGAAGTAGAGCAGAGGAGCCACACCTACGCCACCACCCACGAGGAGATACTTCTGGCTCTTCTCTGTAGGCATGGTGAAACCATTGCCCAGAGGCAGCATACAGTTGAGCGTATCGCCAGCCTGAAGCTTTCCGAGCTGGCGGGTTCCGTCGCCCACCATGGCAACGAGCAGCCAGAGCTGATTGGTTTCTCTATCCACGAAATTGATGGAGATAGGACGGCGAAGCATGGTGGCAGGCGAATGATCTACCTTTACTTCTACGAATTGTCCAGGCAGGATTTCCGGCAGAGGCTTCTCGTCGGTAAGCTTAATCAATACGTGCTTATCGCTGAGTGCTTCTACAGAAACCACCTTAAGGTCTAGAACATATTTTTTCATCTTATTGCTATTTTAATGCTTGTTGTTAATGCTTGTTATTATACCTATTATATATAGGCAGTGCAAAGGTACAACAAAATTCGAACTTCACAAAGAGAAAGAGCGATTTTTTCAGCTCCCCCTCTTACTTTATTCCTTCTTTATACCTTCTTTATTCCTTCATTATTCCTTCATTATTCCCGACAGCAGAGCACCGGTCTATTTCTTCGGAACGAAAGTCTCCCAGGTCTGATCATCGTAGAAGATGCGGATCTCGGTAATCTTACGTTGCGGTTTGTCCACATATTTAACCGCAGCATTGGCGATATTTTTAGGTGTCCTTTTTACACCGTGTGTTTGAGGCTGGTCAAAGAGCGATGGAGAAGTAGGGGAGTCGGATCCCTCGCTGCCCCCGAAATCCAAGGTAGGCTCCACCACGCCGCCAGCGCCACCTATGCCCCCATAGCTTCCGCCCATGCCTGCTGCCGAAGCGCCTGTACCAGCCACACCTACAGCATCTCCATACATATCAAGCGAATCCTCGTCCGCTCCGTTTTCACCTCTGGCTGAAGCACCCGCCTGGGCACCTTCCACCTTATTAATATACATAGGAGGAGTACCATAAAGCAACCACTCAAGGTTCACCTGAGGCAACTTTTTCTTGATTGCATCCACGATGTCGAGCGATGGTTTTGTGCGATCATTGAAGATGCTGCTCAGGGTCGCTGTCGATTTTCCGATGAGCTGCGCGAAGTTCTGTTGGTTGAGGTGTTGGTCCTCCATGATCTGTCTGATTCTGTCTTTCATCACTATGTTTGAATTTGATTTTTACGATGTTTTATTTCCGAACAGGCCCGTTTTTGGCCCATTTTTCTTAGATTTTACAAAGATAAAGCAAAAATTTGGTTTTACCAAACTTTTCGGGAAAAATTTTGTTTTTTAAACTTTAGGTTTGTATTTACAAATTTAAACTTCCAATCTTTGTTTTCTTAGTTTTATGGTTTAGATTTACAAATCTAACTTTAGCAATCTAAAGCTTTTACAATGGTTTGCTTTATTTAAAACTATTAATTCACTGAGTTTCAAAGCCTTTTTTCCCTATAAATAGGCATTTCAGCCACATTTATGCATCTTTCTTGCACAAAAAGCCAAATCATAACCTTACATAAAATAACAGAAATCTATAAACAACTGGGTTTCAATACGTTTTCATTTCAATAACTCGTTTGTATATTTATACATTCATATTCCAAAACCGCCCGATTTACATTTACATCTGTAAATTCATCATCTTTTTTCTCCGATTTAGTTTTCTTTAGTTTAGATTCATAAACATAAAGAACGATTTACAAAATACACATTTACATTATTAAACTACAGAAACATAAACCTTAATAAATGCAAACACTAAAAAAAGAGGGGCTGAGGATGGCAAATTTTTCCATTTTGAGCGTTTTCAAGCCCGTTGGTCGGGTTTTGCTCAAAAATGCGAGTATTGAAGGGGGTTATTTTCGTTAACTATCTGATATTCATTATAGTTAACTGCGATTTCAGCGAAAACTGAAAAATGACCATCTAGATGAGAAATCCATCCAAACGAGAGATTCCCCACGAGAAAAACAAAAAAAATAGCGCCCGTTTTCCCGATAACGAACGCTATTTTCACCACTTTCAGGAAGCTAAACGCCCTCCCCGATTCCAGATCATTTCATTTCTCCGACAAGACGAAGGAGGAGCAAAAATCAACCTCTCTCCCACCCTCGCCCATCGACGGATTTTTGGAGCCGGAAAGCAGCCTAATGGAGGATGAAAAAGATGAGTTCTCTCATCAATTCGCCTGCCGAAGTAAACGGATTATCGATGCCCTTGCTCTTCGCATCCACCTCTTTCAGCTTCTCGATTATCTGCATCACTTTCACTCCGGAATAGTTTCTCATTCCCATCGTATAATCGCGCACCGCCCAGGTTCCGCGCAAATCCAGGAATTTTGCAAGCTCATTTTCGTTCTGCTTATTCGGAGCATAATAGGCTATCATCAGATTCTGGAAATAACTGAAGAGCAACGGGAGGAGCGCATAGAGCGAACCCGACTTCGGATTGCTGTCAAAATAGTTTATTATCTGATTTGCCTTGAAAACATCACGCTGGATGATGGCGCTGCGAAGTTCGAAAGCATTGAAGTCCTTGCTCACTCCTATTTCACGTTCCACCACATCCGGAGTCACCCGTCGGTCGGAGTCAGGAAGAGAGATGAGCAGCTTGTCGAGTTCGGAGGTGAGGCGATGAAGATCGGCTCCGATATGGTCCGCCACCATCTGCACCGCCTTCGGTTCGATGGTTGCCTTGCGAGCCTTGAGATAGGTTTCGATGAAACCCGGAAGCTGACGGTCGTAGAGCTTCTTGCTCTCGAACACCACTCCCACCTGTTCGGCTCTCGGGATGAACTTCTTTCTGCGGTCGATACTGCCGTTTTTGTTACAGATGACGAGAATGGTGGATTTCACCGGTTTCTCGAGATACTTTTCCAGGGCATCCAGACTCTTCAGACTCTGTGCTTCTTTTACAATCACCACTCTGAATTCCGCCATCATCGGATATCCCTTACACTGATCCACCACCTGCACCGCCGTGGTATCCGCCCCGAAAAGCACGGTCTGGTTGAAGTCCCGCTCTTCCGGCTGGAGCACGTTTTCGGCGATATAATCGCAGATCTTGTCTATATAGAAAGGTTCGTCACCCATCAAAACATACACGGGCGCAAACTTCCGAGCCTTGAGATCTTTCATGATCGACTCGTAACTTATTGCATTTTTCTTTTCTGCCATTGATTTATTTTTTGTATCTTTGCACTGTGATTCCAGCCTGCCATTCATCTGTCTGCACAGAGAATCCAGCCTGCAATCCATTTGCAAAGGTACAAAAATAAATCGAACTATATATATAATAAGGTATAAAAAATGATTCGCTTGAACTTACCAACCTTCGAAATGAAGGTTTCGGGCACGAAACAGCAGCCCAAGATACTGGATGTGCTGCGCAGGAAATACGTAGCCATCACGCCCGAAGAATGGGTGCGCCAGCACTTCGTACACTATCTCATCGAGCACAAGGGCTACCCTGCCCCGCTGCTCGCCAACGAGATTCAGCTGAAATGCGGCGACAAGGTGCTGCGTGCCGACAGCGTGCTCTACAGCCGCGAACTCCGCCCCAGGATGATTATCGAATACAAGGCGCCGCATATCCCCATCACGCAGAAGGTGTTCGATCAGATTTCGGTATATAATCTCCTGCTCCACGTAGATTACCTGGTGGTGAGCAACGGACTGGAGCACTATATATGCCGGATGGATTACGACGATAAAAAATATTTATTCCTCGAAGAGATTCCCGACTATTCTGATTTATTGACAATATAGAAAAATCAGACAGAAAGGCAGACACCCGGCTTCTCTCCCATCACTGCATCATCACCCCCAAAACGCCCCATTTATCCCCCTCCAAAATTTGCGTATTTCCGGCCAACCGTACAGATGCTCAGAAATACGCAAATTTTGAAGGGCCTTTTTTACCGCAAATTCAGTTATTTTTTAATAAAAATCGGCGCAACATTTGGCATTCTACCTATTTATTATTACCTTTGCAGCAATTTAAATATAAAAAAGGTAATGGCAAAAGAAAATATAAAGATAGCCGTAGCCGGAACAGGCTATGTAGGATTGAGCATTGCCACGCTGCTGAGCCAGCATCACGAGGTGGTGGCTGTGGACGTGGTTCCCGAAAAGGTGGAACTCATCAACCACCGCCGCTCGCCTATCCAGGACGAATACATCGAGAAATACCTGGCGGAGAAAGAGCTCAACCTCAAGGCTACCACAGATGCAGCCACAGCCTACAGGGACGCCGACTTCGTGGTAATCGCCACGCCAACCAACTACGACCCCGTGAAGAACTACTTCGACACATCGCATGTAGAAGAGGTCATCCAGCTGGTCAAGGAGGTGAACCCAGATGCCATCATGGTCATCAAGAGCACCATCCCAGTGGGCTACACCGAGAACATACGCAAGAAGATGGGCAGCGAGAACATCATCTTCGCCCCGGAATTCCTGCGCGAGAGCAAGGCGCTCTACGACAATCTCTACCCTAGCCGCATCATCGTGGGCAGACCGGCAGGAGATGAGCGACTCGACCAGGCGGCGCATCTCTTCGCAGAACTCCTGCAGGAGGGAGCCATCAAGGAGAACATCGACACCCTCTTCATGGGACTCACAGAGGCAGAGGCGGTGAAACTTTTCGCCAACACCTACCTGGCACTCCGGGTAAGCTACTTCAACGAGCTGGACACATACGCCGAGATGAAGGGACTCGACACCCAGGCCATCATATCGGGTGTGGGACTGGATCCTCGCATCGGCACCTTCTACAATAATCCGTCGTTCGGATATGGCGGCTACTGTCTGCCGAAGGATACCAAGCAGCTGCTGGCAAACTATGCCGACGTGCCCGAGAATCTGATCCAGGCCATCGTAGAGAGCAACCGCACCCGCAAGGATTTCATCGCCGACCGAGTGCTCCACATGGCAGGCTACTACGATTATGCCAACCAGAACAACTACCGCGAGGAGGAAGAGAAGCCTTGCACCATCGGCGTGTATCGCCTCACGATGAAGAGCAACAGCGACAATTTCCGCCAGAGCAGCATCCAGGGCGTGATGAAGCGCATCAAGGCAAAGGGCGCCCAGGTTATCATCTATGAGCCTACGCTGAAGAGCGGAACCACCTTCTTCGGCAGCCGCGTGGTAAACGACCTGGAGGATTTCAAGAAGCAGAGTCAGGCTATCATCGCCAACAGATACGATAAATGCCTCGATGATGTGAAGGAAAAAGTCTATACCCGGGATATCTTCCGAAGAGACTAGGAAGAACGCCCTGAAAGGGCAAAAGCTCCTAGCCCAGGGCACCGCCCTGGGTAAACAGGCAAGCAAGCTTGTCGCCCTGAAAGGGCAAAAGCTTTAAGAATATCGCAAATAACAATAAAAAGACAAAGATAAAAATGGCAAAATTAGTTATCAATTCCTATGAGGATTTTGCTTCTCACCTCGGTGAGAAGTTAGGTGAATCAGACTGGTTGCAGATCGACCAGGACCGTATCAACAAGTTTGCAGACGCAACCCTCGATCCACAGTGGATTCACGTAGATGTAGAGCGCGCCAAGGTAGAAAGCCCTTACCACAGCACCATCGCTCACGGCTACCTCACCCTCTCTGTACTGCCTTATCTCTGGCAGCAGATCATCGAGGTAAACAACATCAAGATGCTCGTAAACTATGGTATGGATGAGATGCGTTTCGGTCAGCCGGTCATCACCGGTTCACGTGTTCGCCTCGTGGCAACACTCCATGATATTCAGAATCTCCGTGGTATCTGCAAGACCAGCATCAAGTTTACCATCGAGATAGAAGGCCAGCGCAAGCCAGCACTTTCTGGTATTGCCCAGTTCCTCTACTATTTCGAGAAATAAAAAAGAAACCTCTTTATAATCAACACTTTGCCCCCTTCCGAAGTTGCATGCTTCTTTCTTAGCATACAGCAGAAGTCGGGGGTTTTTTCAACTTGATTACAATTCAGAAAAATCAGTATATATGGCAGCAGGAAAATGGATAGGAGGTTTTCTGGGATTCATCACCGCAGGACCTCTTGGCGCCCTTGCAGGATTCGCCCTCGGCTCGCTCTTCGACCATGGGCTAGACGAGGTCAACAAGCCTGGCAGTGAGGGACATAACAACAAAGAATACTCCAACGCCTACGAAGCTTACAGCGGATATGGCAGCAGAGAATATGGAAATGGAAGTTACGGCGGCTACGGTCAGCAGCACGCCTATGAGGGAGAGCGAAATAGTTTTATGTTCTCGCTCCTGGTTCTCGCCTCATACATTATCAATGCAGATGGCAGGATCATGCATTCAGAGATGGAGCTGGTGCGCCGGTTCCTACTCCAGAACTTCGGTATGGCGGCGAAGCAGCAGGGCGAGGAAATCCTCCTCAAGCTCTTCGAGCAGCAGAAGCGCATGGGCATGCAGCAGTATCGCACGGTGATACAGGACAGCTGTCATCAGATACGTGCCAACATGATGTACGAGCAGCGCCTGCAGTTGCTCAACTTCCTCGTGATGATAGCCCAGGCAGACAATGTGGTTTCTCCTGAGGAGATTCAGGCGCTGAAGGAAGTAGCCCTCCACATGGGGCTGGAAGCATCGGATGTAGATCAGATGCTGGGCATGCATGGCGGCGGTTCATCAGCCACATCAGCCACTTCGCTGGAAGATGCCTACCGCATCCTCGGCATCTCCCCCGACGCTTCCAACGATGAGGTGAAGGCAGCCTACCGCAAGATGGCACTCAAGCATCATCCAGATAAAGTGGCAGCTCTGGGCGAGGATGTTCGCCGTGCCGCCGAGAAGAAGTTCCAGGAAATCAATGATGCCAAGGATAAAATCTATAAGGCTAGAGGCATCTAGGAAAAGGATTCCAGCAAGGAAATTCATATATAGAAAGGAAATTCATATACAGCAAAAGTGCCGGTAGGATTCACCTACCGGCACTTTTTTTATTTGATGTGTCAAGGCATGCAGCCTTTTTTTGCATCAATGTGTCAAGACATGCAGCTCGTCACGCCCAGAGAGGCGGCAATGGCGGTCAAGATAGATATAACTATCTGAAATACAGTTTTCCAGGTTTCTTTCTTCATAAGCATTTTTAGTGATTAATTCCGTTAGGCGTTTCGGCGGATTTGCAATCATAAGTGGTTGAAAGATTATTTTAGGCATGTTGCTCTATAAAGTAGGATTT
>ENA-UALO01000209-UALO01000209.1-human-gut-metagenome-genome-assembly--contig:-NODE-209-length-26460-cov-12.351070_pt1 | contig 26460 bp, 20 predicted proteins | sample MGYA00243701_ERZ654470 | MGnify/ENA primary metagenome ERZ654470 (study PRJEB26926, sample SAMN06164444) | human gut metagenome | biome: ENVO:00009003; feature: ENVO:2100002; material: ENVO:00002003...
ACAGGGCGACCTTTGTTGAAGGGATCGGGAAGCATCAGCCATGAAGAGGCAATGGGCAAAGCCATAGCTGAGTATCGAAAATATCAGGTAAAGGTATTAACTCCAGTAGAGGAAGCTTATCTTGAATCCATCAATGCTTTGGAAAAAATTGCAAAGCGCAAGGGAAGACAATCGGGGGAAAATCATTAATGTAACGTTCTGATGAGAATCATGTAACAGATAGTGCCAGCGGCTCCAATGATGAGGAGATTCATCCCGCATATCATCATACCCGAAAGGGAACTGGTATGGTATTTTGAGCCGATTCGACATAAAGTCACCTTCGAAAATAGCTTCTCAAAAACAGCAATTAAAATTTCATTCTCCTTTCACAATTATCATAGTGTACACATAATCATTCACTTAAGTGTGAAAGGAGAATTCTGTATCCCAATATTTCTACGACAATCAGGGGAAACTACAAAAGAACCAACTGCGCTTACCACCGCACCATTTACCTTGAGCTGAAACAACAATCATAATCAGCAGAAAGGACCATTAATATAAGGAGAAGTCAACTTAGTCTAAAGGAGAAAGCAACTATCAAAAAAGGAATAGAAAAGGCTTCTTTGTATCGGATGACCCGGGTCATTCATATAGATGACAGGAGTGAGCCATATAGATGACCCGAGTCATCCATATAGACGAGCTTAGTCATCCAGCCGATAAATCGTCCCTTTTCGCCTGCCAATATCTATCTCTCATCCTTCTGTTTACTATGTTTCATCCCACTATTCATTATCAAGACGCTCATTATTCATTATTAAAACATCTATTATTGACTATACCAGATCCTTGCCCCACCTATACCATACTCATTAAAAGCAAGACACATCGTCATATTTAAGCTTAGCCATCAATTACCATCTCAAAATAAAGAGATTTTTCCTTTCACACTTAACTCTCTTATTTTCAGCATAATCCACATTCCGTGAAAGGAGATTTATAATCTACCTTAAATATTTTCAGCAAATTTATCCCCCTAAAATTTGGTGGATTCAAAAAGTAGTACCTTTGCTAACTTCTATGGGATTACCTGTCGAGAAGAAGCCGAGGCTTATCTGAAGAATAAGATACTCAATGAAAGGTTGAAAAAGGTTTGTCGTATTCTTTTGGAGCAGGTAAGGGGAGGAAAGAGTGCTCACCAAATCTTGGGAGGAATTGATTCATACAAGATTAAGTCTTGCCTCACGCTCTTTGATGCCGTCTTGCCCAATGATATCTTTGTGGAATGGCTGAACATCGTACGCCACTTAATTTGTTGTGTAAGAATTAGTTTAGTGCTGCTTAGTGAGGTGTGCGGTAGAAAATCGAAACTATGTTTCTTCAACCTGGTAGTCGGAGAATCTTAATCCCGATCATTATAATAGTTCCTGCGGAGGGCACGAAAGTGCCCTCCGCAGGAACTATTACTGTTTACTGGAAGCAGCTTTCCATTCATCATAGATATGGCTAAAGATAGCTACGCCATCATTCAGTTGCTTCCTAGCTAAAGACTTATCTTTGTTCCACCATTCAAGAATGTAATTCTTCAGTCCCTCATATTCCTTTTGATCCTTGAATTGTCGATCCAGGCTTCCCATTTTGCCAAGCGTTGCATTGTAAAGAATAAATGCCCTTTTCTGTCCATTAGGCTTCAGTGCATACCAAGTAGCCCAAGAGTTTCCTGTGTTTATGCCATTGCCAGGCAGAAATACGTGAACTTGGTAGACAGATGCATTCTTGCCGCGGTAAAGGAGTTCCATAAGGCGATCCTCTTTTACAGCCCTAATCGAATTACGTGCTATCGTTTGGCAATGTTCCCACACTTCGCCTTCAGGGTGTTCCTCTGTGAGTGCAAGCCATTCCATCTTGGTTACTTTCTCAGCATCGTACTTCTTGGCTTTTTTGCCATCTGGATTCTCGGCAAGTCTTACTTGATATTCTAACGCCCACCCCATGTACTTCTTAGGAATGTAGCCCTCTATCTGTTTACCATCCATCATAGTGAGGCGAACATGACGCATTTCTGGGTCGTCATTCTTGCGAGCGTGTGCAGCTATCGCTACCACCATTACTGCCATGAGCAGCCAAAACTTCATTGCTTTCATAATGATTCCTTTTAGTTGTTATTTATTGTTTGTCATCTAATACTTCTATCACTCTTTGTATCATAGAACTTCGGTTGTGTTCACCTAGTCCAATGAGTTTCTTTTCCCATTCCTGCGAAAGTCCTACACAGTGGCAAAGTTCTCGGATAAAGGATTTGTCGCATTTCTTATAGGTATCTCCCAGACATATAAGCTTGCCATCAGTCTGTCTGACATAGAAGTCGCAAGCCGTCTTGCTTGGGATGAAAAACATTGCTGCTGCTGTGTTACATTGCCTAGCTTTCATTCCTCCCATGTCCGTCACGGAATAACCTTGGGAGGCATAAATATAGACTTGCAATCGTGGGTGGTTGATATATAGCCAGCTCCATCCCACATTTTCCAAAGGAACAAGTGTGCGTACGTTTTGCTTGGAGGTGGCATTCCACACCACTACAGAATCAATGTTGGCGAAAGGTATCACATCGCTAGTGCATTGGCGAGAAAAGAAGTTTCTATAAACTTGAACATCCTTTTTCTTGCGTGGCAAGTCTATTCGGTCATTACTTTCATAGAGTTGCTGGATACCATTTTTTAGGTACACTCGTCCCTCGCATGATTGAGCTTGCATGCTAATAGTTCCCATATAAGCAAGCAAAATGCTAATGATGAGATACATTTGCCCCAAATTAACCTTCTCATGTACGGCTTTTTTAATCTTTCGGATGGTCTTGCCATTGGAAAGACGCCAACCTTCTATTTCTTCATATTTGCACATAAGCGATTTCTCTTGATAATTTTTGCAAATATACGAGGAAACTTTCTGATTACCAAATGAATTAACCATTTTTTATAAAAATAGGCACGCATCCTTTCGGGGGCGTGCCTATAACCTTATTATTATATTATACCTTTATATTACCTTGACTCTCCCTTTCCCTCCTCTTCCAGCAATCACGATTTTCTCGAAGACGATGGCTGGGTCGTTAGAAGTGGGGGTGGATGCCATCGGCAGTAGCCGGCGATGCCGAGCTGGTTGTCCACCACGATGATGACGAATTTCTCGCGCTTACCCTTGAGCAGATTTCTTTTTTATTTGTTTCATTTTGGCTTTCCATGCGGTTTCTGTACGTCTTTTTCCCTAAATGTTTTGTGTTTTCAGAGAAAAGTATTAATTTTGCAACATAAAAATAAGATAGAAAATATGATAGACAAACCGACGATAGCACGTATCATGGACTCCACCAAGATAGAAGAGGTGGTGTCTGAATTCGTCACGCTCAAAAAGCGCGGCATCAACTATGTCGGCTTGTGTCCTTTCCACAACGATTCCCATCCATCCTTCTCCGTTTCTCCTACGCGTGGCATCTGCCACTGCTTTACCTGTGGCAAGGGTGGAAACGCCATCAACTTCCTGATGGAGCTGGAGCAGATGACCTATCCTGAGGCTCTGAGATGGCTGGCTAACAAATACCATATCGAGATTCAGGAACGCGAGATGACCAACGAGGAGAAGCTGCGCGAAAACGAACGCGAATCGATGTTCATCGTGAATGAATGGGCGGCGAAATACTTCCAGGACATCCTGCAGAATGATGTGGATGGTAGAGCCATCGGCATGCAGTATTTCAGAAGCCGAGGATTCAGAGACGACATCATCCGGAAATTCCAGCTGGGATTCGCCCTGAACCAGCGCACGGCGCTCTTCGACGAGGCGGTGAAGAAAGGATATCAGCCGAAATACCTGGTGGATACCGGCCTCTGCTTCAAGGTGGACAAGGAGGAAGCGGGCAACAAGAGCGGACAGGACAAGTATCTGGACCGATTCTCTGGGCGCGCCATCTTCCCGTGGCTGAGTGTGAGCGGAAAGGTGGTGGCTTTCGGCGGACGTGTGCTGGATACCCGTACCAAGGGTGTGAGCCAGAAATACGTGAACTCGCCCGACAGTATCATCTACCACAAGGAGCGGGAACTCTACGGACTGTATCAGGCAAAGAAGGCCATCGCCAAGGAAGACTGCGTGTATATGGTGGAGGGATATACGGATGTAATCTCCATGCACCAGTGCGGCATCGAAAACGTGGTGGCCAACTCGGGTACGGCGCTGAGCATCCATCAGATCAGACTGCTCCACCGATTCACCAGCAACATCGTATTGCTTTACGACGGCGATGCTGCGGGCGTGCATGCGGCGCTGCGAGGTACCGACATGCTGCTGGAGGAGGAGATGAACGTGAAGGTGCTCTTCCTGCCGGATGGAAACGACCCTGACAGCTTTGCCCGAAGCCATACCGCTGCCGATTTCAGAAAATACATAGAGGAAAACCAGAAGGACTTCATACAGTTTAAGACCGACCTCTCGCTGAACGGCGTGACCGATCCGGTGAAGAGAAGCCAGGCGATCAACAGCATCGTGGAGAGCATCTCGAAGATTAAGAACCAGATTACCCGAGCCTCTTACATCACCGACTGCGCCCACCGGCTGGGCGTGAACGAGGCGATTATCGTGAATGCGCTGAACAACTTCGTGAGAAACGGTATGAGCGAGCAGGTGAAGGCAGAACGGCGCGCGGCTGGACTGAGAGACCCGAAGGCTACTGCCCCACAGCAGGGAATGCAGGCTGCCATGAGGGGCGTGACGCCGCTGGACAAGCTGCTGGAGGTGGAGGACCTGCTGGTGAAGCTGATCATACACCACGGAGAAAAGCATATCGTGGTGAAGGATGTGGAGGGCAACGATATAGAACTGCCGATAGCACAATATATCTATCTGGATATGTCGGGCGATGAGTTCAGGTTCCATAACGAACTTTATAACAGAATCTTGCAGGAAACGCTGGAGCATCTGGAGGATGAGAACTTCGTGGCGGAAACCTATTTTGCCAACCATCCGGATCCGGAGGTGAGTAGAATTGCCAGTCTGCCGACGGGAGAACAGGAGGTTTCTACGGCGAGTCTGCAGCTGCAGCTGAACGCTGAGAAGCTGCGCCAGTTTGTCTTCAAGGATCTGCTGAGCTTCCGCACACATTATATCGCACAGCGACTGATAGAGGTGCAGCAGGAATTTGCCAGAAATCCTACGAACAGGGAGCTGGTGGAGGAGTTTATGAAACTGAAGAAGATGAACTCGCTGCTTGCCAGCCAGACCAACTCGGTATTCAACTAGATTAAAAAAGAAAGGTATGATATATATTCATTGGATTTATCTCTTGCTTTATATGGCAATCATGATTCCCGCTATCATCACCGTCTTGATGGACAACCGGCAGCCCGCCAAGACGATGGCGTGGATTCTTGTGCTCGCTTTCATGCCTTTCGTGGGAATCATCTTCTACATCTTCTTCGGGCAGAACACGAGAAAGGAACGGCTGATCAGCGATAGAAGCATGGACCAGTTGACCAAACGCTCGATGCTGGAGTTTGCCGAGCAGGAGAATCTGCATATCCCAGCCAACAACAAGCCGCTGATGAATCTCTTTACCAATCAGAACTGGGCATTCCCGTTTAAGGACAACCAGGTGGATATCTTTACCGATGGTTATGAATTCATCTTCTCCTTATTATATGAGATAGGTCAGGCGAAGCATCACATCCATCTGGATACCTACATCTTCGAGGATGATGCCCTGGGCTATCTGGTGGCTGATGCCCTGATAGACAAGGCGGAACAGGGAGTGGAAGTCAGACTGATATACGATGACGTGGGCTGCTGGAAGGTGAAGGATGCCTTCTTTGAGCGCATGAGGGAAGCGGGCATCGATGTGCATTCGTTTATGCCGGTAAGGTTTCCGGCGTTTACCAGCAAGGTGAACTACCGCAATCACCGCAAGATATGCGTGATAGACGGCAGGGTAGGATTCATCGGTGGCATGAACATCGCCAAGCGCTATGTGAAGGGCACCGGGAAGCAGAAGTGGCGCGATACGCATCTGAGGATAGAGGGCGGAGGCGTGTATGCCCTGCAGCGTGCTTTCCTGATAGACTGGTATTTTGTGGATCGCACCTTGGTGTCAAACCGAAAGTATTATCCTCCGGTGGATTCGAAAATCAGGAATAATTGTCTGGTTCAGGTAGTAACGAGCAGTCCGATTGCTCCATGGCCTGATATCATGCAGGGATATGTGCGCATTCTGCTCCAGGCGCAGAAGTATGTGTATATGGAGACGCCTTATTTCCTGCCTACGGAGCCTGTGCTCTTTGCGATGCGCACGGCGGCGCTGGCGGGAGTAGATATCCGCCTGCTGATGCCTAGACATTCAGATGCCAGGATGGTGGAGTGGGCTTCCCGTTCTTATCTGATGGAGGCGATAGAGGCTGGTGTGAAGGTTTATCTCTATACGGGTGGATTCAATCACAGCAAGTTGCTGGTGAGCGATGACAATCTCTGTACCGTGGGCAGCACGAATGTGGATTTCCGCAGTTTCGAGAATAATTTCGAGGCGAATGCCTTCTTCTACGATGAGGAAATGGCGCAGAGAATCAAGCGGATTTATCTGAAGGATGAATCCAGCAGCATTCTGGTGGATGATGTGGCGTATTTCGTAAGGCGCCCGTTCCTGAAAAGATTGTTCGAGAGTATTGTAAGATTGCTTTCGCCGCTGCTGTAATTAGGCACGGATTTTTATTAAGCCGTGCCTAAATTTGCTTTTATCTGAATATCGAGAAGTTTACGCTTCCGTAACTTCTATGCTCCAGGAATCTTGGATGGTCGGAGAAATCGTAGTTCTTGCCATGCTCGAAAACGAAGATGCCCTCTTCGTTGAGAAGATCGCCATTGAGTACGAGGTCTGGAATCTCGGGGAGCTTCTCCAGTGCGTATGGCGGATCGGCAAAGATGAAATCGAACTTCTGCTTGCAGGTTCTCAGGAAGCGGAATACATCGCCGCGAATCAGAAGATCCCTGTCTTCGCCCAGTTTCTTGAAACACTCGCGGATGAAGTTGGCATGGTCGCGGTCGGCCTCTACGCTAATCACTCGGCTGCATCCACGGGATACCAGTTCCAGTGAGATGCTGCCTGTGCCGGCAAAGAGGTCGAGGGCTGTGGCATCCTCGAAATCGATGTAATTCTGCAAAACATTAAAGATGTTCTCCTTTGCGAAATCTGTAGTTGGTCGCGCCTTGAACGAACGTGGTATGTCGAAGTGGCGACCCTTATATTGTCCTGTTATGATTCTCATAATTAACTTTTAACTATCAACTTTTAACAATCAGTTTTTAACAATCAGTTTTTAACAATCAGTTTTTAACAATCAACTCCTACTTGCTTAAGTAGAGCGTCAGCAGATCGAACGGCATTCCCTTGATTTCCGTGATGGGCGCACGATTGAATTCGGCGCTCGGATTCAGGAGAAAAGTCTTCTTGACATAGAGCTTGGCATTGTAGAGGAACCAATCCTTATCCGGAATATCGCCCGAAACATGCAGCTCATCCTGCATCTGCTGCAATCCCAGCTGCTTCCATACGAAGAGGATGAAGTAGAGTGCATCCTTGGCATGATCAGCCTGGAAAGAATTGTAGAACTTGAATCTGTTTTTCTCGAAACAGAATATGTCCACCTTCTTGTCGTGGAAATACGCATAGAGCTTGTGGTAGATACCCGTGAAGCTGCGCTTGTGCAGATAGTTCCACATCGGCTGCATGATAGGAGTGAAGCGCACATCCTGGAAGTTGTCTTCTATCACCATCTTCAGATCCTTGTTGATTGGGAAAACGGCCACCACATTCAGATTCGGCTGCACCCTGTAGAGGATGGCATCGCTGTGGCTGCCCGTGAAGGCATGCTGATAGAGCACGGTGAGGTCTTCCTCGTGGAATTCCTCGATAGGTACCAGCAGGATAGGTGTATCGATATAGACACGCACCTTCTGATAGCCGCGCTGCAGGAGTTCGCTTTCGCCGAAAGCCTGTCTGAGGTTGGCTGCTATCGATACACCGCTTTTCACGGTGTAAGGTTCGTATATCAACTGGTGCTCGGCTTCGCGATCTACAACCGAGAAGCTGAGTGTATTCTTGCTCACACGGATGGTGAGTCGTGCTTGCTGTGTTCTTTTTTTACCAATTACTTGCATTGTCGTTGTCTTTGGTGATGTCTCCGATCTTTAATCCAGGAAAGTTGCCGGCATCGGAAGCTTTTTCTGTTACCTGTTGAATCGCCTCCTCGTTGAGACCATCGAGATAGTCTTCGTAGGTGGCTCCACATTCCATCAGCGGAATCTGCTTTCCGCTTTTATGGATGATGGTTGTGGCGGCGAGCGAGAATTTCCTGCCATCGGAATAAGGGATGAGGGTATCCTCAGCCTTGAGATACTTCGCCTTGACGAGGATAGCGAAATCGCCGGTATAGACTCCGTGCTTCGCCCTGTATCTTTCTTCGGCAGAACGGATGAGCATCAGTTTCTCCTTCACCTCAGCTTCGCGGTTCGCCATCTGTTTCTCGAAGATGAGAGGCTGGCTGATACTGAGAGCGCAAAGCAGCATCATGATAATGACGCAGGCGCCCAGGATGGCATTATTGTTTATTTTTCTTAATTTCATTCTCATTTCAAAAAGTATTAGTACTTTTGTATTTGCAAAGATAATGCAAAACGGAGACAACGCAAAATTTTTGGCGTTGAAATTATTAATTATTAAAGGATAAATAACAAATTGATGATAATAGACGAGCTAAAATATAAGATATTGCAGCAATTTGGCTTTCCGCCAACCCAGGAACAGGAATATGCCCTGGAGGTGTTTGCTGAGTTTCTTACCGATAGAGATCCGCACGCCGTGATGATTCTGCGGGGTAGTGCGGGTACGGGTAAGACTACGCTCTCGGGTGCCATCGTCAGGACCCTGAAGGAGATTCGTCAGAAGGTGATGCTCCTGGCACCTACGGGTAGGGCAGCGAAGGTGTTCTCGCTGAACAGCGGTTCGCCTGCCTATACCATCCATCGCCGTATCTATCGTGAAAAATCGTTTTCGGGGGTAGAGGGACAGTTTAATCTGAATGATAATCTCTATACCGATACGCTTTTCATGGTAGATGAGGCGTCGATGATTGCCAATATGGGATTGGGAGGAATGAGCTTCGGAAGCGGATGCCTGTTGGATGACCTGGTGCATTTCGTGTATCAGGGACGTAACGACCGCTTGATGCTGATAGGTGACAAGGCGCAGTTGCCTCCTGTTGGCGAGGAGGAGTCGCCAGCCCTGCATGCAGCGATGCTGGAGGGATATGGACTGAAGGTGTATGAATGTGATCTGAACGAGGTGCTCCGACAGAGCGAGGAATCGGGTATTCTCTATAATGCTACGATGATCAGACAGATGATTACGCACGATGACATCACCCAACTCCCGAAGATTCATTTTGCTGGCTATTCGGATATCAAGCCGATGCCTGGATCCGAACTGATAGAGGCGCTAGCCGACAGCTATCACCATGTAGGTCTGGACGATACCATCGTGGTGACCCGCAGCAACAAGCGTGCAAACATCTTCAACCAGGGCATCCGCAATATGGTGCTGGATAGGGAAGAGGAACTTTCGCAGGGCGACATCCTCATGATTGTGAAGAACAATTATTACTGGATGGAAGAAGAGAGGAAGAGTAATAATAAACTTCAAAGCAACGAGATTCCTGCTTTTCTGGCGAATGGCGATCGGGCGAAAGTGCTGAAGGTGCGCCGCCGCATCGACCTCTATGGCTTCCGCTTTGCCACGCTGCTGCTCCAGTTTCCCGATTACGACAACTATGAGCTGGAAGCTACGGTGCTGCTGGATACATTGACGAGCGAGGCGCCTGCCCTGACCCATGAACAGCAGGAGCAGCTCTTCCATCAGATAGAAGAGGATTATCAGGATATTCCGCTCAAGGCAGATAGGATGAAGGCCATCCGACAGGATCAGTTCTTCAATGCCCTGCAGGTGAAATTCGCATACGCCGTAACCTGCCATAAGGCTCAGGGCGGACAGTGGGCACATGTGTATGTGGATCAGGGGTACATGACGGATGATATGCTCAATCCCGATTATATCCACTGGCTCTATACCGCCTTTACGCGAGCTACGGAAATGCTGTATCTGGTGAACTGGCCGGAGACGCAGACGGTTCAATGTTAGAAAAAAAGTAAATAAATGACAGAAAGTTTGATAGTCTGAGAAAAAAGTCGTACTTTTGCAACGAATTTATTAATTTATCATATATAAAGAAGTAAATGGAAAATAGAAAAGTAGCTTTAATTACAGGTATCACAGGTCAGGATGGCTCTTACTTAGCCGAATTGTTGTTGAGTAAGGGGTATGATGTTCACGGAACAATCCGTCGCTCATCTACCGACTATCGCGAGCGCATCGCACATTTGGAGGGTACCCCAAACTTTCACCTTCATTATGCCGACCTTGGTGACTCTATGAGCATCATCCAGGTGATGAACAAGGTGAAACCAACCGAAGTTTATAACCTCGCAGCTCAGAGCCACGTACAGGTGAGCTTCGACTCTCCTGAGTTTACTGCCGACGTAGATGCAACAGGTGTGCTCCGTATCCTGGAGGCAATCCGCCAGTGCGGTTTGACCGAGACCTGCCGTATGTATCAGGCTTCCACATCTGAGCTTTATGGTAAGGTAGAGGAGGTTCCTCAGAACGAGAACACTCCATTCCATCCTTATTCTCCATACGCAGTAGCCAAGCAGTATGGCTTCTGGATTGTCAAGGAGTATCGTGAGGCATACAATATGTTCTGCTGCTCAGGTATCCTCTTCAATCACGAGAGTGAACGCCGTGGTGAGACTTTCGTAACCCGCAAGATTACATTGGCTGCAGCTCGTATCAAGCAGGGCAAGCAGAGCAAGCTCTATCTCGGTAACCTGGATTCTCTCCGTGACTGGGGTTATGCCAAGGATTACGTAGAGTGTATGTGGTTGATTCTCCAGGCAGAGAAGCCAGAGGATTTCGTGATTGCAACAGGTAAGCAGCACTCAGTTCGTGAGTTCGCTCAGTTGGCTTTCCACCACGTAGGCATCGAACTGAAGTGGGAAGGCAAGAATGAGAACGAGAAAGGTATCTGCGTTGAGGGTCCTGAGGAACTTATCGGCAAGACTCTCGTTGAGGTTTCACCTGACTTCTATCGTCCTACCGACGTGGTTAACCTCTGGGGTGACCCAACAAAGGCAAAGGCTAAGCTCGGATGGAATCCTAACACCACATCTTTCGAAGATCTCGTCAAGATCATGGTAGAGAGCGATATGGCCAAGGTGGCTGCCGAGGCTGCCGGTGAGAGGGTTCGCTGCAACCTCGTGGAATACTTGGAGAAGGGTATTGTTAAGTAATAGTTAATAGCTAACAGTTGATAGTTTACAATAATAATCAATGTTATCAAAAGATTCTAAGATTTATATAGCAGGACACCACGGACTCGTGGGTTCTGCTATCTGGAATAACCTCGAGAAGAGAGGCTATCACAATCTGGTGGGTCGTTCTCACAAAGAACTCGACTTGACCGACCAGTATGCAGTAGAGAAGTTCTTTGATGAGGAGAAGCCGGATGCTGTGGTCTTGGCTGCAGCCTTCGTGGGCGGTATCATGGCGAATTCGCTCTATCGTGCCGACTTCATCATGCAGAATATGAAGATGCAGTGCAACGTAATCAGTAATGCCTATTCTCATGGCGTGAAGAAGCTCCTCTTCCTGGGCTCTACCTGCATCTATCCGAAGGATGCTCCGCAGCCAATGAAGGAGGATGTGCTCCTCACTTCTCCGCTGGAATACACCAACGAGGAATATGCCATCGCCAAGATTGCCGGACTGAAGATGTGCGAGAGCTACAATCTTCAGTATGGTACCAACTATATCGCTGTGATGCCAACCAACCTCTATGGTCCGAACGATAACTTCCACTTGGAGAATAGTCACGTGATGCCTGCGATGATGCGCAAAATCTATCTTGCCAAGCTCATCCACGACGGCGACTGGCACAGCATCGAGGTAGATATGAACAAGCGTCCTATCAATCCTACAGACAAGCTCCGTGCCATCATCGGCGAGGGCAATGTGGATGGAAGCAACTCTCATGAGCGCATCCTGAAAGCATTGGAGTTCTATGGAATCTATGATAATAAGGTAGTGCTCTGGGGAACCGGAACACCGCTCCGTGAGTTCCTCTGGAGCGAGGATATGGCAGATGCCAGTGTGCATGTGCTCCTGAATGTGGATTTCAAGGACATCATCGGTATCGAGAAGTACAGTTCTGTATTCTATGGTGCCAAGGTAGATGGTGCCGTGGATAGAAACAATTCTGAGGGCCGTGGTGGCGCTATCCCATCTCTCGGTGAGATTCGCAACTGCCACATCAACGTGGGAACCGGTAAGGAACTCACTATCCGTGAGCTTTCTGAGCTTGTAGTAAAGGCCGTAGGTTTCGAGGGTGAGGTTGAGTTTGATGCCAGCAAGCCTGATGGAACCCCAAGAAAGCTCATCTCAGTAGATAAACTCCACAGTCTCGGCTGGACTCACAAGGTAGAGATCGAGGATGGTGTGAAGAAGCTCTTCGACTGGTATCAGGAGAGTTTGAAGGACTAATCTTTTGGTAGAGAAATATGAAAAGCGATGGATTGCAGAAATCCATCGCTTTTTCGTTTTGTATTATCTGTGGATAATATAAAAACAAAAAATCCGATTCTCATAATGAAAACCGGATCTTTATATCTTTGAGTTATTTTTTGGGAAAAGTGGGTAGTGATGGATTCGAACCACCGAAGGCATAGCCAGCAGATTTACAGTCTGCCCCATTTGGCCACTCTGGTAACTACCCAAAAGCTTTTGATTTGCGAACTTTCTTTATTTGATAAAAGCTTTGTTCTTAAAAGCGAGTGCAAAGGTAGTGCTTTTTTTTCATTCCACCAAATTTTTCTGCATTTTTTTTCACTTTTTTCTCAAAAAACTTCATTTTTCCCCTAAAAAGAAGGCTTTTGCCCTTGCAGGGCGTCTTGTTGACTGCCATTATACCCAGGGTGTTGCCCTGGGCTAGGAGCTTTTACTTTTTTACATTTTTACCCTTTAACTTTTATAATGTGGTGTCTGCGATGTTTTCTCGACAATCTTCTGTGCTTGTAGTGCTCGATTTTCTTGATAGAAACGAAGACGGTTAAGCCCAAGACCACTGCAAGAAGGAAAATCACGATGCCGCCACCCAGGTTGTCACCCTTTACTTTCGACCACATATCCAGAACTTCCGGAGTATGATCACCGGCATCATGAATCATCGCACATCTTGCCACTACCGTGCTGTCAGGATACATAATCGGGTTGAGATGCGCCTTTCTGCCTTCCTCTCCGAAGAAATAAGCCAGATTCACAGTCTCAGGATAAGCCTCCTTGTCGCTCATTGCTTCGAAGACCTTCTTGCCCGCTATACTGCTCACATATCCCGTGGTTTCCATATTGGCGAGAGCCACATCTTCTCGGCAGAGATAGTTGATGAAGTAGGAAGCAGCCTTCGGATTGCGGGAATACTTCGGAATCACCCATCCGTCGAACCAGACGTTGCTTCCCTCCTTAGGTACTTCGTATCCCAGATTCACGCCTACCTTCCCGGCTTCTTCTATCGCCCAGACCGCATCACCGCTCCAAGTCATATTTAGATAAGCCTTGCCTTTGGTCATCGTCTCCTTGCCGAAATCAGCCTCCCATCCCTCGATGCTCGGTTTCAGCGCCTTCAGCTGTTTCTCTACGATGGCAACGGCTTTTGGCGAATAATCGTTCATCAGTTCCGGAACGGTCACCTTGCCGGCAGCCAGTTCCTTGCGGTGCTCCCAGATCAGGGCGGTGCCGTAAGAATCGCGGTAGGAATCCTTCATCAGGAGCTTGCCACGATATCTGGGACTCCACAGCGTGCCCCAGGTCTGCGCATCTTTTATAGGTACGTGTACCTTATTATATAAGATACCGCAGGTTCCCCACATATACGGAACGGCATAATTGTGGGCGATTCTGTCATGATTCGAGGTTGCATCAATCTGCTTCACGATGTAAGGCGACACGTTCTTGAGATAATTCGGCGTCTTGCCGAAAGCGGTGTCGATAGGCAGCAGAAGGTCTTTGCGAAGCATTCGCTCAATGATGTATTCTGATGGGCACACCACATCATAATCTTCGTGACCACGCTCAATCTTGGTGAGCATCACTTCATTGATGTCGAAGGTCTGGTAGATGACGCGAATCTTCTTGCCCGTCTGCTCCTCATACCATTTCGGAAATTCAGCAAGAATATCCTCATCGATGTAATCTCCCCAGTTGTAAACCTTCAGAATCTCCTCTCTGTTCTCCTTGTTGTAACAGGATGAGAGCGGCAGAATCATCAGCAGGGTCAGGAAGAGAAAAGCAATTGTCTTAACTCCTTTAACTCCTAAAAATATCTTGTTCTTCATTCTTATTTCTTCTTGTTTTTATCCGAACGACGATTGATGATAATCAGCATCACGAGCACCAATACGAAGATGATCGTACTCAGCGGACGAAGTTCCGGCGTCAGACCTCCCTTTCTGGCATCGGCATAGATGAAGGTGGAGAGTGTCTCCAATCCCTCGTTTCCGATGGTGAAGATGGTGACGGCGAAATCGTCGATACTCATCGTAATGGCGAGCATGAAGCCCGAAATCATACCGGGCAGAATCTCCGGAATAATCACCTTGCGCAAAGCCTGCATCGGAGAAGCACCCAGGTCGAGTGCCGCTTCATAGAGGTTCGGGTTCATCTGCTTCAGTCTAGGCATCACACTCAGGATGACGTAGGGCAGACAGAAGGTGATGTGAGAGAGAACCACCGTGGTGTAGCCCTGCGGAATGCCCAGCGTGATGAAGAGCAGGAAGAGCGAAATACCGATGATGATGTCGCCGTTCAGAATTGGGATATTGTTGACGAACTGGATGGCGTTTCTCGCATACCGGTTTCTCTGATTGTAGATTCCGATGGCGGTGAGAGTTCCGAAAATCGTAGATACGGTGGCGGTGATCAGTGCGATGGTGATTGTATTGATGAGTGCCGCCGTGAGCGAGTGGTGGGTGCCTTCTACGAAGAGATTCTTGTAGAGCTGCAGCGAGAAGCCCGTCCAGTTGCCCATGACCCTGGCCTCGGTAAACGAGAAGATCACGATGATGAGGATAGGGGAGTAGAGCAGCAGCAGGAGCAGCCACAGATAACCCTGACAGAAAATCTTCTTCATCATATCCCTGGTAAATAGTGAAATCATCATCTGATACCTCCTTCCTGTTTACTGCCGTCGCCTGCTATGAGGGTAGAGGCACCGATGAGGAAGAGCATGATGAGTGAGAGGGCTGCACCATAGTTCCACATCGAATTGTTGATGTTCTCCTGGATGGTGGTACCGAAGAGCTTGATGTTGTTCATCGTGAGCAGCTCTGAGATGGCGAAGGTTGAGATGGTTGGCATGAACACCATCAGAATTCCGCTTGCCACGCCCGGCATCGACAGGGGCAGTATCACCTTATAGAACTGTTGCCAAGGCGATGCGCCCAGGTCTTCTGCTGCTTCGATATAACTGCGGTCCATCTTCTGGAGGGTGTTGTAGATAGGATAAATCATGAAGGGGATGAAGTTATATACCATACCAAACAGCAGGGCTCCCTCGCCTAGTGGCAGGTCGGCGAAATCGAAGAGTGCCACGGTGGCGAGTGTTCTCACCAGGATGTTCACCCACATAGGCAGGATGAAGAGCATCACGATGGTGTTGGCATACTTCATCTTGGTCTGTGTGAGGATATACGCTGCCGGATAGCCCAGCAGGATACAGAGCAGGGTGTTGAGAAAGGCGATTCCGATGGAATACACAAAGGTATTGATGGCTTCGGGATGCGCCAGAAATTTCTGGAAATTATAGAGCGTGATGTGACCATACTCATCGGTGAATGCGAAGAACACGATGAGCAGCAAGGGGAGCACCACGAAAATTGCCGCGAAGATGGCGTATGGAATCGACCAACTCTGTCGCGAAGAGATAAACTTAATGAGTTTCAATTTCTGATCTACAATTTTATAATTTAATAAGTAATCACTAATTTCTTTCTTCTTTTTCGAATAATAGGAAAACTTCTTTTCGAATTTACTGGAATCTGATATTCTTTCGAGGAATGGTGATTGCTACGTGGTCGCCCAGATCCCATACATCCTGTGTATCCACATAGAGCTTCTCGCCCCAGTCGGTGTCGATGGTCAGGTGATAGTGGTCGCCTTTGTAAAGGATGAAGCTGATGTCGCCCGTAAAGGTTCCTTCGCTCTCGTTGTCGAAGAGTTCGATCTTTCCGAAATCCACGTTGACATTGATCACTTCCTTGCCGTCTTCATCGGTATGAATCAGATTCTTCTTATCCTCCGGAATTTCTATCTGGTATTCGCAGCCCAGGAACTCGATGGTGCCGTCTCCATTCACCTTTGCTTCGAAGGTGTTGGTGGTGCGCTCCTTCTTCATGATGTGGATGTTGTCTGGAATCACGCTCATGCCGATGGTCTGTCCCACCTCGAAATGCTTGTAGTTCTGAATCAGAAATTCGCAACCCTTGTCGCTCTCGGCAAGCATCTCGTAGTGTACGCCCTTGAAGATGGATGAGGTAATCTTGCCGACAAACTGGGCGTGCTCTGTGTCGGTGCTCACCTCGATGTCTTCCGGTCTAATCACTACATCTACCTCCTGGTTGCATCCGAACCCCTTATCCACACAAGGAATCTCCGATCCGGCAACCTTTACCAGACAGTCGTGGATCATCGTTCCGCAGAGAATGTTGCTCTCGCCGATGAAATCTGCCACAAACGAGTTGGCTGGCTCGTTGTAGATATCGGTAGGCGTTCCTATCTGTTGTATTTCTCCCTCGCTCATCACCACGATGGTGTCGCTCAGGGTCAATGCTTCTTCCTGGTCGTGGGTAACATATACGAAGGTGATTCCCAGACGGTCGTGCATCTCCTTCAACTCCAGCTGCATGTCTTTTCTCATCTTGAGGTCGAGTGCAGCCAGCGGTTCATCGAGCAGGAGCACTTCCGGCTCGTTGACGATGGCACGGGCGATGGCGATGCGCTGCTGCTGTCCACCCGAAAGCGAGTTTACATCGCGGTATTCGTAATCGCTCATGTTCACCATCTTCAGGGCACGCTTCACATTAGGCATGATCTGGTCCTTCGGCGTGTTCTTGAGTTTCAAGCCGAAAGCGATGTTGTCAAATACATTGAGGTGAGGGAACAGGGCATATTTCTGGAACACCGTGTTCACGTTTCGTTTGTAGGGTGGCAGGTTGGTAATGTCGTTGCCGCTGATGGTAATCACGCCTTCTGTGGCTGTTTCGAATCCTGCCAAGAGTCTCAGAAGAGTAGTTTTTCCGCATCCCGAGGGACCGAGAATGGTCATGAATTCACCCTTTCTCACAAAGAGATTAATGTTGTTGAGGGCTGTTTTCTCGCCGAATCTTTTCGACACATTTTGTATGTCTATGATGTGCTGTGCAGTCTTGTTCATTTTATCGTTTAAATTTGGCTGCAAAGTTACTCATTTTCGACAAGAAAATGCTATAAAAATACAAAAAAATAGCCTCTGCAAGTTACAATCCTGTTGCAGAGGCTAAAAAAGTTTGATATGGAGATACAGAAGTCTAAGCTTCTGCATATTTATTCGTAATATATGTAAGATGGGCAGCGTTGTTATGCAGGGAATGTGCCTCGCCCATCTTGTTGAGGAGCATGGTAAGCTGTTCTATGCTTCTGTCGAAGTCATAGTTCTTCCATCTTGCCTTGAAGAAGAAACTCTTTGGAATGGCCAGATAGCTTTCAGCGCTCTTCCAGAAGAGTACTGAGTCTGTATTTGTGTTAATATACTGGCAGTGAAACAAAATGAACCAAATTGAACCAGTTTTTCGTGATTTGTTTTTGTTTTATGAGCAAAATGCTGTACCTTTGCCGCCATGATTGTAACAGTAGAATGGATGGAAGAGTGGTTTCGGCGTTTCGACCACGACTACTTCGGCGGCAAACTGCCCGTTCCGGAGTTGGGGCTGACCCGTGCCAAGACCCGTTTGGGACAGCTTGCCTACAAGCGTGCCACCCGATGGGGGCGCACCAAACTCTATGATTTCAAGCTTTCCATGAGCACCTATTATGATATGACCGACCGGCAGGCAAAGAGCGTTTTGCTCCACGAGATGATTCACTACATCATCGGCTTTACCGGTTTGAAGGATACGGCTCCTCACGGCATCGTGTTCAGGGGGATGATGGATAATCTGAACAGGAAATATGGTTGGGATATCCGGGTGATGACTTCTACCAAGGGCTGGAAGGTGAGTGAGCGGGTTGAGGAGAGGCAGAAGGCAAAGGGACCGCAAACCTATCTGATGCTTGCCATCGAAATGCAGGATGGCAAGCATTATCTTTCGCGTGTGAATCCCAGCTTTGCCCGCCGCATCGAATCGAAACTGGCTTTGGTTCGCGAGCTCCGTTCTCATCGCTGGTACACCACTCAAGAGTCTTATTTTGAGGATTATCCGCAGGTAAGAAGTCTTCGGGGCAGACGAATCTCGAAATCCGATTTCGAAAAGCTTCGGAATGTGTTGATCCCATTCGAAATGTAAGTCCTGCGATGTATGATTGATAAAATGTATTGTATATAAATGAATTAGAAAAAATAGAGATATCGTATGAAAAGAATGATTACCATTGCCTTCATGATGACGGTTGTCGTGATGATGGCGCATGCTCAGGGAGCATTGAAGAGAGTGTATAATGAGACTATCGACCCGATGACTCAGATAGACGAGGGATTGCAGAAGGCGAAGGCTGAGGGCAAGTTCGTAATTTGTCAGGTGGGTGGCAACTGGTGCCCATGGTGCCTGCGCTTTGCCGATTTCGTAGAGAAGGATACGGCGGTGAATAAGGCGGTGAACGATAACTTCGTGTATCTTCACGTGAATTACAATCCTCGCAAGAAGGAAGGCGATGCTTCTGTTGAGAAGGCTGCGCAGCTGATGAAGCGATTGAACAATCCTCAGCGTTTCGGTTTCCCTGTCTTCGTGGTTCTGGATGAGAATGGCAATGTACTCCATATCCAGGATTCCAGCTTTCTGGAGCAGGGCAAGGGCTACGATGAGCAGAAGACACTCCGATTCCTGAAGAACTGGACTCCTAAAGCGGTGAAGTAGTTGATAAAGCTTTATATAAGAAAAAAGCGTCCTCCTGATTTTTTGGGGGGACGCTTTTTTCTTATATGATTTTCTTTCTTACAATCCTCTTGCCTTCAGGAAACCAGAGGCATCAGGTTCCTTCATACCAGTGAAATCGGTGAACATTTCCATCTGATCCTTGGTATTGCCACGGCTCAGAACCTTGTCGCGGAATGCCTGACCGATAGCTGGATCCAAGGCACCATGCTTGGCAAAGTAATCAGCTACGTTCACGGCGAGCACCTCAGTCCAGAGATAGCTGTAGTAACCGGCTGCATAACCGCCACCCCATACGTGATTGAAATAGGTGGTAGAGTAGCGAGGAGGAATCTGGGAATTGAGCAGACCTACATTGTTGAGGGCTTCCTTCTCGAACGCACCTGCCATATATGGAGATGGAATCTCGTCTGGTGTCAGCTCGTGCCAAGCCAGATCAAGGCAGGTAGCTGCCAGGTTCTCACCCAAAGCATAGGCTGGCTGGAAGCTGATGCTCTTCAGCATGCGCTCCTTCAAGTCTGCTGGCATCGCTGCACCGGTCTCAGTGTGACGGGCGTAGTGATCGAAGATTTCAGGAATGCTGGCAAACGACTCGTTAAACTGTGATGGCATTTCCACGAAGTCGCGAGCCACTGCTGTGCCCGAAAGGGTATTGTAACCGCACTTTGACAATATGCCGTGGAGAGCGTGACCGAACTCATGGAACATGGTGCAAACCTCATCCCAGGTAATCAGTGTAGGCTGACCCTCTGGAGCCTTGGCATTGTTGCATACATTATAGATAATAGGCAACTGTCCCCACTTGTCGCTCTGCTTGGCGAAGGCACTCATCCAGGCACCGCCACGCTTGGTAGGGCGACGGAAGTAGTCGCTGTAGAAGAGGGCGATAGGCTTGCCGCTTTTGTCGCTTACCTCGAATACCTTCATGTCCGGGTGATAGGTAGGAATGTCCTTGCGCTGCTTGAAGTTCAGACCATACACACGATGAGCAGCATAGAATACACCATTTATCTGAACGCTATCCACATTGAAGTAGGGCTTGATTTCATCGTCAGAGATATTGAGCATCTCCTTCTTCATCTTGGCAGAATAGTAGAAGCGGTCGTATGGCTGGAGCTTGAAGTCCTTGCCCTCGCTCTTCTGTGCGTAAGCTTCGATTTCGCGGGTCTCGGCATCAGCCTTAGGAGCGTATTCCTTGATGAGGCTCTGCAGGAAGTTGTTTACGTTCTTGGCAGTCTTTGCCATCGTCTTCTCCAGTGAATAGTCAGCATAGGTGCTGTAGCCCATCAACTGTCCCTTCTCGGCACGGAGCTTGGCAATCTCGGTTACGATAGGGAAGGTGTTGAACTTAGGGTCGGTACCGTCGGCACGGTGGATGCTTGCCATGTAAACCTTGCGGCGGAGCTCACGGTTCTGGAGATTGGTAAGGATAGCCTGCTGGGTAGTGTTTACGATGACAATGCAGTATGGAGCCTTGTTGCCCAGGCTTTCTGCGTCTTTCTTGCACTGTGCGATGTCGGCATCGCTGAGTCCGGCAAGTTCTTCCTTGCTGTTCATCCAAACCACGGCGTTGTTGGTAGCTGCAGGAAGAAGATTGCCAAACTGTTCCTGGAGGTCTGAGATGCGTGTGTTAATCTGCTTCATGCGCTCCATTTTCTCTGGAGAGAGCAGGGCACCTGAGCGGACGAAGCCTTTGTAGATGACTTCGGTGAGTCGCTTGTCCTCGCCCTTGAGTTTGCTGTACTCATGGTCGTAAACGTATTTGATACGTTCGAAGAGTTTCTGATTGAATGAAATCTCGTTGTCGAGGTCGGTGAGCAAAGGCATCACCTTCTTCTGAGCCTCTGCGATTCCTGGAGTCTTGTGTGCGCTGGTAAGACCGAAGAATACATTGGAAACACGATCCAGCAACATACCGCTGTTCTCGTAAGCGAGGATGGTGTTCTGGAAGGTAGGCTTCTTCTTGTTGCTGATAATCTTCTGGATATTGGCACGCTGTTCCTTGATACCTGCTTCGAAGGCAGGGAGATAGTCGCTCTCCTGAATCTTGCTGAAATCAGGGGCACCGAAAGGAAGGCTGCTCTTTACCAGGAGAGGGTTCTGACGCTTGCCGCCTGCATTCTGAGCAAACGATGAGGTTGGCATCTGCAAGAGTGTTGCAGCCAAACCGAGGGTAAGAAATGTCTTGTTGAAATTCATTTTTATTATTTTTGTATTGATTAGTCCGCCACTCCGATAGGTTTTCCCATATCTTCAAGTGCGAGTTCCACCTCTACATATTCAGATGGCGAATTTGAATACAAAGGTAATTATAATACATCACAATTCTGTATAAACACAGTGAATTTTACGTTTATTTAGCAACTTGATGAAAACATCGCAGAATAGTTAAATAAGCACAAGATTTCGTCTCTTCTGCCGAATTATCTTTTAAAAACATTACTTTTGCAAAGAATAAAGAATAAAAGAAATAATTGAAATAATAAATGGAATCATCATCAAAATGAAAAATAAAGGCTTATCATCTTTCCTAAGATTGCAGGTTGCTTTCCTGTGGCTCTTGTGCATGGTGTTGTGTTCGCAGCTCCATGCACAGGAACATTTGACCCGCAATATGCTGATGTTGTCGAATCTCAATACGGACAATGGGCTCTCAAGTGCCCGTGTGTATTCGGTAGTTGAGGCTGAGGATGGTGCTATGTGGATCAGTACCAAGCGAGGCGTTGACAGGTACAATGGTCAACAGGTACGTAACTATACCTTGGCTACGGATATGCAGTTTAGTGATGCCAGTGGCAGAAACATCAAGTTGACTAAGGATAGCCAACAGCATATCTATGCCTATGATAATAAAGGAAAGATCTATATATATAAAAAGGTGAAAGACACATTCCAACTCCAGGTCAATCTGCTGAATGTGCTTGGAGAAAGTGTGGTGCTCAATGACTTGTTGGTCGATGACAAGGGATGCTTTTGGATGGCATTGGATAAGGGCGTGTATAGGATGGCTCCTCAATCTATTGCTGGTAGCAAAGACAAAACAGCCCCTAGTTCGCCAAGCAAAGGAAAATACATTCTGAAGAACACGTATGTCAATCATATCCGATTCATAGGTAAACAGTTATTGATAGGTTCTCCTTCGGGAGTCTTCGCCTATTCACCGAATGCAGCCCAGCCTCGATTGCTCTTGCGAGGGTATTCCGTTCTTTCGTCTTATCACGACGTGAAGGCTCATCAGATATGGTTGGGAACTTTCCATCGTGGCATTGTCTTGCTCGATGACAGAACCTGGAAGCCATTGTCTTCTCTCGCGCAATTCTCATCCTTGGCTGATATTCCGCTTATCCCTGTTCGTTCCATTATCCCCTACGATGCAGCCACCATCTTGATGGCGGTGGATGGAGCAGGTGTCTATGCCTACGACAAGAAGACCTGTAAGACGAATCTACTTTTGAATACGGATGGCAGACCGGAGAATGTATTGCATGGCAATGGCGTCTATGCCCTTTGCAAGGATCATCTTGGCGACCTTTGGATTGGCTCCTATTCGGGAGGTGTGGATATGGCTATTCCGATGGAGCATACCTTGGAGTTTGTGCGCCATGAGTATCTCAACAGCCAGTCGCTTATCAATAATGGTGTGAACGACGTCATGCAGAGCGTGGATGCACTGGGTCGCAATAGCAAGATATGGTATGCTACCGACAAGGGGGTGAGCATCTATGACGAGCAAACCCAACAGTGGCATCATGCCCTATATAATAAGGTGGTGCTTACCCTTTGTCAGACTGCCGACGGCAAGGTCTTGGCGGGAACCTATGGTGATGGCATCTTTCAGGTTCATGCCGATGGAAGCAGCAGTCGGGCTTACTCTGTGTCGAATGGCAAGTTAAATACCGACTATGTGTATAGCATATTCAAGGATAGCGAAGGAGGCTTGTGGATAGGTTGTTTGGATGGAGACTTGGTACATATCCCATCATCATTAGAAAAGAATGGAAATGTGGCTAACTCTGTTAACTACTTGCCAATCAATGAAGTTCAGAGTATCGTGGAGTCTCCTGACAAGAAGAGTATTGCTGTGGGAACGTCTCATGGATGTTATCGTATCGACAAGCGAAGCCTTCGTGTCAGTCGATTCTTCTATCCGTCGGAATTTCCAGTTTTCGATTATAATTTCTTTGTCAATGCGATGGCTTTTCAGGATGCACGGCATATCTGGATAGCCACCGATGGAGGAGGCTTGTACCTCTACGATTGGCAGAAGCATCAGGTTAAGAACTATACTATCTCGCAGTCTTTGCCTTCCAACACCGTCTATGCCTTGGTCAAGACTCCAATTGGCAAGGTGTGGATGAGTACCGACAAGGGACTGGCTTTCATCGATCATGGAAAGGTGACCAATCTCAACTTCTTCAAGGGATTGGAGAGGGAGTACAAGCGTATGGCTGTGGCCCAAACCCAAGACGGGCGAATGATTTTCGGAAGCAATGATGGTGCAGTGGTCTTGACATCCAAGTTTGCCAGGGGATTGAACTACAAGGCTCCTCTTCATATTACGGGTGTTGAGGTGGAAGGAAAGACTTTCGATGAGGCTGACCAACTGGAAGATTGGCATACAGAACTCTTCGGGATGTTGCAGGAAGGCAAGATGAATTTCTCTCATGATGAGAAAACCCTCATCGTGCATTTCGAGAGCATCAACTATCCGTATCAGCATGACATCCAGTATCAGTATTATCTGGAGGGGTACGACCATCAGTGGAGTGTGCCTTCTGCCTACCAGCAGGTTCGTTTTGCCAACTTGCCTCCTGGCAGTTACATCCTGCATGTCAAGGCAATGGGTAGGAGTAACGGACGCATATTGGGAGAATCCACCTTGCGCATTCATATCGCCCAACCATGGTGGAACTCTTGGTGGGCATGGATTGTCTATCTCTGTATCTTAGGTTCTCTCGCCTATTTCGGCTGGGATTACTACAGGGAGCGTTTGCATCGCAAGTACTACGATGAAAAGATCAACTTCTTTGTGAATACCGCCCATAACATCCGTACCCCTTTGAGTCTTGTGCTGGCTCCTCTTGCCGACTTGGCGAAGGATGCTACACTGGGCGATAAGAGCCGAAAGTTCTTGGAGATGGCACAGCGTAATGGCGATAAGCTTCTGAAGATGGTGACCGAGTTGCTTGATTTCCAGAAAATTGCCGTAGCGAAGACACAAGTTCGCTTGCAGAAAGTGGAACTTTCTGTCCTCTTGCGTCAGCAGGTGGATAAGTTCCAGATGTCAGCCCAGGAGAAACGTATCAGTCTTCGGTTGGCAACCTGTGGACAGCATACCTTCTCTACCGATCTTTCTATGATGGATTTGATATTCGAGAATCTGCTCTCCAATGCCGTAAAATATACGCAGGTGGGTGGAACCATCACCGTCTCTGCTTCGCTCGATGAGGTTGCCAAGCAAGTCTGCATCCAGGTAAGCGATACCGGCATCGGTATCCCGAAAACCGAGGCCAAGCATATCTTCCAAAGTTTCTTCCGTGCCTCCAATGCGGTCAATTCTCAGGAGATGGGCAGTGGCTTGGGCTTGATGCTCACTCGCCAGCTTGTGCAGAAACTGGGAGGAAAGTTAACATTCGAGAGCGAAGAAGGCAAGGGAACTGCTTTCTTGGTTGTATTGCCTGATAACGGAAATGTTGATGTTTCCGTTTCTTCCAAGCCAGCAAGTCTGCCGAAAACTTCAGATACCTCCGTGTCTGCCGATGAAAGAATAATATCAGAGGAACCCCTTAAGGACACGCTCCTTTTTGTAGATGACAACGAAGACCTCCGTCAATACATCCGTATGGCTTTCGCCGACCAATATCATGTAGTGGATGTGGAGAGTGGCGAGGCTGCCTTGAAGTATCTGTCTGAGAATGGTGAATGTGACATCGTGGTATCTGATGTGATGATGCCGGGTATGCAGGGCGACGAACTCTGCCGTCGCATCAAGGAAAACAAGGAGACCAGTTGGCTGCCTGTCATCCTCCTGACGGCGAAGGCTGGTCGCGACTTCATGATAGAAGGTCTAGACCTTGGAGCAGACGATTACATTGCCAAGCCGTTCGACTCTGCCATCCTTGCCAGCAAGATTGCGAGCATGTTGAAGAACCGTCACCGTCTGAGTCAATACTATATGGAGCAAAGTATCGCCATCGTAAGAGGAGAGGACTCTGGGCTATCGTCTTCAAAGAGCCTGTTGCCAAGTGAACCTTCTCTGCCATCCGTGGCTTCCGATGAAACGAATAAATCATCTGATGAAACAGAACCGGATTTGGATCCGATGGACCAGGCTTTCGTTGAGAAAGCAACCCGTCTCGTTCTCGATAACCTGAGCGACACCGGCTTCACCATCGATCGCCTTTGCCGGGAGATGGCGATGAGCCGTACGCTCTTTTATGGCAAGTTGAAGACTCTGACTGGGCAAGGACCGCAAGACTTCATGCGACTCATCCGTTTGGAGCAGGCTGCCCAGTATCTGAAACAAGGCGATAGCGTCTTGGATGTCTCCGTGAAGACTGGATTTGTAAACGTAAAGTACTTCAGTACAGTCTTCAAGAAGCATTTCGGGGTGTCACCGAGTAAGTATGAATAAAATGAGCCATGTAAATGGCTGGTAAAGAAAGTAGGATTACTACCTTCTGATATTCAGTTGGTTATATATAAATGTAAGGTTTCAGACCTGGCGATAAGTCAGATTTGAAACCTTTTTTGTTTGCATTCTAACCTGTTTTTTCTCCCTATTCTGTACTTTTGCAGCCGAGTTCTTACAGTAACTTGCAATGAATAAACAATAAGATAAACAGCAACTATAAACTAGGTTTAAAAATTTAATAATGAAAAGGAACTTTTTGAAAATCTGCTTGCTATTTGCAAGTATGTTTACTGCATTTTCTTGCAGTGCTAGTCCTTCGGTGGATACATCTGATGCAAGCGAATCGATTCCTACTGCCCAGCAATGGAACAAGGATGTAGTAGGTTGGAATCTCGGCAATGAATTCGAGTGCTCAGCTCCTGGACAGGATGGTGAGTCGATGCAGATTGGCAACCCCGATGGTTCCATCCATGCAGAGACAGCCTGGGGCAATCCCGTTGTTACCAAGAAGATGATACAAG
>ENA-UALO01000211-UALO01000211.1-human-gut-metagenome-genome-assembly--contig:-NODE-211-length-25983-cov-10.696621_pt1 | contig 25983 bp, 29 predicted proteins | sample MGYA00243701_ERZ654470 | MGnify/ENA primary metagenome ERZ654470 (study PRJEB26926, sample SAMN06164444) | human gut metagenome | biome: ENVO:00009003; feature: ENVO:2100002; material: ENVO:00002003...
ATAACCTCCTGTGCGTCCATGTATGTGTCATTTACACTTAAAATTATGCACTCCAACGCGCCGTGCCGTACTCCATGCCCTTGCGGTATTTCTTGGCGTTCTTCTGCTTGGAGTAGACCACCAGCCGGATAATCACGGCTGCGGCAAGCCCAATCAGCAGATCGGTGGGATGGAAGCTGGGGGCGGCGCTGGCAAAGGCAGCGGAGAAGCCCTGCCCGATATGCAGCAGCTTTGCAGACAGATCCGCCCCCTGCGCCAGCCGGAACGCCTGCCCGACCTTTCCAAACAGATAGACAAAGGCAAGATATGGGAGATGGAGTATGATTTGCTTTTTGATTTCCGGCTTCATCGGTCGATCCCCCTGTCCATATTTTTCACCTTGTCCCGCTTAGCGGTCTGCGCGGCTTCGGTTTTCTTCTCGGCAAGGTCGCGCCGCACGGAGGGCTTGCGCTCCTTATCCAGCTTTTTCTTGGAAAACTCCCGAAACGCCGCCGTCAGCACGTCCGCGTCCCGTCCCTTGAAAAACACAAGGTATCGGTCATCTGCCTTTTTCAGCGCAAAGTCAATGCCGTATTTCTTCGCCGTGCTTTCAAAGGCTTTGATATTCGCATCGGTGATTTCGATATTGGAAACGCCTGTGCCATGCCGCATAAGCTGTTTCAGCGTTTGCTTGCCGTGATGGGGCGTGTCCCTTGCCTTGCGGTAGAGCTGCAAGAGCTTCCGCAGCGCGGCTTGCAGCATCTTTCCGTCCAGCTTTGCTGCCTTGATTGCAAGGGCAATCGTCTTTCGGGTTACTTCTTCCTGCAACGGTTATCACTCCTTTCGATTTTTCTGCCGCAGTCAGGGCGGGCGCACTCACCAGATCAGCCACATTCTCATAGGCTCTCGTCCGGCGAACAGGAATAGTCCGGGATGCCTGATTTTGGCTTGCCCCAATCAGGGCTTGCCATGTCGTGAGCGACGAGGGCGGTATAGTAGTTGTCGATGGTGGACGGAGCGTTGAACAGCACCGCCCGCAGATATTGCTTGATGTTGCGGATCTTCGTGGTGTTCTCCCGCATACAGTCCATGACAAACTCGATGTGGCTGCTGTTCAGCTTCAAGAATTTACTCTTTACCAGCTCGGCGGGGTAATCGTCGCCAGCGATGCGGAGCGTCTTTCGTGCAGAGCAGACAGTTTCCAGCATGAGGTCTACGATCTCGTCCAAACGCTCCTTGTCCATTTTCGGGTTCTGCATGAGCGCGTCGTACTCGATATTCTCCATAATGATTTCACGGTAAATATCTACGGCACTCTGTTTGACCGCTTCCGTTCCTTTCCGTTCCGGCGCAGCCCTGCAAGGTGAGGGGTCAGGGGAAAGGATAGGAAAGGAATCGGTACTTGATAGATCCGTAATTGATTTTTCTTTCTTTGATAAGTTAGTTCTTGATCTATCTTTATTTAATTGCGTTGGATTTTCCGACGTCGGATTATCCGTTGTCGGATTTTCCAACATCGGTTTACCCGGTATTGGATTTTCCAACACCGGCTGCGGCTGCTCATAGATGGTGTATTCGATAGCAGTCATTTTGCCTTTTTCGTCGCGCCCCTGCCGCCGCAGAATATATCCGGCTTTTTCAAGCTCCCATACGGCGGTGCGGATCGCGTCGATGCTCTCACGGTTGATATGGGACAGCCCTGCAAGGGTATAGTCCCAATCCTCCGGCAGGGACAGCATTTGCGATAACAGCCCCTTGGCTTTCAAGGTCAGCTCCTTATTTCGCAGATGGTGGTTTGACATGACGGTGTACCCGCTGTTGCGCTCCACCCGAAATACTGCCATAGGTTATCAGCTCCTTTCGCTCACTTCGCCGTGCCGCGCCGGAGGGCGGTCAGCTTGCCCGGCTCATACGGACATTCCGCGTACACACAGAACTGGTACTTCCAATGCGGACGGTAAAAGTGACAGGTATTGCAATCCTCACAGTCGGCACAGCCGCCGTTTTCGTAGCGGTCAAAGCCGGGCTTTCCCCGCATGAGCATTTCAAACGCACGGCTGCTGCCGTTCGTAAAGTACATTGTGGCTGCACCTCCTCTCAGATTTGGGCAGAAAAAAACGCCGTAGACTTTTCTCAAAATCTACGGCGTGGGCGTATGCGAAAAGGGATGCTGCCTTGCGGTAACATCCCTTTTGACGCTTGGTTATTCAATTTTTGAGCTAACCTGTTTGCCCTCTGCCCTTAAAAACGTTGATTTTACTGGGTTTCTGCTTGTTTTCCTATGTCAACGCTCTTGATGCCGGAGGTTTTGATTATTTGCATTTATACGAACCATTCGTTTTCCGCCCGGCGGGTGTAAACGTCCTCCAGCTCGTGCTGGTGAAACAGGTATCCGGGATCGTCAAAATACTTGGCTCCGGCAGGGCACTTTTTTACGCAGGCGCAGCACTTGATGCAGATGCCATTGACCCGGGACACATCCGCCGGGTCAATGGAGCCCATAGGGCACAGCTCCGCGCACAGACCGCAGCCGCCGCACTTTGCCAAGTCTGTTTTGGGTTTTACCTTCAGGATGCTGATGGGGTTTCCGTGGCGATCCCGCGGGGTGTAATAGGGGCGGATGGGTGTTTCCCCCCGGACGGCAACAGGCGTATTCTCTGTCCCGGCTTGTCCCGCTAATTTCCCGCAGATTTCCCGGGCAAAGGCGGGATGTCCCGCCATATCCCGATCGTCCGGACGGCCCGCGCCCAGGGTCCGGGAAAAGCTGTGCTCCCCCACGAAGGCCCCTGCCGCAATACAGCCGAAGCCGTCTGCCTGGAGCAGGTCCCGCAGCTCGATCAGCGCGTCATCATAGTTCCGGTTGCCGAACAGCACCACCGGCACCGCCAACGCGCCTCCGCCCCGGACCTTTTCCCGCAGATACGGCAGCAGCACATTGGGCACCCGCCCGGCATACACCGGCGTTCCGAATACCACCAGATCCCTCTCGCAGAAGGAAAGCTCCTTCTGCCGGGCCTGGGGCCGGGTAAAGTCAAAGCTGCGGCAGGGCACGGAAAGCATCCGGGCCAGCTCTCCGGCAACGCTGCGCACCGTGCGCTCCGTGGTGCCGGTACCGCTGAAATAAACGGCCCAAACGGTTTTCGGCGTCATGGTTTTACCCCTTTTCTCTCTGTTTTTTTGGTTTTACAGGCTGAAATCTTCCTCCTTCAGCCCGTCGGTGGACAACTGAGCCGGACGGGGCGGAACCCGCTTCAACGGGTCGTAGCGGAAGCGGAAGCAGTGGTTTTCCGCCGCCACGATGCCCTTTTTCATGCAGGCCACCTGCGTCTCATTGATGCGGACCCCCTGAGCGCAATAGGCGCAGCGGGGCTCGATATCCTTGCGGAACAGCATGAAACCGCCTCCTTACAGGGTGTCCAGCCGCACCTTGCCATCCTCTGCGGTGGCCCGCAGCTGGGTGATGGGGTGCTCGAAGCTGTCGATGATCTGAACCGCCATGGGGTCCTCCAGCTCCTTCTGGATGCAGCGGCGCAGATTCCGGGCGCCGTAGGCCGCAGAATAGGAGGATTTCACCAGATGCTCCACCAGCGCGTCGTCATAGGTGAAGGTGTACCCCTTCTCCCGCAGGGAATCCCGCAGCTCATCCAGCATGATCCGGGCGATGGCGGCAAAATTCTCCTCCGTCAGCTGGTGGAAATAGACGATCTCGTCCACGCGGTTGATAAATTCCGGACGCAGGAATTCCCGCAGAGCCTTCATGGTGCGCTCACGGCCCTGGTCGTCGGCGCTGCGGCCAAAGCCCACGGAACCGGCGGCCTTGTCGGACCCGGCGTTGGAGGTCATGACGATGACGGTGTTTTCAAAATTCACCTTGCGGCCATGGGCATCGGTGATCTCGCCGTCGTCCAGAATTTGCAGCAGGATGTTCAGCACATCCGGATGGGCCTTTTCGATCTCGTCGAACAGAATGACAGAATAGGGCTTGCGGCGGATCTTCTCCGTCAGCTGGCCTGCCTCGTCATAGCCCACATAGCCCGGAGGCGAGCCCACCAGACGGGAAACAGAGTGCTTTTCCATGAACTCGGACATATCCAGGCGAATCAGCGCATCCGGGGTGTTGAACAGGTCGGCGGCCAGCTGCTTTACCAGCTCCGTCTTGCCCACGCCGGTGCTGCCCACGAAAATAAAGCTGACGGGCTTGTGCTTGGGGGAAATACCCACCCGGCTGCGGCGGATGGCGGCGGACACGGCGGAAACCGCCTCGTCCTGGCCCACAATATGCTGCTTCAGACGCTCCTCCAGCTGGGACAGGCGGCGGAATTCCTCCTCCTTGATCTTGCTGGCAGGAATCTTGGTCCACATCTCAATGACCCGGGCAATATTGTCCATGGTCAGCTGGGGCGTACCCTTGGCCTCCAGGGCAGACAACTCCTGCTGCAGCCGCAGCTCCTGGCTGCGGAGCTCGGCAATGCGGGCATAGCGGGCGTCCAGCTCCTCCTGGGACAGCTCCTGCCCCTCCGGCGGCTGGGCAGACATCAGGGTCTCCCGCTCGAAGGTGACGTTCTCCAGGTCCCGCTTGACCTCCATGCGACGGTTGATGTCCGGGTCGTGGAGGTTCATATCGGAGCAGGCCTCGTCGATAAGGTCAATGGCCTTATCCGGCAGGAACCGGTCGGTGATATAACGCTCGGACAGCGCAACCGCCTGGCGCAGCACCCCCTGGGGGATGGAAACGCCGTGATACGCCTCGTAGTAGTGGGCGATGCCCTGGAGGATCTTCAGCGTATCCTCCAGGCTGGGCTCGTTGACGGTGACCGGCTGGAAGCGGCGCTCCAGGGCGGTGTCCTTTTCAATGTGCTTGCGGTATTCGTTGAAGGTGGTGGCGCCGATGACCTGGATCTCGCCCCGGGACAGGGCAGGCTTGAGGATATTGGCGGCGTTCATGCTGCCCTCGGCGTCTCCGGCCCCAACAATGTTGTGGACCTCGTCGATGACCAGGATGATATTTCCCAGCTTACGGATCTCCTCGATAAGGCCCTTCATACGGCTTTCAAACTGGCCCCGGAACTGGGTCCCGGCCACCAGAGCCGTCAGGTCCAGCAGGTATACCTGCTTATCCCGCAGCTTGAAGGGCACGTCGCCGGCCACAATGCGCTGGGCCAGACCCTCGGCAATGGCCGTCTTGCCCACGCCGGGTTCGCCGATGAGGCAGGGGTTGTTCTTCTGGCGGCGGTTCAGAATCTGCACCACACGCTGGATCTCCTCCTCCCGGCCGATGACCGCGTCCAGCTTGCCGTCCCGGGCCCGCTGGCTGAGATTGATGCAGTAGCTGTCCAGATACTTGTGCTTTTTGTCGGCCTTGCGGCCCTTGGGAGTCTCCTCCCGGCCGGAGGGCGCGTCGGACTTCTCCGCCGGGGGGTTGCTGCTTCCGAACAGGCGGTTCAAAAACGGGAAGGTGGCGGTCTTGCCGCTTTCCTCATCATCGTCACCGTCGTCGTCCTGGGCCTCGGTCATGTCGCTGAGCTCCTCTGCGCCGCCGAAGGCCTGCATCATCTCGTTGTTGATGTTCTCCAGATCCTCCGGGGAGATGCCCATTTTCTTCATCATCTCCTCCACCTGGGGCAGGCCCAGCTGGGCGGCGCATTTCAGGCACAGGCCCTCGTTGACCATCTCGCCCTTTTCATTCTGCCGGGAAATAAAGACCACGGCCACATTTTTCTTACATTTGGAACAAAGAGTCGGTTGCATGGTTTTCCTCCGTTATGCGGGTAAATTGGTCACAGCGTCGCCAGGAGCCCCAGCGGCGTGTGGGTTGCAAAGAATTTCAGCAGGGTAGTCTTTTCCACCAGCTCCGGGGTGATGAGCCATCCAAAGCGCTGCATGGCCCATACGACCACAAACAGCGTAAGGCCGCCGCACACCAGACCCAGGGCCGCTCCGCCCAAGCCGTTGACGGTGCTGACCAGGGGGAGCCTGGTGACAATGGCATTCAGCGACTTCATCAAAAGCCACAGCAGCACCAGCAGGATCAGGAACACCACCACATACACCGCCGTCCCCGCCACGGAACGGGCGATGCTCTGGGCCACAGCCCGGATGAGGGTCTCGCCGGTTTGCTGCACCCGCTGGTGAACGGCATCCAGCATCTTCTGGAGGCCGCTGCCCCGGAAGCTGAATGCCTGGAGCATCTGTCCGGCGTCGGCGGCGTGGCTCTCCTCCAGCTTCCGCTCCACCCGCTGGGTGACCCGGGGCTCGATCCACTGGGCCACAGGCTCCGTCAGGTGGTCGGCGGCCCAGGAGGCGCCCCACAGGGCCACCAGAACAATCAAGAGACCCGCCAGGCTTTTCAGCAGGCCACGCCTGGCGCCCAGCCAGGCGGCGGCCACCAGCGCGGCCAGCACCAGAATATCGGCAAACAGGGACATAGGCATTTCTCCTTTCGGGGTCAGGGCAGGAACACGCTGGCGGCAGCGGAGCCGGCCAGCACCGCAGAGCCGTCGCCGCGCATGAGGACATCCCCGGCGCTGCTGACGCCCTGAAGCGTGGCGTATTCCTTGAGGTTCTTGTTATAAATCACCAGCCGGTCGGCAAACAACACCGCCACATACCGGCCGGAGGCGGACATGCTCAGCACATCGCCATCCAGGTCCAGGGAGCCCAGCTCCTTGCCGTCGTCGTTCACCGTTACCAGCCGCAGCTGGCTGCCCACCTTATAGCGGCCCAGCAGCACGGCGGCATAGCCGTCGCCCCCCAGGCTGCACCGGCGCAGCACGCCGCCGTCATAGCTGTAGGACGCGGCGGCGTGTCCCTTCCGGTCGATGAAGTGGAGGCCATCCTCCGCCACGGCGCAGTAGTGTTTTCCCACAAGGCCCAGGTCGTACACCGCTACACCTGCCAGATCGCAGGAGGCATAGGGGTCCTGGCGGTTCAGCTTGTAGAGAACCACGCTGCTGGTGAAGGCGCCCTGGGACTGGCCCATAGTGACGGCGGCCATCTCCTGACCGTCTCCGGACACGGAGGCAGTCATCAGGAAGCTGTCGGCAGAATGAAAGGCGAACTCCTTTACACCATCCTCGTCGTACACCTCCACCGCGGCCTTATACCCCCGCTCGTTGATGGTGACGGCCAGGCGGCCCTCCTGGGTGAGGGTGACGGACAAAATCTCGCCGCCGCAGGTGATCCTGCGGACAAGGCCATGGGCATTGAGCACATAGACGTCGGTGCCGCCGATGTCATAGGCGGCAGCAATGCCTTGATTTTGCGCTACTGTACAGGAGGTCCACTTTACAGTCTCATTACACACCACCTGGCCGTTTTCCTGCATCACCAGCAGCTGACTGTTGGTGACGATGGCCAGACTGCCGTCCAGTGAGGCGAAGCAGCTGGTGCGGTCGGCGGCATAGTGGTACAGCTGGGCGCAGCCCGTCTCATCTTTTTTTGCCCGGGCATAGGTGATGCTGCGGCGCAGGCCGTCAAAGGCGGTGGTATCCGTCAATGAGGCCACCAGCAGCACCGCCGCCAGCACTGCGGCGGCCACGGCAAACCATACGGGCTTCCAGTTCAGCTTCTTCCGCTTCTGTACCCGGCGGGGGGCATCCTCCTGGGGGTTGCCGCGGTCAAATTCCATCTGGTCCATTGAGTCTTTCATCTTCATACCACACCCTCGTCAGGTACAGACCTCCCGGCGGGGCGGTGGGCCCGGCCAGAGTACGGTTGCCGCTGTCCAGGATGGCGGGGATCTCCTCCGGCGTCAGCTTCCCCTCTGCCGCATAGAGCACCGTGCCGGTAATGGCCCGTACCATATTATACAAAAAGCCGTTGGCGCAGACCTTCAATTCCAAAAGGTCCCCCTGCCGCCGGACCCGGCAATAGTAGATGGTGCGGACGGTGCTGCGGACGTTGGTGCCCACGCTGCGCACGGCGGCGAAATCGTGGGTCCCCTCGAACATCCTGGCAGCACGGTCCATGACCTCCTCGTCCAGGCGCTTGGGGTAAAAATACGCTCTGTTTACGTAAAACGGGTTCTTTACCCGGGAATTGTAGATGCGATAGGTGTACTCCTTTTTGATGCAGGAGCCGATGGCGTTGAAATCCTCCGCCACCTCATAGGCCGCCTTCACCACGATGTCCTCGGGAATATGGGTGTTCACGGCGAAGGGCAGCCGGTCCACAGGAATGCGGGAATCGGTGCGGAAATTGGCCACATAATGCTCGGCGTGGACCCCGGCATCGGTGCGTCCGCAGCCGGTGCACTTGATGGGCTGGCCGCACACCATGGACAGGCCCCGTTCCAGGGTCTGGGCCACGGTGGTCTCGGTTTTCTGCACCTGCCACCCGTGGTAGGCGGTGCCGTTGTACATCAGGATCAGGGCGATGTTGCGCATAACGTACCTCTCAGATTCCCAGCCGGCCCAGGGCGATGATCCCGGCCGTCAGGGCGATGAAGCCCAGCAGCACCCAAAGGTCGGCGGCGCGATACCGAAGCACATGGAGGGCGGTGCGGCCCTGGCCGCCGTGGTAGCAGCGGCACTCCATGGCCGTGGCCAGCTCGTCGGCCCGGCGGAAGGCGCTGATGAACAGGGGCACCAGAATGGGCACCAGGGCCCGGGCCCGCTGGAAGATATTGCCGGATTCAAAGTCCGCGCCCCGGGCCTTCTGGGCGGACATGATCTTGTCCGTCTCCTCAATCAGCGTGGGGATGAACCGCAGGGCAATGGACATCATCATGGCCAGCTCATGGATGGGCAGGCGCAGCTTTTTCAGCGGCGACAGCAAACTCTCCAGCCCGTCCGTCAGGGAGATGGGGCTGGTGGTATAGGTCAGCAGGAAGGTGCCCATGATGAGCATCACAATGCGCAGGATCATGTAGATGGCGGAGCGCAGACCCTCCTGGGTGATATGGCTCAGCAGCCAGCCTGTTCCCAAGGGCGTGCCGCTGGTGAAAAACAGGTTCATAATGGCCGTGAAGGCCACGATGATGTAAATGGGCTTCAGGCCCCGGGTCAGTGACCGGAAGGGCACCCGGGACACCAGAATGCACAGAACCAGCACCGTCGCCACGATGGCGTAGGTCACCACCCCCTGGGCGTTGAACAGAGCCACGATATACAGGATCACCGCAATGAGCTTGGTGCGGGGGTCCAGCCGGTGGATAAACGTATCGCCGGGGAAAAACTGGCCCAGGGTAATATCCTTCAGCATACGCCCGCCTCCCCTCTGACGGAGAGCAGCGCCTGCTCCAGCTCGTCCACGGTGTAGACCGCCGTGTCGATCTCCAGGCCCATCCGGCGCAGAGCCAGGGCAATCTTGGTGGCCTGGGGCACGTCCAGGCCCACGTCCTCCAGATCGTCGGCCCGCCGGAATACCTGACGGGGCGTGCCGTCCATATACACATGGCTGCCCCGCAGCACCAGGATGCGGTCCACGTTGCAGGCGATCTCCTCCATGCTGTGGCTCACCAGAATGACGGTGGTGCCGCGCTTTTGGTGATAGGCCCGGATCTGGGCCAGAATGGCCTCCCGGCCCCGGGGGTCCAGCCCCGCCGTGGGCTCGTCCAGGATCAGGACCTTGGGCTCCATGGCGATGACCCCGGCGATGGCTACCCGGCGCTTCTGGCCGCCGGACAGGTCAAAGGGCGACTTGTCCAGCTGGTCCTCCGTCAAACCCACCAGGGCGGCGGATTCCCGGACCCGGCGGTCGATTTCCTCCTTGGAAAGGCCCATGTTGCCCGGGCCGAAGGCAATATCCTTGTACACTGTTTCCTCAAACAGCTGGTACTCCGGGTACTGGAACACCAGGCCCACCTGAAAGCGGACCTGACGAATTTTCTTGGGCTCGGCCCAGATATCCTTCCCGTCCAGCAGGACGCGGCCCTGGGTGGGACGCAGCAGCCCGTTGAGATGCTGGATCAGGGTGGACTTTCCGGAGCCGGTATGGCCGATGATGCCCAGAAACTCCCCGGGCATCACGTCTATGCTGACATTCTCCACCGCGCTGCGCTGGAACGGGGTCCCGGCGCTGTAGGTGTGGGTCAGGTGCTCTACTCGAATGATCGGTTCCAACTTCGTTTACTTCCCTTCCGCGCCATGGAGCGCCTGGAATATGGCGCGGGCACACTCGTCAACGGTAATGGCCGTCAGGGGCAGGGACATGCCGTGCCCGTTCAGCCGGTTCAGCAGCTCCACCGTGTCCGGGGCCGCCAGACCCAGGGAGCGAAGCTCCTCCACCCGGGAGAAAATGTCCCGGGGCGTGCCGTCCATGGCCACCACGCCGTCGTTCATCACGATGACCCGGTCGGCGTCCTCTGCCTCGGACATATGGTGGGTGATGTGAACCACGGTGATGCCCCGCTGGCGGTTCAGCCGGTGGACGGTGTCCAGCACCTCCCGGCGTCCGGCAGGGTCCAGCATGGCCGTGGCCTCGTCCAGCACGATGCATTCCGGCTCCATGGCGATGACCCCGGCGATGGCCACCCGCTGCTTCTGTCCGCCGGACAGCAGGTGCGGCGCATGGCGGGCGAACTCCGTCATGCCCACCGCCGCCAGGGCGTCGTCCACCCGGCGGCGAATTTCTGCCGTGGGGACACCCAGATTCTCCGGGGCAAAGGCCACATCCTCCTCCACCACATTGGCCACGATCTGGTTGTCGGGATTCTGGAACACCATGCCCACCCGGCGGCGGATCTCCAGCAGAAGGTCCTCGTCCTGGGTGTTCATGCCCTCTACATATACCGCGCCGCCGGAGGGCAGCAGCACGGCGTTGAAATGCTTGGCAAGGGTGGATTTGCCGGAACCGTTGTGGCCCAGCACCACCACAAAGCTGCCCTTTTCGATGGACAGGGTCACATCCTCCAGGGCTGTGGTCCGACGCTGGCCCTCCTCCACCGGGTAGGAGAAGGAGAGTGCGTCGGTTCGGATCATTGCTTGCATTGGCTTTCTCTTTTCTGCGATATTTTTACTTGCTCATCCAGCGGCCCGTGGCGCCGCAGGGCAGCGCCATGCCGGAATCCGTGCACGGCAGGCCCAGCTCGTCCCAGGTGACCCGGCCGCCAAAGCGCCGCCCCACCAGCATTTGCAGGATATAGCCCAGCACCGACGGGGCCAGCCCCGTGGTATAGGAGTTCAGGATCACGAACAGGGGCTTGTCCGACAGCACCCGGGCGCACAGCTTCACGAAGGGATAGAGATTCTCCTCCAGCTTCCACACCTCGCCGCCGGGTCCCCGCCCGTAGCTGGGCGGGTCCATGATGATGGCGTCGTAGGTTTTGCCCCGGCGGATCTCCCGCTCAACGAACTTGGCGCAGTCGTCCACGATCCAGCGGATGGGAGCGTCCTGGAGTCCGGAGACCCGGGCGTTCTCCTTGGCCCAGGCCACCATGCCCTTGGCGGCGTCCACATGGCAGACGCTGGCTCCGGCGGCGGCGCAGGCCACCGTGGCCCCGCCGGTATAGGCGAACAGGTTCAGCACCCGGATGGGGCGTCCCGCCTGGCGGATCTGCTCCATGGCGAAGTCCCAGTTGGCAGCCTGCTCCGGAAACAGCCCTGTGTGCTTGAAGTTCATGGGCTTCACCTGGAACCGCAGGCTTTTATAGGAGATGGGCCAGCTCTCCGGCAGCTTGTTCTTGTCCCAGTGACCGCCGCCGGTGCTGGAGCGGCTGTACCGGGCGTTGGCCGTGCGCCAGCCGCGGTTTTTCCGGTCCGACTCCCAGATGGCCTGGGGGTCCGGCCGCACCAGGATCTGGTCGCCCCAGCGCTCCAGCTTTTCTCCGCCGCCGCAGTCCAGCAGCTCATAATCCTTCCAGCCATCCGCGATCCACATAATGGGTATACCTCCGCACATTAAATCAGTTTATTATACAATATCCCAGCCCCCAGCGTCAAGTGCGGCTTTGACATTCGGGGTGACGGCGTTTTGCCGGACAAAAAAAGGAGCCGCCCGCCTATGCGGGCAACTCCCTTTTTACAATTTACGGAATCAGCGCTCAGCCGTTCTCACGCATCTTGGCGAAGCAGTCGCTGCAATAAACAGGACGGTCGCTCTTGGGCTCGAAGGGCACACGGGCCTCGCCGCCGCAGGCAGCGCAGGTAGCGGTGAAGAACTCCCGGGGGCCGCGGGCGGCGTTCTTGCGAGCGTCGCGGCAAGCCTTGCAGCGCTGGGGCTCGTTCTGGAAGCCGCGCTCAGCATAGAACTCCTGCTCACCGGCGGTGAACACGAACTCCTTACCGCACTCCTTGCAAACCAAAGTCTTGTCTTCGTACATGATTTTACCCTCTCTTTGAGATGAAATATATTGCGTTCAGCTGTTGCTGATATCGCCGGATGAAAGCTGCCGCGCCACTTTGCGGCGGATCCGCTGCACGGCGTTGTCCACCGATTTGATGGGCCTGCCAACAGTTTCCGCGATCTCACAGTATGCGAGACCGTCTAAAAATAACCCTAAAATCTTTTCCTCGAAAGCGGACAACTGTTTGCGGGTATTCTCCAGCAGACTGGCAGCCTTTTCTCTGTCGATCAACAACAGCTCGGGATCGACCTGTGCGAAGGTGGGACTTGCGTTCAGAAGCGAGGGATTCAAGGGGACGGATTGATTGAGCGGTGCGTTTTTCTGGCTGGCGTCGCGCTTGAGCGCGGAGCACACCTGTTGATGGATGCATAGACCCGCAAAGGGACGAAACAGAGAAGAACGGGCGGGGTCAAACTCCCGCATGGCCTTGATGAGGCCAAACATTCCCTCCTGCATCAGGTCCTCAGTGTCGCCGCCGATGAGAAAATACGGACGGGCACAGGCACGGACCAGCCAATGATACCGGGTGGCCAAAACATCCTCCGCCTGACGCCGGCCCGCACGACCCAGAGCACAAAGCTCTTCATCGGACAGGTTTTCTAATTGGTCATAGCGAAGTCCAGTATCCAAAACCATAGACATTATACCTTTTCACTAAATAATTTGTCAAGCCTTCTGGGGAAATTTGTGTATCCTGTGATGAAAATCACAGTTTTTTTATGAAATCAGCCAAAACAGAGGCCACCTGATGGGCAATTTCCGTGGTTTTCGCCTCTACCATGACCCGAATCAGGGCCTCGGTGCCGGAGGGACGGATGAGAATGCGGCCCTGGCCGTTCAGCTTTTCCTCCCAGCGGCGGGTCTCCTGCCGGAGACCTTCGTCGGCCATGATGCGCTCCTTGACACCGGGAGTGTGGGGCACATCCACGTTGATGAGCTCCTGGGGATACTGGGGGCAGCGGGCAGCCAGCCGGGAGGCCGGAACGCCGCTGCGGCGCAGAGTCTGCAGGAACTGCAGGGCCGTCAGCTCACCGTCGCCGGTGGTGGCATATTCCCGGAAAATGGTGTGGCCCGACTGTTCGCCGCCGATGGCAAAGCCGTCGGCGAGCATCTTCTCCAGCACATGGCGGTCGCCCACGGCGGTGCAGACCAGGTCCAGGCCGTTCTCCCGGCAATATTCGTGCAGACCCAGGTTGGACATCACTGTGGCAACAACGGTGTTGCCGGAGAGCTTCCCCTGGCGCTTCAGCTCGGAGGCGCACACGGCCATGACCTTGTCGCCGTCGATGGTCTGGCCTTTTTCGTCCACCAGCAGGCAGCGGTCGGCGTCGCCGTCGAAGGCAATGCCCAGATTATAGCCGCCGGAGACGACGCCCTGGGCCAGGGACTCCAGGTGGGTAGAGCCGCAGCCGTTGTTGATATTGACGCCGTCGGGCTCCGTATGGATGAAGTCGGCGTGGAGGGGCAGCGCACGGAACAGGTCCGGGGCCGTGGCGCTGGCGGCGCCGTTGGCGCAGTCCACCAGCACCCGCAGGCCGGTAAGATCGCAGTCGATGCTGCCCAGCAGGTGCCGGATATAGGCGCTTTGCAGGGCGTGCATGCCGTGGTGACGGCGGCCCACCGTGCTGTCCGCAGCAGGCTGGAGCCGGACATGATCCAGGATCAGACGCTCCACCTGCTCCTCCATCTCGTCGGACAGCTTGTAGCCCTGCCCGTTAAAGACCTTGATGCCGTTGTAGGCATAGGGGTTGTGGGAGGCGGAGATGACAATGCCGGCATCGGCGCGCTGCTGCACCGTCAGGAAAGCCACCGCCGGGGTGGGAATGGTGCCCAGAGGCATCACGTCGCCGCCGACGGAGCAGATACCGGCCATGAGAGCCGCCTCCAGCATGTCGGAGGAAATGCGGGTGTCCTTACCGATGGTAACCAGCGGGCGGCTGCCCTTCTTTTCCGTCAGGACAGCAGCTACCGCCTGCCCAACGTGAAATGCCAGCTCTGCCGTCAGAGTCTGCCCCGCAATGCCGCGGATGCCATCGGTGCCAAAGAGTTTTCCCATATTCCAATTCTCCTATTCGTTAGATTTCCAGCTGTTCCTGCCCCACGAAGTCCATGTGCAGGTGCTCGTATGCCTTACGGGTGACGCAGCGGCCCCGGGGGGTGCGGGTCAGAAAGCCCAGCTGCATCAGATACGGCTCGTACACGTCCTCCAGAGTCACGGATTCCTCGCCGATGGTGGCGGCCAGGGTGTCCAGTCCCACAGGGCCGCCGCCGTAGTTCTCAATGATGGCCCGGAGCATCCGGCGGTCCACCGGGTCCAGACCCAGATAGTCGATCTCCAGGGCCTGGAGGGCGTGGTCCGCCATGCTGCGGGTAATGGTGCCGTCGCCCTTCACCTGGGCAAAGTCCCGGACCCGCCGCAGCATCCGATTGGCGATGCGGGGCGTGCCCCGGGACCGGCGGGCGATCTCCATGGCGCCCTCCGGCTGGATGGGAACACCCAGGATACCGGCGCTGCGGGTGACGATCAGGGCCAGCTCCTCCGGCGTGTACAGCTCCAGCCGCAGGGTAACACCGAAGCGGTCCCGCAGGGGGGCGGACAGCTGTCCCGCCCGGGTGGTGGCCCCGATGAGGGTGAATTTCGGCAGGTCCAGCCGGATGGAGTTGGCCGACGGGCCCTTGCCGATGATGATGTCGATGGCGTAATCCTCCATGGCCGGGTATAGGATCTCCTCCACGGAGCGGTTCAGCCGGTGGATCTCGTCCACAAACAGAATGTCGTTTTCACTGAGATTGGTCAGCAGCGCCGCCAGGTCCCCGGGCTTTTCAATGGCGGGGCCGGAGGTGATGCGGATGTTCACCCCCATCTCGGCGGCGATGATGCCTGCCAGCGTGGTCTTGCCCAGGCCCGGAGGGCCATGGAGCAGCACATGGTCCAGAGGCTCCGTCCGGCGGCGGGCCGCCTCGATGAAGATGGACAGGTTCTCCTTGGCCTTCTGCTGGCCGATGTACTCCCGCAGGGTGTGGGGCCGCAGGGACAGCTCGCCGCTGTCCTCCGGCAGGAAGCTCTTGGATACAAGAGGCTCCTCGTAGATGTCCGTTCCAAAGTCAATGCTCATGCATCCGCCTCCTTACCGCACCATTTTTTTCAGAGCCTGACGGATGATCTCCTCCAGGGGCAGGGCGTCCATGTCGATGCCCTTCAGGGCCAGGCCGATCTCCTGAGAGCCGTAGCCCAGCACCGCCAGCGCGGCGGCGGCCTCGCCGCCCTTGTCGCCGGGAAGGACCACGGGAATCGCGCCGCTGCTCTGGGCGGAGAAGCTGCTCTGATCCTTGGCCAGCTTGTCCTTCAGCTCCAGAATGATGCGCTGGGCGATCTTTTTTCCGATGCCCGGGGCGGCGGTCAGGGCCTTTTCGTCGCCGGTAACGATGGACAGGGCCAGATTCTGGGGCGACGTGGACGACAGCACCGCCAGCGCCGCCTTGGGGCCTACGCCGGAGACGCCGATGAGCATCTTGAAGCTATTGAGTTCCGCCTGGGAGGAAAAGCCATACAGCTCGAAAATTTCCTCCCGGACATGGAGATAGGTATACAGCTTGGCGCGCTCACCCTTTTTCAGCTGGGACAGGGTATAGTTGGTGGTGGCGCAGGCATAGCCCACGCCGCCGCAGTCGATGACGGCCAGATTGGGGCCGGTTTCGGCCACGGTGCCGTTTACATAGTAAAACATATCAGACGGTCTCCTTTACATCCGGGTCCTTCTGCCGCAGGAGGCTGGTGGCGCTGCGGGCGCGGCACATGGCGATGGCCAGCGCGTCGGCGGCGTCGTCGGGCCGGGGAATGGACTTGAGCTTCAAAAGCCGCCGGGTCATGTCCATGACCTGGTGCTTGTCGGCCAGGCCATAGCCCACTACCGCCTGCTTGATCTGCATGGGGGTGTATTCATATACCGGCAGGTGCATCCGCTGGGCGGTATACAGGATAACGCCCCGGGCGTGGGCCACGGCGATGCCGGTGGTAATGTTCTTGCTGAAAAACAGCTCCTCGATGGACATTTCGTCGGGCCGGAACCGGTTGATGAGCGTCTCCATATCCTGGGCGATCTGCACCAGACGGGCAGCCAGCGGCTGGCCCGCCGGCGTGGTAATGGCCCCGTATTGGATCATCTGCTGCCGGCCCCCCTGGGTCTCGATGACGCCGAAGCCCACCGTGGCCACACCGGGGTCGATGCCTAATATGCGCATAGCCGCTCCTCCACCGTGTAATCGTCTCATTATAACAAATGTTCGTGTAAAAAGCAACACAGCACAGTAAAAAACTGCGCTGTGCTGATTCAGACGTCAGGCCAGAGGATGCGCCTTGTGATAGACATCCTGCAGACGCTGCTTGACAATCTGCGCATAGATCTGGGTGGAGGAGATGTCCGCATGGCCCAGCATTTCCTGAATGGAGCGCAGATCCGCCCCGTTTTCCAGCAAATGCACCGCAAAGGAATGGCGCAGGGTGTGGGGCGTGATGTCCTTGGTGATCTCCGCCTTCCCCTGATAATATTTCACGATTTTCCAGAAGCCCTGGCGGGTCATGCGCTGGCCGTTCATGTTGACGAACAGTGCCGGCTCCTCCTGGCCCGCCAGCCGGGGACGCACAGTCTGGATATAGTCACGCAGAGCCTTCACCGCCCGGGGATACAGCGGGATAATCCGTTCTCGTTTTTCGCCGCCGCAGCGCAGAAACGCCGCCTGCAGATTTACATCCTCCCGATTCAGCGCAATCAGCTCCGACACCCGGATGCCGGTGGCGTACAGCAGCTCCAGCATGGCCCGGTCCCGGAACCCTTTTTCGTCCACGCACTTGGGCTGCTCCAGGAGCAGCTCCACTTCCCTGCCCGTCAGGATCTGAGGGCACTTCCGCTCCGCCTTTGCGGCGGCAATGCCCTTAGCAGGGTTGGCCTTCATGGCGTCGGAAACCACCAGGTAATTGTAGAACGATTTGATGGACGCGGCGCTTCGGATAACGGTGGCCGCCGAGCGGCCCCGGTCCGTCAGGTAGGTCAGATAATCGGACACGGCGGCAGACTTGACCCGGCGCAGGTCGCTGCCCTCCGGCAGCCAGGCGCAAAACTGTGTGACGTCCCGGATATAGGAGCTGACCGTGTTGGCGGAGGCGTGCTTTTCCTGTTCCAGATAGATGCGGTATTGAGCGATATAGTCAGGCATGCGCGTTTCCTCCTCTCTCTTTTTACAGTACACGGGCGATGACCCATTGCAGCAGCCGGGGGGCCAGCGTCAGCTCCAGGGCCGTTCCCAGCAGCAGTATCAGGCAGCACAGCCCTGCCCGCCGCCAATAGGCGCCATCCGGCAGGCCGGTGCGCTGTCCGCTGCGGCGGTGCGCGGCGGCGGATAAACCCTGCACCGTCAGAAGCAGGGTGCAGGGCAGAACGAACAAGCAGCGGGGGCCAAAGGCCGCCAGGGCCAGATACACGCCGCCGCGGCCCAATGCCCGGGCGAAGCAACCCACGGAAAACGACAGAAAAAAGCCCTGTACCACGGACAGAACCGGCAGCAGAACCAATCCCGCTGCCGTAAGGCCCAGAAGCAGCGCAGCAGCCGGATATCGGAAATAGGCCGCGCCCACGCTGAGCGCCGAGGCCGAAGGCCCTTGGCCATTCGCTGTGGCCTGGGCATATTGATGCAGATAGTCGCTGAGCTCCTGGCGATCCTGCTGGGGCACAGCCCGGCAGACGGCAAAGCCCAGTGCAGCACCCAGGCACAGCAGCAGGCACACCAGTACCAGTGCCGGAAGCCTCGGGGCCTGCGTCCTTACGGGAAACAGCTTCATTTGCGCACTCACCTCATCTGATTCTATGAGACAAGCAGGGCAAATAGAAGCCATTAGCCCAGCAAAAGGGACGCTCTCTAATATAGGCCAAAAACACCGCCGACGCAAGGCTTTTTTAGGCAGTGAAAGCAAGTTTGTGAGTTATGTTAAATTGTTATGTAAACTGGTTTATGTAAACCGCTTGGGCGGGAGACGCCGAATAGCCCTGCGTGGGCGGAAAAGGGCAAGATATGGGATGCGGAGCATTCACCGTGTCCCATATCTTGCCCTCACAGATGATCACGATCTGTATAGTCCGGCGTCAAGTGTTTTTTCGCCGCCGGTGCATTTTCGTGATTTTCACCATGGCCTATTTCCGCCTCGCGGGCTTCCGGATCGGTGCGCGGGGGTCCCGGCGCTTTTTCCGGGGCCTCCCGCTGCCCAGCAGCCCCGCCGCCGCGGCGCCCGCAAACAGGGCGGCAGTCAGATACAGGCCGCCCTCCCGGAAGGACGGGTCTCCCAGAGCGACGCCTGCCAGCCATGCCAGTGGGTACGCAGCCAGAGCCGCTGCCAACGCCGCTGGCAGGGTCCCCTCTCCCCTGCCCCGGATGGCCAGACGCGCCCCTGCGAAGGATGCCAGCACCCAGCAGCCGCAGCTCCAGGCCAATGTCCCGGTTTCCGGCAGCACCCCCTTCACCACCAGCAGCGCACCCAGAGCGCAGCCACCTGCCGCCGACAGCAAAATAGCGCCCGCTCCCAGCCAGGTCCGTTTTCCCAGGATAGCCCCCAGCACAGACATAAAAAGACCTCCCCTTGCCGCTTTTTCTAAGCGTATGCAGGGGAGGTCTGCTTATGACGGAGAAATTACTCCTGATTGTCTTTTCCCTCGGCCTCAGTTTCGGCGGGAGTCTCCTCCACGGGGGTCTCGGCAGGGGTCTCGACAGGCTTCTCGGCCTTCTTGGACTTGCGGCTGCCGCGCTGAGCAGCAGCGGCCTGCTCGTCCAGGGTGCCCACAGAGCCGATGGCGGACTTCAGGAACTCGATGCGGACCCGGTCCTCGCTGGTCTCGATGACCACGGTGCGATCGGTGATGGCCACGATGCGTCCATACACGCCGCCGATGGTGGTCAGCCAGTCGCCCTTCTGCAGAGAGCTGCGCATTTCCTCGGCCTGCTTTTTCCGCTTGCTCTCCGGACGGATGAGCATGAAGTAGAAAATGGCGACCATCAGGACGATCATCAGGATAGACATACCGCCGCCGGAGGGGTTGGCAGTGCCGGACGTGGCGGCATAGGCAAATTCAATCATGGGACAAAAACTCCTTCTTTACGAATATAGTGTTATTATACAATAACTCTCTCCCCTTTTGCAAGGGGGACAGGCGAGTTTTTTCGGAAATCTTGCTCAGAGAGAACCGTCAGATCCTTCCGCTGAGCTTTTCACTGTACTCCCGGCGGAAGTCCGCGAAGCACCCGGCGTCCAGGCTGTCGCGGATGCGCTGGGCCAGCTTGTTGTAAAAGTACAGATTATGCATCACCGCCAGGCGCATGGCCAGGATCTCCTCCGCCGCAAACAGGTGGCGGACATAGGCCCGGCTGAACCGGCGGCACACCGGGCAGTCGCACTCCGGGTCGATGGGCCGGTCGTCCAGCTTGTACTTGGCGTTCTTGATGTTCATGGCCCCCTGCCAGGTAAAGAGCTTGCCGTGGCGGGCGTTGCGGGCGGGCATGACGCAGTCAAAAAAGTCCACGCCCCGGGCCACCCCCTCGATGATGTTGCTGGGCGTGCCCACGCCCATGAGATACCGGGGCTTGTGGGCGGGCATATAGGGCTCCACCGCCTCGATGATCTGATACATGACCTCCGTGGGCTCCCCTACCGCCAGTCCGCCGATGGCGAAGCCGTCGCAGTCGATTTTGGCGATCTGCTGCATGTGCCAGACCCGCAGGTCCTCATAGGTCGCTCCCTGGTTGATGCCGAACAGCATCTGCCGGGGGTTCACGGTATCGGGCAAAGCATTGAGCCGGTCGTGCTCCGCCTTGCACCGCTCCAGCCACCGGAGCGTGCGCTCACAGCTGGCCTTGGCATAATCGTACTCTGCCGGGTTCTCCACGCACTCGTCGAAGGCCATAGCGATATCCGAGCCCAGGTTGGACTGGATGCGCATGCTCTCCTCCGGGCCCATGAAGATCCGGTGACCGTCCAGGTGACTGGCGAAGGTGACGCCCTCCTCCGTGATCTTCCGCAGGCTGGCCAGGGAAAACACCTGGAATCCGCCGGAATCTGTGAGAATGGGGCCGTCCCAGCGCATGAACCGGTGCAGGCCGCCCATCTGACGCACCACATCGTCGCCGGGACGCAGGTGCAGATGATAGGTGTTGGACAGCTCGATCTGACAGCCCAGGTCCCGCAAATCGAAGGCGTCTACGCCGCCCTTGATGGCGGCCTGGGTGCCTACGTTCATAAACACCGGAGTCTGTACCACGCCGCCGTGGGCGCACTGGAACTCGCCACGCCGGGCGTGTCCCTCTTTTTTGATGACTTTGAACATGGATTCTCCTTATTGAATGAACATCGCATCGCCAAAGCTGAAGAAACGATACTTTTCCCGGACCGCCTCACGGTACGCCGCCAGGATATGCTCCCGGCCCGCCAGGGCGGACACCAGCATGATCAGGGTGGATTCCGGCAGGTGGAAATTGGTGATCAGCGCATCCATGACCTTGAATCGGTAGCCGGGATAGATGAAAATATCCGTCCACCCGGCGCTGGCCGTCATGGTCCCATCCTCGGCAGCCCAGCTCTCGATGGTGCGGCAGGAGGTGGTGCCCACGCAGATGACCCGCCCGCCGTTTTTCCTTGTCTCGTTGATCAGGTCCGCCGTTTCCTGGGGAATGATGCAGTATTCGCTGTGCATCTCGTGGCCCTCGATCTCGTCCTCCTTCACCGGCCGGAAGGTGCCAAGGCCCACATGCAGTGTAACGTAACCTATCTTTACACCCATTGCAGTCACTCGCTCCAGCAGCTCCTGGGTGAAGTGCAGGCCCGCCGTGGGGGCCGCTGCGGAGCCGTTGACCCTGGAGTATACGGTCTGGTAGCGCTCCTGGTCCTGAAGCTCCTCCTTGATGTAGGGCGGCAGGGGCATTTTGCCCAGCTTCTCCAGCACCTCCAGGAAAATCCCCTCATAGTCGAACCGTACCAGGCGGTTGCCGCCGGGCAGCTCCTCCACCACCTCCGCCGTCAGCTCTCCGTGGCCGAAGGACAGCTTGGCCCCGGTACGCATGCGCTTGCCGGGACGCACCAGGCACTCCCAGGTCTTTTGGCCCCGGTCAATGAGCAGCAGTACCTCGCAGGCGCCGCCGCCGGGCAGCCGGTGCCCCAGCAGCCGGGCCGGGAGCACCCGGGAATTATTGAGAATCAGGCAGTCGCCGGGCCGAAGATACTCCGGCAGATCGTAAAAATGCCGGTGCTGCCATGCGCCTGTATTCTTATCCAGCACCAGCAGCCGGGAAGCATCCCGACGCTGAATAGGCGTCTGTGCGATCAGCTCCGGCGGCAATTCATAATTAAAATCACTTGTTTTCATATTGTTCGTCCTGTTTCCGGTAAATTGTGCCAACGGCACCGTCAAACAAACAGTATAGTATATTTTCCTCGTTCCGGCAACCGTTTTTCGAAAAAAAGGAGAGAAAAACCGGATGTGGGGTACAGCACATCCCGGGTAGCACCGGAAAAATGCGGCCAAGGTCCGTTTGAAGTGCTTGACAACGGCGCGATCTGTGGTAAAATACAAGCGATAAAGGCAATGACGAGAAGAATCTGCCGCGGAGTGCGCCGCAAGCGAGGCGGGAAAGGGTGTGAGCCCGCCGGGTCACAGGGCAGAGGGCCGTCTCCGAGCCGGCGGCGACGAGCCGCACGCCCCATCCCCGTTACCGGATGACTGAGACGACGGCTGCGGCCGTTAATTAGGGTGGTACCGTGAAGCATCGCTTCGCCCCTATGTGGGGCGGGGCGTTTTTGTGTTTTAGGGTCCGCCGACTCATCCCGGGAGGCAGCCTATGAGCTATCACATCATCGACATGACCAACGACCCCCGCAGCGGACAGTTTGCCTATTTCCGGCAGATGCTCTTTCCTTTTGCCGGGGTCACGGCGGAGGTAGACATCACGGACTTTGCCGCCCGGCGGCAGGGACGGCCCTTCTTCCTGAGCTTTCTCTATGCCGTGGTACGGGCGGCCAACGCCGTTCCCCAGCTGCGCCGCCGCATCCGGGAGGACGGCAGCGTGGTGGAATACGACTGGTGTCCGCCCTCCTACACCGCCATGAAGCCCGACGGGGTGTATGTATACTGCACGGTAGAGGGAGACCTGCCCTATGAGGCGTTCGTGGCGCTGGGACAGCGGCGGCAGCGAGAGGTGCTGGAGCGGGGCACCCTCACTGAGGACGGCGATGTGCTGAGCTTCTTCTTTGTATCCGCTCTGCCGTGGCTGCACTATTCCCAGTTGGAGCATCCCGCCGTCAGTGCCGACGACTCCAACCCCCGCATCAGCTGGGGCAAGGCCATCACCAATAACGGGCGAACCACCCTGCCGGTGTCGCTGTATGTGAACCACGCCCTGGCGGACGGGCTGCATATCTCGCAGTTTTTCGCCGGTCTGGAGCGGGAGCTTCAGACGCTGGCGGACAGCTGGGCGGCGGAGGGCTGACGGCCTCCGGCCACAGGAGCTGTCACAGGAACTGTCACAAAAGAAAATTCTGCAATTCCGATTGCAAGCAAAAGGAGTAATGAACCATGTCCCATCCCTATCACGGCCTGAACGAGCTGCGGGAGATGTTCCTGAGGTTCTTTGAAACCAAGGGCCATCTGCGGCTGCCCAGCTTTTCCCTGGTGCCCCAGAACGACAAATCCATCCTGCTCATCAATGCCGGCATGACCCCCATGAAGCCCTGGTTCAAGGGTGAGGAGGAGCCCCCCTGCCACCGGGTATGCACCTGCCAGAAGTGCATCCGCACCGGCGACATCGACAACGTGGGCAAGACCGCCCGCCACGGCACCTATTTTGAGATGCTGGGCAACTTCTCCTTCGGCGACTATTTCAAGCACGAGGCCATCGCCTGGAGCTGGGAATTCCTGACCAGCCCCCAGTGGGTGGGCCTGGAGGCCGACCGGCTGTACCCCTCCATCTATCTGGACGATGACGAGGCCTTCGACATCTGGAACAAGGAGATCGGCATTCCCAAGGAGCGCATTTTCCGCTTCGGCAAGGAGGACAACTTCTGGGAGCACGGCTCCGGCCCCTGCGGCCCCTGCTCCGAGATCTACTATGACCGCGGCCCCGAGTACGGCTGCGGCAAGCCCGGGTGCACCGTGGGCTGCGACTGCGACCGGTACATTGAGATCTGGAACAACGTGTTCTCCCAGTTTGACAACGACGGCCAGGGCCACTATACCGAGCTGAAGCAGAAGAACATCGACACCGGCATGGGACTGGAGCGTCTGGCCTGCGTGTGCCAGAATGTGGAGAGCCTGTTCGACGTGGACACCGTGATGAACATCACCCACAAGGTGTCCCAGCTCACCGGCGCTCACTACGGCGAGACGGAAAAGCGGGATGTGTCCCTGCGGGTCATCACCGATCACATCCGCTCTGCCACGTTTATGATCTGCGACGGCATCCTCCCCTCCAACGAGGGCAGGGGCTATGTGCTGCGGCGACTGCTGCGCCGGGCCGCCCGCCATGGGAAGCTCCTGGGCGTCAATGAGCCGTTCCTGTATCAGGTGGTGGACACCGTGATCCATGAAAACCAGGGACAGTATCCTGATCTGCGGGAAAAGCAGACGTATATCACCAAGGTCATCCGCACCGAGGAGGAGAATTTCGGCCGCACCATCGACGGCGGCATGAAGATCTTCTCCGACCTGCTGGCGGAGCACCAGGCCAAGGGCGAGAAGGTGTTTTCCGGTGCGGACGCCTTCCGGCTGTATGACACCTTTGGCTTCCCCATCGACCTGACGGCGGAGATGGTGGCCGAGCAGGGCATGACCGTGGATGAGGAGAGCTTCCGGCAGCTGATGCAGGAGCAGAAGCAGCGGGCCCGGGAGGCCCGGAAGGCCCTGGGCGACCTGGGCTGGGCCGGCGTGGAGTTCGGCAAGGACATCCCGGCCACGGAGTTCGTGGGCTATGACCACGATGAGCTCGACGCCACGGTGGTGGCTCTGGTGGCCGAGGACGAGCTGCGGGGCGAGATCACCGCCGGGTCCGACGCCGTGGTGGTGCTGGACAAGTCTCCCTTCTATGCGGAGATGGGCGGCCAGGTGGCCGACCACGGCACCATCAGCGCCCCGGGCATGCTGTTCACCGTGACGGACGTGCAGAAGAATAAGGGCGGTAAATTCATGCACTACGGGCAGCTGACAGAGGGCGCGCTCCATGTGGGTGACACCGTACACGCCGCCATCGACACCCAGCGCCGCAAGGCCATCCGCCGGGCACACAGCACCACTCATCTGCTGGATGCGGCCCTGAAAAAGGTGCTGGGCGACCACGTGCACCAGGCGGGCTCCCTGGTGGAGCCGGACCGGCTGCGCTTCGACTTCACCCACTTTGAGGCCATCACCCCGGACCAGCTGCATCAGGTGGAGGAGCTGGTCAACGACGCCATCCTGGAGGGCTATCCCGTGGTGACGGAGGTGCTGCCCATTGAGGAGGCCAAGAAAAAGGGCGCCGTGGCCATGTTCGGCGAAAAATACGGCGACACCGTCCGGGTGGTGGAGATGGGCGATGTGTCCATCGAGTTCTGCGGCGGCACCCATGTGGACAACACCGCCAAGGCCGGTCCCTTCCGGGTGAAGTCCGAGACCAGCGTGGCCTCCGGCGTGCGCCGGATCGAGGCCACCTGCGGCAAGCTGAGCCTGCAGGGCATGGAGCGCAGCCAGGGCGTTCTGCACAAGGCGGCGCAGTTCCTGAAAACCGCACCTGCCGGACTGCTGGAGCGCATGGAGCAGCAGGCCAACGAGATGAAGCAGCTGCGCCAGGCGCTGGATAAGCTGAAGGCCGAGGCGTCCCTGGGCGAGGCCAAGCAGTTCCTGGCCTCCGCCAAGACCGTGAGGGGCCTGCACGTTATCACCACCACCCGCACCGGCATGGACGTGGCCGCCATGCGTACCATGGGCGACTTCCTGCGGGATAAGGACCCGGGCGTGGTGGCCGTTATCGCCAGCATCAACGGCGAAAAGGTGTCCTTCCTGGCCGTGTGCGGCAAGGAGGCCGTGGCCCGGGGCATCAAGGCCGGCGACCTGGTCCGGTCCGTGTCCGCCGTGTGCGGCGGCAAGGGCGGAGGCAAGCCCGATTCCGCCATGGGCGGCGGCACGGAGCTGCTGAAGGTGGACGACGCCCTGGCAGCCGTGGACGATTTTGTTTCCGAAAAAATCTCCTGAAGCCGGGAGAGAGATCATAGAGAAAGGAGCATGACCATGCGAGACGACAACTGCCTGTTCTGCAAGATCGTTGGCGGGGACATTCCCTCCAACAAGCTGTATGAAGATGAGCTGTGCTATGCCTTTTACGACATCGCCCCCCAGGCTCCCACCCACTTTCTGGTGATCCCCAAGGATCACATTGGCTCCGTGGCGGAGGTAAACGGCGGCAACAGCGCCGTGGTGGCCCACATTTTTGAGGTCATCGCCCGGCTGTGCCGGGAGCTGGGCCTGGAGAGCTACCGGGTGGTGTCCAACATCGGCGAGCAGGCCGGTCAGAGTGTGCACCATCTGCACTTCCACGTACTCTCCGGCCGCGACATGACCTGGCCTCCGGGCTAAGGGCACGAAGCAGGCGTACATTCTTCTGGCCAGTCCCCTGAATACGCGAAGCGGCGGGACCCCATATGCTGTCTCTTATACACATCT
>ENA-UALO01000218-UALO01000218.1-human-gut-metagenome-genome-assembly--contig:-NODE-218-length-25371-cov-13.494075_pt1 | contig 25371 bp, 26 predicted proteins | sample MGYA00243701_ERZ654470 | MGnify/ENA primary metagenome ERZ654470 (study PRJEB26926, sample SAMN06164444) | human gut metagenome | biome: ENVO:00009003; feature: ENVO:2100002; material: ENVO:00002003...
TGATGTCTCTGCTTGCAATGAAAGCACAGTGTGAAGCCAAACACAGTGTGGTCATTGAGTCTCTCAACCACCATGCAACCATGTGGGAGTGCATGTTGTGGTGTGCATTGAGGAGTGTGATGGGTTGTGCATCACCAATGGTTTGTGGCTTGTCATTGTTGGGGATGAGCCGCACTTGTCCTTGTTTCCATGATTGTGGCATCCACACATGTCCCTCATTCCAAATCATCACAAATCCACTCACCACCAGTGCCCATATCTTGTCCCTGAACTCCATTTGGAGGCCATCAGTGACTGGTGACTTCCAAACACAGTGTCATCTGTGGTGATTGATGAAGAGGGTTTTCAATTCACTGATGTCTTGATGCATTCCCTCTTTTCCTTTTTCACTGTGAATGCTGATTCTTTTGAACTCTAAACCATATGTCATGATGTCTTGTATGATGATTATGTTAAATGAATGTTATTTGATGATTTGATAGTATTGGATTGTGATTGCATCAACATTGAATCATCTGCAGAAGGAAAAGAAGAGAAAAAGAGAGTTTGGACAAAAAGAAAAGACGATGAAAAGAATCAGATGTTGTGTCATTGGTGTTTTTGGTTCACCATGAATGCACTCATGTGTGAAGCATGAAAAACAGGTGAGTGTATGGATAAGAAGGGAGTGATGGTGGAAGAGTGGAAGGCAAGGAGAAAAGAGTGGAAGAAAAAGAGGTGGAAAAAAGGGAAAAGGGAAAAAGTGGTTTTGGGAAAAGTCCTTTTTGTTTTTGTTTGACTGTGTCTTTGCCTCTTCCCTTTTTTCCCTGCACCCACCACACCACAACACACGCTCACACTCACCCACCACACACCATACAACATGACGCATTGGTGCACACCATCACATGCAAACAGGGCCGTGTGCTGTGCTGCCTTTTTTTGGGAGTGGACAGCGAGACACACACTGCATCATCCACACCCCTCACTCCATCACTTGACATCACACAACACACACCAACAAACCCAACACAGACACAGCTCATGGTGCAAGCAACAATGAGATGACAATTGTCAATGAGAAGGGGATTGGACAAAGGGCAAAAGTGGGACAACACAGCAGCACCAACACACTGATTGAAGTGGCAACAACACAATGGCTTTGAAACACACTGGACTGTGGCTGACCATTGAGGGATGGGTTGATGTGGCTGACATTGACAATGACAAAGTGTTTGACACCAAGCCATCACACTCACATCCACCCCATCCAACCACCAAACCCCCACCCTTTCATCCCTCTTCACTCTCAAACTCAAACCCCCTGCCTTCTGCCCATTCCACAACACTCCCCACCCCTCTCCTTTTGCACATTGTGTGCATGCCACACTGCCACAACCACACATCATTTGATTGTTGAAGAAGAAAGAAAGAAGAGGGTTTGAGGGTTCGTGGAAGAAAAGGAGTGGCACATTTGAGTGGCTTTTTTGAAGTCACACAAAACCACTCAACACTTCTCAACAATCATCCACACACAGAGAGACAGAGAGAGAGGAAGGAAAAGACTGTTACGGCCATACCAAGAGGAAAGCACCACTTCTCGTCTGATCAGTGAAGTTAAGCCTCTTCGGGCCTGGTTAGTACTAGGGTTGGAGACAACCTGGGAACACCAGGTGTCGTAATCTCTTTTTCTCTTTTTGCCCCCTTTTTTCCACTCGTTTTTGCATCACTCCTCTCTTCTTCCTCTTCCTCTCTCTCTTTCCCCATCCACTCCTTTCTCCCTCTCTTCTCTCCACACCCCTGTGTGTTTTTAGGGTGATGGTGGTGGAAGAGAGAGGGACAGAAAGAGAAGAGCAGAGAGGATGGAGCACAGCAGGGCAGTGTGTTGGAGAGTGCCAACCACCACACACAGTGCATGTGACATGCCTCACACAACACACAGACACCACAACACATGGGATGGGGATGGTGACACATGGGCATGGATGACACGACACACACAAGGGGAAAGGGAGCGGGAGTGAAGAAGGAGGAGGCACAAGCCAAGACACTCACCACAACAAACCACAAAGACAATGAGTCACAAGACAATCATCCACCCTTTTCCTTTCTTTCGTTTCCATCAACCATTCCTTTCCATTTCCACTCCCTCACTTGTGAAGAAAAGCGGAATGGGGTTTGGAAAGAAGAAAACGTGAAGAAAGAGAAAAGGAAAGAAAAGAAGAAAGAAAAGGGGATTGTGAAAGGAGAGAGAAAAAGGAAAAAAGGGGAAAAAGAAAGACAGAAAAGCAAGGAAAGAAAAGGAAAAGAGGAATGTGTATGATGGTGAATAGAAGGAAGGACAAAAGACAGAAAGCAAAGGCACACTTGTGACAAGTCATGGTGCAGCCATTCAACTCTGCTTTCTTTTTCTTTGTCTTTCTTGTTTCTTTTTCTTTTGTGTGTCATTTTTCCAAGCACCACTGGTGTTTGTGTGTGGTTGGTGTTAGCCAGCAGTCACACAAAGCCAGTTGGTTGGTGGTTGGTGACACACAGGAGACACAGAGATGAGCAAGGCATGGGAAAAGCAGGTTTGTGGATGGGTGTTTGTGGTTTTCATGGTGGTGTATGGTGTGAAATGACAGTGAGGTGGTGTTTGTGGTGTGTGTGGATGACAAAGCAACCACACACAAAAGCCTTCAGCAACACAGAGAGAAAGAGAAGAAGGAAGGAAAGGTGATTGAGGGAAGGAGTGGAAAGAGAGAAGGGACAGGTTCGGAAAGGAAAAGGAGATATCTGGTTGATCCTGCCAGTAGTCATATGCTTGTGTTAAAGATTAAGCCATGCATGCCAGAGTATAGGTGGACAAAGAACCGAGACTGCGGATGGCTCATTAAATCAGTCAGAATTAGTTTGGTGAAGCGTGGAATGAGAAGGATAACCCTGTTAATTGTAGAGCTAATACAAGAAAAGGATATTGGATGGTGTGGTGTTTATTGCACCGGTCCAATAGCATTTATCAGCTCGGTTTTCGTTGTTGTGTGTGATTTCAGTCATGGGGTGACCTGTGGTTGACAGCAGCGAGAATGGGAGATGACAAGGGAGAGTGTGCCTGGGGGAGCAAGGCCCAAGAGTCCAGGAAGCAAAAGGAAAAGCAAGTTGTGACAGTGTTGTGTGTGTGCAATGCATGTGTGTGATGCTGGGAGCTTGAAGGCGACGGGGACAGATGGGTGGCACTTAGGCATGAGGACGACTTGTGATCTCACAGCAAGACATCCGTGAGAGCAATGAAGAAGGATAAATAGGGGAAAGCAGTGTTTCTTTTTGTAGGGGCAACTCGATGAGAAGGAGTGCTGTGGAAGCCAGACAGCGAGTCGTGAGAACTTGAATGGCGACATTTGAGGACGATGGACCAAAGAAAAGACTGACCTATCAAGTTGATGGTAGGATAGGGGCCTACCAAGCTAATAACGGGTGACGGGGAATTAGGGTTTGATTCCGGAGAGGGAGCCTGAGAAATGGCTACCACTTCCAAGGAAGGCAGCAGGCGCGTAAATTACTCAGTGCCACAGGGCGAGGTAGTGACGACAAATACTGATGTTTTCTTGGCATTAGCTGAGGGAGCAATTGGAATGAAAGCAAGACAAAGATATGGGACGAGTAGCAATTGGAGGGCAAGTCTGGTGCCAGCAGCCGCGGTAATTCCAGCTCCAAGAGTGTATATTAAAGCTGTTGCGATTAAAACGCTCGTAGTTTATGTGATGGTTTTGTTTGTAGTGTTGTGTGTAAGACCATGTTTTTAGGCATGGTTTGGCAGACAGGATGACAAGACAGGACAGGTGGTGCAGTTTGGAGATTGTGCTTGGATGGACGATAAGGAAGAACTGGATGGAATACTTTGAACAAAATAGGACGATAGAGGTAGATAGAAGAGTATGATGGATATATTAGCATAGGATAATAGAGGTGTTTGATGGCGTGTCAGATAGGAGCACATGGCAAGGGACAAGAAATCTGTGGTGGTTGTGTTTGTGGAAATGGTTTTGATGGTGTGTAAAATGGTGGCAGATGGAACACGTGTTGCTTTTGTCACAATGGACACTGTTGGAAAGAGTGAGTGGTGACACACACGGACAGACAAAGACAGCGAGGACAGAGAAATAGACCTGTTGGGTGACTGATGGGACGACCTTGGGATGTGTGAGGAAGACGGAGAGACGTTGAGCCATGGGACAGACAAAGAATAGGAACAAATGGGGTGGTGGATATTTTCCTGAGAGAGGTGAAATTCAATGACCAGGAAAAGATGGACGAGAGCGAAAGCATTCCACAAAGATGTTTTCATAGATCAAGAACGAAAGTTGGGGGATCGAAGACGATCAGATACCGTCGTAGTCTCAACCATAAACGATGCCGACTTGGGATTGGATGCAGAATCCCATTTTCTGTTTCTTTGCTTTTTTCGGAAGGCAAAGGACATGGAATGGAAATCGAAAAGAAGCACATGTGTGTTGTGGGAACACAATGGATGTGTGTGGACAGAATAGACTCTTCCAGGACTTTTGAGAGAAATCGAGAAGTTGATGGGCTTCGGGGGGAGTATGGTCGCAAGGCAGAAACTTAAAGGAATTGACGGGAGGGCACACCAGGAGTGGAGCGTGCGGCTTAATTTGACTCAACACGGGGAAACTTACCAGGGCCAGATAGCATGGGGATTGACAGATTGAGAGCTCTTTCATGATATGGTAGGTGGTGGTGCATGGTCGTTCTTAGTTGGTGGTGTGAATTGTCTGGTTAATTCCGATAACGAACGAGACCTTGGCTTGCTATGTAGATTTGTGTGATGGCAGCTTTGTTTTTTCTTTTTCTGGTTTTTCTTTGTGGTTGTTTTCGGACAGACACAGAGGACAGAAAAGGGGGCAAGGCAGGATGACATGGGATTTCGTAGAAGGACATTTGATAGTAAAGGAATTGAAGGAAGGGAGAGGCAATAACAGGTCTGTGATGCCCTTGGATGCTCTGGGCCGCACGCGCGCTACAATGCTATATTCAGAGTGTGAGTGGTTTTGTTGTTTGTGACTGATGTGTGTAAAAAGCGTGTTGGTTGTGGATGACAAAGCAAGGAACCGACATTGAGAAATGGAGGGAAGCAAAGGAAAGGATAGCAAGGTGGGGATAGATGATTGGAATTGTTTGTCTTGAACAAGGAATTCCTAGTAAGCGCAAGTGAGTAGCTTGTGCTGATTACGTCCCTGCCCTTTGTACACACCGCCCGTCGCTCCTACCGATTGGGTAATGCGGTGAAAATACTGGATGTTTTGTTGTCTCTTTTTGAGGGGCAGGAGAATAGAAAGTAATTGAACCTTAATATCTAGAGGAAGGAGAAGTCGTAACAAGGTATCCGTAGGTGAACCTGCGGATGGATCATTGACAAGTGTGTTTAGACTTGCAAGTACTTTTGTTGTGGATGTGTTGTTGTGTGATTGAGAAAAGACAAGAAGAAAGTGAAAGGAAAGAGAGAAAGGGAAGTAGGCAAGACAATGGATGACTTGGTTCTCACAGCGAGGAAGAACATAGCAAAGTGTGATAAGTTTAGAGAATTGCAGAGCGAACAAGAAGAAAGAGGTTTTGAACACAGATTGTGGGTGAGTTTAGTGCTTGCTCGTATTTGTCTCAACGGTGTGAATTGTGAGTGGTTTCTTTAGTGCTTTTTGTTTCTTTTGTGTTTCTGATTGAAGGGATAGGAAAGGGACAAAAGGCAGAAAGGGGAAACGAGGGAATGAGGAAAAGGGTGGTGATGAGCAAGTCATGGGTGACACAGTGGTGTTGTTTGTGATTGCTTGAAAAGGGGTGTATAGGTAGACAGTGGTAATTCGGGATAGCCTTTGAAGGAAAAGAGAGTTAAGGAAGGGTTAGACAGGAAAAGACCAGAGTGAAAGGAAAGAGAAAAGGGAAAAGGAAAGGACTGGTTGAGAAGAATAAGAGAGACCTATTGAATTGAAGCATCTTAATAAATAGAGGAAAAGAAAATAAGAATGATTTCCATAGTAACGGCGAGTGAAAAGGAAAGGAGCCCAAAGACAGGAGACTGCTGTGTGTTTAGGCATGGTGGTGATTCGTGGTGGGTGTGGCTTTGTGGGACATTGTGTGTGACTTTGTAGGAAGTGACTTGGAAAAGGACAGGATAGATGGTGATACTCCAGTAGTTAGGAAGTGGGACACAATGGGTGGACATGGAGCTTGTGGAGTCATATTGCTTGAGAGTGCAATATAAAGGTGGTGGTATATTCCATGAGAGGCTAAATAGAGGTGAGAAGCCGATAGCAAAGAAGTACTGTGAAGGAAAGTTGGCAAGAACTTTGGAAAAAGAGTTGGAAGAGCCTGAAGTTGTGATGCTGGAAGCAATTGACTGTAGGTAGAGTGTTGTGTGTTGTGTGTGTCATGGCATTGTTTATAGGGAATGGTGTTGTGGTGCGTGTGCACAATGTGCGATGGTGCTGTCATGGATTGAGTGTTGTGGAAAAGACTGATGGTTGATTGTCATTGTGTGCCTTGTTTTCAAGGTGGATGATGAAGGATGACTGTTGGTGATAGTGGCAATGGTAGATGTTGTGATGGTGTGGATATGGTGAATTGACCCGTCTTGAAACACGGACCAAGGAGTCTCATTTATTTGTGAAGATAAGGGAGTTGTGACATTGGTGTATCTGGAATGAAGATGAAGTTTAGATGTGAAAGTGTGTTTTAGAAGACAACACAAGCAATATTGATTCACTCTGTTTTTTCAAACAGGGACAGAATTTGAATGAATAGATGAGGACCCGAAAGATGGTGAACTATACTTGGAGAGAAAGAAGTCAGGGGAAACTCTGATGGATGTTCGTAGCAGTGCTAACGTGCAAATTGCTTGTGGGAACTGAGTATAGGGGCGAAAGACTCATCGAACCATCTAGTAGCTGGTTCCCTCCGAATTTTCCCTCAGGATTGCAGTGATTTGGAAATAGTTATATCAAGTAAAGATAATGATTAGAATCTTGTGTTTTTCTGCTTTTCTTTTAGGGATTTGCAGAGACACAGTTAAGGGGACAAGAATGGTCCTTTTGTTATTCTCAAACTTAGAAGTGGTATAGACGAGGCTGGACTCATGGGCTTAAGAAGTTGGATGGGTCTGGTGGGAAATAGAGCAAATGATTAGTGGGCCTAATCTGGTAAGCAGAAGAGGCGATGTGGGATGAACCAAAGGGAAAGTTAAGGGGTCTAAAGTAAGGCACACAAGGACGCCAGAAAGGGAGTTGATTGATGGAGACAGCAGGACGGTGGCCACGGAAGTTGGATGACCCGCCAAGAAGTGTGTAACAACTTACCTGCCGAATTGATGAGTCCCGAAAATGGATGACGCTGGAGTGCTTAGCATCATAGTTTCCCAATACTTTTCTATCACAGCGAGTGTGATTTGTTGATTGGTTAGTTGTGATAAGTAGGAGGAAGCGCATGGGGAGTGTGGAAGCTGGGTGGGGAGACTCAGTGTGGAACAACCTGTGGTGCAGATCTTGGTGGTAGTAGCAATTACTCGAGTGGGACGCTCGAGGACCAAAGTGGAGAAGGGTTTCAAGACAATGGCAAGCAGTCATGAGTGAGTCGGTGCTGAAGAGTAGGGGCAACCCGTGGGAATTGCGTGACACGTGATGGTGACGCATGACTGTGAAAGGCAAATGTGTTAAGAATGACATACCTTGCTGGTCGTATTTAGGGTGATGGGGTGTTGTGTGTGGTTTGTGTGCCAGTGATGGTGTGTGGACGTGTGCAATGCTTAGGCGTCACCTGGTGATGGATGGCAACATGAAGGAATTCCGCGACGGCTGTCAGCATTTCCGTAAAAGTTATCTTTTGTTAATAATCCACATAGTGAGTGTGATTGGTGTATTGTGTAAGCATTACATTTGATTGCATTTGTAGAAGGAAAGCCAAGAAAGTGAATGGATTGGAGCAGTGGCTGGTGGTGGAGAATAGCAGTTAGGAGTTGTGGTGACACAGCGTAGGACTGGTGGAAGAATGTAGGTGATGGCGACGTGAAAAGCGGGAGGAGCAGAACTGGTGTGGATTGTGTTGTGGATTGGCAGTGTATTTCATTGTTGGTTTGTGATGTGGTTCAGACACTGGGAGTGGATAAAGAAGCAAGACCGTACCGATGACCGCAACAGGTCTCCGAGGTTAGAAGCCTTTGGTGGAATAGAAGAAAGTAGGTAAGGGAAGTCGGCAAATTAGTACCGTAAGTTTGCAAGAAGGTATGGCTCCAAATTTGTGATTGTGAATGTCTTTTGAGTTGGTCATGTATTGTGATAGATTTGTGATTGACTTGAAGTTTAAAAGGACGTTGAACAGGAAATGTTTGGAACTGATAGAAAGAAAGGGAATTGGACTGTATAATAAAAACAAAGCATTGTGATGGTGTAGACAAGCGTGTAGACACAATGTGAATTCTGCCCAGTGCTGAGAATGTCAAAGTGAAGAGATTTAAGGAAGCACGGGTTAACGGCGGGAGTAACTATGACTCTCTTAAGGTAGCCAAATGCCTCGTCATCTAATTAGTGACGCGCATGAATGGATGAACCAAATTCCCACTGTCCCTATGTACTATCTAGCGAACCCACAGCCAAGGGAACGGGCTTGGCAACATCAGCGGGGAAAGAAGACCCTGTTGAGCTTGACTCTAGTCTGACTTTGTGATATGACTCTCCAAGTGTAGAATAAGTGGGAGTTGTTTGTTGTGGTTTTCGGATTGTGGCAACCAGCGTTGGTGAAATACCACTATTGGAGAAGTTGTTTTACTTAGTTATTTAGTGAATGAGTGGGATGGCATTGTTTGTTGTGGTGCATTTCACTATGATGAATGATGTCGTGTATCCTATGTTTTCTTTAGTTTTCATGTCTTGTGAATTTCATTCATGGGACAGAATTGAAATAGCTAAAGGAGTTAGATAGGGAGTTTGGCTGGGGCGGCACATCTGTAACACAAGAACGCAGGTGTCCAAAGAGCAGCTCAAGGAGAACAGAAATCTCGAGTGGAATATAAGGGTAAAAGCTGCTTTAATTGTGGTTTTCAGTAAGAATGATGATGGTGAAAGCGTGGCCTAGCGATCCCTAATGAGGTGTTGTGTGATTAGACAGTGCATGATGCTGAGAATGGTCTTTGGAATATAAAGCTTGGGGTGTCAGAAAAGTTACCACAGGGATAACTGGCTTGTGGCTGCCAAGCGTTCATAGCGACGCAGCTTTTTGATCCTTCGATGTCGGCTCTTCCTATCATTGAGAAGCAGAATTCTCAAAGTGTCGGATTGTTCACCCGCTAACAGGGAACGTGAGCTGGGTTTAGACCGTCGTGAGACAGGTTAGTTTTACCCTCCTGATTTGTTTAATTTGAGGAATCATCATAAGAGTAATTCAACCAAGTACGAGAGGAACCGTTGAATCATATCAATGGCATGACCGTATTGCTGGACAGCAAGTGATGGGATGCTACCATATGACAGATAATGGCTGAAAGCCTCTTAAGCCAGAATCTGTGCTTGTGACAAGTTGATGATGGGATGGGGTGCGTGCAGTTTGTGCTGTTTGTGCCTTGTTTGTGGTGAGTGCATTGTATGGTGTGCTTGTGATTCTATGTATTCAGGTGACAGCCAGATGGGAAAGTGTGTAGTGTGATTGCACATGATGGTTGTTGTGTTTGTTTGTTTGTTGATAATTTGTATGGTTTGATGCTGTATGAATGAGAAAAGGAATAGTTGGACTTTTCAGGGAATATGTAGGCAGATAGCCAGAAGACGACTGGTGTAAGGGACAAGGGATTGTAAGTGGGAGAGTTATCTGGGAATAACGATGCACTGAGATTAGCCTGTGTTCTTTCATTTTGTATTGTTTTTTCTTTTAGTTTTAGTTTAGTTTGGAGAAGAGTGTTTGTGTTTTGTAAAAAAGTTGGGATAGTCCATTATGTTCGGAGTTTTGAAAAGGGGAAAAAGGGAAGGGGTAAAAAGGGGGGAAGGGAGAAAAAAGGGGTTGGGAAGAAATGTGGGGCAAAGTGGTGGTGTGTCACCAACTTGCTTGCCTCCTGCTTTTCCATCACCACCACACCCATACACCACTCCTTGTCCTTTGTCTTCCTCTGTCTTTTCTCTTGTCCCTTTCCTTTTCCTGTCTCTCTCTCTCTCTGTGTGTTGAGTGGATGTGGTGTGTGGTTTGTGCCACGTGTGTGCCACACCCCACCAACACACTCACTGTGCCTTGTGCTTGCTGCCCCTCCCTTTCTTCCTCTTGCTTCCACCTCCCTTTCTGTCCTTTCCTCTTCCTCTTCTTCTTCTTGTTGTTGTGGTTTTGTGTGGGTGTTGTTGTTTGTGACACCACCATTGTGCTTTCTGGCTTGTTTGTGGTGTGTGGTGGTGTTGGTGCCACGCCCTCCTTCTTTTTGTCCCACCAGTCCTTGTCCTTTCTGTCCTTGTCCACCCTTGTCCTCCTGCTGCTGCTGGTGGTGGTGTGGATGAGCGCACTCCTTTTGCCACACACACAGCCATGGCTCAACACCACGCCACTCACACTTTGGTGGCTGGTGTGTGCCCACGCTCTTGCCTGTGTGTGCCCCCACCCATCCACCAACTCCCATCCCCACTCCTTCTGCCCCACTCCACCAACCAACTCCTCTTCCTCCTGCTGCTGGTGTTGGTGTTGGTGGTGGCAGCGTGGGTGTTGTGGGCAGTGTGACCACTTGGTGCACTCACTGGCTGTGCTGGTGCTGTCCACTCCCATCACACACACAGGGCGTGTGAGGCACGTGGTGGTGGTGGCTGTGTGTGGTGTGGCTGCCACCACCACTGTGCGCCATTCCCACCAACCACCACCACTGTGTGCGCTGCCCCGCCCTGTCCGCTGTGTGTGTGTGTGTGTGCTGGTGGTGGGACTGGGCACAGCGGCGCACTGTGGTGGCACGCACGCTGGTGTGGCGCTGTGCTTGGCGCCTGGCCACCACACCCACCTCCCACGCTGTCCACGCTTGTCGCCTCTCTCCTCTCTCCTGCCCCCAAACCCACCCACACACACACACAAATGGCACTGCTCACTCCACACACACATGGCGTGCTTTGTGTGCCTCGTCCCATCCACTCACTCACACACTGGTTGCCTCACTGCCCACACACCCTCCACACACACTGGTGGGTGTGCGTGTGCTCATCCACCTGCTCTCATGCGCCATCACACACACAGCGCAGGCACAGGCGTGGCGCTTGCCTGGCTGCTTTGGTGTTGTGGTCACCACCACCACGCCCCTTGTGCCACACACACACACAGGGACTGGTGGTGGGCGCCATGGTGGTGGTTGGTGGTGGGCGTGTGGGCACTGTGTGGCTGCCACGCCACGCCACCCACTCGCCTTGCCTGCCACCACACACGCCACATCCACCACCACACACACCATGGCGTGTTGTTTGTTTGGCACGCCTTGCCACTCCCACCACCACCACTCAACCCCATCACACACACACCACAACAGCCACTGTGCCACAATGGTGGTTGCCATTGGTCACCACGCCGTCCACACACACCCCACACTTGCCACACACGCCACACACACCAAGGGCAAGCACAGGCGTGGCTGTGGCTTTTGGTGTGGCACCACCACCACGCTGGTGTTGGCCATTCGCTGTCTTCTCTTCTTCCCTTCTTGTCCACCAACCCCTTTCTCTCTCTCTCTTGCATGCACTCACACACCCCTCATCCCCTCATCAACAACACCACCATCCCATCCATCCCCTGTGTGTGGTGTGTGTGTTGTGGGAATGGACTGATGGATGGACCACATTGTGGCTGAGCACGCCACACACAGCGTTGTTGATGGGTGTGTTGATTGGTGACACCATCCAACCCTTCCATCCACCATCCCCCCTTTCTTTGTGCTTTTGCCCACCACCAACCACCACCCCTTCCCTCTTCTCTGCCCACCACACCACACACAGAGGAGAAAGGGAGAGTGGGGATGGACTTGTTGGTGTTGTGGGTGTGTGATGGATGGTGTGGGTGGCATGTGTGGTTTGTGGGTGGTGTTGTGTGTTGGTTGTGTTTTGCATGGCTTGCTCATCCCATCACTTTGTCCACACCAAACCACCACCACTCTCCCCTTTTCCTCTCCCTTCACCACCCCACTCTTCTGTCTCTGTGTGTGTGGAAAAGGGGGTGGACCACAAAGTGGATGGTGTGGAATGGAGTGTGGTGTGTGGCATGCAACACATCAGCCACTGTGCTTTCATCAAGCCATCACCAACCCCTGTGTGTCTCTCGTCCTTCACCATTCCCTTCTCACTCTCAAACTCCTTCTCTTCTTCCTTCCTTCCTTGTTTGTTTGGTTTGTTTGGACAGAAAGAGTGAAGGACAAGTGTGGGACTCACCATGTCAAACACACTGTGCACCACATCCAATCCACACCACACTCTTTCCATCCAATCACGCCCCCCTTTTCAATGAGCACATGGTTGATTGGTTTGTGATGCACCAAAACACATTCCACCCATCAATGGTGCTGTGCCCATTGTTGATGCACAAGCCATTTCCACCACACTCTTGCTTTGCCATTCCTTTTCACCATGGTTTTCATCATGAATGGGTGATTGAAACACAGCACACCCATCACAAACAATCCATTCATGCATGTTTCCTCTCAATCATCACAATGAGCACATGGATGGAGTGAAAGAGTGTTGAATGATGGCATGGCATGAGTGTTGTGAAAGGGAATGGAATGGGAAAAGGGAGAAGGAGAAAAGAAGTGGTGGTTGGTGTGTTGAATGGTGAAAAGGAATGGCAAAGCAAGAGTGTGGTGGAAATGGCTTGTGCATCAACAATGGGCACAGCACCATTGATGGGTGGAATGTGTTTTGGTGCATCACAAACCAATCAACCATGTGCTCATTGAAAAGGGGGGCGTGATTGGATGGAAAGAGTGTGGTGTGGATTGGATGTGGTGCACAGTGTGTTTGACATGGTGAGTCCCACACTTGTCCTTCACTCTTTCTGTCCAAACAAACCAAACAAACAAGGAAGGAAGGAAGAAGAGAAGGAGTTTGAGAGTGAGAAGGGAATGGTGAAGGACGAGAGACACACAGGGGTTGGTGATGGCTTGATGAAAGCACAGTGGCTGATGTGTTGCATGCCACACACCACACTCCATTCCACACCATCCACTTTGTGGTCCACCCCCTTTTCCACACACACAGAGACAGAAGAGTGGGGTGGTGAAGGGAGAGGAAAAGGGGAGAGTGGTGGTGGTTTGGTGTGGACAAAGTGATGGGATGAGCAAGCCATGCAAAACACAACCAACACACAACACCACCCACAAACCACACATGCCACCCACACCATCCATCACACACCCACAACACCAACAAGTCCATCCCCACTCTCCCTTTCTCCTCTGTGTGTGGTGTGGTGGGCAGAGAAGAGGGAAGGGGTGGTGGTTGGTGGTGGGCAAAAGCACAAAGAAAGGGGGGATGGTGGATGGAAGGGTTGGATGGTGTCACCAATCAACACACCCATCAACAACGCTGTGTGTGGCGTGCTCAGCCACAATGTGGTCCATCCATCAGTCCATTCCCACAACACACACACCACACACAGGGGATGGATGGGATGGTGGTGTTGTTGATGAGGGGATGAGGGGTGTGTGAGTGCATGCAAGAGAGAGAGAGAAAGGGGTTGGTGGACAAGAAGGGAAGAAGAGAAGACAGCGAATGGCCAACACCAGCGTGGTGGTGGTGCCACACCAAAAGCCACAGCCACGCCTGTGCTTGCCCTTGGTGTGTGTGGCGTGTGTGGCAAGTGTGGGGTGTGTGTGGACGGCGTGGTGACCAATGGCAACCACCATTGTGGCACAGTGGCTGTTGTGGTGTGTGTGTGATGGGGTTGAGTGGTGGTGGTGGGAGTGGCAAGGCGTGCCAAACAAACAACACGCCATGGTGTGTGTGGTGGTGGATGTGGCGTGTGTGGTGGCAGGCAAGGCGAGTGGGTGGCGTGGCGTGGCAGCCACACAGTGCCCACACGCCCACCACCAACCACCACCATGGCGCCCACCACCAGTCCCTGTGTGTGTGTGTGGCACAAGGGGCGTGGTGGTGGTGACCACAACACCAAAGCAGCCAGGCAAGCGCCACGCCTGTGCCTGCGCTGTGTGTGTGATGGCGCATGAGAGCAGGTGGATGAGCACACGCACACCCACCAGTGTGTGTGGAGGGTGTGTGGGCAGTGAGGCAACCAGTGTGTGAGTGAGTGGATGGGACGAGGCACACAAAGCACGCCATGTGTGTGTGGAGTGAGCAGTGCCATTTGTGTGTGTGTGTGGGTGGGTTTGGGGGCAGGAGAGAGGAGAGAGGCGACAAGCGTGGACAGCGTGGGAGGTGGGTGTGGTGGCCAGGCGCCAAGCACAGCGCCACACCAGCGTGCGTGCCACCACAGTGCGCCGCTGTGCCCAGTCCCACCACCAGCACACACACACACACACAGCGGACAGGGCGGGGCAGCGCACACAGTGGTGGTGGTTGGTGGGAATGGCGCACAGTGGTGGTGGCAGCCACACCACACACAGCCACCACCACCACGTGCCTCACACGCCCTGTGTGTGTGATGGGAGTGGACAGCACCAGCACAGCCAGTGAGTGCACCAAGTGGTCACACTGCCCACAACACCCACGCTGCCACCACCAACACCAACACCAGCAGCAGGAGGAAGAGGAGTTGGTTGGTGGAGTGGGGCAGAAGGAGTGGGGATGGGAGTTGGTGGATGGGTGGGGGCACACACAGGCAAGAGCGTGGGCACACACCAGCCACCAAAGTGTGAGTGGCGTGGTGTTGAGCCATGGCTGTGTGTGTGGCAAAAGGAGTGCGCTCATCCACACCACCACCAGCAGCAGCAGGAGGACAAGGGTGGACAAGGACAGAAAGGACAAGGACTGGTGGGACAAAAAGAAGGAGGGCGTGGCACCAACACCACCACACACCACAAACAAGCCAGAAAGCACAATGGTGGTGTCACAAACAACAACACCCACACAAAACCACAACAACAAGAAGAAGAAGAGGAAGAGGAAAGGACAGAAAGGGAGGTGGAAGCAAGAGGAAGAAAGGGAGGGGCAGCAAGCACAAGGCACAGTGAGTGTGTTGGTGGGGTGTGGCACACACGTGGCACAAACCACACACCACATCCACTCAACACACAGAGAGAGAGAGAGACAGGAAAAGGAAAGGGACAAGAGAAAAGACAGAGGAAGACAAAGGACAAGGAGTGGTGTATGGGTGTGGTGGTGATGGAAAAGCAGGAGGCAAGCAAGTTGGTGACACACCACCACTTTGCCCCACATTTCTTCCCAACCCCTTTTTTCTCCCTTCCCCCCTTTTTACCCCTTCCCTTTTTCCCCTTTTCAAAACTCCGAACATAATGGACTATCCCAACTTTTTTACAAAACACAAACACTCTTCTCCAAACTAAACTAAAACTAAAAGAAAAAACAATACAAAATGAAAGAACACAGGCTAATCTCAGTGCATCGTTATTCCCAGATAACTCTCCCACTTACAATCCCTTGTCCCTTACACCAGTCGTCTTCTGGCTATCTGCCTACATATTCCCTGAAAAGTCCAACTATTCCTTTTCTCATTCATACAGCATCAAACCATACAAATTATCAACAAACAAACAAACACAACAACCATCATGTGCAATCACACTACACACTTTCCCATCTGGCTGTCACCTGAATACATAGAATCACAAGCACACCATACAATGCACTCACCACAAACAAGGCACAAACAGCACAAACTGCACGCACCCCATCCCATCATCAACTTGTCACAAGCACAGATTCTGGCTTAAGAGGCTTTCAGCCATTATCTGTCATATGGTAGCATCCCATCACTTGCTGTCCAGCAATACGGTCATGCCATTGATATGATTCAACGGTTCCTCTCGTACTTGGTTGAATTACTCTTATGATGATTCCTCAAATTAAACAAATCAGGAGGGTAAAACTAACCTGTCTCACGACGGTCTAAACCCAGCTCACGTTCCCTGTTAGCGGGTGAACAATCCGACACTTTGAGAATTCTGCTTCTCAATGATAGGAAGAGCCGACATCGAAGGATCAAAAAGCTGCGTCGCTATGAACGCTTGGCAGCCACAAGCCAGTTATCCCTGTGGTAACTTTTCTGACACCCCAAGCTTTATATTCCAAAGACCATTCTCAGCATCATGCACTGTCTAATCACACAACACCTCATTAGGGATCGCTAGGCCACGCTTTCACCATCATCATTCTTACTGAAAACCACAATTAAAGCAGCTTTTACCCTTATATTCCACTCGAGATTTCTGTTCTCCTTGAGCTGCTCTTTGGACACCTGCGTTCTTGTGTTACAGATGTGCCGCCCCAGCCAAACTCCCTATCTAACTCCTTTAGCTATTTCAATTCTGTCCCATGAATGAAATTCACAAGACATGAAAACTAAAGAAAACATAGGATACACGACATCATTCATCATAGTGAAATGCACCACAACAAACAATGCCATCCCACTCATTCACTAAATAACTAAGTAAAACAACTTCTCCAATAGTGGTATTTCACCAACGCTGGTTGCCACAATCCGAAAACCACAACAAACAACTCCCACTTATTCTACACTTGGAGAGTCATATCACAAAGTCAGACTAGAGTCAAGCTCAACAGGGTCTTCTTTCCCCGCTGATGTTGCCAAGCCCGTTCCCTTGGCTGTGGGTTCGCTAGATAGTACATAGGGACAGTGGGAATTTGGTTCATCCATTCATGCGCGTCACTAATTAGATGACGAGGCATTTGGCTACCTTAAGAGAGTCATAGTTACTCCCGCCGTTAACCCGTGCTTCCTTAAATCTCTTCACTTTGACATTCTCAGCACTGGGCAGAATTCACATTGTGTCTACACGCTTGTCTACACCATCACAATGCTTTGTTTTTATTATACAGTCCAATTCCCTTTCTTTCTATCAGTTCCAAACATTTCCTGTTCAACGTCCTTTTAAACTTCAAGTCAATCACAAATCTATCACAATACATGACCAACTCAAAAGACATTCACAATCACAAATTTGGAGCCATACCTTCTTGCAAACTTACGGTACTAATTTGCCGACTTCCCTTACCTACTTTCTTCTATTCCACCAAAGGCTTCTAACCTCGGAGACCTGTTGCGGTCATCGGTACGGTCTTGCTTCTTTATCCACTCCCAGTGTCTGAACCACATCACAAACCAACAATGAAATACACTGCCAATCCACAACACAATCCACACCAGTTCTGCTCCTCCCGCTTTTCACGTCGCCATCACCTACATTCTTCCACCAGTCCTACGCTGTGTCACCACAACTCCTAACTGCTATTCTCCACCACCAGCCACTGCTCCAATCCATTCACTTTCTTGGCTTTCCTTCTACAAATGCAATCAAATGTAATGCTTACACAATACACCAATCACACTCACTATGTGGATTATTAACAAAAGATAACTTTTACGGAAATGCTGACAGCCGTCGCGGAATTCCTTCATGTTGCCATCCATCACCAGGTGACGCCTAAGCATTGCACACGTCCACACACCATCACTGGCACACAAACCACACACAACACCCCATCACCCTAAATACGACCAGCAAGGTATGTCATTCTTAACACATTTGCCTTTCACAGTCATGCGTCACCATCACGTGTCACGCAATTCCCACGGGTTGCCCCTACTCTTCAGCACCGACTCACTCATGACTGCTTGCCATTGTCTTGAAACCCTTCTCCACTTTGGTCCTCGAGCGTCCCACTCGAGTAATTGCTACTACCACCAAGATCTGCACCACAGGTTGTTCCACACTGAGTCTCCCCACCCAGCTTCCACACTCCCCATGCGCTTCCTCCTACTTATCACAACTAACCAATCAACAAATCACACTCGCTGTGATAGAAAAGTATTGGGAAACTATGATGCTAAGCACTCCAGCGTCATCCATTTTCGGGACTCATCAATTCGGCAGGTAAGTTGTTACACACTTCTTGGCGGGTCATCCAACTTCCGTGGCCACCGTCCTGCTGTCTCCATCAATCAACTCCCTTTCTGGCGTCCTTGTGTGCCTTACTTTAGACCCCTTAACTTTCCCTTTGGTTCATCCCACATCGCCTCTTCTGCTTACCAGATTAGGCCCACTAATCATTTGCTCTATTTCCCACCAGACCCATCCAACTTCTTAAGCCCATGAGTCCAGCCTCGTCTATACCACTTCTAAGTTTGAGAATAACAAAAGGACCATTCTTGTCCCCTTAACTGTGTCTCTGCAAATCCCTAAAAGAAAAGCAGAAAAACACAAGATTCTAATCATTATCTTTACTTGATATAACTATTTCCAAATCACTGCAATCCTGAGGGAAAATTCGGAGGGAACCAGCTACTAGATGGTTCGATGAGTCTTTCGCCCCTATACTCAGTTCCCACAAGCAATTTGCACGTTAGCACTGCTACGAACATCCATCAGAGTTTCCCCTGACTTCTTTCTCTCCAAGTATAGTTCACCATCTTTCGGGTCCTCATCTATTCATTCAAATTCTGTCCCTGTTTGAAAAAACAGAGTGAATCAATATTGCTTGTGTTGTCTTCTAAAACACACTTTCACATCTAAACTTCATCTTCATTCCAGATACACCAATGTCACAACTCCCTTATCTTCACAAATAAATGAGACTCCTTGGTCCGTGTTTCAAGACGGGTCAATTCACCATATCCACACCATCACAACATCTACCATTGCCACTATCACCAACAGTCATCCTTCATCATCCACCTTGAAAACAAGGCACACAATGACAATCAACCATCAGTCTTTTCCACAACACTCAATCCATGACAGCACCATCGCACATTGTGCACACGCACCACAACACCATTCCCTATAAACAATGCCATGACACACACAACACACAACACTCTACCTACAGTCAATTGCTTCCAGCATCACAACTTCAGGCTCTTCCAACTCTTTTTCCAAAGTTCTTGCCAACTTTCCTTCACAGTACTTCTTTGCTATCGGCTTCTCACCTCTATTTAGCCTCTCATGGAATATACCACCACCTTTATATTGCACTCTCAAGCAATATGACTCCACAAGCTCCATGTCCACCCATTGTGTCCCACTTCCTAACTACTGGAGTATCACCATCTATCCTGTCCTTTTCCAAGTCACTTCCTACAAAGTCACACACAATGTCCCACAAAGCCACACCCACCACGAATCACCACCATGCCTAAACACACAGCAGTCTCCTGTCTTTGGGCTCCTTTCCTTTTCACTCGCCGTTACTATGGAAATCATTCTTATTTTCTTTTCCTCTATTTATTAAGATGCTTCAATTCAATAGGTCTCTCTTATTCTTCTCAACCAGTCCTTTCCTTTTCCCTTTTCTCTTTCCTTTCACTCTGGTCTTTTCCTGTCTAACCCTTCCTTAACTCTCTTTTCCTTCAAAGGCTATCCCGAATTACCACTGTCTACCTATACACCCCTTTTCAAGCAATCACAAACAACACCACTGTGTCACCCATGACTTGCTCATCACCACCCTTTTCCTCATTCCCTCGTTTCCCCTTTCTGCCTTTTGTCCCTTTCCTATCCCTTCAATCAGAAACACAAAAGAAACAAAAAGCACTAAAGAAACCACTCACAATTCACACCGTTGAGACAAATACGAGCAAGCACTAAACTCACCCACAATCTGTGTTCAAAACCTCTTTCTTCTTGTTCGCTCTGCAATTCTCTAAACTTATCACACTTTGCTATGTTCTTCCTCGCTGTGAGAACCAAGTCATCCATTGTCTTGCCTACTTCCCTTTCTCTCTTTCCTTTCACTTTCTTCTTGTCTTTTCTCAATCACACAACAACACATCCACAACAAAAGTACTTGCAAGTCTAAACACACTTGTCAATGATCCATCCGCAGGTTCACCTACGGATACCTTGTTACGACTTCTCCTTCCTCTAGATATTAAGGTTCAATTACTTTCTATTCTCCTGCCCCTCAAAAAGAGACAACAAAACATCCAGTATTTTCACCGCATTACCCAATCGGTAGGAGCGACGGGCGGTGTGTACAAAGGGCAGGGACGTAATCAGCACAAGCTACTCACTTGCGCTTACTAGGAATTCCTTGTTCAAGACAAACAATTCCAATCATCTATCCCCACCTTGCTATCCTTTCCTTTGCTTCCCTCCATTTCTCAATGTCGGTTCCTTGCTTTGTCATCCACAACCAACACGCTTTTTACACACATCAGTCACAAACAACAAAACCACTCACACTCTGAATATAGCATTGTAGCGCGCGTGCGGCCCAGAGCATCCAAGGGCATCACAGACCTGTTATTGCCTCTCCCTTCCTTCAATTCCTTTACTATCAAATGTCCTTCTACGAAATCCCATGTCATCCTGCCTTGCCCCCTTTTCTGTCCTCTGTGTCTGTCCGAAAACAACCACAAAGAAAAACCAGAAAAAGAAAAAACAAAGCTGCCATCACACAAATCTACATAGCAAGCCAAGGTCTCGTTCGTTATCGGAATTAACCAGACAATTCACACCACCAACTAAGAACGACCATGCACCACCACCTACCATATCATGAAAGAGCTCTCAATCTGTCAATCCCCATGCTATCTGGCCCTGGTAAGTTTCCCCGTGTTGAGTCAAATTAAGCCGCACGCTCCACTCCTGGTGTGCCCTCCCGTCAATTCCTTTAAGTTTCTGCCTTGCGACCATACTCCCCCCGAAGCCCATCAACTTCTCGATTTCTCTCAAAAGTCCTGGAAGAGTCTATTCTGTCCACACACATCCATTGTGTTCCCACAACACACATGTGCTTCTTTTCGATTTCCATTCCATGTCCTTTGCCTTCCGAAAAAAGCAAAGAAACAGAAAATGGGATTCTGCATCCAATCCCAAGTCGGCATCGTTTATGGTTGAGACTACGACGGTATCTGATCGTCTTCGATCCCCCAACTTTCGTTCTTGATCTATGAAAACATCTTTGTGGAATGCTTTCGCTCTCGTCCATCTTTTCCTGGTCATTGAATTTCACCTCTCTCAGGAAAATATCCACCACCCCATTTGTTCCTATTCTTTGTCTGTCCCATGGCTCAACGTCTCTCCGTCTTCCTCACACATCCCAAGGTCGTCCCATCAGTCACCCAACAGGTCTATTTCTCTGTCCTCGCTGTCTTTGTCTGTCCGTGTGTGTCACCACTCACTCTTTCCAACAGTGTCCATTGTGACAAAAGCAACACGTGTTCCATCTGCCACCATTTTACACACCATCAAAACCATTTCCACAAACACAACCACCACAGATTTCTTGTCCCTTGCCATGTGCTCCTATCTGACACGCCATCAAACACCTCTATTATCCTATGCTAATATATCCATCATACTCTTCTATCTACCTCTATCGTCCTATTTTGTTCAAAGTATTCCATCCAGTTCTTCCTTATCGTCCATCCAAGCACAATCTCCAAACTGCACCACCTGTCCTGTCTTGTCATCCTGTCTGCCAAACCATGCCTAAAAACATGGTCTTACACACAACACTACAAACAAAACCATCACATAAACTACGAGCGTTTTAATCGCAACAGCTTTAATATACACTCTTGGAGCTGGAATTACCGCGGCTGCTGGCACCAGACTTGCCCTCCAATTGCTACTCGTCCCATATCTTTGTCTTGCTTTCATTCCAATTGCTCCCTCAGCTAATGCCAAGAAAACATCAGTATTTGTCGTCACTACCTCGCCCTGTGGCACTGAGTAATTTACGCGCCTGCTGCCTTCCTTGGAAGTGGTAGCCATTTCTCAGGCTCCCTCTCCGGAATCAAACCCTAATTCCCCGTCACCCGTTATTAGCTTGGTAGGCCCCTATCCTACCATCAACTTGATAGGTCAGTCTTTTCTTTGGTCCATCGTCCTCAAATGTCGCCATTCAAGTTCTCACGACTCGCTGTCTGGCTTCCACAGCACTCCTTCTCATCGAGTTGCCCCTACAAAAAGAAACACTGCTTTCCCCTATTTATCCTTCTTCATTGCTCTCACGGATGTCTTGCTGTGAGATCACAAGTCGTCCTCATGCCTAAGTGCCACCCATCTGTCCCCGTCGCCTTCAAGCTCCCAGCATCACACACATGCATTGCACACACACAACACTGTCACAACTTGCTTTTCCTTTTGCTTCCTGGACTCTTGGGCCTTGCTCCCCCAGGCACACTCTCCCTTGTCATCTCCCATTCTCGCTGCTGTCAACCACAGGTCACCCCATGACTGAAATCACACACAACAACGAAAACCGAGCTGATAAATGCTATTGGACCGGTGCAATAAACACCACACCATCCAATATCCTTTTCTTGTATTAGCTCTACAATTAACAGGGTTATCCTTCTCATTCCACGCTTCACCAAACTAATTCTGACTGATTTAATGAGCCATCCGCAGTCTCGGTTCTTTGTCCACCTATACTCTGGCATGCATGGCTTAATCTTTAACACAAGCATATGACTACTGGCAGGATCAACCAGATATCTCCTTTTCCTTTCCGAACCTGTCCCTTCTCTCTTTCCACTCCTTCCCTCAATCACCTTTCCTTCCTTCTTCTCTTTCTCTCTGTGTTGCTGAAGGCTTTTGTGTGTGGTTGCTTTGTCATCCACACACACCACAAACACCACCTCACTGTCATTTCACACCATACACCACCATGAAAACCACAAACACCCATCCACAAACCTGCTTTTCCCATGCCTTGCTCATCTCTGTGTCTCCTGTGTGTCACCAACCACCAACCAACTGGCTTTGTGTGACTGCTGGCTAACACCAACCACACACAAACACCAGTGGTGCTTGGAAAAATGACACACAAAAGAAAAAGAAACAAGAAAGACAAAGAAAAAGAAAGCAGAGTTGAATGGCTGCACCATGACTTGTCACAAGTGTGCCTTTGCTTTCTGTCTTTTGTCCTTCCTTCTATTCACCATCATACACATTCCTCTTTTCCTTTTCTTTCCTTGCTTTTCTGTCTTTCTTTTTCCCCTTTTTTCCTTTTTCTCTCTCCTTTCACAATCCCCTTTTCTTTCTTCTTTTCTTTCCTTTTCTCTTTCTTCACGTTTTCTTCTTTCCAAACCCCATTCCGCTTTTCTTCACAAGTGAGGGAGTGGAAATGGAAAGGAATGGTTGATGGAAACGAAAGAAAGGAAAAGGGTGGATGATTGTCTTGTGACTCATTGTCTTTGTGGTTTGTTGTGGTGAGTGTCTTGGCTTGTGCCTCCTCCTTCTTCACTCCCGCTCCCTTTCCCCTTGTGTGTGTCGTGTCATCCATGCCCATGTGTCACCATCCCCATCCCATGTGTTGTGGTGTCTGTGTGTTGTGTGAGGCATGTCACATGCACTGTGTGTGGTGGTTGGCACTCTCCAACACACTGCCCTGCTGTGCTCCATCCTCTCTGCTCTTCTCTTTCTGTCCCTCTCTCTTCCACCACCATCACCCTAAAAACACACAGGGGTGTGGAGAGAAGAGAGGGAGAAAGGAGTGGATGGGGAAAGAGAGAGAGGAAGAGGAAGAAGAGAGGAGTGATGCAAAAACGAGTGGAAAAAAGGGGGCAAAAAGAGAAAAAGAGATTACGACACCTGGTGTTCCCAGGTTGTCTCCAACCCTAGTACTAACCAGGCCCGAAGAGGCTTAACTTCACTGATCAGACGAGAAGTGGTGCTTTCCTCTTGGTATGGCCGTAACAGTCTTTTCCTTCCTCTCTCTCTGTCTCTCTGTGTGTGGATGATTGTTGAGAAGTGTTGAGTGGTTTTGTGTGACTTCAAAAAAGCCACTCAAATGTGCCACTCCTTTTCTTCCACGAACCCTCAAACCCTCTTCTTTCTTTCTTCTTCAACAATCAAATGATGTGTGGTTGTGGCAGTGTGGCATGCACACAATGTGCAAAAGGAGAGGGGTGGGGAGTGTTGTGGAATGGGCAGAAGGCAGGGGGTTTGAGTTTGAGAGTGAAGAGGGATGAAAGGGTGGGGGTTTGGTGGTTGGATGGGGTGGATGTGAGTGTGATGGCTTGGTGTCAAACACTTTGTCATTGTCAATGTCAGCCACATCAACCCATCCCTCAATGGTCAGCCACAGTCCAGTGTGTTTCAAAGCCATTGTGTTGTTGCCACTTCAATCAGTGTGTTGGTGCTGCTGTGTTGTCCCACTTTTGCCCTTTGTCCAATCCCCTTCTCATTGACAATTGTCATCTCATTGTTGCTTGCACCATGAGCTGTGTCTGTGTTGGGTTTGTTGGTGTGTGTTGTGTGATGTCAAGTGATGGAGTGAGGGGTGTGGATGATGCAGTGTGTGTCTCGCTGTCCACTCCCAAAAAAAGGCAGCACAGCACACGGCCCTGTTTGCATGTGATGGTGTGCACCAATGCGTCATGTTGTATGGTGTGTGGTGGGTGAGTGTGAGCGTGTGTTGTGGTGTGGTGGGTGCAGGGAAAAAAGGGAAGAGGCAAAGACACAGTCAAACAAAAACAAAAAGGACTTTTCCCAAAACCACTTTTTCCCTTTTCCCTTTTTTCCACCTCTTTTTCTTCCACTCTTTTCTCCTTGCCTTCCACTCTTCCACCATCACTCCCTTCTTATCCATACACTCACCTGTTTTTCATGCTTCACACATGAGTGCATTCATGGTGAACCAAAAACACCAATGACACAACATCTGATTCTTTTCATCGTCTTTTCTTTTTGTCCAAACTCTCTTTTTCTCTTCTTTTCCTTCTGCAGATGATTCAATGTTGATGCAATCACAATCCAATACTATCAAATCATCAAATAACATTCATTTAACATAATCATCATACAAGACATCATGACATATGGTTTAGAGTTCAAAAGAATCAGCATTCACAGTGAAAAAGGAAAAGAGGGAATGCATCAAGACATCAGTGAATTGAAAACCCTCTTCATCAATCACCACAGATGACACTGTGTTTGGAAGTCACCAGTCACTGATGGCCTCCAAATGGAGTTCAGGGACAAGATATGGGCACTGGTGGTGAGTGGATTTGTGATGATTTGGAATGAGGGACATGTGTGGATGCCACAATCATGGAAACAAGGACAAGTGCGGCTCATCCCCAACAATGACAAGCCACAAACCATTGGTGATGCACAACCCATCACACTCCTCAATGCACACCACAACATGCACTCCCACATGGTTGCATGGTGGTTGAGAGACTCAATGACCACACTGTGTTTGGCTTCACACTGTGCTTTCATTGCAAGCAGAGACATCA
>ENA-UALO01000227-UALO01000227.1-human-gut-metagenome-genome-assembly--contig:-NODE-227-length-24865-cov-10.850988_pt1 | contig 24865 bp, 23 predicted proteins | sample MGYA00243701_ERZ654470 | MGnify/ENA primary metagenome ERZ654470 (study PRJEB26926, sample SAMN06164444) | human gut metagenome | biome: ENVO:00009003; feature: ENVO:2100002; material: ENVO:00002003...
GAGATGTCTTAGGGTCTCGTGGGCTCGGAGATGTGTATAAGAGACAGCATCTGCATCAATTTGACGAAGATTTGAAAAAAAATATTTTAATACTTGGGGGTTATAATATATTTGATCTTTATAATCTATTTCTATATGTGACATTATCATTTTTCTTAAAGTCATTTTCACAAAGAAGGCAATACAAATGGAAATCAATCCTATTAAAATATTAATTGAACACGCATTACAATCAAAAGCCAGTGGAAAACAATTTTCTAACACACAAACCTGAAGACTCACACACACAGATGTTAGAAGGCAGATGACACAATAATTCCTTAAGTAAACTTGATATATGATTGAATACACAACTATTGCTACAGAAGGAATGATTAGTAACTTATTGATAAATAATATGTTATAATCAAAAACTGCGCAATAAGCTGTGATGGTAGAATAGACCATAAACAGAAAAGAGAGATCAGATAGAGATATATTTCTCAGTAATTTTGAGCCTACAGAGTGAATGACAGAAAAACAGTCTCCTCCCTTTATTAAATGGCAGACAGATTGAACTTTTTGGTTATAATATCCCAAAGAAGTCTGTAACGATAGCCATGATATAAAACTTCCAGTTATGCCTATCAATAGTAGTGCAATGACCGATACTGGTATGCGATAGGAATAAAATAAATAAAAGGATGAGATTAAGAACATGGATATCACTCCAACCAAAAATTTCTTGCTGTATTCTCCTTTAATACACACATTAGGTGCTTGTGTCACGACAGACTTTTCTTTGATAGAAATTATATAGCCTGTCCATTTTCCCAGAGCATCTTGATAGGTTATCTTCTGGACATTACCCGTCTGAATATCTGTGATTTCAACAAATGATGGAGACTTTAAAACAAGAACGGTCATAAAGACACCTTGATTCTTGAACAAAGCAAGAAAATGATCTGGTAATAAAGAAATTTTATCAGATGGTACTTTTGCTATGAAATTATCTACGCCAAAAGTCATCAACATTTGTGATATCATAGGCAATGTTGGAGAGAAATTCATGCGTTTAACTTCCTTGTCCCAGTCACTACGAAAGATATTATAATGATACTCTTCTAACAGAGAAGATAAAAGAGAATAGACGTTGTTTCGAGAATTTATCATCATGCAGTTTTATTTATAAAATAGTTTATAATTCTTTGGAGGATAGAGGTGTTACCTGTTTTGAGAAGTGCCAACGATAGGAAAACTATACCAGCAGTGACAAAAATGATACCTAACCCATATTTGACAAATGAATAATTTTTCTTTAAGTTGTTCGTTACCATAATTCTAATTTCCTAATTCTAATTGGTTTTTCACTAAATTATAATATGCTCCTTTCATCTTGATGAGTTCTATATGCGTACCACATTCTATGATGCGTCCTCTTTTAAGAACAATAATCTGATTCGCATTTTTTACAGTGCTGAGTCGGTGAGCTATTTTTATGACCGTTTTACCTTTAAGGAAAGTGTCAAGATTATCATATATTTTGCGTTCATTCTCCGCATCTAATGAAGAGGTAGCTTCATCAAATAGAATGAAATTAGGGTTCTTGTAAACTGCTCTAGCTATCAAAATACGTTGACGCTGACCTCCAGAGATTCCATTACCTCCAGCCCCCAGCATTGTATAAAGACCTTGAGGCAGACTTTTGACGAAATCCTCTAATTCGGCTATTTGCACAGCTCGCCAAAGCATTTTTTTATCAATAGTTTCTGCACCTGTTGCAATGTTACGCTCTAACGTATCTGAAAATATATATCCATCCTGCATCACTACTCCGCAACAGAATCGCAGACTTTTTGCTGAAATATCTTTTAAATTGATACGGTCGTAATATATGTCGCCTGTATAATTATTGTAAAATTTGAGTAGCACTTTCATTAGCGTAGTCTTACCACTACCACTTTCCCCCACAATAGCTGTTGTCTTACCAAAAGGAATAGTACAGCTTATGTCGTCAAGGACTTTCGGAGAACGCGGTCCATAGTAATGAAAATCAATATGATTTAAATGGATAGCCTTGCCGTCCTCGGTCGGCATTCTTTTCAACGAAATGTTGGCATCGAAATCCTCATTTTTCATTGCTTGCACCTCAGTGAGTCTGTCATAACTAAGTTTAGCATATTGTAAACTTCTAATAAACTCAATAATCTGTTGAATCGGTTCATTCAAAGTTCCAATGATGTAAGAAATTGCCAATAGTGTTCCTATGGTCATATTCCCCAATATAACCTCCTTTGCTGCTATAAAGATTACTATAATATCTTTAAGTTTATTAAATGAAGAAAAACCGATACTCTGTAGCTGATTAACTTTCAACGTTTTGAAGTCTATATTAAATAATTTAATCTGGCTATTCTTCCAACGATCGAGCTTATATTGTTCTGTACCATTAAGTTTAATATCAGCAATACCATTGACAAGTTCAAATATGTCCTGTTGGTTGTCACGTTGGACGCGGAATCTATTGTAATCAAGTCTCTTTTCCTTTCCAACAAAATATATAGACCAAAGAATCGATACCACAGTCATACCGATGTATATAAGCAAAATGTCCGTATTGTAGTATGTCAATAATACAAAGTACACAACGAATGTTAGAAAAGAAAATATCACAGTTATGCTCTCCGATGTAAGGAAATTTTGTATTCTGTTATGGTCATGAATGCGCGAAGTGAAATCACCCAACTGCTTAGTGTCAAAGAATTTGAAAGGTAATTTTACAATTTTAGACAAGAAATTTGAAATGATCTCTATATCAATCAAAGAATTACAATATAACAACACCCAATTTCTGACAATCTCTATAATTGTAGAACCTAAAAAAATAAATAATTGAGCCAGAAGAAAAATGAAAATGAAGTTGATGTTCTTATTTGCAATCCCTACATCAATAAGTGATTGGGTTAAGAAAGGGAAAAACATAGCAAAGAGACTGCTAAAAAACATTCCCCAGAAGAGAATCTGATATTCCTTTTGAAATTTTTTGAAGATATTTATTACATTTTTTTTCAGTTTATTCGGCTGCTTATGAGGCTGATGGTTCACAAAAATCTTGCCAGGAGTTAAGAGTAATCCTATACCTTTTTTGTCGATTCCACACCAATGTTCTTGAAACTGATTCTCGGTTAGTTTTATTAAGCCGAAAGTTGGATCTGAGATATAGAATAAATATTTTTTACTAAAAAAATTCTTCTGGATTTTATAGAGCACAACAAAATGACAATTATCCCAATGCAAAATGCATGGAAAAGGATGTTTTTTAATCATTTCTTCAGCTGTAACCCTAACAGCTAATGTATCAAAACCTATTTCATTGGCTGCATCTTCAATACCAAGTAGACTAACTCCATCCTTAGACAAATGACAATATTCCCTTAATTCTTGGATGGAGTATTTCTTGCCATAATAAGACGAGACTGCAGATAGTGCAGCTGGACCACAATCCATTTGGTCATATTGAAAATAGCATGGAAACTTTCCTAATAAGCCATTTACCTTGTCTACAAGTTTATTTATGCTCATCATTCCAAATTAATTTATAAGGGTCATAATTACATCCAACAGGTTTGCTGCCATTATCAACTTGATGACCAGCTCTACAATCTATACAATTATAACGAAGTTCACAATCCTTGCAAACTTTGATATTGTCTTTTTTTATACTCCAACATTGGCGAAATTCCTTAGAATATACAATTTCAGCAAGGCCGTTTGAAACATCATATTCCTTATCTAAAGCAAGACAATTTTTTACAGAACCAGATTCGTTGATTGCAATCTTCTTATATAAGCAAGAATTATAGCACTTGCTTACTTCATAGAGTTCTTCATTAAAAAATTGCATTGTGTATTTGCTAATTTTTCCGCAATGTTTTGCATCTAGTGGATGCTTTATTGCTATGATTTCTCCCATAAGCAGATTCTCGTTTCCTGATGGTTTAACGTTAAATGGAAAAACCTTTGATTGTGGCTGATTATACAGATACACTCTGCTTACTGCCGCATTTTTTAAAATAAGTTTATTCCACGCTTGCATTGGAGTTTTATGACTATCTGCAATATGTATATCAACGCATTCAAAATCCATTGTGCAGATTCTATTTACGACATCCACAATATAGGGATAGTTGCTTGATGGGCTAAATCGGATTTGCAAATATGGGCATTGCATAGAATTCAACTCCTTAAGATATGAGTACATTTCTTCCATGTTCGATACTATTGGATTAAACTCAACAATGGCATCATTTATAGGAAAAAGTGAATCATGAACCACATGGCACTTGGGAGGGAAGAGACTAATATCCTTAGTGAGGAAAGCATATTCCTTATCAATCATGAAATTTATATACTTCTCAAAGTTTCCCATCGATGAGTCACTTATTTTTTCTGCAATTTCGCCAATCTGATGTCTATCTAACAATTTAGTAATCATGTAATAATCGTTAGGAATATATTCCAACGATTTACGTGAGAAATCCTGTAGAAGAGTCTTGCTATATCCTTTAGTCATCTGGCAAGAAGAAGATACTATAAAATATAAATTTTTATTGTATTTCATTTTTTTACAAATTGAGTAAGTTCATATGGAAGACATATTTTTCGATTAGGATTGTAATGACGCATTTCGACCGCATGTATATTATTGTTGTATTTCATCAGACGGTTTTCAGCCTCTATACTTACCATTTCATTATAATAAATGACTTTGAAGAAGAGTGGCAAATTTTTAATTTGCTCATCTGTTAATATCTTTTTATTGATGTCCATAAGCTAAATAGTTTGCTATTTTCTGTTCTAAATCATAATTGCATGGCTGACTAGTCATTCCAAACTGACCTACAGGATTTATTTCCAAAAAGACATAATGCCCTTTCTTATCAACTATAAAGTCTGCAGAACCACAATTTAAATCATACTTCTTATAAATTGCATTCAGTTTTGTCTCTATATCTATAGGTAGTTGATAAGGTTCGGTTCTGTTTGGTTTGGTATTACTGTATTTTCTGAAATCCACTTTTGTTTGCTCATTACTTTGAGAGAAAATAGCCATAGAATAGAATTTCCCTTCAAGATAAAAAGAGCGAATTTCATAGGATTTGTCAATGATACTTGTGACCAAAGATGGAAATAGTGGTATATCTTTATCATAGAAATCCGCCTTATTGTGAGCCTCTGTGTATGTGTAGTATGATATCTTGTCAAACACATTGTAGATGCCATTATATATCGCTTTTGTAACGAATGGATCACTGATATTGTAAAGGTTTTGAAGTTGATTGTAGTTTGTAATCACTGCAAAATTAGGAGTTTCTAATCCTAATTCTCGTGCTGTATCCAATACTTCCAAACGATTCAAGCTCATAGCGTGAGGATTACCTATTTTAATTTTACAATGTTTGTACAGTGTTGTAAAGATATAATCGCGAAGGTCGTTCATTTCCATGAAAGCTATACTCTTACTGCCATGAATTAACGCAGAAAGATCATGCTCGTCCACGATAAACTTATCAGGTAAACTTTTTGTGAAATTTTTCATTCCTAACCCACTTCTTCTCCACCAGGTAGCCGAAGCATTGAGAATATTAAAAACTCTACCTGTACGAATATTTTTAAACAGAATTTTTTCATTATCTATACCTATTAGCATATTTTCTGCCGTATCAGGCTCTATGATAATCACATCCTGTTTCATCTGTTTTAATCGCTTAGCTACATCTATAGTTGAGAGATCATTTTCATTAGAAAAAATTACTATCATCTTCTTCTGAATTAAGCAAAGAGCGGAGGGGAGGATTGGCTCCTCTTCGTTCTTCTAAATTTAAATATCTACATCACAAGATTTCTGGTCTGCATCTCTGTTGTTGCTTGTTGTACTACAGTTAACAGTTCCAGAATAATCACCAGTGCTACCACCACAAATGGCTAACATGGATTCAACTTCCAGACTATCATGCTGAAAAATTGATAAGTCTATTTTTTTATCCATTGAATGCAAGATTAATCTGTGTCCATATCACAAGTTTTATTGTCACCATCTGCACCTGTCGTACATGTTAAACAACCACAAGTACCAGTATCATTATGGGTATGACCACCACTTCCACCCATGACATTCAACATATCATCAATTCTGATACTAGATACCTTAAAATCAGCTAATTTTAATTTTTCCATATCAATTATGATTAACTTAGATAAAAGCCAAACATGAATCATTTTCCTATTATGCCTTAGACCGTTCTGACCAAGATAAGGGTAGCCACTTAACTGTCGCTAACGGTATTCCTGCTCCAATAGGGAGTTTTTTCTATGATTCTGGGAGTTTTTATCTAATGAATTTATATATGGTCCTCTGAGAGACTTTCACTTTCCCATTGGACTAATTACCAATCTACATCACATGTTTTGTGATCTGCATCACTGCCATTGCATCTGGTCTGGCAATGGACCGTTCCTGACGAATCACTTGAACCACCTGACGTGTGAAGCATCTCATTGATAGCAAGACTGTTCTCTTTAAACTCGGAGAGATTAATTTTTTTCATTGATAACCCTTTTTATAGTTAGACAATATGTGTTCTTTTAAGGCATCCACTTCTTCCCATTGGACTAATTACCAATCTACATCACATGTTTTGTGATCTGCATCACTGCCATTGCATCTGGTCTGGCAATGGACCGTTCCTGACGAATCACTTGAACCACCTGACGTGTGAAGCATCTCATTGATAGCAAGACTGTTCTCTTTAAACTCGGAAAGATTAATTTTTTCCATTGATACTTTTTTTTATAGTTAGACAATATGTGTTCTTTTAAGGCATCCACTTCTTCCTATATCTATTCTATTGCTTAAGCAATATCCTATCATATTCCTGTTTCGTTACAGGAAGCATCACTCCTATATCCACGAGCAAGAAAATTCGTTTCCAAAGAACTTTGATGTAATTCTGCTTTTCGGAGTCAGGAAAAGACTCGTCAAGATACGTCAAAGCTTTAATTTCAAACACCTTACGCTCGCAAGCTCTTCCGACTGCCTCAAAAATAATCTTATCTATTCTCAAGGCAGGAAATGACAACTCGCTATTCCGCAAACCTTTTACGATGATTCTATCATCTTCAAGATGAAAATCAGTAGTTCGCATTATGTAAAAAATCGTATTAGTAGACAGCAGTTGCTGAAGTTCCCAACTTTTACCCAGTGAAGTCACTTCTCGCATGAGTACAGAAGTATTTTTGGGTAATTGTACTTTACCTAACACAAGTTTTCTCATGTAGTCTTGCTCTAATAAAGATGTACATTCTGTGGTATACTCATAGTCTGAGGCTGTAAATATCTCAGGCAAAGCAAACAACCGCTCTAGTCTTTGATAATATTCCGGATAATATCTTATAACGAAAGACTCCATTTTCTTACATACCTGCAATTGCTTTTTATAGAAACCAAGAAGATGTAAGTATTTTCTTTTGTCAGGTACTTCATCGAAATTGGCAAAATCATGATATTGATTATCACCAATGTTTTCATGTATAAAGCAGCCTGTAGTTTTGCCTTCGGAAAGCACCATCTCATATAGTAAAACTTGTTCAAAGAATATATTGAAATTAGTTCCCTGCAGCTTATTTACCATTTTGATATTTTTATCTACAAAATCAAATGCCTTATAGGTATATCGCTGAATAAAATCAATATCTGTACCTCCAAAAATGCCCATATTATAAGCTTTATTATCAATATGAAGGTCATATCGTTTCATTTCCTCTGGCATATAGCTGATAGCATGACGGATATCACGCCACATCTTTCCATAATAGTCAGTTGTGGTTTCTTCATTCTGGACAATGAGATCATGATTCTTTAGGCTTTCATCAATTTTTGTCCAAATGAAAACATCGCCATCAACATGGATAAATGGTTCCTTTATAGACTGGTAGGCCTTATTTTTTGCCAATGCCCACAAGTTCGGATTATAATGATTCAGGCAGTCAAGAGATACGATTACATCCGTATATGGCAAGTGCAATTTGTTGATAAGAACATCATATCCTTGACTGTCGGTTACCAAAGTAACATCATCATAATAACGTCGTAACTGATTACAACTAATAATCCAACTCAGATAGTTGAATATAGGTAAAAGCCATCCATAACTATCGGTCAGGCTGTTCTTGTTACCGGTCCAAAAACTTTGTATAATTTTCATTTTCTTATTTCTTTATATCAGGCAAGCGATTAGTCTCATTGTTGCTGATGTTTATATCTGCCTTTTTAGCTTTTTGCTTGCCGAAATTATAAGTCAATCCCACACGGAATGAGGTGTTGTCATTGTTTATTTTGTTTCTAAAGACATAATCTTTATATTCAGTTCTGTTATTGCTCTTAGTACCACTAAAGATGTCTTGGGCTTGTATATTCAAAAGAAGTTTGTTCTTAATAATATCAATCTTGCATCCTAAGCCGACACAATCGATGTTTCCAGTGTGAAAGGATTCTTCTATTCCTGGAAGCACATGATAATAGTTCGCATAAAAGTTCAAGACTTTGTAACGGTAATTTAAATTGGCAGAAAAAGATGTGTTCAGACTTCGCAAATCTTTGTCATCCAGCTCGTCAACGTAAGATTTTGCTTTAACGTAGAACATAGATACACTTGAATACAAATTGAATTTTCCAAATGAGAAATTATAACTAGCATCTGTTCCAAAAGTATTAATGGTAAGACAATTCTTTGGAGAATACTTGGTGAACAAGTCATCCACTACCTGAGTCAGATTCTGTATGGCATCAGATGTGTGATAATAATACAGGTTAAAAGAGAAATTTCCTTTAAACACATAGTTAAACTCCAAATTGTCCATGACCGATGGTGTAAGTCTATCGTTACCTTCGGTGTATGTGTAGGTGTTACGAAAAACACGTGTAGGATTCATATCATTCATAGAAGGTCTGTCAATACGTTTGCTGTAGCTTAAGGCAAAGGAATGATTATCTGAAGGATTGTATGAGATTTCTGCAAATGGGAACCAGTGATCATATTTATTAGAAACGGACAGCCCTTCTAATGTTACTCCATCATCATTGGTGTGTTCATATCGTAAACCAGCTTTGGCGTAAAAAGGACCAAACATTCGATTGACATCTGCATAGAAGGCTGTTACCGTTTCTTTATATAAAAAACCATTTCTACTTCCAAACTCAGAGACGTTATTGGTCCTGAAATGGGAATATTTTCCACCTAACTCAAAATTTAGCCAGGTAAACGGAAGGTTTAAATCTGCGCTCAGGGTATTGACGATATAGCAATAATCATTATTGCTGTTCGAGAAGTTGTGTGCTGTACTCGAATCAAAATTCTGATTAATTTTGTCAATGACATGGATATAGTTGTAATTTACCGTTACTTTTTTGCCTAAGCTATCAAGTTTCCAGTCCACATAGGGGGAGATTGTCTCCAAACGGTATTTATCGTGATTCGACTCGGAATAAGAATTCGATGGACATGCGTCTGCATTGAAAGTCATCTGCCCCATTTGGTGGGCTTTACTGCGAGAATTATTTAATGTTGCAAAAAATCCCAAATTCAAATCGCCTAATTGGTAATTGCTATTTAGATTCTGACCTAGTATGTCATACCTATTTAAAGTATTGTCGGTCGTAAAGCGTATATAGTCAGGATAAGAATAAGTGTTCTGTACTATTTGGCGGCGCTTTTCATTGGAATTATTTATTTTGTATTCAACAGAAAAATTGCCTGAGGAAAAAGACAGTCCAATTCCTTCTTCTGCGCCAAAGTGAGAGCGTTGTGTTAACACCGTGTGGACATTCCCATCAAACCCCACAGGCTTACTCTTTAGAATAATATTGATTACTCCGCAATTGCCTTCTGCATCAAATTCGGCAGAAGGATTGGTTACAAGTTCTATTTTGCTTACATTTTCAGATGGTAAGGTGCGTAGGTACATATCCAAATCTTTACCATCTAAGTTAATGCGATGACCATTAACCAAAACAACTACACCGTTTTTGCCAATAATCTTTATTTCATCACTTGTCGGATCTATACGAGGAATATTATGGAGCATATCTCGCATATTGAAACCACTGGCAAAGGGACTGTTTTGAACTAGATAAACAAGTTTGCCAGCTTTCTGGCTAAATAGTCTGCGCTGAGAGGTAATCATCACCTCATTCAGTGTGTGCTCCTTCACAGTCAACATGATATCGCCCAAATCAACATTGTTGTGTACGTCAATGGTGTCAGCTTTTAATATATCACCTAATTGTCTGTATCTGACGACAAACTTTCCTGACGGTAGAGAGAATGTAAACTTTCCTTGATTATCAGAAAAACCACAGGAGATAGTTTCTCCATCAAGATGACTTACTATTATTTCCGTGGCTTCCAACGGTAAAGAGCCTGCAGCTTTATCAAATAGTCTTCCTGTTAAATTCCATTCTTGAGCAAATGCCATATTGTTCGAAATGGATAATGCTATAATAATTATAAACTTTAGTTTCATAATAATGCAATGAGTCCGCTTGAGAAAATTTTCTGCTATCCTTGCATGACTTGGTAACTATAGTTTTTAAAGCCTTAGCCATAGGAAAGAAAAACTCAAGTTTTCTCCTTTTTTAAATGTTATACATATTGCGGAGGTATACAGCCTCTTTCTTTCCATTTGCAAAAGTACTAAAAATGCAGATACGAAGAACTTTTATGTTGATATTTAAAACTGAATTAAACTTATAAACAGCAAAATTATACTTACTTAAACAAAACTGTGTCTTTTATTACAAAAATACGGTTCTAACGTGACTTTTGTCTATTGGTCTTTAGTGTTATCTTTCAAATTCATATTTACATTTTGCACATGAGAATAAAATTAAACTATCATGGTTGAACACAAACGTTATTAAAACAAAAACTGCGATTAGAAAATCCTCACTTTGGGCTGGAATCCTAATCGCAGTGTAGAACATGTATATAATAATACAGTTCTGAGTTCTACTGTGTTTTATTGATAGTTTCATAAGATAGGCTTCACCTCGGCAATTGAAGCAAGCTTCATTGCTCTCGATTTGCACTATCATTGATAACATTGCACGGAACTTGCCCGTGCAAACTTTAAAAGTTAGTTCTCGCATAACCAAGACAGCACAAAGGCAACGCTTATCCTTGGCATTGCATACAGAATTATGAAAAGTCGGATTTGTCTGCCCTTTGTTCCTGAATAGATGACACATTAAATGTCCTTGTTTATGTAATGCTTATGTCAGCTCTTACTCGTAGCCCTTGTTCTGCTTCAGCTTTTTGTTCAGATCCAGACATCTTTGCAGTATGGAGGTTGTACCACGTACTCGCACACTATTGAGCATAGCTCATACGATCCAGACCGTTGGATGTCACATTGACACCAGCAGCCTGACCACTCAACACGTCAAGGGCATTGTTGGCCGCACCCTTGTTGGAATGATTTCCAACTATTTTTATAATATTACTTCCATTGTCAATGGAGTCTTTCCGTTCTGCAGGAACTTGCTTTTGTGCATGAGCCAAAGAACTGCAAAAGAGTGCAATGAGAAGTAATGTAAAGTCTTTTTTTCTCTTTGCCATTTTTAATTTCTATTACTTTGGTTATGGATGATTTCCGATAAGCAAAGATAAGGTGCAATACATTAAAAAACGTATATAAACTCCAATATTTATGTATTTTTACCTCGCCACCATCAGTTTGTTTTCGCATTTAATGAGAATTGGATTTTGTGCAATGTTATTTCTTTTTTAATCTAATTTTATAGCCCGACCACAAGCACCAAAACGCAAGAATGCCCATAACAAAGATGAATATGTATGTGGCTATCGTTCCAATGAAAATTCTGCCACTATGCACCTCTAATGCCACATTCCAAAGCGACATCGGAAGTTGGTTCATGCTCGAAGGTTGAGGGGCAAAGTTTGTTCCCTCGTAATATTCCGCTACGACAGGGGTGGAAAAGTCTTGGCTCATACCTGCGACTGCTTTCTTTCCGAATGGTGCTCCTGCTTCATTCGGTGCAGGTTTGTTCGTAAAGTAATCGGTAGCAGTTCCTTGTCGTCTGTCCCAAACAAACAAGCCGCTAAATGAACCGCAAAGCCATCTACCATTTGCATCTTTCTGTAATACATTCAATCCCATCACGCTGACAGGTGGAACAGAAGTAATAATTTTCACTGTAGCATTTTTGATATTCAATGAATAGAATCCTTCCGATGAGGATAACAGCCAATCATGGCAGCTCTCATCATAACGAATTATGCGGAGCTTGTCGTTCCAAGGATTCTTGCTTCTGAGTGTTGTGCCCGGGATAGACGGAATCTTGCTTAACACTAATGCTATAATCACAGGAGGGCGGAGACACCAACCCGTCAGTGCAATCAAGAGCGCAAGTATGATAGTATATCGCCCGATTCTGTCATGCAGATGAAGTGAGGTTTGCAGTAATGCCTTTCGCTTCGGTCTCAGCCAAAAGACGATACCCGTAATACAGAGAACCACAAGAATAATGGCTATGGCATCAACCACAATCTTTCCTGTTATTCCGAAAAGTTCTCCACTATGGAGTAGCCAAACGGTACGAAAGGCAGTTACTTTGCCGTCATAATCCTTTGGCGCATGAAGTTGAATGCGCTTAAAAGTCTTATAAGGAGGAAGCGAGGTATAGACAAAGGAACGACTGAGCATTACAAGGGTGTCGCCATGCGAAGCGATGTCCGTAAATTTCTCCTCATCCTCCAGTGACATATTCACCTTATGCCATTTGTTATGCACTCCATAGCGATAAAGCCCGAAAGGTGAGACAGCAAATATCCTTCCATTATCAAGCCTTATGACATTTTTGATTTGACGATAGTCTGCACCTTCTGGCAACCCCTCATTGAAATCCTTGAAGTAGGAAGCCTTGGAGTCGGTAAGCCAGATTCCACCATTGCCATAAAGCAACAGTTGGCGACAAAAATCCACATTCCTCATGGAATCTACCATTAAATCCTTGCCAATGTCAAGCGTGCCTCGTAGCAATCCACCGTTCCAATTCCGAAACTCATAACGACTTGGCAGGTACTTCCTGCTCACGTTCACATCCTTGATGAGTGAACGATGATTGAGTAGGATGCCTGACACGCAGAACATCAGCATGAAGAAGCTCAAGCCGATACCAAGCCATTTATGTTGTTTTCTCCAAGTTCCTTTCTTCATTGATTTCCTTATCTGATTATCTATCTTATTTCTTTTCTTTCTTCGCCCTTGCATCCTTGACAATCTTTCCTGCCAAGAAACAAAGTTCTATCACCATTACCACCCAATGCCAAGGATATTCGCTCGGATGTGCAATGAGCTTCCCGATGATGCCCGTGCGATTAAATGCCTCTACCGCTATCCAGAACACGATGACCGTTGCCGTACCCATTCTGATGTTTGCTCCCCACGATTGCAAGTGGAGTTGCTTGCGAAATACGTATGGGGCGGAAAGCAAGGCACCGAAGGCTACACCGAAGGTGACTGGACTCTCACGACCAAACAATTGAGGATCGTAGAGGTTCATCAGCAGGAGATAGCAAGTCCAGAGCATTGTGTTGATTTCCATGAAGGTAACAATACTGGTGTGGCGTGTCATCGGGCGAGCGGCGATGAGTCGCTTGTTCTTCCCCAAGAAGAGCGTCTGCCACCAGTTGAGGAAGTTGCAGGCATTTCGGGAACAGAAGATGTAGAGCAACATCACCATTGCCCACAAGCCAAAGGTGGCAGGGAGCAGAAGATATTCAGGGCGGCTCAACACTTCTCCTGTCACTGGGTCAATCTCAGCATGTGTGCCCCAACGATGGGCATAATACATGAAGAGGAAATCCACCCAACCCGTCCAGTAGAACATCCCACCGATAAGTCCGAGCAAGGTTTGGCGAGTCTGTCCCTTGACGAAAACACCGACCACCACCATCACCAAGCCCACGAATCCCACAGCCATGCCAGCACCCAACAGTTGCGTGCCGTCGTAGTTGTCCTTCAATACTCGTGCCACCAAATGAACGATGGGCATGCTTCCTAAAATCACGCCCATCGACACGATGGATTTCCACCAATATAGTTTTCTGTTACTCATGTGTCTTCTGCTTTCTTGCAGCTATCATGATATACACAAGCAATGCCACGAATGCCACGAGGATGCAGATCATCTGGGTGATATACTTCTCCGGCTCAATCCAAATTTCCTTGAAAAAGTCCAAGCGACCAAGCACTTCCACAGGTACCCAGAACACGACAACCGTTGCGATAGCCATACGGATGTTTGCTCCCCATGTGCTCAAACGCAACTGTTTCCTGAAGATGAAGAAACTGCCAATGAGGCAAGCCGCTGCCACGATGGAGGTGACAGGATGATGGTCGCCGAGGAAATTCTTGTCGTAGCAGAACATCAACAGGAGATAGCTGGTCCAGAGAATCATGTTCAGTTCCATGAAGGTGACGATACTTGTATGATGCGTCATCGGACGGGCGGCAATCTCGTTCTTGCGGGAACGGAAGAGAACACGCTGCCACCAGTTGATGAAGTTACATCCGTTTTTGGTTGAGAAGATGTAGAGCACCATCATCATCATCCACATGCCGAAGGTGGCAGGGAGGATGAGGTATTCAGGGCGAGTCACAACTTCGCCATTCTCCATCTCCGGCTGTGTACCCCAGCGGGTAGCATAGTACTGGAACAGGAATTCTATCCAACCGGTCCAGAAGAGCAGACCTCCGAAAAGTCCCCAAAGAGTCTGTTTGGTGTCTCCCTTTACGAAGACACCGATTACTACCATGATAAGACCTGCCAACCCCATGAAGAAGGCTGAGTAATGCACAGCTTCAGGAGTCATCGTCTTATCCATTATCATCATCAGCGCATGTCCCAACGGCATGGTAAAGAGTACCACGAGGAACGAAGCGATGGATTTCCACCAATTCAATTGTTTCATAATGTTTAATGTTTACTTTAATTCATCTAAGTAATAACTGATTCTTCCTCCTTCATCACCTATCTGCACATTGGCATCATACCAGGAGATAATCTGGAGCTTGTAATATCTCTCGCCATCCCACGAACGGATTACGTAGGTATGGTAAGAAGGAGTATATACTGGAGGTGGACCCGAGAAACTCATCGCCTTTTCTAGCACCGGATTGCCGCTTACCAACTGCTTGGCAGGACCATTGTTCGGGTCGAACCAAGGGTTCTCGTTCATATCCAGTTTGTTGGCGATGCAATACTTGTTCCAGTCGTTCTGCGACATGGTGACATATACGCTTGCCGAATCATCCACGGCAAAGGTCATATTGTGTTCAGCCAGATAAGCATCCACCTGCGCCTTGCTCATCCACTTGTCATATTCGCCATAGCCCAGGTCGGCAGCACCGCCCTTGCCTATGCCGCTCGTTCCACTGTTGGTGCGAAGCTGGTAACCATCGAAGGCGAGGTCCCATTCCGTGGCAGGATAAGCCATCGTCTTTGGATCATCCTCCATGTTCTCCATCACCATAATGCTGCTGGCTTGTCTTTTTACCGTCTTATAGGTAAACTTGCCTGTAGCTTGGTTCTTGGTGAAGATGGTATCGCCGTTTGCATCACGCTCTGCATCCTCGAAGATGTTCTTCTGCACGCCCTCGCTCCAATACTTTACAAGTTTAGCTGTACCTTTATAATGGAAATATTCCTCTATCGGCTTGCCGTCAATATAGGCGATGACACTCTGGTTAGGATTCAGCACATTATAGCGATGTCCCGTCTTCAGGTCAAAATAGAGCCAGTCGTTGGTAACACCTGTGCTATAACCTGTTTTTCGGGGCAAGGTATGCCCCGTGAAGTCCTCTGCCTCGTAAGATACGCAGCTCGTCATTGCGGCTGCCATACCTATTATATATAGTAATGCTTTCTTCATCATTTCTTCTTTCTAAATGCTTTTACCAATTCATCTACCAACACTTCCACCTGCACATGCGCCTTGGCTCCTGCCGTGGCTGGCACGTTAAACATGGTGATGCCCGAACCCAGGGTCTTTGGCACATAGTTAAAGATGTTATCCACACCCACAGTCACCTTCACCTTATTATAGAAGGTCTGAATCACCGACAGGTTGCACAATACATACTGTGGCAACTGGCAGCGGAAGTAGGCATCGTGGCTCTCGCCGTTTACAGAAAGTCTATCCTGCACATCAAACTTCTTCTCACCCATGTAGCTTGCCGAGAAGGTGGCGCCCAGTCGGTAGTTCTTCTTGTTGTACTTATAGTCGAGGCTCGCCGTAGCAGCATGAGGCGAAGTGGTGTTCACCTGGATGCCATCCGTCTTGCTCACGTTCACGTAGCTGTAGGTGGCATTCATCGTGAAGTGGTTGAGGAAGTGCCAGCGCATGATGGTCTCCAGTCCGATGAGGTTCTGCTTGGCGAGGTTGGTGTATTCAAAGTTATACTGCATGTCGTAGATGCGCCATACGCCCTCTATCTTCTTGCGGAAGAAGTTGCCATACACATTGCCCGAGATGAAGAAGTTATCGTTCGAGTACTCTGTGCCCAGGCTCACGTAGTTGTTCTTCTCAGGCTTCAGATTCTCGTTACCCACAATCATGAACATGCCCAGGTGGTCCCAGTTGAAGAACAGCTCCTTGATGCTTGGCGAACGGTAGCCCATCGAGTAGTTGGCTCTCCATGCCCAGTGATCCGAAGGACTCCACTTGAAGGCAATCTTAGGCATCGCCATCAGTCCGAAGGCACGGCTGAAGTTGGTTCTCACACCTGCCGAAACCATCCAGTGGTCGTTCATCGTCCACTCGTCCTGCAGGAAAGCCTCCGTTTCCTTCAGCGAACGGGTGCGCATGATGTGGGAGGCATCGCCGTTGAATCGGTCGCTCGTCAGGTCATCGCTCAGGTGCTCGATACCGAGGATGAGGTCGTGGCCCTCGAACTTCTGCGAGGTGATGGAGAGGCGAGGCTGGAAGATACGGCTCTTATACACTTTGGTGCGCTCGTCGATACGCTCATGACGCTTGAAGCGGTCGTAGAAGTCGCCATGAAGGGAGGCGGTAATCTTGAACCAATCCTTGAAGGAGTACTTAATCTTGGTTCCAGCCGTCCAGTCACGCGCCTGACTGAAAGTCATGTCCTGAATGAGGTCGTAGGTGTTCATATAGAACGCACTACCGTAGGCAAGAATCTCCAGGTTCTTGAAAGGGTCGTAGAAAACCTTCTGCGATACCGAGATATGCTCCGTGCCCTCGATGCCCATTGGCGGACGGGAAGCCACGCTGGTAATGGTCACGTCGTGGTCGAGCCAAGGGTTCGCCTCTTGGGTATAGACCTTCTTGTCGTTCTCCGCCTGGTACATGTAGAAGGCATCGCTCGAAGAATACCACACGTCGGTCTGCGAGGTCACCTTGCCTGCATTGAATCCTGCCGATACCCAGCTCTGCAGGTTCGGGCGGTCGGCGTTCTTCTCAAACATATACAAGAAATCCTTTTTCTCAGGATTCTTGTAGTTGGTCTCGTTCATCTGTCCCCAGCGTACACCAGCCTGAATATCGATAGGCTTGGTGGTTTTCTTGGTGATGAGGTTGATAACAGCACCCGATGCACGGCTTCCGTAGAGGGTACTGCTGGCACCCTTCACGATTTCGATGCGGTCGATGGCATGGAGGTTGAATCGCTCATAGTCGAGGTTACCCGCCATGTCGCCCGTCAATCGCTCACCATCCTGCAGGAAGAGCACGTGGCGGGCATCCAAGCCCTGCATGGAGATTTCGTTGCCGAAACCCACCTTCTGTATGTTCATACCCGGTGTCTCCTGTTGCAGAGCCTTGGTGAGGTCGGCATAGCCTGCATCTACCAGTTCCTTACCGCCGATCACCTGCGTGCTCACTGGCGAGAGCTTAATTGGTCGGGCGGTGCGGGAACCAGTAACCACCACCTCGTTCACCTTCATCACGTCTTCTGTCATGAAGAGCTTGAGGGAGCTGTCGCTTCCGATGGTTCCATTCAGAGGGTTGTAACCCACGGATACCACCTGGTAGTAACACTTGTCACTCTGAGGCACCGAGATGGTAGCCTCACCATCCATGTTGGTAACAACACGTTGTGGCGATTTCAATTTCTCATTGTCGGCGTAGGTGATGACTGCGCCGATGATTGGCTGCTCAGTGGCTTTGTCGAAGATATCGAACTTCACCTTTCGCTGTGCAGCGACAGGGAGGGCGAGTATCAGCAGCAAGCCGATGAGCATTACATTTCTAATTGTCTTCATTTATATTGTCATTCTATTTTTTCCAAATCCTTACACGATTTCAGCCTCGCTATGGCTTGTTTCTCTTCCCTTCATTTTTTACTTGCAAAAAGAAAGAGAGACATGTCTGGGCATATCCCTCTTTCCTTGAATAGATATAAGCTACAGTCTCTTATTTGATTCCGTGCTCCTTTTTATACGCAGCCAAGTCTGCCTCATACTTTGCCTTGTCGGCATCAAAAGTTGCGAGACGAGACTTGTCAATGGTCTGCTTGAAGCACTCAGAACGTACATTCATCATATTGTAGTTGACGATGAATTGTATTTCGTGGGTCTTGGCATTGTAATAGCCTTGTACGCTACTACCTTTGGCACTTGATGCAGAACCGTCTGTGTCTGTTCCCCATACAGAACCGTCTTCACCCTTAAACTTTATCCAACCATCACCTGTATATTCTTTCTGCTCCCAAGAGTTGAGAACCATGGTCTTGACATCACACTTAAAATTGATAATCATTCCCATGTTTCCGACCGTGAAGTCAAGCAAAGATATGGTGAAAGTTTGTGCGTCTGTCTTACTCCATTCAAACTTAAACTTTGTAGGACATCCCTCCGGTAAAAGGGTCTTGTTCACGCCATTCATCGTTGCATTTGTACTAAGAACGATCTCACCATTGAGATAGTTCGTTGCCTCTTTCACCAACTCAGTATTTGCATCTGCATCTGTTATTTCTTCATCGGAAGAACAAGAAGACATACCTATAACTCCAAATATGAAAACAAATACAGTGAAGAACGTCTTGAAAAACTTCATAACGTAAAACTACTATACCCACTTCTACCATGGCAATAAATGTCATAGTGGAAGTGAGTAATTATTGATTAGTTTTGAGTAAACTTAACTATGGCTGTGAATGGTACACCTAAATATGTGGCATCCTTAGTTGTAATTTCAAAATACAACTTACCATCATCATTCTTCTTAGCCATAATATCAGCATTGTAGTAACTAGTTCCAAGGAACTTGAAAGTTACAACCTCAGTATATTCATCAGTAGTTCCATCCAAAGGAACATTCTTGGCATTGACAGAAATCTTGCCAGGCATAGAACCTATCTGAAGATTGTTGATGGTGATGTTGATAGTGTTATCACTATTCTCGGTAACAGTTAAATCACTGAAATTAGTGAAAGTGTTAGTATGGCTTCCCATTTGAACATCTAATGTTCCGCTGATATTACCAGCCTTAACCACACTCATTGGAGCAGCTTCATTAAGAGATGCTGCCATCATTGTACTTGGCATCATAGCCATTGCTACAACGGCTAAAAGCATAAAATAAATCTTTTTCATAAAATTTTAATTAATTGTGAATAATAATTTATATTTAGATGTTTTCGCTCCAAGGGAACGAATCATATTCTTCGTATGAATAATATCTATCTCTAAGACTTGCTTTGTAACTTGTGATGAAATTCTGGGTCTCACTTTTTTCAAAAACGTTCTTTGATAAACAGAAGGAAATCTTATGCTTTGAAGCTAATTCTTCCAATGTATTTTTTGCAGCATAATAAACATTGGTCAATGCTGGGTACTTAATACTTGCATTATGCATTTGAAATATGCAAAGAGTTGAAATTGCTTTGATTGAACTTAAATCTACATTATTAAGACTTGGTAAATTAGACAAAAGAACTGTATTGATTACACCAATAGGATTCTTTGGAAGCATTAAACTTGACAAATTCTTACAATTGGTAATTTCCAACATATTGGAAACAGTCGCATCAAAGTCATCAAGCTGTTGATTGGCAACAACCGTGTTTGACAAATCCAAAGATGTCAAATAGTCGTCATTACCAAAAGTTACATTTGCAAGTTTTTTTGCTTTAGTCAAATCAACTCCATTAGGGGTTGAAATATTAGTGAACTGAAGTCCTTTAATGTTAGCTCCTGGCATTATGTATCCAATAGTATAGTGTTTAGTATAACCAATTGAAACATAAAAATCTTGATAGTAAGGATTGTTGACAAAATATTCTACTCCCTCAATTGAGTTTATCTTATCTATATTTTCATACTGACTTGAATACCATAAGTGAATACTTTCTCCCTGCTCTGAATTTTTCATTGGTTTGCTAATATCTATGTGTGTATCGTCTGTGAACAATGAAGCAAACTTCTGTTTCAAATAAGCACGGAAGTACACATCAGGAATATCTCTCAAAGTATTGTACTTTTCCAAAGAACCCTTATCATTTACCATCTGCATATCAACAGTCTTGTTCTCTGCCTCATTCTGGGTATAGAAAGGCATCAAGTCCTCTACATTATACTTGCAGGAAGCAGGGAGATAAAGTTTTGTAAACTCATGAAGGATAGTAGCTTTCACCTCATCATTCTCAACCTTGGCTGTTACCAAGCCGTCGAAGTCATAGATGTCATTGCCTTGCAAGTCAAGACCTGTAATCTGTGAAGGAAGTGAAGCGATATGGAAAACTGGACCATAGCCATTGCTGCTAAGGTTCAACTCCTTCAAATTAGGAAAAACAGAAAGTTCCTTCAAGGCAGCGGTATCAACCTTTGTGCCTGAAAGGTCGAGAGATGTGGTGCTGTTGGCCTTGTCGTCGAGCAGCAACTTGCCATTTTCATCAAACTGGTATCCTTTAGCTTTGAGGATAGTCATCAACTCTGAGTTGCTTACTGCCACATTGCTGTAAGAAGGTGCATCGTCGTCACTGCTGCAAGAAGCGAAGCCGAGGCAAAGAGCCATTGCAGCGAGACCGATGAAATTCTTTAAAATTTTCATTGTTTTATTATTCTTTTAAATGTTTATAATTAATTAGAAATATTACCCTTAACTTGTGGCTGCAAAGATACATATTTATTAAATAATGTACAATACCTAAAAATTATGAAATATTTTCCTTGTTAGTGAGGGGTTATCACCATTCTATATAATTTGCAGAATAGGAGAATTGTAAAATTTTTGTAATCTTTGCTTTTGTAAATGTTTATATTGCTACTATAATTGCTTGTTTATTCGATACTTAAAACTAATGATAAAGTAACTACCAATTTGGAAGGTGCGACTCTCGGTGAGCCCTGTGGCGGTAACATTGCGGTAATAGTTTTTCTTGTCGCTGAGAATATCTGACCAATAGAGCGAAAGCTCGGCTTGCTTCTTTTTGAGGAATCGCCAAGATGCCCCCAAGTTCCAAACCACTTGGTCGTCTTCGCCTTTTTTGATGTTCGTGCCGTTGCGGAAAGAGTAGGCGACATCGCTCTTGACTTGGAAGCCAAGAGGAAGTTCTGCGTAAGTATTCAGCGAAAAGTTATAGCTTCGGGTATAGTTGGATGTACCCCGGAGTTGGTTGGTGGCATGGCGATAACGCCAATCGCCCTGCAAGTCGAAGCCTCCCCATTTCGGCTGATAACCCAAGCGAAGGTTGGCATTATACGAAGTAGTGTGGGTGAGGCTGCGGTCTGGCTCCTCGCTCTTTCCCTCATTCACAAGAGCTACACTTTGGGCAAAGCTAGCTCCTGTGCGAGCAGAGAGATTGAACCGCTTCTTCCATCGCTTCTGATAGCGAAGGCTGGCACGCATATTCCAGTTGCCATTCACATTCACAGGATAAGTCTCCGTGCCACCAGTGGCAAGGTTGTAAAAGACGGCTTGCGTCTGACTGTTATAGGTGTTGCTGAAATTAACATCGCCCGAAAGACCGAGGCGAGTGTTCCTTCCCATCAACCGAAAGTTCTGGCTATAAGCCGCTTTGAGCGAAGGATTGCCATGAGTAACGTGCAATGGGTCGCTATTGTCGGTCAGCGAAACCAAACTGCCAAGGTCTGGCTGTCGGCTGCTGCCATCATAATTCAGTTCGAAGCGAGTCTTGCCTTGATGCCATGACACATTCAACTGTGGGTTCCAATTCACGCTCGTCCTCACCGTATCGGCATAGAGCAGCCCAGTCTTCTGGTCAAGAATTCTCCGCTCTGGATGCATCTGCACACCCGTATTCACCTGCCATCGCTTGCCATTATAATTGAAATAAAGGCTGAGTTCGTGGGAATAAGTCCGACTCTGGGTATAGTTGCTCAAACTGTCTTGATATACTTCGCTCTCGTAAGTAATCCTGTCGCTCACCTGTCGGTTGGCAGAATAGCGATAACCGAGTTGCAGGCGCAAGTTCTCAGCCAAGGGTTGCGTCAAGTTGATGCCTACGGAATAGGCACGATTGGTGGAGGGGGAGTGCTGGTATTGGTTGCGATAAAGCACGGAATCGCCACCCAGACTGCTCTCCAACTGATAGTAAGTGGTCTCGGAAAGGGAATGTGACTCGTTGGTACTCTTGCTGTCGGAGTAACTACCCGTGAGGCTGATGCTCGTACCCTTGTCGTTGAACACTCGGGTGATGTCGGCATTGACGGAGAACGAATGGCTGTCGCTCTTCGAATCCGAGTTTCTCGTGATGCTGTTGATACGCTCATCGCCTTCTGAAGAGGTGGATTGCTGGCTGTCGCTGGTGTTGTCGCTCTTCGACTTACTGAAGTTTCCACCTATATTAAGATAGGTCTTGTCATCCAAGCTCCACCTCATGCCCAACGAACCATTGCCCATCGTGTTGCGATTGGTGCTGGTGGATGCCGAGTTCTGGTAACAGTTGCCTGTGGTGAGATATTGCTCGCTATATAGGGTGCTCTCGTTGCCACTGGCATAATGGTTGTACATCATGTTGCCATAGAGGGTGAATCGCTTGGAGAACTTCTTGGCAAAGTTCATCGCCACGTTGTCCTGTCGGTTGTCGGGATAGCGAGAAGTCATGTATCGGTTGCCACTTCGAGCTATCACGGAGATGTTATCGCCAGTCTGGCGGAAGAGGTTGGATATTAACTCGGCTTCCTTCTTTTCGTTGTTGCCCCTGCCTATGCCAGCCGAAGTAATCAGCGTGCCGTTGAACTCTCGCTTGGTCTGCAAGTCGAGCACATAGTTTTCGCCGCCCTTGCGCACCTTGGTGATTTTCTCCAGTTCGCTCCGCTTGTCATACACCTTGATTTTGCTCACCAACTTGGCTGGCAGGTTTTCGAGGGCGAGGGTGCTGTTGCCGCCAAAGAAACTCTCGCCATTGACATTGATTTCATGGATGGGAAGACCGTTGTAGGTCATCGTCTTGTTCTGCTTTTCGTATTCCAATCCAGGCACTCGCTTCAAGAGTTCTTCGAGGTATGCTCCTTCGGGAGTCTGGAAAGCATTGGCATTGATAACTGTGGTATCGCCCTTCATCTCCACCTCCTTCATGGCAGCAGTAACCACCACTTCGCCGAGGTTGAGCGTCTTAAAGATAGAATCTTCTTTTTGCGTTTCCACAGAGTCGCCATCGCCCTCTACCAAGGCACGACTCTCCCTTACTGTATCACTCGACACAGCATAAGAGAAAGCCCTTCCGTCAGGAGAAAGGGAAGACGATGCCCATACATTTGCTATTGTTGAGAAGGACATGAGCAAAAGCACAGACACATAAGCATATCGTACCTTCATTCTTGGTTTGAATATTCAAAATCGGCTGCAAAGGTACGAAAATCGGTATATATTTGCAATACCTTGAAGTAGGTAAAGTGCAAAGGGCTTGCCAAGGGAATCCATTAAAGAAAGTGAAAAAATGAGCAAAAATAATTGTATTTCAGAATTTCAATTTATCTTTGTACCTGTAATCAAAGCGTTCTTTGTATATTACAAGGTTGTGAAAGAAAAAGAATATAGCTCGTTTCTAAATCGTTAGCAGTTACGCTTTTTAAAGTACTTAACCCACTGATATTCAATTAATAAAAGATTTTGTTATGACTCGGGTATTTTTAACGATAAAAATCGAAACACGTCGAGTAAATCTCTATCACAGCTGCACCTGCCCGAGAATATAACGATTCACGGAGTTTTTGAGGATGTAAAATATTTGTGTGTTTCCATTATTACATCACAGGTCAGCAACCATTATTATGTATTTGTAGCTTAATGTTATCGTATTAAAGAATAATGGTAAAAGTCATGAAATTTTTCAAATGTAGTCAATGTGGCTACGGATATTTTGGTGTTCTCTCATAAATAGTATATCTTTGTATGTACGTAACTATCTGATAATCAAATGGTATTTGTAGGAGAAAGAACCAAAAACTACTTTTTAAAGTGGACACCTTTAGTTATCTCCAAATATCGGGTTAAATATTTAAATATCTTTAGTTATTGCAACCGTAACACCATTGTCGCAGCTTCGTCAATGCCTTTCAATCTCATCGCAATTGCAATGTAATAATACTGCCGTACCTTTGCAACCGTAATCAAACGATATAGGTTATGAATGCTAAAAGGGGAATTATTGTATTAGGATTGCTCTCGGCGGCTAGCATGCCAACGTGGGCGCAACAGATTAAGGGTGTCGTAATCGACCAGAAATCGAAAGAGACACTCATCGGTGCAGTCGTCACTGTGGATGGAACCAACGTGAAGGCTATCACCAACATCGACGGAAACTTCCAGATCGATGG
>ENA-UALO01000236-UALO01000236.1-human-gut-metagenome-genome-assembly--contig:-NODE-236-length-24379-cov-11.039591_pt1 | contig 24379 bp, 27 predicted proteins | sample MGYA00243701_ERZ654470 | MGnify/ENA primary metagenome ERZ654470 (study PRJEB26926, sample SAMN06164444) | human gut metagenome | biome: ENVO:00009003; feature: ENVO:2100002; material: ENVO:00002003...
GGTGTCCACAGTCGTGCGGATCTGCCGTTTCAAGTCAACGAGGGTGTCGATCTCATTGTTGACCACTTTTTCAAGGTCCATGATCTTTTCCAGGCACCGCACGAAGGGCGCATCCGTGTTGCGAGTGGTCTGCACTTTTTCCTCCCAGGACGGCGAGGAGATACCGCAGGCCATTTCCCGCAGGCGGGTGATCTCCGCAATGTTGGAATCGATACGCTGGTCGAGGCGGTATGCCTGACTGAGATATTCCTTTGCCGTCATACGCCGTACACCTCCCGGTGGAGTTTTTCGATCAGCACCTCACCGTCCAGAGAAGTAAGCGTCTGAAACCAGCCGGAGCGGAAAAAACGCTCACAATCCTTTCTGACGGATTCGGCATCCTTGTCCCAGGGGTATTTCTTCAAACGGCACAGTGCACGGCGATGGTCTTTCGCTGCCGCCAGAATAATAGCGTTTGCGAGGTTCGTATAACAGGTTTCCATTCTCATCCCTCCAAGTTGGCCTTGACCGCATCGATAAGTGCGGTCTGGGTCTTTTCTTTTTTACGGAGCGCAGTCATGATGCGCTCGTCGATGGTTTCTTTTGCAATGATGTGGTGGATGACCACAGTATCGGCGGTCTGTCCCTGCCGCCACAGTCGGGCGTTGGTCTGCTGATAAAGCTCCAAACTCCATGTGAGTCCGAACCATATCAGCGTGGAACCTCCTACTTGCAGGTTCAAACCGTGTCCTGCGGATGCCGGATGAATAAGTGCCACAGGAAGTTCACTGTTGTTCCATCTGCGGATGCTGTCGGAATCGTCCAGAAGGCTGAACGGGATATGTCTTTTATGCAGCCGTTCGGAGATTCGCTCCAAGTCGTGCTTGAACCAGTACGCCACAAGGACGGGCTTGCCGTTGGCGGCTTCGATGAGATCCTCCAGCATATCCAGCTTGCGGTCGTGTATCTGAAATACACGCTTGTCTTCTCCGTAGACTGCTCCGTTTGCCATCTGGGAGAGCTTGTTCGCAAGTGCAGCGGCGTTCCCGGCGTCGATTTCTTCGCCTTTCAGCGAGATAACCAGGTCTTGTTTCATGGCGTCGTAGGCTTTCCGCTCTCTTTCGGATAGCGTCACAATGGCGTCATTATGAACACATTCCGGCATAGCCAAATGGTCGACGGCTTTCATGGAAATGGTGATGTCGGAGATGGCTTCGTAAATCTGTTCCTCCGCACCGGGCAGCGGCTTGTAGCTGAACACCACCTGTCCATTGCGCTTGTCCGGGCGGAAGAAGGTGTTGCGGTAATGGGTGATGAACCGACCGAGCCGCTTTCCCATATCGAGGATGCGAAACTCTGCCCACAGGTCCATAAGCCCGTTGCTGCTGGGTGTGCCGGTCAGTCCAACGATGCGTTTGACACCGGGGCGGACTTTCAACAGACTGCGGAACCGCTTTGCCTGGTAGCTCTTGAAGGAGGACAGCTCATCGATGACCACCATGTCGTAGTCAAAGGGCAGACCACTTTCTTCTACCAGCCACTGCACATTCTCCCGGTTGATGATGTACACGCTGACCCGCTGCCGGAGTGCCGCCTTGCGCTCGGTTTCCGTACCGACTGCCACCGAGTAGGTCAGCCCATGCAGATGATCCCACTTGTGGATCTCTGCGGGCCATGTGTCTCTGGCGACACGGAGCGGTGCAATGACCAGCACCTTACGGATCAGGAAGCTGTCGAGGCAGAGGTCGAAGATGGCAGAAAGCGTGATGACGCTTTTGCCAAGGCCCATGTCGAGAAATACAGCCGAGATGGGATGCTCCAGGATGAAGTTCGTGGCATACGCCTGGTAGTCATGCGCTTTGTATTTCACTGAGTATCCCTCCAATCTGTTCTGGACTATCGATGCAGTACACCGAAAAGCCGAGTGCTTCTAACTGCCTTTTTCGCCTTACCTGCAGAGGACGGAGCGTTTTGCCCGGTGCTTTCAGCTCAATGAAGGCGATCTTGCCTCCGGGCAGGAGCACCAGACGGTCCGGTACTCCGTCAAGGCCGGGGCTTGTAAACTTCGGTGCGAGACCGCCTTTTGTGCGGACAGCCTGCACCAGCTTTGCTTCTATCGTTTTCTCACGCATAATGACCTCCTGTGTTCTCAAAACCCGAAAAGTCCTTTACGTGCGCAAATGCGGGTATTGCGTGCTTGTTGCTCTTTATTCCTTCTTCTTTCGTTATATAAGAAAGGTTAGGAACACAGGAACAAGACCGCCTGTTTTCTTTGGTACTTATGGGGCCGCCGCCGTTCCCATGAGGTGTTCCCATAAATGTGCCGAGCGGGTATGCTTCTCCCCGGAACCTGTTCCGAAGGATGTCGGGTACAGTCATTTTCATTAGGAACACTCCTTGGGAACAAAGACATACTGCGGACCGTAAAGCGGGATACGCACCTTGCTGTCCAGCCGCTTCCAGCCAAGACGGGCAAGGATGGCGGTCAGCTCGTTGCTGTCCGTTCTGCGGATATTGGCACGTTCCTTGCCGAAGCACTCGCACCAGATCTCCATGTTGGACACCTGGGTGCGCTTGACCGTACCGTGCTTTTGGGTATCGCCGAAGTCGCTGCCTGTGAGGAAGTTGCGGCGCTCGAAGATGTCCATGCCGTCCCAATCCTCCGGGAGCAGCGTGTCGAGATACAGCCGGACAAGCCCTTCACGCTCGTCGGACTCCATCGCCTCCCGCTGTTCAGCCTTGGACAGTGCTTCCAACTCGGCACTCAGATAGAGCTTCTCGCCCTGCTTCACATACACCAGCGTTTCCGCCCAGATCTGGCAGATCAGCTCCGGGGTCAGATCCCAGGAGTGCTTGATGCCCGTACCAGGCGTCTTGACCGGCCAGAAGCGGCGGTTTCCGGTGGTGTCCCGCAGATAGCCGGACTCGGCGTTGGTGGTGCCGAAGAACACGCACTGGCGCAGATGCGGCGTCGCCCGTTTGCCGAATGCCGCACGGTAAATGTCGTTCTGACGGGAGAGGAAGGAACGCAGCGTTTCCACCTCGGCCTTCTTCAGACCCGCCAGTTCGCCGATCTCCAAGATCCAGTACCCCTGCAATTTCTCTGCAGCGGTCTTATCCTTGGTGTCGCCCAGGTTCAGGCTGTCGGAGAACCACTCTCCGGCCAGCTTGGCAATAAGGGTACTTTTGCCCACACCCTGAGGACCGTTCAGCACCAGCATGGAGTCAAATTTGCAGCCGGGATACAGCACACGCTTGATGGCGGCGCAGAGCGTTTTCCGGGTGACGGCACGGACATATTCGTTGTCGTCTGCGCCGAGGTAGTCGATGAGCAGCGTGTCCACACGGGGAACCTTGTCCCACTCCGGCAGATTTTCAATGAACTCCCGAATGGGATGGTAGGAGCGGTCGTCCGTGACCTTCGCCACGGCGATGTCATAGTTTCTTGCAGAAAAGGTGCCGTAGTGGGAATCCACATAGCTGATAAGCTGGGCATCATCCGCATCCCGCCAGAATTTCGAGGGGTGCCGCCAAGGCACATCACCCTTGATCTCCATGCCGTCCAGAAGCTGATTGAACACCAGCGGTTTCAGAAGCGGGTCGTTCATGAGGATTACGGTGAGGTTCTGCAGCGTGTTTTTTACCTTGCCGGCCTTGTCCAGCTCCAAGGCTTTCTGCCAGTCCTCGTCGGAGAATTCTTCGCTTGCTTGGGCTTTGCGCTCCTCGGCAAAGACCGCTTTGACTTTCTCGTCCTTGAGGGCAAAATCCGACATTGCTTGGAAGGACGGCAGTTTGCCGGGTGCGGTATCCGGGGCGCACTTATCGTCCAGGTCACGGAAGCGGTGCAGTCGCACCAGGTCAAAAGCATTCAGCAGCCGACCGCAGACCGGGTCGGTGGCATGGTGGCTGTATGCGAACTTGCCGTCGTAGACGATGACACCGGCAGACGAATCGGCGGGGATATAGTCGTAACGGCCGTTCATCGCAGACGGCGCATACACTTCCGAGAGAAAGGTATCGATGGCTTCCTCCACGGTATAGGCTCGGCAGAAAGCACCCACCACACCCGGCTTTGTCAGCGGGTCGGCCTGCTGGGCGATGCTGTGCTGCACCACCTCGGACTGGCGGCTGGAAACCGGCCAAGTGGAGGCGTCGTGCCAATCATCGTAGTGGGAAAGGTACTCATCCGGGTCAAGCTCTGCGCCGTCCTGCACCTTGTAGAAAAACTCGCCGTTGGCAGAGGTGGAAGGCCAATACATGAGCCGGGATGCCTCGTAGGTGGTATCGTCAAATAGGTCGATACCGATCTCCTTTGCCACCATGCGGGCGACTGCCGGATATTCCTCCTCGCTGATCTCCCGTTTCAGCGGAATGAGCAAACGAAGGCGGGGATGCTCCGGCGTGTGTTTATGGGTGGAATAGACGCAGCACTTGAAATCGTGGAACAGCGTAATTTCATCCCAGATATCCGGGGTGCCGTAGTCCATATCCAAGGTAAGCAGAGAGCGGCACAGTACCATACCGTTTTTGCGGCGACCTTCCCGGAGATGCCCTCCGACGAAGCCGCCCACATCCTTGATGCCGTCCTGCTGACCCTTTTTGAGTTTTCGGTATTCCTCGACCGTTTCGGTGGTGCGGATGGTGCTGCCGCAGCGGGCGCAGAGATCCGCCCAGGAGATGTCCTGGTTCTTCCACTTCTTATCCATGCGGCTGTTGCCGACTGCGATCTTCATCTGCGTACCTCCTCACAGCTTTCGGTAAAGTAGCGGATAAGCTGACCTTTCCGCTTGGCCTTCTCGATCTCAATGCTCATGCCGCTGGTGATTCTTTCACCGAACACCCACAGCTCGGCGCACTTGGAGAGCAGGACGATGTCCATAAACAGAGCCAAATCACGCTCCTTGCGGTCATTGTCATTCATGAATTGGGTGAAATAGATGTGCGGTGCGATGGGTACGCACCCGGCTTCCACGGCGAAGCGGCAGTAAGTACGGGCGTTCTCCTGGTTCTTCAACATATCCCCGGCCAGCGGAGAGCAGATATACACCACAGGACGGAAGGCTCGAAGTGCCTTTGCTTCCTGCTCGATCTTCGTCAGCGCCTCGTAGGCGGTGGGGTCGTAGTACCCCTCGCAATTGAATTTATTGACTCCCATTTGGGTCACCTCAGTCTTTCTTATAAAAATCGCAGACATAGCCGTCTGCCCGGAGCAGAAGCCCCGATGCCCAAGTGGGCGTTTGCCCCATGACGGAGCAGATATTCTCCAAAGAAGTATCCGGCGGCGCTTCGATGACCGCTTCATCGTGGACGTGCATGACGATGCGGTACCCGGCAGCATTCAGCCGGAACATAGCTTCCGCAAGAATGTCCCTTGCTGTTGCCTGGACGATGTTCTCCACGAACTTGGGTCCGTAGCTTTCCAGCCGCAGCCACTTTTTCTGTTCGCCGACACCTTCATAGGTAACAGACTCATTGCCGAAGCGGTTCAGACCCATTTTCGGCTTCACATACACGAGCCGTCTGCCGGAAGGCAGCACTACGAACATCATGCCGCTCTGATAATAGAAGCGAATGCCGTGTGTTTCTGTGGCAGTTCGCTCTCGAACGCAGGTGGAAGCTGCTTTGTCCACATCCCACCAGAACTTTGTAATATGGGGGTTGGACAGACGCCAGGCATCCACCAGCGGTTTCAGTTCTTCTTCCTGTAAGCCGTAGTTCAGTGCGCCCATTGCTTTCAGCGCACCCACGGAGCCACCGTAGCCAAGAGCCAGCTCGGCAATTTTGCCTTTCTGCCGCAGATGCCCGTTCACACCGTGCTTTTCCACAGGCACATGGAACATCTGCGAAGCGGAAGCGCAGTAAATGTCGCCGCCCTTTGCAAAAACCTCCTGCCGCCAATGCTCCCCAGCGATCCATGCGATGACCCTCGCCTCGATGGCGGAGAAGTCTGCCACATAAAACCGGCAGCCGGGTTTCGGCACAAAGGCGGTGCGGATAAGCTCGGACAGTACCAGCGGCACGGAGTCATAGAGCATTTCCACGGCATCCGTATTGCCGCTGCGAACCAGTGCACGTGCGATATCCAGATCTGGCAGATGGTTCTGCGGTAGGTTCTGCACCTGGATGAGCCGACCGGCATAGCGGCCGGTGCGGTTGGCCCCGTAAAACTGGATAAGCCCTCTGGCACGGTCATCCGAGCCGACTACCGTCTGCATGGCGGTGTATTTCTTGACGCTGCTCTTTGCAAGTTCCTGTCGAAGGGAGAGGGCAAGCTCCACCTCGCCGTCCGCCTTTTCGAGCATATCTGCCACAGCGGCTTTGGAGAGTGAATCTGCCTCCACACCTTTTTCGGCAAGCCATGCTTTGAGCTGCACCGGACTGTTGGGGTTATCCAAGCCGGTCACCGAGCGGGCCTGCTCCATGTGCGTCCGCTTGAAGCGTTCATCGCAGCAAATCGCCTGGGTGACGAGGGTGCGGTCGAGCATGATGCCCCGGTCGTTGACCTGCTGGTCAAGGGTGTAGTTGCGCCACTCGGATTCCGTGACTGGAAACTTGGAGAGCTTCTGCTGAATGGACATTTCCGTTTCCACATCCCGAAGGTTGTAGGCTTTGAACAGCGACCATTTCTCCGGCGCATCTGTCGGAAAATGTCGAATAAGCGAGCCGTCTCTTGCTTTTGCCGGGGTGCAGAAATACCGAATGAGGTCTTTGCCTTCTTTGAGTTTCTGCTTTTCGAGGCCCAGCACAGCACCGACGCCTTCCAGCGAAAGCGGCAGTCCCAGCGTTGCCGCCCAGACCATCGTGCAGTGCCAGGAGGAGGGGGCGAGATATTGTCCGGTCGGGTACCCAAGATAGCGGGACAGACATACACGCTCGAACTGTGCGTTGAATGCCCATTTGGTCACGGTGGGGTCGGTCAGCGCAGAGCAGACAGCGGCAGGAAGCGTTTCTCCGGCAGTCAGATCCACGACCTTCACCGGTGCACCGTCTGCGGAGTATCCGAAGAGCAGCACCTCAAAATCTGGGGCTTCGGCATAGCGGTACACGCCGCATTTTGTCAAATTTTCCGAAGAATAGGTTTCCAAGTCCAAGGAAAGCGTTCTTATTTGAGCCATTTGAAAGTCCTCCCGCATTTTACGGCACTGATGGTTGCTTGAGAAACGCCATAGATAGCAGCAAGCTCTGAGCCTTTTATTCCACAGAAAAGGCTGAACCTTATTGCATTGACGTCCTCAATACTCAACTTGCGCCACACGCCACCTTGGTGATATACATCGAGAATGTTTTCGGTTCTTGTGCCGTAGCGAAGGTTTGACAGTCGGTTGTCTGTCGGAACACCATTGATATGCAATATTTCTGTACCGATTGGCGGCGAACCGACGAAGGTAAGCATAATAAGCTGGTGAACAGGTGTACCTACCGCCTTATGGCCTAATACGACAGAAATATGTCCTGATTTGCAATATTGCCCAGGTTTCAACACGCGTCCTTGCATAGTTCTATAGCACTCTTTCCCAAAGCGTGATTTTCCGGTGCGAACCTTGTGAGACACACTTCTAATACGGCCGAGAGTGCTTGCCTGATATCTGCCCTCATATCCGGGGATATCTTTCCATTGTTCTTGCATTACAAACTCCTTCCTACGGAATATGGGTGGCAGAGGTCGATGTCTGCCACCCACAGAGCCGTCTGGGGTTACTTCAATTCCTTCATGCGCTTCTCGTGGTATTCCAGGTCACGGGAAGCCTGTTCCTTCTCACGCTTTTCACGCTTGTGGTCATTGCTGATGCCCTGCACCAACCAAACGAAGAAGCCGATGCTGAGGCAGGCCCAGATGCCAAGGAGGGCGGTTACCAGGATGTTCTGAATCAGTTCCATTGTGTTGCACTCCTTTCTCAGGACAGGAAATCGTCGTCCAGGTCGGTGGCGAAATCGTCAGCCGCCGAGGACTTACCGCCGAGAGGCTCACCGTCACGAACCTTCTGGATGTTGCCAAGACCACAGGCGATGCCGCGGTTACCGTTGGAATTGAAGGCGTAGAAGTTAACGGACACTCTGGCGTAGCAGCCGGAATATACCTCAGAGCGGTCGAGGATCGGCTGAACGCTGCGGTCCACGATCTGAGGGGCGGTAGTGCTGTTGGCGTTTACGAAGAAGCTGTTCTTGTAGGCTTCATCGTCACGCTCGGTATCGCCGTCACGGAGCGGGAGCTTCAGAGCCGCCTTATTGGGAATCTTCCCGCCGAACTTGGCGACGCCTTCCTTGATGGCAGCGTCCACGGCTGCGTTGATAGCGTCGAGGGTCTGCTTATCGGATTTCGGAATAATGAGGGACACGGAATACTTGGGGTTGCTACCGTTGATGGAGGCAGGCTCCCACACGTTTGCGTAGGACAGGCGGACAACGCCGGTCACAACTTTGGTCGAATTCATCTTGTTAGCCATAATTACAGTTCTCCTTTATAGTCGGTAAAGTCTTGTTTTGCACCCGTGGTCGTGATAGCCGGACGCCGGTCGGATGCGGGAACGAGCGTCGGCTTTCCTTTGGGCTTGACGACCAGACCGCCGAGCACCTCGGAAAAGGTCTTTTTGCCCATGAGCTTCTCCATCTCGGTGATGGGAATGATGGACTTCTTGAAGATGTCGGTATACCCGGCCGCACGGGCAGCAGCGACAACGGCATCCTCGTCGGTGTACTTGCGATTGGTGCGGCTCTCCACCAGCTTGTAGCCGGGCCACTGTTTTCCGTGGTTGACCGCTGCTTCCTGGGCGTAGGCCATGAGTTCATTTGCCCATTTAGTGAGGTCATCCAGCTTGCCGAGAATGTCGCCGATCTCCGCATCGGAAAGCAGAGGCGGCTGAGCAAACTCGTATTTGGCAAGTTGGAGCTTGGCATCGGCTCTGGCTCGGCACTTGACCGCCGCCTTGCAGAACTGGCACCAGCTTCCGGGGCAGTATTCACCTTCGCCTTTGAAGGCAAGCTCGGCCTTGGGTTTCAGTGTCTTTTCCGCCCAATCCCGAAGCTCGGCAACGGAAATGACCCAGGTGCTGACATTCTCTCGGCGCGGCTGGTAGATGGTCATAGAAACTGTCTCAATGTCGTAGAGACAATCGAAGATACGGAGTGCGCCGAGCGCATACAGCATCATCTGCGGATTTTCCTCGGCATTCACCAACACGCCCTGGCCGTACTTCAGATCGATAATGTGGAGGAGCTTGTCTGCCACGATGAGGCAGTCCCCGGTACCGAAGCCGTCCGGCACATAGCAGGAGAAGTCGAGCCGCTGTTCGATGAGGACTTTCGGGTCGGTGCAGAGCAGCTTGGCTTCCTCCAATGCTTCCAGAACGAATTCCAGATAGCCGTCTGTGTACATCTCCATCTCGTCGGAGTCGTACTTGCTGACCGGGCGGGTGGAGCGCATCTTCAGTGCCTTGCGGAGCTTGTGTTCTGCAAGGGCATGAGCCGCAGTACCTTCGGCAGCGGCTTCCGTTTCCCGGTCTTCGAACTCCTGCTCCAACCGTGCGGATGGATTGCAGTGCAGCCACCGGTGAGAGGAGGATGCTGAGAGAACTGCGTGCTTACTCGGCGGCATATTTCAATACCTCCACATCCTTGAGAAGCGCCTCATAGTGCTTGGGGTCGATGCCGGAGAGCTTCGGAGCGCCATACTTCAGAAGCAAAGCCCGGATTTCCTCGGTGAAGCCGTCATTGCTCTTTTTGCCGAGGATTTCTCGCACCTTCTCAAAAGAAATCTCTTTCTTGGGGGTGGGCGCAGGTGCTTCCTTTTTCGGCTCCGCATCGACAGTCGGCTCATTCTGCAGCATGGCATTTGCCACAGCGTGAACGCTGTCCGCCAGGGAGCGAAGGTCGGAGACCACATCGAGGAGCAGCTTTACCTTACTCATGTACAGCACCTCCATTCGGCAGCTCGGTGATAGCGATGGACTTCACGGAATTTCCGGGAACCAGCACCATGACCTTCTGTTTCGACCCCAGAAGCAGCGTGAGCAGCTTCTCACGGAGGCTGACCGTTCGACAGGCAACCACGCCGCCGCTTCCGGGCTTGTCCAAAACACGGATACATACTTTGTGTCTCATGGGACACCTTCCTTTCCGAAAGGCTTATTTTTTCTGCCTTCCGGAGTACCCAGAAAAAATGAGGATTTGTCAGGGTGTTTACCGAAAATATTTCAAAAACTTTTTTCTACCGGCTTCAATCGACTCGGAAACCGACTGAAAACTGGCTTCCTCGATGGCGGCAACTTCCCGCAGTGTCTTACCGCTTGCATAGAGGCGAAGGCGGCGCTGTTGGGTGGCGGTCAATTGGGAGAAGGCTTTCCAAATGCGAGTCGCTTGTTCTGACGAATCGTCCTCCACGGCATACTCATCGCAAGCGCCATACTCCTCGCCCTCGTAGTCGATGGCGTCGTAGGAGTAGCAATGGTAACGATGGCGCTCATCCTGTGCGTGTTCAGCCTTTCGGCTGTCGATGATGACGGCACCGATTTCATCAGAAACCTCGACCTCCGTTGTCGTTCCATCCAAGAATGCGTATTTGATTTTCATAATAATTCCTCCGTTTTGATTTCTCGAAACGGAGGAATTCGGAACAGCTGCTTTGGGTGCACTGAAAGAACCGCAGTCCTAACGAATCGCTCCGTTTCGGATTGCGGCTAACCCGCTCAATAGGCAGCCGTTGTATTTACTTGTCCACCAGATACCGTTGAGCTATCGTTGATCGGTCGATGCGGTATTCGGTGGTGAGCAGTTTAGCGTCGTGCTCGGGACGATTAGATTTAGTCGAGATCTGCTTCGATTGCGTAGAGCTCGCTAAAGACTTCTGAATAATTGCTCGGATTTAAATCTTGAATGCTATGCGCTCCGTAGCGCTTAAGTACGGCCTTTACAACTGCTGAACCAAGCTGTGATTCAACAGAAGTGGCAGAGTTTTCGATATTAGTAATCCAATTTCTGTGTTCACTCCTTGTCATATCTGCTCCTTTCCGCCCTTATAACGCTATTCTGACTAAGAGATTGATGTTGCCGCCACCATCGGTAACATCTTTATTGTACTCTGTAAGGAAGAGCAAGAAAATTTCCATAGAAATCCCATTATTTTTATATAAAATGTAATTGGTATATCTTGTATTTCATATTACTTTTGTGTATAATAAAAGAAAAAGGCTCCCGAACGGGAGCCCTAACGCTATCGTAGATAATGGTTTCTGTAAACGCGGAACCTGTTTTGGATAGCCCCACGGAAAGGAAAATGTCGTTATGGACGAAAAGATTTCCGGAATTTCATTGAAAACTATGTTTCAGCACGAGGGATACGGCTGTCTCTGTGCAAAGGATATGGTGAATACTTCTCCAGATGAAGCTCCGACTGTTACCCTCAAAGTTTGTCCAGATGCGAGTACACAGCTACTGTTCTCCTATGCGCCGAAAGACGGTTTGAATATGACTGGCGTTGCCGGCGGTATACACGAGAAAAATATCCTGGGTAAGCTGCTCGCCCTTCCCAATGGAGACATAGACAAACATATCGAGTTTATTAAAAAATACGGATTCTTATATCCACTGCCGGAAAATGAGTACACAGCCATTGAAGCAGGCGACCTAATGGAAATAATCAACAGGATTAAGTCCACCATAAGGCTATACAGTTGCATCAACAAAAAAGATTACAAGGGAGTCCTCGTTCATGTAGTCTATTTGCTTTTCGCTCCGGTGACCGAATTTCAGATCGGCGATGATGTTTTTTCGACTTGCCCCCATCGTTTCAAGAATCTGCTTGACTCCTATAATCTTTTCCCGGATTTGAGCAGGGAGCCTGAAGTTACTGTGAACGGAACATACTCAGTAGACGATGCGTTTCTCGGAAAGAAAAATGCTGTCGACATCAGTTTTTATAACGCCGTGAGGAGTGGCTCAGATACTGATATGCGGGGAAGCAAAGACCCCTGGTTTAAGAACCTAATGGCAATGTACATGGGATGTAAGGATGTGGATGAAGAAACTCGATTCCTTATAGATTTCTTTTACCATCTCCAGACGGAAGTGTCCGTCATAAAAGAAGTCTATTATGGCGGCTTCAAATCATATACGACATTCAACGAGGCTGCGCTTGACGATCCTTTCAAGAACGCTCTGCTAAAGATTGCAAGGATCGTCGTGGCGGAGGAGATCAACCACAACATTCGAGGTATCCACCCAAAGTATAATGGCGGCAAGCTGACTGCTACATGGCAGATTGATATGCTCATCGAAGCCCTTTATTTTTCAATTTTCTATATGAGAAATGGCGAGATGTATAAGGAATGCGAAAATCCGAATTGCAAGAGAGACAGATTTTTCCTGGTAGAAGCGACCAGAACGAATAAACACTACTGTTGCGAACAATGTAGAAATGCGGCCGGTGCGCAACGATACCGAAACCGCCAGCTATAAGAAAACAAAAAATAAGGCCCTACCTCTCGTGCTATGAAAGGTAGAGCCTTCATCTTTATGTTGCAGGTCTCGGAACGGAAGCCCTAGTTTCCACTTTTTCTATTGCTTCCGCAAGCTGCCGTTTCTGCTGATCCGGCATACCGATGTAGTTGTACATGAGGAATCGGGTATCAATCACAATGCCCTGGACACGTTCGTAGTTCTTCGGATCGGGCTTCCAATCTCCGACCGCTTCGCCGATGTTTCCAATATTGTCCGTTACACGAGGGATCGGATTACCGTCCGCCCCCATCTCAAAGAATGTGTTATCCTCACGGTTGAACGGCATTATGAATGCGTTATACAGATTAGCACTCGGCACACCCTTGGCGCGTTCAATGTACTCCCCGTATGTAATCTGCTTATTTATATCGGGACCATTGGGTAGATGATCAGGATTACCGCTATATCCGTAGCGGTACAGTTTTGCATCGAGAACATAGACCTTGCCGTTGTAGATCATAATAGTATCCGGCTGCAGCGGCGTTTTCGTTCTGTTGGGTCCGTAGTCAAGAAGCCACCGAGTACGCGGGAAATACTGATTCTTGTCTTCAATGCCAAATGCCTTATCTATCATCTTCTCCCAAATGCGCTCAAAGAAATCCGTGCCAAAAAAGTATTGCTTTTCAGAAGATTTCTCATCCATATATTTGAGCATTGAGACCATTGCCGAAAACAGTTCTTGCTCCACATCGTTGTGCGTTGACGCCAGTTTCTTTTCCAGAATGTATATGGCTTCTCTATTGTCGGGATGCGGACCAGGCTTCTCCGGCATATAGGGAACATAGAGCCATCCCATCTTATCGAACGCTTCATACACGCAGTAGCGATGAATCTGTGTAATCTTCTTATCGGCATTCGGTGTTACGGAGCGAACCGTCATGTTCGTAAAGATAAGGGAACCGTTCTTCTGTACCAATGCCCGCTGCTCTCGAACAGTGCGTGGCCACGATGCGCTCCCCTTGGTATCTGTTTTAAACCGCGGGTCCGTTTCAATGTAGTAACGGCCTGTCCGCAGAAAATCCCGAATCACCTTAAGGTAGGCGTGCATCGGAAAGTCGACTGTTCTCGGTGCAGCAAACTTCGATTCCTCAATCAGCTTGTCCTCTTTCATAAATGCAGCAAGCACATAGAACAAGTTGTTTATGTCCGCACGAAGATCATCGTCATTCGGTGGAAGCTGATAGCCTATCGGGAAATAGATAACGGCATCATCCGTATCCGCTTTTACTCCGACGAAACTGTCTCCTTCGTCATTCTTGTTGACGTGGCAGCGTTCTCTAATATTCTTTTGTAAATCCATAGCCACTGACCACCTCGCTTTCCATTCGGCACGTTATCATGTCTGCGTATCAGGATAGAGAAATGCTCGAACAGTCGGCTTGAAAATCTTAAATCTCTCACGTCCCCGTGAATACACAAAGGTACGGATGACTTGCTCCAGACTCTCCATATTGTCAGTATCAAAAAGTGCCTCTGGATTAAACTTAAATGCATCATCCCACAAATACTTGATAACCTTCTCAGGGAACATACGGTTGTGCATAAGAGCTTCTCTGATAATAGCCAGCCTTTGCTTTTTATCATCTGGCATATCACCGGTTGCTTCAGTACGCAGAAGGTCATTGTATTCTGTAAGAAGTGAAGTATATCCTTCCGAAGACACTGCGCGTTGATCAAAGGTCATATCGCTTTCGTGCACGAAATAAACGCCCAGCCTCTTGTCCTCGGCAGATGCCATTTTCGCCTTATTGCCCACGATGATACCATTGATCTTTTCACAGAATGTCTTCCAAGTAACTTCGGTATCAAGAATCTGTGCGTTGGCAAGGGATGCACGAACATTGTCAAAATTGTTCTCAATCAGGCGCATTCTCCATCTGCGCTGGAACGCCGTATCGAGTGTGAACACATTCTGATCGGATGTGTTCATGGTACCAAGAATGGAAAGGTTGGATGGAATACGCACTTTGTGACTGCCATTTCCATATACAGCACGCGCTATATTTTCATTTGTGATGCCATATTCACTGGTGCCAGCGGGGTAAGTAACTCCGTCTACCGTTTGTTCATCTACTGTCCGGTCGAGAAGTTGAAATATATCTCCAAAAATAGCAGGCGCATTTCCTCTGTTGATTTCTTCAATGATCAGCACATATTTTTGGCATGGATTCAAATATGCTGCGCGAAGAATATTAGTAAATGGACCCGGCGTAAACTCATAGGTAACTTGCTTGTCCACTGGATCTACAACAGGCAATATCTGACCGACAAAATCTGCATTGGTATAATCCGGATGGAATACAAGACGTTCAACAATAGTTCCTGGCTTACAATACTCGTGTTCAATTGTCCAGCTTTTTCCTGAACCTGGAACGCCGTACAGAAGGGTGTTAGTTCCGTTTCCTTCACGAGCATCAGGCGTACTTTTGCCAAAAGGTTCTGTACAAGAATCCTTAAATTCTACATTTGCATGAGATAGATTGAGGACCCCACGGCGTTCTCCCTCGAAGATTCTCTCCAACCCAATACCAGTCGGCCACTCTACAGGCATATTAGCGGAATTCACATAGCCAGCATAATATTTGCGATGTGTTGTCCGCAATATCATAATTATCAGGTTATCTATAATGCCATCAAAATTCCCTTCAGAAGTATATTCTCCATTGGCATCCTTATTGGGTTCAGGAAATCCATTTTCCAAACTCCAAGCCGGATGCTTGTATTTTATGTTTTGACGACTAATCCTGTAATTATTACGTCCGCCTCTGGGTGCGAATTCCAAAAATGCACTCTTGGAGCTATTTCCAAGAACATATGCATTGAACGTATATATGGAGCGAAGTTCATCTTTCAATGGACTGTCTGAAATTTCCGCATAGCTCAGAAAATCCACAATATCTTCATTAGGAATACCTGCCGCTTCTAAGTATGTTTGACCTCCGCCGCCTTCCGGGCGATCAATGTCATACAATTTCTTGAAATCAGACGGGTTGATTTTTCTGTAAAACAGTCTATCAATATATTCCATTTATTTAACACCTTACCTTTCAACCGAAATTAGATACTCTTTTAATTTGGGCGGTAGCTTACTATCGTTACTTCTAAAACGGTTGTAGTCAATAAGCTGCACATCCACTGTTCCAAATTTACTAAAGCACTCCTTTAATTGATCAAGCGTAAAGAGTCCATCCTCACTATAACTGATCAAAAACTTATCACAATGCATATCGCTCATTATTTTTTCAAATGATTGTAATCCTCTTGTTTTAGTACATAGCTTTGAATGTTGATCCCACCAATCCCTTAGTCCGCTTTTTCCGATGGCTTCAGGGTAATCGCCACGCGCCAATGTTTCCAATACATGGTAATTTGCAGCATATTGTCTTTTCATATATGGAGGATCAATATAGCAAAGGTCTGCGGTAATTAGTCCCGCCAGGTTTTCAGCGAATCCCAGTCGAACAATATGTCCTGTAGCATTACCTGTGTATATCTCAACGGGTTTCAGTACGATTGGATCAACAGCATTTTTCTTGAAATCAGACAGAAAATATCCGTATGTTCCAGAAATATTCGCTATTTCATTCACAGCCATAATAAGAGTATGTTTCAACAACGACTCTTCATTGGGTGTAATATTACCGTTTTCAATCCATTCGTTGATCTTTTCTCTGATAGCATCAATTTTTTCAGCATTTTCAGCGGTGAAATATTTTCTGGGCGGACAACCATTGAGCGGTGTTCCTGCTGGAGAAAACTCACGATAAAAGAAACTTTGCTTCGGCGTAAGGTTGTTCAAAAATTCCAGCACATCCTGATATGCTGTTGTACTTTTCGCATCGATAACTCCCTCGAATATCAACCCTGTGAAGGGGGGCTCTCCATCCAGTTGAAGGTTGGTGACCAAATGATGATATGAATACGTCATTACATCTGACGCTATAACCGTGTAGCCGTTCTTCTTCAATTCAAGAGCAACGGAGCCAGTCCCGGCCATGATGTCTGCTACTGTCCCTGTATCACCAATCATTTCACGGACGCGATTCATGATATGAGGCAGTAGTTTTGTTTTGTTTCCGATATATCTATACATATACGCTTAAGTCTCCATTTTCATATTGTTAACGGCACTAAGGTTTGGAAGACGATTCATCTCATCAAAAATCAAGCATTCTTCTTCAGCCGTAAGTCCGTATTTTTGCATTACCAATTTCTCCAATCGTAAATCCGTTTGATAATCGTACGCTTGCATGAGATTCGTTGCAAGCTGAACAATCATCTGATCGAGTTCATCTGCCACATAGGGTCTAATCGGCAATGCATAGATAATTTGTTTTGTAAGGTAAGGGTGTGATTTCCACTCGTTTTCTCCATACACTTTCAGATAGTAGTAATACACCACCCTTGAATTTAGCAGTGCAAGGTAATATTCTAACGGTGTGGCATTATCCTGATCAGCATATTTTAGAATATACACGGTCTGACTTGTCATGCTTCCCGTGTAATCTATGGCTCCATATATGCCCAACCCGGTTTTCCGAATCAGTAATTTAGGAGGGTTATACAAATCACGGTTTTTGTAGTTGATCCCTTCAATGTTCGGTCTTATATAGCATTCACCATTAATACCATATCTACGAATATTCTCGCCTACATAAATCAAAACACTTTCCGGGGCTGATACAAATGTCACCACATTGTTAACCGTCTCTGTATTCACAGGTATTTCCGCTCCGCAGTGCGAACAAATCTTTTTTCCTGCCGCTAGCTGCTTTTTTTTATAACCTTGTGCATAATAGCAGAATGGGCAATATACCACTTTCCCTGTTTTGGAAATTTCTACACCACGTCCAAAGTTAAAAATCTGGCTCCAATCAATTATCTCGGATGTGATTTTCTTGAGCAACTCTTCCTCCTCACTATGGGCGTCAATATCAAAATTATAACCATTATTTTTCATAAACCGTGCCTGTTTTACACTGTGGCATGATCTATCAAAAAAGGAAAGCAATGTTCCTTTTCCGGCAAGATAATCTTTTCTTTCATCAGTAGACAAGCGGAAACAAACCGTTTCGTCTTCTGGGGCGGGAATGGCCTTTTTGCATATGATAACAGTTGTCGCTCTATTAACCTCATCAAAAATTTTCTCTCCCAATCGAGCAATAACTTTGATTTGCGTTTTTTCGACAAGGAACTTACGCAACCTCTCATTCTGTGCATCAAATAAAGAATCAGGAATAATAAATGCCATAACCCCATTTTTACAAAGAATGTTATATGCAAGTTCTATAAAAAGAACGTAGCTATCATATTGCCCAGAAGCAAGCGTGTACCCGGCTTTCTCTAGCGCAGATCTTTCGTATATTTTTTCCGAACTCCAAGGAGGATTTGCAATAACAGCACTGATTTTGGGGAGTTTGTCCCTCCAATACTCTGCGGTTTTTCTTTTCACATTCTGAGGCAAAATCGCATCATTAAATTTAATTGTAAATAAATCTTTTGTGCTATTAACAGCGTCTTGGTCAACATCTATACCAATATACTCGTACCGCTCTCCAAACGCATTTTTTGCGGCATTTAACAATGAACATTCGCCACTGGCAGGGTCCAACACAGCCCTTATAGGAGTATCCCCAACGGCGCGCTTCAAAAGAGTAGCAACAAACTCTGATAGCGTATCCGGCGTATATACAACACCATATTTCTGCTTAATCATATTTTTCTCCTTGTGCAGGTCAATACTCATTTATGTCAACGCCAGCAGCGAGGAGTCTCTCGTATCTTTCGTATGACAAAACCACTGCTATTGGTTTTCCATTTTTCAATATAAAGGCCGTTTTATCATTTTCCGATAATCCACGAATTAATTTCGAAGATTGCCCTCTATTAAATTCACCTATATTGAAGTGTTCCATAGGGACTTTACTTTTTCTTTCCAAAATCACTGCCTCCTTAAAGTCAACCGGCGTATAAATCCTTATCCATTATACCATAAACAGATTGTAATTACAATGCTAATTACAATCTTTTATTATTTGTTTTTAACGTTGTAAGTGTAATTATATTTACAACTCTTTTATCGGGATGATGATCTGTTTTGGGGAGCTGTTAAAAGAAACTATTGCTATCACACAAAATTAGTGGCAATATAAATACACCCTGCAGCTATAGTGCTTTTTGTTCTTCTCTAAGCAAAACAGTCTTTTAACGTTTACCCCAAGCATTTAACGAATCCCCGTAATTTTAACGGTTACTGCAGTATAATCCAGAGCGACACCCGCAAAACGCAGAAAACCCCGCCGCAGAATTGCTCTGTGGCGGGGTACATTTGTGCTCTGGAATGGTGAAAAGCTTGATTTTAAGCGGTTTTCGGGCATAGAAAAAGTCCACCGTAATTCTATCAAAATTACAGTGGACTTATGGTGGAGCTGAGGGGAGTCGAACCCCTGTCCGAAAGCACTTTGACAGGACCTTCTCCGGGCGCAGGACAGTTTCAGCATTCCCTCCCTGCACAGGCACTGGCCAGACTGAGCAGTTCAGTAGAGTCATGATGCATGGGCGGGGCAACTCTTACCCGCCGCACGTCCGCCACATCAACGACGCCCTCCCCGGCCTGTGGCCTCTCCGGTTCAGACGGCTGCCTTAGTTAGGCAGCGACAGCAATACGATTGTTGTCAGTTAATTTTAAGTTGCCCGTTTTTAGGCGGTCAGGCGCCGCCGCCCGCTTATCCTGCCTCCACACCCCCGTCGAAACCGGTACAGCCCCGTATGAGATGGAAGGCGCCCGGGCCGGAGGCCGGCCCGGATGCCGTGTAAAAGCTTATCTATGGAAGGGATCCGGCAGCTTCTCCGGCTCCGGATACGTGACACCCTGGGTATCCACGGTGACGGACTTCATCACCTGGGGCTTTTTGGGCTTGTTGGTCATCATGTTCCTGGGCTGGGAGACGATCTCGTCCACCACGTCCATGCCGTCGATGACCATACCGAAGGCGGCATACTGCCCGTCCAGATGGGGCGCATCCTTGTGCATGATGAAAAACTGGCTGCCGGCAGAGTCCATATCCTGGGCCCGGGCCATACTCAGCACGCCCCGGGTGTGGCGCAGATCGTTGGGCACGCCGTTGGCGGCGAATTCGCCCTTGATGCAGTAGCCGGGACCGCCCATGCCGGTGCCGTCGGGGCAGCCGCCTTGGATCATGAACCCGTAAATGCAGCGGTGGAAGATCAGCCCGTTGTAAAACCCGCTGTTGGCCAGAGAAATGAAATTCCGCACAGACTGCGGCGCAATATCGGGATACAGCTCGGCAGTGATCTTCTTACCGTTTTCCATTTCGATGGTGACGATGGGATTGTTCATGGATACGCTCCTTTTATCGGTTTTTCTCGCGGACAGCCCGCTCCATTTCGCGTTTGGCGTCGCGCTTGGCGATGGCGTCCCGCTTGTCGTAGGTCTTTTTACCCTTGCACAGGCCCAGCTCCACCTTCACCCGGCTGTCCTTGAAGTACAGGCTCAGGGGGATCAGGGCATAGCCGTCCTGCTTCTGCAGATCGTGGAGCTTGCGGATCTCCCGTTTGTGCATCAGCAGCCGCTTGGGCCGGTCCGGGTCCTTGTTGAAGATGTTCCCCTGTTCATAGGGAGAGATGTGCATGCTGTGGGCGTAAATCTCGCCGTCCTTGGCCACGCAGTAGGAATCCTTCAGATTTACCCTGCCCTGGCGGATGGATTTGACCTCCGTCCCCGCCAGCTCGATGCCCGCCTCATACCGGTCCTCCACGAAATAGTCGTGGTGCGCCTTGCGGTTCTGGGCCGCGATCTTGATACCGCGCTTTTCCATGGCGGACCTCCTCTCTTTTGATTGGTAAATAAGTATACCACACCTTCCCGGGAATTGCAACCCCTGTCACCGGGCCCGCTGGGCCGCCTCAGGTCTCACCGCAGGCGCTCTCCTAACGAGCTTGACAAACCTACAAACCTACAAATTTGCGGCCCCCGAAACGGGGGCCGCAAGGGGAGAGACGGTTACTGCTTGACCCACTCGATGGGCAGCTCCACGCCGATGTCACCGAAATCGGAGATCAGGGCGCTGCTGCCGCCGGTCCACTTCATAACACCGTTTTCCAGGGTGTACTCGGCATAATCGTCCTGGCTGAAGGAGTTTTCCTTCTCGCTGGTGTACAGCTTGCCCTTGGCAGCGCGGAAATAACCGGTGAGGTTTTCCTGGTCCAGGCCGTCCGTCAGCTGGTCCACGTCCAGCGCACCGAACAGCTGCTTCACATATTCCTCCACGGTGATGCCCTGGGCCTTCATGGCCTCGTCGATATCGGCGCGGCTCATGCCCTGGTCCTCCAGCTGCTGATACACCAGGTCCACCGTAACGGGCACCATGGCGTCGATGTACCCCTGCACGGAGGCGGACAGGGCGTCCTTATCCACGCTCAGGGTGAAGGTGCCGTCCTCGTTAAAGACCAGCACAAAGGTCATTTCCACCTTGGCCTCCACGGGGACGTCCATGCCGGCGCCCTCATTGACGCCCTTCTGGAACTCCTCGGTGATGTCACAGGTCCATTTCCAGGTTCCCACCAGATCGGCGTTGTTGTCGCCGCCGCAGGCCGTCAGGCTCAGGGCCATCATCAGCGTCAGCAGCAATGCAAGAATGCGTTTCATGTTTTTTACTCCTTTATTCGTCTTTCTTCCTGGTCGTTAAGACCACGTTCAGTTTACACATTTTTTGATTCCCTGTCAACCGACAGGGCAGTTTTTTTCGTCAAACAGAAAAAATTTCAAATTACCCATTGACTTGGTAGTTAATTTCGGGTATACTCCAATTAGAAACCAAATCAGTAGGTAATTACGCCTGAAACAGGGAGGAATATACGATGACTGTTTACGCAGATAACGCGGCCACCACAAAGATGAGCCAGACGGCGCTGAATGCCATGCTGCCTGCCATGGAGGAGAACTTCGGCAATCCCTCCAGTCTGCACAGCGTGGGTCAGCGGGCGGCAGAGCTGCTGATGAAAAGCCGGGAGACCGTGGCCCGGTGCCTGAACTGCCAGCCCCGGGAGATCATCTTCACCTCCGGCGGCAGCGAGGCCGACAACCAGGCACTGCTGTCCGCCGCCGCCATCGGCCGCCGCAAGGGGAAGATGCACATTATTTCCACGGCTTTCGAGCATCACGCCATTCTCCACACCCTGAAAAAGCTGGAGAAGGAGGGCTTTGAGGTGGAGCTGCTGCCGGTTCATGAAAACGGCATGGTCTCCGCCCGGCAGGTGGCCGACGCCATCCGGGAGGACACCTGTCTGGTGACGGTGATGTACGCCAACAACGAGATCGGCAGTATCCTGCCCATTGAGGAGATCGGCGCCGTGTGCCGGGAGAAGGGCGTGCTGTTCCATACCGACGCCGTGCAGGCGGCGGGCCACCTGCCCATCGATGTCCAGGCCCAGCACATCGATATGCTGAGCCTGTCCGGCCATAAGTTCCACGGCCCCAAGGGCGTGGGTGCGCTGTACGTCCGGGGCGGTATCCCTCTGGTGAACGTCATCGAGGGCGGCGCCCAGGAGCGGGGCAAGCGGGCCGGAACGGAGAATGTCCCCGGCATTGCCGGTATGGCGGCGGCACTGGAGGAGGCCTGCGCCCATATGGAGGAGAACCGGGTGAAGGTCACGGCTCTGCGGGACAAGCTTATTGCGGGCCTGTCCCGGATTCCCCACAGCGCCGTCAACGGCGACCTGGAGCACCGTCTGCCCGGCAACGTGAACTTCTGCTTCGAGGGCATTGAGGGCGAGTCCCTGCTTCTGCTGCTGGACGCCGCTGGCATCTGCGCCTCCTCCGGCTCCGCCTGCACCTCCGGCTCCCTGGACCCCAGCCATGTGCTGCTGGCCATCGGCCGGCCTCACGAGGTGGCCCACGGCTCCCTGCGGCTGAGCCTGTGCGAGTGGAACACCCAGGAGGAGGTGGACCACATCCTGCGGGAGGTCCCCCGGGTGGTGGAGTACCTGCGGTCCATGTCCCCGGTGTGGAAGGACCTGGAATCCGGTAAGAAAGCATTCATGCTGTGACAACGAAAGGAGCGTTTTGAATATGGCACTGTACAGCGATATCGTGATGGATCATTTCATGCATCCCCGCAATGTGGGCGAGATCCCCGACGCCGACGGAGTTGGCCAGGTGGGCAACGCCAAATGCGGCGACATCATGAAGATGTACCTGAAAATCAAGGATAACATCATCCAGGACGTGAAGTTCGAGACCTTCGGCTGCGGCAGCGCCATTGCCTCGTCCTCCATGGCCACGGAGATGATCAAGGGCAAGACCGTGGACGAGGCCCTGGCCGTCACCAACCGCCAGGTGGTGGATGCCCTGGGAGGCCTGCCTGCTCACAAGCTGCACTGCTCCGTCCTGGCAGAGGAGTCCATCAAGTCTGCCGTCAAGGACTACTACGACCGCAACGGCATCGCGTATGACCGCAGCAAGTTCCCGGAGGATTGCGGCAGCTGCGAAAGCTGCCGGATGGTGTGATATGGTCATATCCAGCAAGGGACGATACGCCCTGCGGGTGATGGTGGACCTGGCGGAGCACGGCGGCGACGGATACGTCTCCATGCGGGACGTGGCCCGGCGTCAGGAGATCTCCGACAAATACGCCGGCCAGATCATGACCCTGCTGAGCCGGGCCGGTCTGGTAAGCGGCGTCACCGGTAAGGGCGGCGGCTACCGCCTGACCAGAAAGCCGGAGGAGTATCCCCTGGGGGAGATTCTGCGTCTGACGGAGGGGTCCCTGGCTCCGGTGGCCTGTCTGGAGGAGGGGGCTCACCCCTGTGACCGGGCGGCCCAGTGCCGGACCCTGCCGGTGTGGAACCGGCTGGGGCAGATCATGGGCGACTATCTGGACAGTGTGACGCTGCGGGACCTCCTGAAAACCGATGAATAACCCCCGCGCCGGGCTTTTGGCTTGCCAAGAGTCCGGCGCGTGTGCTATACTGGATAAAAATACCACGCAACCTGAGGTTTCCTGCCGCTTTCCGGAAATTTTTCCCGGCGCAACCTGAGGTTGGTGGCGTTTCCGCCCGGCGGGGCGTACAATAGGACCACATAAACGGGGGCATTCCCCCCGGAAAGGGAGGCATGCGGCATGATGGACAGCTTTTTCTTCGGCGGCGGGTTTGAGATCGTCTTTTTCCTGATTTTCGGCGTGATCGCGGTGATGATCCTGGTAACGCTGTTCCGGGGCCTGTCCCAGTGGAACAAAAACAACCATTCTCCCCGGCTGACGGTGGAGGCCCGGGTGGTGACCAAGCGGCAGAATATTTCCCATCACCACAGCGGAGACCATATGTCCACCACCTCCTCCCGGTACTATGTCACCTTCCAGGTGGAAAGCGGCGACCGGATGGAGCTTCAGATGACGGGACCGGAATACGGCATGCTGGCCGAGGGCGACCGGGGACGGCTGACGTTCCAGGGCACCCGCTATATGAGCTTTGAGCGGGAATAAGGAGGAAAACGGTATGGCAATGGTTCAGTGCAAAGCCTGCGGGAAAATATACGATTACGAGAAAAACGGCTGCTGCCCGTCCTGCGGCGCGTATAACCGCCCGCCCCGCCGGGAGCGGGTAGACGCCGACGGCACGGTGCATCACCTGACGGGGCAGGAGCGCCGTTCCGTCCCCCGCGGGGGCAAGGTGTGCTTCGAGAAGAAGGAGTGCCACGAGAAGAAGGTCTGCTTCGAGGACGAGGCCCGCCAGGTCCGGGAAAAGCTGAACAGCCTCAGCGGCCCGGGCCGCCAGGTGAGCCTGGCGGGAGTGCTGGTGGCGGGGCTGATCGTCCTGTCCTTGGTCAGCTCCATCGTCTCCAGCTGCCCTGTCTCTTATACACATCTGACGCTGCCGACGATAAGGC
>ENA-UALO01000261-UALO01000261.1-human-gut-metagenome-genome-assembly--contig:-NODE-261-length-22532-cov-11.308538_pt1 | contig 22532 bp, 19 predicted proteins | sample MGYA00243701_ERZ654470 | MGnify/ENA primary metagenome ERZ654470 (study PRJEB26926, sample SAMN06164444) | human gut metagenome | biome: ENVO:00009003; feature: ENVO:2100002; material: ENVO:00002003...
CCCCGCAATAGTTTCTCCGGCGTATTTCATGTTTGAGATTATTGACCGCGATGTCTTAAATGAAGAGTATTTGATGATGTGGTTTCGCAGACCGGAGTTTGACCGTGAATGTTGGTTCATGACGGACGGAAGTGTTCGAGGCGGAATTACATGGGACGATCTTTGCCGTATTAAGCTCCCTGTTCCCTCCTATGAAAGACAATGTGAGATCGTCGAGTCCTACCGTGCAATTACCGACCGCATTGCTTTGAAGAGAGCGGAAAATGATAATTTAGCGGCTTGAGATTGAAGCTATAATAAGCTGTTGAAGCGCATTCAAGCGGTTGATTTCCAGTGAAGCCACCTTAAACTGTTCCAAAACAGGTTTTGCAACCATATCAAACCGAGAAAGTGCTTCGTGCGACGGCTTGGTCAAAGGGAACGCAGCAAGTTCATCGCCTGATACTCGCTGACGTCCACTCGAACCGTTCATGTATTGTAATGCGAAAGCCCGAAACTTCTTGCTTCGGATTAAAAAATAGTAAAATGAAGATGGCATCGTATCAACTGGAGAAAACACAATGTACTCCGTGGAGCCAAAAGCTACCTCTTTGTCATTGAGGATGTTAATATACGCTGCCTTGCCATTTTCAAGGCAAGGAGTAATACGCGCAATTAGGGTATCGCCATTTTGGAACCGGACACCGCCATTATAGGCTTTTATTTCGCCGCCTTCTGGGACGCAGCCACGAGTCGGAAGGCAGGACATATCATAGCATTTAGCGATGCAGCCTTTTGACAATGTTCGAGTTGGATTCACATTAGCAATTTCGCTGAGAGTGCAATCAGGCATTCCATCCCGAAGGAAGAGTTCATCAAAAAGGGCCTGTGTTTGCGCCTCTAAATTATCATTTACCGTTCATTACTCTCACCAGTGGCGAGAGTTTTATCCGAGGAACTGCCACTGAAAAGTCGTTCTCTGAGAATATTCAAAGGAGACCCGTTACAGATGACATTGGCACGGTGGGAAAGATTCTGCTTCGCTATGGAGGATTTAGCCAAAAGAATGGGGTGGAGTTCGTACATAGTGACGAAGGATATGGATGAAACCGTGGGGATACGGAAGGGGTGAAATAGAGAGGACAAGGCGCCGGAAACCGTTGGTATGCAATGGTTTTCGGCGCTTTTATTTGTGATAATAAGGTCGCGTAGAGAAATGTAGCCTACCTGTTTGTTTTAGCCCCAAACTTCCTCGGCAATTTCCTTCACCAGCCGGAGCTTGTTCCACTGATCTTCCTCGGTGAGCAGATTGCCTTCCTCTGTGGAGGCAAAGCCGCACTGAGGACTCAGACGCAGCTGCTCCAGGGGCACATATTTCGCTGCCTCGTGGATTCTGGCAATGACCTGCTCCTTGTTCTCCAGGGCCGCATCCTTGGAGGTCACCAGCCCCAGAACCACCTTCTGATCCTTAATAAACCGCAGAGGCTCAAAGCCGCCTGCCCGCTCGGAATCGTACTCCAGGAAGAAACCGTCCACATGGCAGCCGCCGAACAGGGCCTTCGCTACCGGCTCATAGCCGCCGGAATGGGACCAGGTGGAGCGGAAGTTGCCCCGGCAGATGTGCATGGTAATCACCATGTCGTCGGGCTTGGCCTCCAGCGCCAGGTTGATCATGTCTACATACTTGTGGGCCAGGGCGTCTACGTCGATGCCGCGGGCGGTATAAGCCTTGCGCTTCTCCTGGGAGCACAGTTCACCCCAAGAGGTGTCGTCCAGCTGGAGATACCGGCAGCCTGCATCATAAAATGCCCGGATGGCTTTCTGGTAGCAGATTGCAATATCATGGAGCAGGTCCGCCTCATTTTCATAGCGGGGGATGGGCACATAGTCTTCGGTACGCACGCAGCAAATCAGGTGCAGCATGGAGGGAGAGGGGATGCACTGCTTGGCGGTGACATTTTCCGAAATGGAGTTGAGGAAACGGAAGTGGCTCAGGAAGGGGTGATCCTCGGGGAAATCCACCTTGTCCACAATTTTCAGGGTCTGGCTCTTGGGCTGGAACCCCTGGAATGCCACGGAGAAGTGCTCTGCTTTGACTTCTTCCACGCCCTTCAGGGCAGCCAGAAAGTCCAGATGCCAGAAGGCGCGGCGGAACTCACCGTCTGTGACGGCACGTAGGCCAACGCGCTTTTCGTCCGCCACCAGCTCGCGGATGCTTTCATCCTCAACCTGATGGAGCTGGTTCTGGTCAATGGCGCCCTCGGCAAATTGCTTCCGGGCAGTTACAATGGCGGGCTTCCGAAGAAAACTGCCGACGATATCATAGGAATAAGGGGGTCTGGTGTTCATATCGCATACCCCAATTCTACCCGAAGCGGGTTCGGGGTGTTTTCTTGGGTATATTGTAATCCCTATCCCGGAAGTAGTAAAATACCTGTTTTTGATCTCTGAATATAGATAAAAGCTATATCAAGCTGGATTATCTCCCGGATTTATGGTATATTAGGGCTAAAACACCGGAGAGGAGCCTTTTTATGACGTTTGCACAGCTGAAATATGTGGTCACCACCGCCCAGACGGGAACCATCAGCGAGGCGGCAAAAAAGCATTTCATCTCCCAGCCCAGCCTTACCGCTGCCATTCGGGAACTGGAGCACGAATTGGGGATTACGATTTTCGCCCGCTCCAATAAGGGCGTTACCCTGACCCCGGAGGGCGAGGTGTTCTTAGGCTATGCCCGACAGGTCATTGAGCAGATGGCGCTGATCGAGGAAACCTATCAGGGGAAGCAGGGCATCCGGCATCAGTTCTGCGTATCGGCCCAGCACTATTCCTTTGTGGTAGAGGCGTTTGTAGAGCTGTTACAGCAGTACGGCGGCGAGGAATATGATTTCCGCATCCGAGAGACGGAGACTTATCAGATCATTGAGGATGTGGCTCGGCTCCGCAGTGAGGTGGGCATATTGTATCTCAATGAGTTCAACGAAACGGTCATCCGCAAGGAGCTGCGGGAAAACGAGCTGCAATTCCACCATCTGTTTACCGCCAAGCCCCATGTGTTTGTCAGCGCCCACAGTCCCCTGGCGCAAAAGCAATCCATTACCCTGGAGGATCTGGAGCCATATCCCCGACTTTCCTATGAGCAGGGGCAGCACAACTCCTTCTACTTCTCCGAGGAGATTTTATCCACCCGCAGCAGCAAAAAGGACATTCAGGTCTGCGACCGGGCCACCCTGTTCAATCTGCTCATCGGGCTGAACGGCTACACCATTTGCAGCGGCGTGATTAACGAAACGCTGAACGGCAAGGACATTGTGGCAGTACCCTTGGCGGCGGACGATTATATGGAGATCGGCTACATCACCCACAAGAAAATCGTGCCCGGTCATTTTGGGCAGAAATATATTCAGCTGCTGCAAGACCATGTGCGGGATTGGATGGAAGCAGCCTCGGCCCTCTGAACCAAATGAATATAGAACGTCCCTCTGCCAACTAGTACGGCAGGGGGACATTTTCGTGGTGCTGGCAATTTTGAATTTCCTGCTTCAGCATACGGGCAGCGGCACTGAGGGGACGCTGCCGATCATGGACAAGCAAAATGGTTTGTTGGGGAACCTCTTCCCGCAATGGAATCTGGACAATCGAGCGATGCTGGAGGGCCTCCTGTGCCATAGCCTCCGGGAGGAAGGCCAAGCCAAGATCGTGCTATATCATTAGCCCTGTTGAGTATAGACGTAGTCTTGGACTGATTTAATAAGTTGGTCCAGGATTATGTCCGCACCCCCGAACGACCATGAAAAAGTGAGCCACTCCGCTCACGAAAATTTGAGCTGCCCTTCTAAACCTTATTCTGCATGGTCACTTTCAGCCGGTAGGAATCTCCATTCATGTCCAGCACATGACTGCGAAATGTCAGCCGGTCAATCAGGGCTGCTACCATTGTGGTATTCTCGAACAGATCTGTCCACTTGGAAAATGGCAGATTTGTGGTCACAATGGTACTGCTTTTCTCGCTTCGATCTGAGATAACCTTAAACAGCAGTTCAGACTGGTGCCGGTTAAAGCTAAGATAGCTCAGCTCATCCAGGATCAGCAGATCTGCCTTGGCCAGTGTCCGTTCCAGCTTCCCCAGATGGTAGCTGTCCTTGGCTTCACACAGTTCCGTAGAAAGTGTTGCCGCATTCTTAAACAGGACATTGTATCCTTGGATACATGCTTTCAACCCCAGAGCAATTGCCAAATGGGTTTTGCCTCGTCCAGGGTTGCCGATCATAATGACGTTTTGCCGGTTCTGGACAAATTGGCAGCTGGCCAGCTCCTGCAGAAATAGATGTGAGACTGTATCATTGAGCTGGCTGCAGTCGAATTCCTCCATGGTCTGAATACGCCGCCCTCCGACGGACACTTTGACCGCACAGGTCAGACAGCTTGACCGCTGAAATCATACACTCTCGCCGCCGGTCAGACACCCCCTGTATAATGGAATTGCATCGAAAGATGTAATCTAACAACAGGAGGAAAACACGATGACCAACTACAAAGAGATCATCAGACTTCATAGTCTGGGTCTCAACAAAACGCGCATCGCCGAGAGCTGTGGCTGCGCCCGGAGCACCGTCATCACGGCATTGCACAAGGCTGAAGAAAACGGCCTCTCGTGGAATGCGGTGAAGAACCTTAGCTCTGAGGAAGTGGCCCGTAAGCTGTACCCTGCCACATCTATGGGGCAGCAGTACAGTATGCCGGACTACGAGTGGGTCCACAAGGAAATGCAGAAGAGCGGCGTCACGCTCAGCCTGCTGTGGGTGGAGTATTGCGAACGGTGCCGCCAAAATGGTGAGCTCCCCTACAAGTCCACGCAGTTCAACAAGTACTACGCCGACTATGTTCGTGAATTGTCAAGTCAAGTGCAACAGAATCGAAAAATGAATTTCAGCAGGGGTTTTATAGCCGAGAATCTTTCTGGGACGGTGATTCAACTCATCCTCCACACGCCGGACAGCCTCTTGCGTAACATCGGTCAGGTCCTGCCCCTTGGGGAAATACTCACGCAGCAATCCATTTGAATTCTCGTTCGTTCCCCGCTGCCACGGGTGGTGCGGCAACGAAAAGTAGAACTGCACGCCGCCCAGCCCTTCCGTCACCCGCTCGTGGTAACGGAACTCGCTCCCACGATCCGGCGTAATGGTTTCCAAGGGGTGATCTTGCAGCGCCTGAATCGCAGCTTCCGCCAACTCCTTACTGCTCCTGCGGCTTAGCTTCCGGCAGATCAGCAGTCGGCTCCTTCGATCTACCAATGTAAGCAGGCACGGACCCTTCTTTCCGCCCAGAACCGTATCGGCTTCCCAATCACCCAAACGGGATCGGGTTTCAGCTGCTTCTGGACGTTCTAGGATGGTGTGCGGTATCGTCAGCTGACCTCGTTTTTCAACGTAATCCTTGCCGCGCCTAGGTTTTCCCTTGTGTCGCAGCTTGCGCTTTGCCGTGTGGACACCATCCGGCTCACGCTTTCTGGATACGTCGAACATGCCGCTATAGATTGCCCGATAGATCGTCCTGTAGCTGATCTGGTACGGATAATTCTCCAGCTTGAGCCGTCCGGCAATTTGCTCCGGCGACCACTGGTGGTTCAGAAATTTATCCCAGACCAGGGCGTACAGCCTGATGTTCGTAAGCAGCTTTTCTCTGTGGCATTTCTTTCGGCGCTTATGGTACCGCGCTTCCGCCTTTACTGGAAGGTACTCTCCCTTGCTGGTGTTTCGTTTCAGCTCGCGAGAGATGGTGGATGCGCTGCGCCCCAGTTCTTTGGCAATTCGCCGCATGCTGTAGCCCTTTGCCAAAAAATACATTAGCTTTTCTCGCTCTGATAGTGTAAGATGTTTGTAATGGCTCATAGCTCCCTCCGGTATGCTTTGTTCTGATAAACACCAGTATACCGGAGCTATGGGTCATTTTTTATGTGTTGCACTTAGATTGTACATTCACGTCCACCACCTGGGCGGATTATGAGGACAAAGAGACACTGCCGGAGAAGCTGCTTCCACTGGCATGGCGCTGGATGAATGTGCTGGCGGAAGAATGGAACTGCTATTGGGTTCTGGCATCTGGCTCGTTGGTGCGCTATTGGAAGCTGGAGCAGCTGTCGGAAGTGGATATGCCGAACACAGAGGTCCGCGAATTGATTGCACCGAATTTGCATCATCGGCTGATGAAATACGAGAAAAACCGAATTGCATTCCGGTACCGGAGTGACACGGTAAGCAGAGAAAAACTGGTGACATGGGTTCATAATTCCCCTGGACCGCGGCTGGTCATTCTAAATACCATCCAAAGCGCGGCTGTAATTGCGTCAGATTTACGGGATCGGTACGGTAGGGAACGGGTTGAGCACCTGTCTACGGCGCTGACGCCGGAGGACCGCGAAACCGTAATCGAACGGGTGAAGCAGCGACTGAATGACTGTGACGATACCGATTGGACGCTTGTGGCAACATCGTGCGTGGAAGCCGGTGTGGATTTTTCGTTCCGGACGGGATTCCGTGAAATGGCATCTCTGCTGTCCTTACTGCAGGCAGCAGGACGAGTGGGCCGAAACGGAGAGTATCCAGATGCGGAAATATGGAGCTTTGTGCTGCAAGAGAATTCTCTGCTCAAACAGAATCCACAGTTGAAATTTTCCATAGAAGTTTTGGAACATTATTTTCAGAAAAATGTCAAAATCACCCCGGAACTGAGCACAAGAGCGATGAATGATGAGATGATTCGAGACGGTAACTGCTTGACGGAAATCAAGAAGCTTCTAGAATATGAAGCCTCAATGGAGTATCAAACCATTGACGAGAAATTCCACGTTATTGATTCCGATACGGTTCCCGCAGTGGTCGATCCGGCGCTGGCAAAGGCAATTTCGTTCGGAAAGGGCGATTGGAAGCTGCTGCAGAAAAAGGCCGTTTCCGTGTACCGGTACCGGATCAAAGACTGGAATTTGAAGGAGATTGCGAACGGCGTATACCAGTGGACGCTGCGATATGACGACTTCCTGGGATATATGGCAGGCGTGATTGATTTGTGTAAACTGAAAAACGATATTCTGGTGGTGTAAGTGAAGCAGGAAAGACTAACTTCTTAAAGATGGACAACATGGCGGACGAAGACGGTGTCTATAATCAAATTGGAAATGGAGCGGGTGTACGCCAATTCCTTTTGTGAGAGTATTATCCGGATAGCGGCAGCGACATATAGGGCTTCGCGGAGTACAAAGGTTTTCGCATTGATAGCTGCGCTACCAATTGCGTGGTGAACACAGTCACTGGCATAGCCAGTGGCTGTATTTTTGGTAACGCATGTACGGTAAAGAATAATTGTGTCGCAAAGGGTAGACATTCAGAAACATAACTGCTATAATGTAAGAAATATGAAAAATAGCATCAAAATGTGCAATTTTCGTGCTTTTGGTGGTGCAACGAGAATGGGTGTTTTTGTTAGCCGCCACATGAAGGGCGCTACAGATACATTGCGGGGCATATGCGCTGCAAAAATATGAAACGCCAATGGGAATTATTGCAGTGTTGATTTGCTTGGACTCTCCGGGGCCGGCGCTGTTTCGGCAGGAACGGCTTGGGAAAAACGGAGAACCATTTGTGATTTTAAAGTTCCGCTCTATGAGAATCAACGCGGAGGAGAACGGCCCCCAATGGGCGGACAAGAATGATCCCCGCTGTACCAAGGTGGGACGTGTTTTACGAGAATCTCGGTTGGATGAGCTACCACAGCTATGGAATATCCTAAAAGGTGAAATGAGCTTTGTTGGTCCTAGACCGGAGCGTGCCTGCTTTTACGATCAATTTGAAACCTATATTCACGGTTTCAGAAATCGCCTAGTTGTAAAGCCTGGCTTGACCGGTTGGGCGCAGGTTAACGGCGGATATGAGCTGAAGCCGGAGGAGAAAATCGTGCTGGATATGGAGTATATCCAAAAAAGCTCCGTGCGTATGGACCTGATGTGCTTATTTCAAACGGTTCACTTGATTTTTACCCATGAAGGAGCGAGATGATGCATCCAACGGTATCCATTGTAATGCCGGCATATAATGCTGAACCCTACATCCAATCAGCCGTTTCCTCAGTGCAGGCGCAAACCGTATCAGATTGGGAGCTGATTGTTGTGGATGATTGTTCCACAGATCAGACTGCGGAGATAATCCGGATGCTGGCGAATAACGACTCCAGGATCCATCCGCTCTTTAACGGCCGGAATTGTGGTGTTGTAGCCAGCCGAAATATGGCGCTGGATGCTTGCAAAGGGCAATACATCGCCCTACTGGATGCAGACGATGTGTGGCATCCGGAAAAGCTTGCGCGTCAATTGAAAAAAATAAATGAGACAAAAGCTGACATTGTGTATTGCTCTTATGCAATCGTGGATCAGACGGGGCATAAGTGCTGTGCCGATTTCGTGGTGGATGAGCATACGGATTTTCAGAAAATGCTGCGGCGGAATGAGATCGGCTGCTCCACCGTATTATTGGACGCTTCAAAAGGGTCGTATCGATTCCGGGACGGATTCGGCCATGAGGACTATGTTCTGTGGATGACAATGCTGAAAAATGGCTGCACAGCGGCAGGCATCGCAGATGTTCTGGTAGATTGGCGAAAGGCGGAGGGCGGCAGGTCGTTTGACAAACGCAAAAGTGCCCGCAACCGCTGGAGAATTTATCGCGCCTGTCTTGGGTTGACGTTATGGGACAGCATAAAAGCGTTTACCGGCTATGCGCTGAATGGACTGAGAAAGTACAGGGAAAGAAAATGAACGTGAATCTTCGGGCGCATCAGCTGCTCCTTTTAGAAATGCTGAAGGAAATCGACAGAATCTGCAAAAAGTATAGTATATCGTACATGCTTTTTGCAGGGTCGGCGCTGGGTGCAATCCGGCATCATGGGTTTATCCCCTGGGACGACGATTTGGATGTGGTGATGCTGCGCCCGGAGTATGAGCGCTTCCTTTCCGTGGCGCCCAAGGAGCTGGACAGTAAGCTCTATTTCATGCAGTCGGAGTTTTCCGAGCACTGGCCTATGTTCTTTTCCAAGCTGAGAAGGAACGGCACGGCGTGCATCGAGCGTCAGGTGCCTAAGGATCGGCTGATGCACCAAGGGGTCTATATTGATATTTTCCCCTGCGATAATCTTTCGAACCATGCCTTCATTCGAAAGCTGCAATTCCTGGCGTCAAAGGTTGTAATTGCAAAATCCCTGTACTGCCGGGGCTATCTGACCGACAGCAAGGCAAAAAAGGTATTTATCCGGGTGTGCCGGTTTTTGCCGCAAAAGCCGTTCTGGAAATTTGTCGTGCGGCGCGGGGATGGGCAGTCGAAGATGGTACATACATTTTTTGGCGGCGCGTCCCGGTATGAAAAAAATATCTACCCCAGAGCATGGTTTGAACATACAATTCGGGTTCCCTTTGAATCAGGGAAATTTCCTGTTACAAAGTACTATGACGAACTGCTGACTGTGCTGTATGGGGATTATATGACGCCGCTTCCGGAAGATAAGCGAGGGTGCAAGATCCACGGTGAGATCGTAGACCTAGAACGTTCCTACGAAATGTATTGGGGAATTCAGGAGAAGATGCAGTTTTCGGAGTATACCAGAAGCATCCGGTAACGGAGATTAGAAAAATGACGAATACCAATCAAAACGAACATTACAATCAGGGAATGCTGCCAGGTGGATTCGTTGATATCCACACGCACATTTTACCCGGCGTGGATGACGGCAGCCCGGATTATGAAACGTCCGTGCAAATGCTGCAGGACGCGTATGCCGATGGAACCGGAACCGTGGTTCTGACGCCGCATTACAAGCGGGGCTATACCTGCGGCAGCGCGGAAAGCATTCGGGCGCAGTTTGCGGAGTTTCAAGCATATATTGCCGAGAAGCTTCCGGTAACGCTGTATCTTGGCACCGAGGCAATGTATGAAATGGATCTCCCCCAAAAGCTCCTGGATGGCGAGGTCCTGGCCATGGCGGATTCCGCCTTTGTTCTGGTGGAGTTTCGTCCAAGCGTAAGTCAAGATTATCTATTCAATGGAATATTTTCGCTGACCCAGTGCGGCTATGTCCCGATTCTTGCCCATGTGGAACGGTATGAATGCCTGAAAAAGGAGCAGATTCCGGAGCTGATAGAGCTGGGCGCAAGAATTCAGGTCAATGTCGGCAGCGTGATGGGCGCGTTTGGCTTTCGAGCAAAGCACTTTTGCCGGAGCATCCTGAAGGCTGGCTATGTGGACTATGTTGCCAGCGATGCCCATGACACGGCAAGACGGACGGCACAGCTGCGCCAATGTGCCCAATACCTGGAGAAACGATTTGGGGACGAATACGCCGATTATATCTTGCGAAACGGCGCGGCAGAGTTCCTGGATTAAAACAATCAGAAGGAAAAACGGAAGGATTTTTGAAATGCGTTCTAAAACAACAGAGGTTAATTTAATCGACTTGTTTTATTACCTGCTGAAGCGGCTGTGGATCATTCTGCTGGTAACGGGTGTTTTTGCGGCGGCGTCCCTGGTGTATTCCAAGTTCATCGTGGTGCCGCAGTATACCGCTTCGGCGCGGGTTTATGTGTTAAACCGCTCCTCGGACAATTCCCTGGCCTATTCCGATTTACAGTCGTCGGATAAGCTCACCAGCGATTTTGAGGTCTTGATTACAGGGCGGAATATCACCGGCACGGTAATCAGCAATTTACAGCTGGACATTTCCCAGTCCGATTTGGTCAAGATGGTTTCGGTATCCAGCCCCAATGACACCCGCGTGCTGCAAATCAGCGTAAAGGATGAGGACCCCCAGCGGGCAGCCGATATTACAAATGAGATTTTAAAGGTTGCCGGAGAGGAAATCGTTCCGATTATGGGAATTGACGCGCTGAACATTGTATATGAGGCAGCGGTACCAACGGCTCCGTCCTCTCCCAATATCGGGCAGAATGTGGCACTGGCAGCTGCGTTTGGCCTGCTTTTGACACTGATTATTCTGGTCTCCTGCTTTATCCTGGATGACACCCTCAGAACGGAGGATGACGTGTCGAAGTATTTGCAGCTGAGCACCATGGGCGTGATCCCCAAGGAGACAAAGCATGGGGATGCGGGCAATCATAAAAGCCGAACCACCGGCAACCACGGGAGAAAGTGAGCGGATAGAGCATGAATGCGCCGAATATGATGGATAGAAGAGTTCAGATACAGAATAAGCTGATGAGCAGCTTTGAAGCGTCGGAGGCAATGAAGGTGCTTCGAACCAATGTGATCTTTTCCGGCGAGGAAAATCGTTCCATTTGCCTTACAAGCTGCACAGAGTCAGAGGGAAAAACAACGCTTTCCCTGAATCTGGCGGCAGCCCTTGCAATGGACGGCAAGAAAACGGTGCTGCTGGATACGGATATGCGTAAGTCCGTATTGGCAAATTATGCGGAAAAAGATGCCCGGATCAATGGGCTGGGGCAATATCTCACGGGACAGTGCTCCATCGCCGAGATCCTGTACGCAACGGATATTCCCAATCTCTATATTATTTTTGCCGGTGCGAGAGTTGCAAACCCGGCGGAGCTTTTGGGCAGCAACCGTTTTCGGGAGCTGGTGGCGGCACTGAAGGCGCAGTTCCTCTATACTATTATTGATACAGCACCCCTGGGGCGGGTTGTGGACTGTGCGATTATGGCGCCTGCAATCGACGGCTTACTGATTGTAGTCAATACAGAGAAAAACAGCTATCGTGCTGTACAGTCTGTAAAAACGCAGTATGAGAAGGCAAACGGCAAGATACTGGGCGTGGTACTGAACAAGTGCAATCTGAAGGACAAGCGGACCTATTATGGCCGGGTGTATGGTTATGGCTACGGCTATCAGTAATGGGCGCGAAAATAAAGCGGGAATGATGAGAGCATAAGCGAGGTGAGTTGGATGGCTGAAACGGTAGAAGTGTTGTGCGTGACGATGCACCAAACAGACTTTTCCAAATATGAAGCGATGAACCTAAATTCGGATGTTGTGTTTGCCAATCAGGCGGACAGAACGGAGTTCACGCAGACCGCATTGCACGGTCATACGGCAAAAATGATTACAACGGCAACTAGAGGTGTGGGGAAAAACCGAAATCTTGCGCTGCTCTATGCTGAAGGCGACATCCTGCTGTTTGCTGACGACGATGTGCGGTATCAGGACGACTATGTGGAGCAGGTGCAGCGAGTCTATGCCGAGCATCCGGATGCCGATATGATCCTTTTCTCCATAGAGTACACAAAAAATGGAATGGTTTTTCGGCAAAAGTCCAACCGGGACAGTCGTATGGGGCTGATCGGGAGCCTGAAAAATGGAACATGCGTATGCTCTGTTCGCAGAAAGAGTCTGGAAAAAGCGAATATCTGGTTTTCTACGCTGTTTGGCGGCGGAACGGAATATGCCCATGGCGAGGATACCCTGTTTATTCTGGCGGCAAGACGGGCCCTGCGTGTATACGGGAGCTCCTATTCTCTGGGCTATTGCGCCAAGGATGTATCCACCTGCTTTTGGGGATATAATGACCGGTATTTTTACGACCAGGGGGTATTGTATGCCGCAGCATTCGGACGGTTTGCGCGCCTGATGGCGCTGCAGTTTTGCCTTCGAAAGCACGGAAGATACCGGGAGCAGATGACGGTGGGCGCTGCAGTAAAACAAATGAGGAAGGGAATTGCGCACTATGGATGCAGATAGTCGGCAGCTGAGAAAGCTGCAATTGTGCCAATTGCATATTTTAGAGGACATTGACCGGATTTGTGAGCAGGAGGGGCTGACCTATTATCTGTTCGGCGGATCGGCGCTGGGGGCAGTGCGGCATGGGGGCTTTATTCCTTGGGATGACGATTTGGATATTGCCATGTATCGCGAAGACTATGACCGCTTTCAACAAATCATGATTGACAAGCACACGGATCGGTATTTTCTGCAATCGGTGGATACGGATCCCCAATATCCCAGAGTCATCGAAAAGGTTCGGCTAAAGGGAACGGTACAGCAGGAACGCAGCTTTGAACGCGTGGACTGCGACAATGGCATCTATGTGGATGTGTTTCCCATTGATTACGTTAAGCATTCCGGAGGCATTGGCATGTGGCTTCGCGGAAAGGTTGTTCGGTGGTGCTTTGCCTATAAAACCATTACCTGTGGAAGCAATAACGGCCACAACATGGGGCTGAAACGGGCGCTTCGTGGCGTCGCCAGGCTGGTCCCCGCCAAATGGGTGGAGCGGCTGATGCGGTATGTATGCGTCAAGGACAATGGAAAGACTACCAAATACAGCACGGTTTTTCTCAGCGGCTATCGGTGGAAGCGCCAGATGCAGAATTCGGAAACCTACGGAAGCGGAAAGCGGATGTGGTTTGAATCAGGGGTGTTTTGGGTACCGGCAGATGTGGATACATTCCTGCGGAATGTATATGGAGACTATATGAAGCTTCCTCCGCCGGAAAAACGAGTTGCCCACAAATTAACGCGAATCGACTTTGGCAAATATGATGCAGCATTAGAGGCTGAGGTGGATGCGGATGAGGAGAAGAAAACTTCATGTCGGAAACCATAATGGCGCCCCATACACGTACACTGTCCGCTGCGACGATCCTGTTTGCTGTATTTTTTCTATTCAATTCCATTATGTCCCCCATTCCCGGTGTAACCTTTGGCGAGCTGATTTTGGCAGTTGCTACGCTGATCACCTTTTTTTGTGGAGCGGGGGCATCCTTGGAGATCCACAATATTCATAGGGATATGCTGTTGTTGGCGCTGGCCTGTATTGTGCTCACTTTTGTGACGGCAGTTTTTCAACCAGTGTTTAGTGCCAATGCGTTTGCCATTCGGGCGGTCCGATGGAGCTTTTATATTCTGTGCGCGGGAATTCTGGGCAAGCGCCTGGATCAAAACGCCATAGGAAGGGCGATCTTTTTTATCGCGGTAGCATCAAGTATTTTCCTGATATTCCAAGCGACTGTATATCGGCTGACCGGAAGGATTATTGAACTACAGGTTGGCGCGCAAACTCTGGGCTGCTCCATTGAAAACACCTATTCAGCCGGAAAACTGACTGGGCGCATCGTCCGGTTCTCCGCCTTCTTTTCGGAGCCTGCGCGGTTTTCCTATTACGTAGTGCTTGCTCTTGCAATTGCGTTGTTTGATCGAAAAACCACTGGCATGTCTTTTGGGAGGGCTGTGGGAATTGGGGTGATCCTGATTGCACTGGTTTTATGTACCTCCACTTATGCCATTTTGTTGTGTGCAATTCTGCTTATGCTGTATCTGGCTCTGATGATGCAGTACCGCGGCGTTACCAGAAGGGCGATTGTTTGCTTTATGGCGCTTTTTATCGCCGGGGCTGCGGCGCTTTACCTGTTCCGAAATTCCATTTTAAGCGGATATTTTGTCCGAAAATTGACCACGGTTGGAAGTACCTCGCGTACAAGCTTTATTTGGCAGGAAGAGGGGTTGTTCTCTGTGCTCCAAAATGTACTTGGCGTGGGTGTGGGCAATGAGGAAACATACTATGCCTATCTGCGCAATGACACCTTGGGCTATATGAACTCCATCAGCTTAATGTTCTTATACAGCGGAACTTTTGGCGTTGTGCTGATGGTACTGTTCTATGTAAAAGCCTGGGCAGGCCTTCGCAATCATTCCCGTGTAGTTCTTCTGCTGCTTGCAGCAATGTCGCTGTTCTCTACTGCGTTTGTGAGTCCAATGATGACGCTCTATACAGTGGTGATTGCAGCCGGTGATTCTGTATCAAGCTGGTGCGATGACAAGGAGCGTGAGCTGCAGAATTGAAACGATCCAAACAACTAAAATGGAATACTATTGCGTCGTTGGCAGTACAAGTTACGGCGGTTTTTTCGAGTTTTGTGGTGCCACAATGCATTTTGCGAGCATACGGCTCCAATATCAACGGACTGGTTTCGTCGATCACGGGCTTTTTGGGCTTCCTGTCCCTGATGGAATCAGGCGTTGGAAATGTTGCCAGAGCTGAGCTGTATCGCCCAGTGGCAGAACAGGATACCAGGCAAATTAGCATTGTGGTCAATGCAACCCACCGGTTCTTTCAAAAGGTTGCGTTGCTCTATGTGATATTTGTGGTGGGATTTGCGATTGTTTTCCCATTTGTGGTGGAGACAGAGCAGGATTTTTGGTATACCTTTACCTTGGTGCTGATTATTGCAGTGGCGAACCTGGTGCAATACTATTTTGGCGCAGGCTATATGCAGGTTCTGTATGCGGACCAGAAAATCTATATTCTATATTCCATTCAGGCGGCTGCCTATTTGCTGAGTGTGATCCTTACAGTTTGGCTTACGCAGATTGGCGCGAGCATTCATATGGTGAAGATTACCAGCGCTATGGTGTTTATTGTTCGTCCCCTTGTGGTGAATGTCTATGTCAAGCGAAAATATGCGCTGCAAAACGATTTGGTGGTCAAGGAGGGCGTATTAACACAGAAATGGAATAATATGCTCCAAACCATTGCGTATTTTGTACACAGCAAAACCGACGTAATGGTGCTGACCGTTTTTTGTACGCTGAAGGACATTTCTGTCTATTCCATTTATTCGATGGTAACAACCGGGCTTTCCTCTATCATCAGCTCTCTGTGCAATGGCTTTACGTCCAAGCTCGGAAGCCAGTACGGGAAAAGGGATGAAAGAGTTCAGGACACGTTCTCTGCCTACGAGCTGTTTGTTTTTAATCTCACGGCAATTTGCTTTGTAACGGCAGCCTGCGTGATTCAGAGCTTTATCTCCATTTATACATCCAATGTAAAGGACGCCCAGTACAATCAGCCTGTTTTTGCGGTGCTGATGATCCTTGCCGAGGCAATCTATTGCCTGCGTATGCCCTATAACAATATGGTTTCCGCGGCAGGACACTTCCGGCAGACGCAGCTTGCGGCGCTGATGGAGGCGGGAATCAACATTGTGCTGTCCGTGCTGCTGGTTTGGCAATATGGACTGGTGGGCGTTGCGGTGGGAACGTTGGTTGCAATGGCATACCGTACGCTCTATTTGGTCGTTTATCTGTCTTACAACATCCTTTGCCGCGAATTCCGCTGCTTTTTGAAAAAACTGCTGTCCTTTGGCCTGGCGGCAGGTGCGGCGTTCCTTGCGGCGAGGGCTGTTTCAGCGTTTATTGCGGCAGATGGGTATTTTCTGTGGGCAGTGAAAAGCATGGTTGTAATGGTCGTTGTGTGCGCGATTGTGGGACTGGTAGATATTGTTTTGTTTCCCGGGGAAACAAAAGAGTTGCTGAATGCGTTCGGCGGAAAGAAGGCAAAAAAGTGATTGTTGGATATACTTCGGGTGTGTTTGATCTGTTCCATGTGGGGCATCTGAACATTTTGCGGCGGGCAAAGGAGCAGTGCGACTACTTGATCGTAGCGGTAAGCACGGATGAACTGGTGGAGGAGTATAAGCACAAAAAGCCGGTGATCCCGTACAAAGACAGAATAGAGATCGTCAAAGCGATTCGCTATGTGGACGAGGTTGTCCCGCAGATAAACAGAGATAAATATGCGGCATGGGAAAAATATCAGTTTGACAAAATGTTCGTGGGGGATGACTGGAAAGGAAGCGAGCTGTTCTCACAAACCGAGAAGAAGCTAGCCCCCCACGGCGTAAAGGTTGTCTATTTTCCGCGGACAGAGGGGATTTCCTCCTCGATGCTGGCGGAGCGACTGAATCGAATGTAGCATGCATGAGCATGATTATATACATATCAAATGAAAGGAAGGATGAAGATGAGAATGCTCTCTACAAAACTGAAGCGTTGTATGACGGTATTACTGGCGTGTCTTGTATTGGTTGGCACGCTACCGATTCCAGCGCTGGCAGTAGAGAACGGTGATACAACAGCTCGGGCAACGGGAGCACTGGGCAAGGGAAGCAATATTGCAGGTACCGACTATCACATTACGTCGATAAAAAACTACAGTATTGCCCCCGATGTCTCCGAGCGGGTTATCACTACAAACAACGATGCCGGCAACTCCCAGACCGTTGCCAACGTCATGGAAGTCAACACCGGCAATGGTCGCGCAACGGTCGTCGCTGGCTACGGCAACCGCAACCCCAAGGAAGAAGGCTGGACGCTGAAGACCACGACCGACCAGGCTCATGTCTATGAAAAAGAGACTGGCCTGAACGTTGTCGGCGGTGTCAACGCCTCCTGGTTCAACATCAATACCGGCGAGCCTTCCGGCTACCTGGTGATGAACGGCGTGGTACATCACGACAACTCCAGCCGCGCCTATCTGGCGGCCTTTGACGACGGCTCTGTCAACGTATTTAGAGAAGGCACCACCCTGGCACAGGCCGAGGCAAATCAGAGCGAGAAGCAGGGCACAACGGTTAAGGTTGTGGAGGCTGTAGATGCTCTGGTTGCAATGGTATGGGACGGAAAAGTAGTCGTTTCCGAGTCTGGCAACAGCGGCTACTATCCCCGTACTGCGGTGGGTGTGAAGGAAGATGGCACGGTAGTGCTGTTCCAGGCGGACGGCACCATGGCACCCAGATCGGTTGGGTATACCGCAGAGGAAGAAGCGAATATGCTGGTGGCGCTGGGCTGCGTCGCGGCTATCCAGCTGGACGAGGGCGGTTCCTCTACATATATTTCTCAGCGTGAGGGAGAAGCTGATCTGACCATGCGGAATACTCCTGCCGGCGGCAGCGAGCGTGTGGTATCCGGTACAATTCTGGTGGTCTCCAACGTGGCGGCTTCCGGTGAGTTTGACCATGCTGCGATCACGCCTGACGATACTTATTACACCCCGGATTCCACGGTGAATCTGGAGGCCAGCGCCATGGATTACTCCGGCGCAGCAGCCAGCAGCCTGCCGGAAGACGCTGTATTCACGGTAAGTGACGACAGCATGGGCACGGTTAGCGATACCACCGTAAGCGGCAGCACGGCTTCGGCAGTGTTTACCTCCTCTGGAGCAACCGGCGATGTGACCGTGAATCTGGTCAGCGGCGGTGAAACCGTGGGTTCCACTGTGATTCATATTCAGAACCCGGACAAGCTGGAGTTCAACGCCAGTGAAGTAAGCCTCAACTATAACGAGGTTAGCAATTTGGGCTTTAAGGCAACCTACCAGACGGAGTCGGTGCAGCTGAAGAACGGCGACATCGACTGGAGCATTTCCGATCCGGATGCGGGTTCCTTTGCGGACAACATGTTTGCCGCAACCAGCAATGTTAAGTATTCCGGCAGTCCTACCGTTACCGCAACGCGTGGGGATCTGACAGCGTCTGTTACCGTAAACATCGGTATGGAGCCTACCATGATCCTCGACGGCGGCGATGAGGATCCCTGGGATTATTCTACCATTGGCAATACGGTTGAGAGCTTTGACGGTATGGCAGCCAATGCGGTGGCAACTTATCACTATTCCGGACGCGGCGGCGTGGTAAAGGGCTCTGTGGTTTCCGATACCGACGAGGAGTATGCCGATATTGTCCGCTTTGGCCATAATGCCATCAAGCTGGAATATGACTGGACCAATCTTGCTGCTACCGATGGTGCCTGCCTTGGCCTTGGCGATAACCTGGCGGTTGACGGTACGCCCACTGCTATCGGCGTTTGGGTGTATATTCCCGAAGGGGTACCGGTACCCTGGCTGCGTGCGCAGATTGCAACCAGCACCAACGGCGGCAGCAGCTGGACCAACGCTTACGTAAACTTCAGCAGCGGCAGTGCAGGTTCTGGTGAAGGACTGAAAACCGGTTGGCAGTACCTGGAGGCTGACCTGACCAAGTATGCCGGTGCAATGATCCGTATCAACAGCGGCATGCTGTTCCGCGCTATGGTAACCACCGGCGGCATCGGCTGGTACACAACCGATGGCACCAAGCTGGACAAGAATGACCTGAAGGGCAATATCCTGCTGGATAACCTGTGCATTGTCTACGGTGCAAACAATCAGGATGTCACTCCGCCTACGGTCAACTCCATTCAGCTGGTCAACGACGACGGCACCAAGACGGAGCTGGAGGACGGAGCGACCCTTGACACAGCAAATCTCCGTTTCCATGTTACTTATGACGATAGTGAAGAGACCGATCCTTACGCCACCGGCGTGGAGTCTGCTTACTTCTACTTCGACGGTACGTACCGCGGCAAGTATGACCGGGATAACCTGGGCAGCACCTCCGGCCTGATGCATTTTGGCAACGGTCTGCATTCCATCACCTTCTATCTGAAGGACGGTTATGGCAACGTAACCCGTGAGACCCGTTACTTTACCGTAAATGCTGAGCAGGCTGATCTGCCCGGCGTGACCCTGCAGGCAACGAGCCAGCCCAATGTGGGGCAGGCGTGGAACGTTGGACTGACCAGTGATGACCTTTCCAGCATCACTTCGATGACGGCCAATGTGTCCGTAACCAGAAGCTATCCTGTCACCGACGTGGTCTTCCCCGAGGGTGTGACTGGAAACTGGAATTATGACAGCTCGAAGGGTGTTGTGACCATCGACATTTCTACCATTGATCACGCTGTATTCGCAGCGGATCAGCTGGCGTCGATTGTTGTGAACATTCCCACCTCTGTCACTGAGGGCAGCAGCTTGAACGTGCAGGTGACAAAGGGCTCTTACGGCTGCAAGCAGACGGAGAATCTGGATATCAGCGATCTGAACCAGTATGCCTCTGGCTTTACGACGCCGGTAACCAACTATCCCATTGAAGCCACCTATCGCATCCAGGCGGATACCGCTGTAGTAGGCGGCGAAGCGTTTGCAAGCATTACCTATGTGGAAGACGGCTCTGCGGCTGCTGGCGTCAGCGTATACGCCGACGATCAGTTGCTGGGCACCACCGATGAAAACGGACAGATTGATATCAGCAGTCTGACTGCCGCGCAGGGCAACGTAAGCCTGCGTGCAGCGGATGAAGATGGAAACTGCTCGTTCCAGATCGCCCTTTACAGCTATGACGCAGTGGGCGATGAAACCGGTGCGCCTTATAATATCACTTACAACCTCGCTCAGGCGGCGGACGGGAAGAACATCTCCTGGATGGCGAATCCGGCCCACAGCGCCAGCAAGGCAGTGGTGGAATTCTCCACTGCTGAGGATCTGAGCGATGCAACGCAGGTGGAAGGCACCAGCCGGATGATCTCCTATTCTGCGAGCAACCAGGTTAACCGTGTGAACAATGTTACCCTGACTGGACTGACCGCCGGACAGACCTATTATTATCGCGTTGGCGACGGTTCCGTTTGGTCCGATATTCAGAGCTTTACTGTTCCTGCTGCCGAGAAGGAGACGAAGTTCTTCCTGCTGGCAGACATTCAGGAGGAAGCTGCGCTGGAAGGCATGGGACGCATCGCAACACAGCTGGCCGGACAGTATCATTTCGGTATTCAGCTGGGTGATGCGGTGGACAACGTTCGTTACTACCAGCAGTGGGAGGATGCGCTGAAGCTGTTTGAGCTGGACGGCATCCATGACACGGATATTCTCCATGTGATCGGCAACCACGAGGCAGACGACAGCGGCAACGATGCCATTGCAGCTAAGAGCGTGTTTGGCATTTCCGCGCCCTGGTACTCTGTGGAGCGTGGCGATGTTTACATTGCAGTGCTGAACCATACCTCTGACAAGGACACCCTGCAGGAGTTCGCAAAGTGGCTGGAGGAGGATGCTGCAAAGACCTCCTGCCAGTGGAAGGTGCTGGTCACCCATGTGCCTGCCTACTATACAAACCCCACCGGCGGTGGTGAGACCTATGTGCAGTATCTGCCTGCGGCTTGTGACGCAGCGGGAATCGACTTCTACTTCTCCGGCAATGACCATAGCTATGCCCGTACGGCACCGATGGCTTCCGGCGAGGTCAATGAAGACGGCACCGTATATTATATCTGCGGATCCACCGGCGGTAAGTCCTACTCCATCGTAGATAATAAGGCGTTCAACTTCGAGGTCGCAACGCTGGACTTTGAAAGTGTGTATGTGGATGTTACCGCAGACCGGTATCAGATGACGGTTACTGCTTATAATGTGGCTACGGATGGTACGCGGACGGTGCTGGATCAGTATACTAAGCGGGTAGCGCCCATCTGTGAAAACGATGAGCATACCTTCATTTATGACAGGACAACTGGAGAGCTAGAGTGCTCCATCTGCGGAACGACATACAATGCCAAAGAAGAGCTGTGGTCAGGCTGGGCTACAGACCGCGAAACCGGGTATGCGGTATATCTGACTGGTGGTACGCTTGTAACTGGTGATATGCGCCTGGATACAACGGAGTATTATTTCGATAAGGACGGCCTGAGCTACAACGGCACTGTGGAGATTTGCGGCGAAAGCTGCGAGTTTAAAGACGGTAAATTTGTTGCAGCGAAGAACAATTCTGTCCTGAGTGCTGGCTTTAGCGGACTTACGGTAGAGTGGGTGCTGTATCAAGACGGTTCACTGGTACTTGGCGGTAGCGGCGCAATGAAGAATGCAACGACCTATAGTACCGTGCCGTGGAGCAACTATCGGAAGATGATTACGACGGTTACAATCGGCAAAGATATTACAAGTCTGGGCAACTATGCTTTCTACAAGGCAACAAATCTCAAGCATGTCAACTTTGCTGAGGACGGTAAATTGACATCCATTAACAAGCAGGCATTCCTCAAGTGCACCTCTCTGATTAGCATTACAGTTCCGGATACAGTAACCGTTCTGGGATCTTATGTGTTTAACGGTTGTACAGCACTGAACGAGGTGGTTCTTCCTGCTAAACTTAAGAGCATTGGCTCCAGAATGTTTGAGAATTGCACATCCTTGACGTATGTGTTCATCCCTGATGATATGTCGCAGATTGTATCCTCGGCATTTAATAACTGCCCCAAGGTTGTTTTGAGCGTAGCAAAGGGAAGCTATGGCGAAAGTTTTGCAAAGAATGCAGGGATTGCATACAAGGTTCGTGAAGCGGCAGTAGTTGAAAGTGGCAACTGTGGCGACGGAATTACCTGGGCGCTGTATGCAGATGGTGTATTCCGTCTGGAAGGCAGCGGCGCAATGCCGGCATATGCATCCAAGAATGATGTACCGTGGTTTGCATATCGTGCGCAGATCAAGGAAGTGGTGATCAGCAAGGACATTACCAGTCTTTCTAAGTATGCATTCTATAAGGAGATTAATCTGGAGCGTGTGAGCATCGAAGAGGGCAGCAAGCTCGAGAGCATCGGCAACCAGGCGTTCATTGGCTGCGCAAAGCTTACCGAGTTTATTATGCCAGATACCGTGACAACAATCGGCACTTATGTGTTCTCTGCCTGCACCAAGTTGGAGAAGGTAGTGCTATCCGAAGCCTTGAAAACCATGCCTACGCGTGTGTTTGAAAACTGCACTGCACTGAAGGAAGTTTATATTCCTGACGGCATGACGTCAATCAATGCATATACTTTTGTCGGCGCAAACAATGTAACGCTGAGCGTAGCAAAGGGAAGCTATGGCGAAAGTTTTGCAAAGAATGCAGGGATTGC
>ENA-UALO01000273-UALO01000273.1-human-gut-metagenome-genome-assembly--contig:-NODE-273-length-22214-cov-10.301728_pt1 | contig 22214 bp, 20 predicted proteins | sample MGYA00243701_ERZ654470 | MGnify/ENA primary metagenome ERZ654470 (study PRJEB26926, sample SAMN06164444) | human gut metagenome | biome: ENVO:00009003; feature: ENVO:2100002; material: ENVO:00002003...
TCTCGTGGGCTCGGAGATGTGTATAAGAGACAGTCTTTATAGAATTACATAAATGTCGAATAATATAAAATAAGCTCAAAGATATGAGAGCTATCATTGGATTATCATACCATAAAAAGTAGTTTACTCTCGTAAGAGAAAAGAATAAGACATGCCCCCCTACAATAGCCAAGATAAAGGAAATTGCAAAAATCGATTTTGATAGTTTGATTCGGCTGATTTTATATCCTATAGCCATATAAATCAAATAGCAGAAATAGGAACGATTAGAATTAGTTGGACATAAATCCCCTTTCAAAATCAACCATCCATTATAAATAAAGGTAAAGGCTGCAATAACTATTAATAAAGATATATATACTGAAATCTGCTTGCTTCTTAAACGATTCAGGAATGGAATCAACAGATAATAGATGACTATCAACCTGACATACCATAGATGAACTTCTGGCTTGTGAGCAAAAGCCATACAAAGCAGCATTTCTTTCAATGAAAAAGGGCGAATCGTTACTAAGCAATATATAACAATCCAAATCTCTGCTGTTACAAATAGAGGTAATAGACTTCTCTTGTAAAAAGCAAATATATCAGATTTTAATTTAAAATCTTTACCTAATAACAAGGAGCCACTTACCATCATAAACAATGGCACACCCAATGTTGCGATAATTCGATTAATTGTCAAAAAGTCATTCGACAAGATACAGTTTACTTGAATACCCTGTTCAACTATCCAAACGACATGCGCTAAGATGACAAATAATATAGCAACAAACTTAACTATATCAATCCAAAAGATTCTTGCTTTCATTCTTCATTCGATTTAATTGCAGTTTTCTTCTCTTCATCTGCTCCATTGCATTTCTATTAGCATTCAGACACAAAGCAATCAGCATACAATATCCCATACCCTTACCTGAGAGCCAGGATGAGTCTGCCGTCTGCTCAATGGCAAGACAACAGAAAGTAATCATCGCTACACGATAATAGCGCATATCAGCAATAATATCAAAAGCAGCCAAACGACGCTTCCAGAACCAGCAGAAGAAAAATACACCGACAAATCCAAACTGTGCTAAAGTTGGATAATAAGCATCACAGATAAAACCTCCAGCATTAGGACTTAATCCCCAAATACCATCCAAATTATATTTAAAATAAAGAGGCGAATAATGTTGCCAAGCACCATTACATGCAAAAGATCCCATACCAGAGCCAAAAGGCCAATAATCGAATAATATTTTTAGCGACGTTTTATAGGTCATTGGTCGGGCTATTTCATCATTACTCATACCCGATATATAATAAGCATCAAATCTTGTCCACGTTATCATCAATATGACTGTTACTAATAAAACTACGTATATAATAGTTTTAGGGGACTTAAAATTCAATCTGTTTTTGACAAAATAGACGAAACCTATAAAACAAACCACCTCGCCTATGAATTTAAACTTAGGTGCCAACATACCAGTTAAAACCAACAAAAGAGCGATATTCCTGTTTCGCTTTGTTTCTTTAGTAAAAAGATACCACGACATACCAGTACATATAGCAAGTTGACCGAGAACTGGAAATTCGGCTTCTACCTGAGTATCTAAGGTCTGCGGATGATATACAATCCACGAGAATAAGGTTATGATCATTGTACCCAACATCCATTTCTTTTGCTTCTTGGTAAAGCGAGGATTCAAAATCCATGTACAGAAAATAATAGAATAGGGACGAATTTCCTGCATCAAATCGAGCCAAACTGCACCAGCTACGTTTGCGCCAAAAAGCAGCGAATAAACTGTATAAAAGGCTATCAGACTAATACAAGCCATAAACTCTTTCCATGGACGCTTATTTATACTACGATTATTATTATACATCCACAATGTATAGACAAACAACAATACTGTCATTGCCTCATCAACACTGGAAAAACCAGGTAAATCATTATAGGCTATACATGTAGGAAAATATATAATCCAATAAAGGGTGAAAAAACGTGCAATACCTTTCATCGTTATTTATTTTTAAGTTTTGCTTTCATCGTAAATAAAGCAAGCAAAAGTTTTTCTGGAATTATTCGCTTAACAATTTCTTTCATCGAAAACTTCTTGTCAACCCAAGTTCCTGCATAATGGTGTATCGTTCGAGTATTCTTTTCCACATGAATACGACCTGTTGTCACATTGATAGGACAAAAATACTCTGAAGGATATATAAAGCAACCAGCTACTTCCTGTATACCAGACACATTCTTCAATCCATTTTCACGAAGCACCTGCGTAGCGATATGCACCACGGTGATTTGATTTCTCATGACAGCTTCATGCACAAAATGCTTACCCTCATAATAATCAAGCATCTTTTTAATAATGCCGAGACCAGGGGCTACCCCCATGCCGAGGCCAGGGTTAACGCTCGCTTCGCTCGCGTCTTCCTTCAACTGAGGTTTGGGATCAGTTTCAAAACCCATAAAGTTTCCCCTTTCTACTATATCATCAATAGGACGAATCACCTCGACATCCGTATCAAAGTAGATTCCTCCATATTGATAAAGAATCCAGAATCGAGCATAATCACTCACAAAGGCATATTTCTTTGCTTGATATGCCTCAGCAGTATAAGGAATGATATTCACATCAAAATTATCCTCATTCCATTCCTTAATTTCATAATCAGGCAAATACTTCTTCCAAGAAGCAATGCATTTCTGTGCAAGCTCAGGCAATGGTCCTCGCCCAAACCAACAATAATGAATAATTTTTGGTATCATTATATTATATTTCATTTTATCTAAAATTCACACTTCATTCTCTTCCTGCAACTTGATGGCAGGATTGTATCCGATGAAATCCACAAACTCATGAGGCTAAAATTTACAACTACCCTATTATTAAGTCTAAGATTTCATCTTTCATTGAGTTTACCCTATCCCTCACTCTAAAAATATCAACTTCTGGATTTGTATCATCCACAACCCTTGAGGGAACAACATCTACTCTATGAGTATTCTCATCATACAAGCATTCATATCTATCGCTACCATCTTTTATGAAGTAATAATCACGTTTCGTACACTCACAAAATAATGGTAACAAAAAGTACAAGAGAGTTTCCCCAGACATACCTGATACTAACGCATGAAAAATCATTGGCAAAGAATATGAAGAAACCAACTTAAAGGTAACAAGAAGTTTGACAAATGGGATTGATGTTGGTATAATTCTACCACGATTTCTCCAATTTGTTTTTATTCTCATAGCAACATTAGCATCAAGAAACTCCTTACATTGCCGAACTGATAATCTATCGATACACATATCCAAAGAAATGGGATGTTTATCATAAGTATTGGGAGTTAAATCGCCATTAATCTTAGACAAATCAGACAAACCCAACATTCCTTTAATCTTCTCCCTAACTTGTTTCTGTGCTTCCTGCGTTATAGAAAATTGAAAGGGAATAGAGCTCATGAATTTATTCATATAGCCCTCGTAATTAGCTTGCTGCCCATAAAAATGATGGAACAAATGCCCTGTCATATTATAATCCATCACCAAAATGATATTATCAAAGCCGAACTTATTGGAATTATGGCAATCAGAATAGTATGGATTATCCACTTGCGAGGAAAGTACATTCATGATACGGAAAAGGTGAGCAGGGTCTATTCGGTCCAAGTCTTCAACTATCAGTATAGACTTAGCCATTTGATGTTCCAAAGTCTTTTGGATAAGCATCGTAAAAGCATCACATTCACTAATACTTCCTTGCATTCCATAAAAACCATTCAGATAATCTTCCGCTCCCTTGACAATATCTTGCTCTTGATATTTTGCACAAACAGTCTGTACAACCTCAACAAGCTCTTTTAATTTCTTTACCACTGTACTCAGCATCGTTACAGGCGCAATACCTAACAGAAAATTAAGCAACTTAGACAAAGACTCCTTATTACAAACTGCATCAAAAAACTTGTCATCCGCCTCTTTGTAATCAAAGATTCTATCATCCTTAATGAGCTGAAAAAGAATATCTCGCTTAATATACTCTATAATATCTTTATTGTCCTCAACCACATAATTGACAGGATGCAGTGTTATGAAATAATAGTCATTATTCTTAGAGGCAAAACTATTTATAAATTTGTTCAAGAAATATGATTTTCCATCCCCAAATTTTGCCGATAAAATCATTCGGTTTTCACTCACAAAGACTTTCTTAAAGTCTGCTATTTTCTGAGAAATATAAATTTCATCCATATTACTTAGTTTTATTGTTCTCCAATGCTTTCTTCAGCCATTCTATCGACTCACGTCTTAGCTCCTCCAACTTTTTCTGAGCCTCAACAATAGAAGAAGTCATCTTAATATTCTCGTAATCATCAAAACTCAAAATCATTCTATCTTCCAAGCCAAACAATTTGAGCAGGGAGGTAAAACGACTTAAACCACGATTCACATTGCCATAAACAAGGAACTCCTTGCCAAAGATGATAGAGAACACACAAGCATGGAAGGAATCTGTTACCACGAACTCTGCATCCTCAAACTGCTGAAGCCAATACTCTACAGATGGAGGTGTGGCAGCACCAGGCTGATAGATACTACAAGGGGTAAGCGAATGCTCCGAAGCCACAGAATCAATCAACTTTTGCTTATCATCATTTGGATCCATCACATAAACAAGCATTTTCCCTGTCTTGCCATGATTGACCTTCACAAACTTCCGATAATCAGCCTTTGTCAAGAGCATCGTAGGGTCAAGTACATATTTCACTGTATCACAGTCCAAATACTTTCTGCACATTTCCACACCCTCTGCTTCACGACAAGACACAGCATCCATCTTTTGGATATATTTCTTGCATTCCTCTGTTTCCTCTGCAGTATATTCCCATGTCTCCACTCCAAAGCTAGGAGCGTAAGCAATGCGCTTGATGTTCCATCCATTGGTAAAACGCAAGAAGGCATCAGGCATCTCCCCAAAATATAGATGAAAGAAGTATGAACGCCAAATCTGGTCACTTCCCACAACGATGGCATCAAACCTATCCTTCGGAATATCCTTCAATCCATTGATATAATATTCATGGATATTAGCATTTACGAAATGATAGGTATTTGCACAATACGTATTCTTGGCAACCTCCTTCTTGATATTACCATGATACATGCCGAGTTTGCGGCCCACCAAGCGCATGGCATAGACAAAAGGGCGCAAAAACTTCGGTGACATCTTCAAAAGATACGGATTGTCCAATACTACGACATCATGCCCCCCTAGATTCTCCAAAGTTGTCTGCAAGGCATAAGCCTGCAAAATTCCACCATAATTGGCATTCAATGGGATTGTTAATATAGCGATTCTCATAAGCGTTTATTCTATTATAATTAATTTATCTATAGGCATATTACTATTAATCTGTATATAGTCCATAGGAATTTTACTCAAATCTGAAATTCTTTGCTTTAATACATCTTTCGTTTTAAATACCACGAAACAATTATCTTCAAGTTTTTGCTTCAAATCAACTATTCCATGCCACAGTGAAGTCATAATCAAACATTCCTCGCCGCTTCCCCATCTTTTACTTCTTCCATTCTTTAGAGTGAGATCAAAAGAAATGGTTTCAGGGGATGATGATGGAATAAAATACAAGACATTAAAAAAAGGTTTCAATACTTGATAAATGTAATCAAAAGAAGATTTTAGCTTTGCATTTTTACAATGCTTCATCAAAACTTCCAATTCTGATACAGCAGGCGTCCCATCGAATGTACCTTTTGCATCAAAATAAAGTTCAAAAAATGCACCATTCAAAAAATCATTATGATTATTCACATCTGTAAACTCTACCAGACTTTGAACATTTTGAAAGAAATTTTGGCAATCAAAACATCCATAATACGCAGCAAACATACAGCATCTCCCCAAAATGAATTTTTGATTTTTGTCTAACTTAGCATAATTCAATGCTTTCATCTTGGACAAAGCTTGCCGTTGGTCACTAAACTGAGTTGATAGAAAACCTGTTATGATTTCAACCAAATCAGCATCTGAATAATCATAATCCTCTCGTCTTATTACCATATCTGAATATCCTCCAACATTCAGATTTTGAATTAACTGACCAGAATTAAAACTAAAGTCTCCGATTAACGACGTATGCTCCCAACTTGTTTGTTTATGTCCCGAAAGATTGTAAACTGTCGTCCGAACTTTTTTGAAGAAACTTTCTATAGGTAATCCCAATTCATTTATGTGTTGGAGAATGGCATTAGTATAAACACTATGACCATTTGCGCCACCATCACTTGCAGTTTCGCCAGGGGATGTAGAGTATGCTATAATCGTTCCTTCTGGTGCAAAAACAGGTGCAATGTTCGCACTAGCAAAAGGTGCTCTTGCCGCTGGAAAAGGATTATTACGACAAGCATCCAGCATGATGATATTAAATTGGCATTCCTTTGTTTTGATTTTATCAATCACACTTTGTAAATTTATGGAATAACGCTTAGTTCCAGCTTCATTATCGGCAGGTGTATTAACACACAAAAGATAGTTCTCTCCTTGGATTTCAACGCCATGCCCTGCAAAGAAGAATGTACATACTTGAAATTCATCAAGATTGGCAACAAATTCTTCAAAATTGTTGTCCCATTCATCTATTGTTATGTCATATAAGTCAGTAACATAGAATTTAAGATTACGAAAAGTGTCAGCAATACTTTTTGCATCATTTACCGCATTAGACAATTTATTTGCAACCTCATATTGGTCAATACCAACAACCAATGCCTTGGCTTTTAGATATGTAACATTCTTCATTGGCTTATTTACCTAGAATGTTTTTAATCACCTTGACTCCTTGCTCGCCCAAAGCACCTTTAATGGTCCGCTTCATCTTACCCTTGAAAGAAGGATCAATCATAATATTGAGAATTTTTTCCAAAGCAGAACTTTCGTCATCAGTTTCAGTGAAAGTCTCAAATATGATTGGACGCTCTCCGATTGTCGGATTCAGGAACTTATCAACTACAGCCATAAACTCGTCCTTACTAGAAGCGGATAAATACTCATACCCCAAGTCCTCTGCATAATGCTTCACCAACTGGTGTGACTTATTGCCGAAATGCCCAGCCGCATCAACAAACTTGTCTGCCTCTTCTCCTAAAAAACTGCATGGGTGATTGTAATTTCTGAATTCATTACCCTTTCCATTATTTACAAGCAATATGCGAACATTATTTCCTACATGTCTATTTCCGATGACATTCATATCATAGAAAAAGGCCAAATCACCGAAGACTCCAAAATAAAGTTTATCTGAGTGGCACAGGGAAGCACCTATCATCGTAGAAACACCCCCATCAATACCAAAGCCCCCGACATTGCACTTGGAAAGAATCCCAGAAGGTAGCTTGAAGAAATTCCAAGAACGCAAACTATGAAGTATGCCAAAGTGTATCTCGCTGTTCAATGGCAAATTATCAACCATTTGTCTTGCCATCCATACGTTACTGAAAGGAAGTTCTGGAATTTTCTCCTGAACCATCTCAACTTCTGATTGTATAGCCTTCAAATATTCCGTATGTGAATAACCTTCTTCTGCATATTTCTCAAAAAAGACCTCTTCTGGCATCATAAATACCCTACGAAGATTACCTCCCCCATCACGAAGGGCACCATCTGGACTTACACGCCATGTATGAGAAGCTCCAGCTCCCCATCCTGTCCCTGTAATCTCACCGATACGGATTCCAAGATTGACGTGTGTCAGGGAAGAATTCCATTGCATCTGTCCACCTACGATTTGAGCATGTACCTCATATTGCCCACGATACCCACTTGTATGCTCACAATAGACCACTGCATCATAAGTGGCGCAAAACTTGTCTATAGCCTTGGTCAATCTTTCCGAGAAATTCGCATGTGCACCAACAAATATCGCAATTCGACCATTACGAGGTATCTCTGGCAAGCTCTCATCAAACAATGTATGACGATAAATGGCATGAACTGGAGGAATTTCCTTCACACTAAAATTATGGCTGTATCGAGTGTACATGTTAATATGTGCAGGACCTCCACCATTCTTTTTCAAAGCAAGGATGGCCTTGTTTGCCTCTATCTCACACATACGTTCATCCTCTGCATCTTTTACCATAGGAATGGTAACACTTTCTACCGCTATGTCATTCGGTAGTTGACGGCGATCAATTTGCTGGTCTATCAAGTGTCCTATCTTGTGATTGCCTCTCGTAGAGGTAATGGCAAGAATAGGCAGTTTACGATAAAAGGCCTCGGTAAGTCCCGGCATATAGTTTCTTGAAGCGGTCGCTCCTGTGCAAGTTAACACTACAGGTTCACCTGTCTCAGCAGCCATACCACAAGCCAAATACGCAGCACTTCTCTCATCGACGGACGACCAGATATGAAACCAAGGGTCATTCTCTATGCTTACAACAAAAGTCATGTTAGTTGTACCTGGTGAAGCTATCACACGGTGAATGCCATGAGCTTTCAACAAAGCAATTACTATCTGGACGTTACGTTCGTCTGTAAAATATCTTTTTTCTTCCATAGCTATAAGCGTTTTAGATTATTTCCATCTGGCATTGATGGTCTTGCCTTCATTGCAGAATAAGATTTGCCCATTTAGGCAATTAGATACATCAGAAAGCAAGAAACAAGCAACCTCTGCCACCTCCTCAGGGAAATAATATCGGTTAGTAATATTATATGGACATGATATGTCTGTATCATCTTTAGATTTACCGACCATATCAGATATTGTAATTCCTGGAGCTACTGCGTTAATTCTAAACCCATCATTGACAAAACGGTAAGCCAAACCTTGAACCAAGCTATTCATTGCAGCCTTTGTCAAACCGTATGGTCTTTCATCAACCGTCATGCTAGTCTCGGAAGAGGTAAACAACACATTTTTCATTGAAGTATTCCCTTCTGTCTTACATTTCTCGACAAAAGACTGAGTCAAGAAGAAAGCACCTTTGAGATTGGTAGAGACCTGAGCGTCAAACTGTTCTGGTTTTACAGCAAGGAATCCGTCTTCATGCAAAGAAATACCAGCATTATTCACCAAGCAGTCAAGCCCCCCTAGTTTTTGGTCTGCATCAGCAATGAACTTGCCAAAAGAAGCAGTGTCTTGTACATCCAAGGTCAAAAATTCACAACCTATTTCAGATGCACTTTTTCTCAAAGTCTCCTCATTTCTTCCAGCAATAAGGACCTTCGCACCTTCTTCGCAAAACTTCTTTGCCATAGAGAAACCTAGACCTCTTCCACCACCTGTTACAATTATTCTTTTCCCTTTCAAGCAAGTTGAAGAGGAAGTATAATACACATTGGCAACAACTGTAACTTTTGGAATGCCCTTGATGATATATCTTAAAGAGCGTTTTATAATTTCTTTAATATTCATTTTATAATATTTAATTTTCTAAGAAAAAATCCTCCCAAATGACGAATTAGCCAATAAGTCTTGTTTGCATAAACCACAATCAGTGCAACTGGTTTAGAAGGCAAGTTTCTTCCATTCGATATGGCGAAATCCACATTGTCATGAGCAAAACTGTCCCTATCATAATTGACAACCTGCTCAGAAACATATAGCAATTTATGTTGTTTCCACTTCTCTATAGGAAAAACATTAGCAAATTTGCCTAAGGCTCCTGCAGAATCTAGTGCCATCAATGTTCTTAAACACTTACTGCAACATCCACAATTGACCGCAGCAGTATGGCTATCAGATGTGTTTACACAAACATTCAAATTATTTTGAGCCATTCCCCAATTAATAATATGCTTTGTTTTCTCTGTTCTTGAATACTGTGAGCCATCACAGAGAATATCCAAACCATCAGGACTTAACAGTGGCATGATAATAGGATCGGACATTTCCGCCATATCAACATGATGAGCCAATAGATTGGACATTGCAAACTCTTTATAAGAATTAGTTCCACTGATATAATATCGTTTAAGTACCTTTTGAAAGACCAATACACTTGACAATCTACAAAGGACACCAGCATCATACTCCCAATGAGGCAAGTAGAAACCAAACATGTTTGTATTCAACATTACTGAATTCATCTGAAGCTCAGAAGCCATGGACTTAGTAATGCCAAACCGGTTATTTGCTCGCTCCCAGGTTTTAGAATTTGATGTATTTCCATACTGACCAACATGAAAGAAAAACAAGGTGTCAACTTTATAATCCTCATCATTTGTATTCAAATAGTTATCATATAGAGTCGAGAAGGAATCTACCCCCCCCGAAAAGCCTGTACCGACATGCAGCAAACTACATTTTCGTGCATTTTGGAATCCGCCAACCTTGACGGCGATTTTCTGTGCCTTAACTTCATAAGCTGCAACTATTCCCTGCACATAATGCATGATATTGTGATAGAGTTTTTTAGAAACACTTCCCTCAATTTCAATATCTTCACCATAATACATGGCAGGATAAAGCAATGCAACCAAAAATGCGTCATAGACATCAGTAGTTAGCCATTCGTAATAATTTTCATCAACAGAAAACCAAAACTCTCTTACAGATGTGAACTTTGCATCCAAATCACAAATGATACGTGCTTGAGGTTTACCATATTTAAATGGAACAGAATGTTCCAAACGTAAATTACTTATCTTCATAAATATCCTTGTTTATAATTCATACCCCAATTCAGACAGCGTCTCTCTCATCAGAGCAATACGACACTTCCAATCTCCTAGTTTCATTGCCATCTTACGATTTCTATCCACCAACGTCTGATAGTTTCCCAAATGGTTGATAATGTCTTCCACTTGTTCTGCAAAATGCTCCTTATCCAAATCAACCACTGGATTATAACCAAGGATATCGATCAACTCCTTTGGAGCCTTGCCAATGATGATGACTCTAGAGAGCATACACTCCCAATAACGCTGCGTCAAAGTCTCGATACCCTCAGCTATCTCTGGCTGATTCACGCTTCTAGGCAAGCAAATCGTAATCTTCGAATCTGCAAGCGCATCAATCAGCATCGCTCTTGTCGCCAAAGCACCCTTCTCGTTTCTGCTGCTCAAAACATTTACCTTCTCTGATAAGGACGAGGTATTCACATAGTTGCAGCAACGTCCAAACTCCAAATAATCAAACTTTCGCTTTGACAATTCCTTGCCTTCCTTGTAGAGATTCGTCTCTATTGCCTCAGGCAAGTGGAATATCTGAATATCAGGACACAACTCCCTCATTCTCTCAGCAGTCTGCAAAGAAGTGAAAAACGCTGTGCGCACATGATGTTTCTTCAACCAAGCACTCACTTTACCAAAGAAACGAGGCCAACAATCCCAAAACAATGGGATAATCTCATAACACAAATAATCTGGAAATGTGTCAAATGACAAATTGGCAGCCTCCACAAAACGAAGACGAACCTGCTTCTTGCTTTGGTAAAAGGATGGCAAAGGAAGATGATACGACAAGCTCTCATAAAGATGCTCGTATGGACGTTCCCCCACACATTTTCCACCAGCTTCCACCCATGCTTGATAAACAGCCAATTTAAAATTGCTGTTATTCTTGTATATGAACGGCTTGACAGCCTTTACTATCTTTCCCATCATTCTCTAAAATTTACTTTCTTGCCCAATGGTACAAAGCCCATTTTTGGCAACAACACTTTGTTCACCATATAACTATAGTTAATGTCCTCGAACTTTAATTCATTCTTTGCATCAATGGTGATGGTTCCATTCACGATACCTTCTATGGCATGAGCCAACCCTTCGGAATCTTCCTGTTCCAACCTATAACCAAACTTCCAATCATTTGAAGCCAATGTCGCACCACCCACATCCGTACTAAGGATATAACATCCTAGGGCTGCCGCCTCACTATACACATTACCCCAACTCTCATGTCTCGAAGTCATCATCAGCACCTTCGCCCGATTGTAATACTCAAACACAGTCTTGGCATCATAAATCATGCCTGTGAATATCAACTTACCCTTATGCTGAGGGCATTCCTCAAAGAATTGATCTATCACGTTTTGGAAGTCATCGCCCTCCTTTAGGTCGAAGCTGCTTGTAATTGGACCAAGCATATAAATCTTCCATTCCTTCAAGTCCACCTTTCGCAAGGCATTCAGAAGCATTTCGGTATTCTTCTGGTAACAACCAATACGCCCTACACAAACCATGATGTTCTCCTTTTCCACAAAAGGCTTGCGACTCAGACCGTATGAAAGGAATTTTTCATCATCCAAGCAAGGATAGAAATGAAGCAACCCAGTCCAATGCTTACGCTGGCACAAGTCATCCATCAGATGATAAGCTGCGGTATTGGCAACAAGATATGTAACATGACGAAAGAAATAGTCCGTCAATTTATCCTTCACATACCCAGCCAAGCCCCCAGAATAATGGAAGCCATTTTGGTTTAGTTCACGAGCCTGAGGCTCCTCCATATCTCCAAAGGCCACCACCTTTCCATTCGGATTCAATTTCTGATAGAGGAAAGTAGCCAACATGTGAACGGCACTGCTGCCAGTAAGGAAGAGAACATCAATGTCTTTGGCATGTGTCAAGATTTCCGTCAATAACACCTTCCATACATTCTTGTTCTTCGTCCGCTCAATAGTCACTCCCCGATGCAATTTTGGGATTTCCGTCTTACCCAAGTTTTGGGTATATAAATATTTGCATTCGCCTCCCAACTCCTTACCTATATAATAAGGTATCAAGAAAATGTCCTTGGAGAGAAACATTTCTTGAAATTGGTAGGCATAAGCTAAAATTTTTATTGTATTATTCATTATTTTTAAGTCCTTCTTGAATCACAGTAATAGACTCTTCCAATCTAACAAGTGCCATTTCAAAATTCACATTGTCATTAGAAAAATCAGCTATTGCATCACCAAAACCACTTTCTGAAAAATGCTCATATTGAGAAAAGTATTTATAGTAAGCATATAGATTTTTGGCGCATTCCGAATATTGGGGTATTCTTTTTAAGGTTTCAAATACCACTTTTATATTCAACTCATTTTTAACTTCATTTTCTGGAATCAGACTCCTCACCTCTTTTTTGTTTCTTGCCTTCCATAAATATCTTTCTCCACATAGTTCAGTTTTATCAGCTGCTTTGTTCGGTTCATAAGCCCAAAGAAAATTATCTTCCAAATTCATGGTATAAATATGCTCCAACATTTCATCATCAAAAGGCAAGATGCCATTCGCTTTATCACGAAACACCTCGAACTCATCAAAAAGAGCCTTAGCATAATCAATATGCAAAACTTCTGCAATTTCCATTGCATCAGCCTCGGTCACACTACTCAGATAGAGTCCGAGCAAGCAATCCATACAACAATTGCGCAGAAGAAGTCCTATGGGCAATTTGAACAGGACAGAATTGCTCACAGCAACTGACACTTTAGTCAATACTGCGATAGCAGACAAATTAGAACATTGCCTCATTAAAATGCCAAGAAGAAGGCGTTCCTTTTTGCTTGCTATTGTGGATTTCTTATCAAAAACTACTCTTCGCAGTTCTTTTACTAGATTTTTGCATTTTTGATTAACAACAATCCACTCGTTTGATGACTCTGTTCTTTTCATATCTATCCCTAATATCAACCATCTATATTTCATTAATTGAGATAGAGTTCTCTTTCTATTTACTAAATGGTAACTTTATCTATAAGTTTTTTTTCAAGCCAAACTTCTCTTATATGCTTTTAATGGCAACCAGAGAAGCCATAGCTTGAATTTTCGACTAAAAGTATCTGTTTCTCTTTGATTAAAGATTATTCAAAAAGTTATGCCAACTTTTCCTCAATTCCATCCACAAAAGCTTCTACACTGTCGAGCATACCAACTTCACGTAATTTAAAAACAATATCAAACTCCTTTTCTATCATAGAGACTATAATCATCTGAGTAACAGAATCCCAATTATCAAAATCATCTGTTGTCATATCCTCATCCAATTCGATAGTTTCGTCGTTGAATGCTGTTCTAAAAATAGGAGTAAGCTTTGCCAAAATTTCATTTCTTTCCATAATTGTATTTTTATTTATCGTTTATAATTCAAAATGTTTCTTGATTGCTTTTCTATCCACTTTACCATTTGTATTCAAAGGAATAGATTTCATAAACAGCCACTTAGCAGGGAGTTCGTAAGGAGGCAGTTCATTGGCAAGTTGAGTCTTATGTGCCTTGAAATCATATTCATCGCCCTCTATAACAATTGCAAGTTCTGTATTTCCTTGCTCATTAGTATATGGCATAACTACGCAGAAATTACCACCTGATATTTCTGAATATCTATTTTCAATTTCTCCCAGTTCTACACGGAATCCATTAATCTTAACCTGATAATCTTTACGACTAACAAACATCAGGTTCTTATCTTCGCCATAATAACAAAGATCACCTGATCTGTAATAACGTTTGCCATCAATTTCTAAGAATTTAGCCTGATTTTCTTTTTCATTCATCCAATAACCTGGGGTAAGCTGATCACCACATAGACAAAGCTCACCCTCCATGTTTTCATCTTTGATAATCTGGTCATGATTATCTAACAGCAAAAGATTACTATTTACAAAAGTTTTGCCAATGCAGATAATATCATTACTTGCCAATGGATCTGTAACATTATTTTTATCAATCTTATAATATGTACAGAAGACTGTATCTTCGGTAGGTCCATACATATTGTAACTGATCATATCTGTATTAGCCTGATGCCAAGCCTTCAACACCTTACCTGTCAATGCTTCACCACAAAAAATGTTATACCTTACACTGTTTAATTCCACCTCATCCATATACGGCAGCATATTTCTTACCATAGATGGAACCATCTGCAAAACAGTCAAGTGATAATCTTCCAAAAGACCAGCAATATAGCTAAACTTAATTGCTTTTTGAGGAATCGTATAAATGCTTGCGCCTTTAGCTAAAGGAATAACATAGCTTGAAACAGAAAAATCAAAAGTTAAATCAAAAGGCTGTAAACATTTATCCTCCTTTGTAATGTCTAAACCTATATGATTCATCGAATCAATAAATGCAGCAACATTGCCACGAGTTATTGGTACGCCCTTCGGTTTTCCGGTACTTCCAGAAGTGAAGATAATATACGCAAGAGTACTTTCTGTAACTTTAGAAAATTCAACACTTTCTTTTCTGGAATACCCATCCATCAATACTTCTTTAGTAGGCACCATGTTAACACTCTCTACATCAATATTATATTTTTTGTCTGCAGAAAGAATAAAATGCGAGCCTACACTTTTTATCACCTCAATATGGCGTTCTTTCGGCTGTTTCGGATTCAAAGGAATATAAGTCTTTCCACAACACCAAAGAGCGATAATCGATGCGTAAGTACGTATGTCATCCGTAGCATATAAGCCTATCAAATCCTCTGGTAAATCCTTGACAACACTCCATATTTGCTCAACTGCATCATACAATTGACTATAGCTATACATCTTATTTCGGATACAGAAAGCTACATCCAAGGAGTCTTTCTTAGAAAATACAGGTTTCAAGAAGGCCTCAAAAAAATCGTTATTTATCATAGACTTGTAAAATTACGAATATCCATTAATCTATTTAAGAAATACTTCTTATAATTCTTCTCCAACTTATCCAAAGGTAATCGTTCTTCTTCTGGATAAAGAACTTTCTCATGTTCAATAACCTCTTCTGGTTTCAAACTAAAGCCTACAACCTTGGCTGGATTTCCTGTAACAATAGAATAAGGAGGCACATTTGTTCTTACCACAGCACCTGCACCAACCGTTGCTCCACGCCCCACCTTTACACCGCTGAGAAGGGTTACATTTGCACCAAGCCATACGTCTTCTTCAACTACAACATCCTTTTCTATATCCTCAGAATGCTGTGAGGCACTAATGTTAAACCATTGACCAATTGTCCTTCCATGATTACCTGTAACAACAGTAAGTCCCACTGCAGAACTTGAGTTCTTTTTCATAATAAAGCGACCGCTATATGAAATTAAGGTAAAACCATTATCAATATCTACTCCATCATAGAGTAAAACTTTTGAGTAATCTGATAACAAATTAGGTTCTCCTATTTTGGCACCGTTACCACAGAAACCTAGTTTTTTCAATCTGCGTTTAGCCTTAAAACTCTCTATCGTATTTAAAACTTTTAATCTCAATTCAAATATATTCATATTCCCCCTAATAATTAAAAATTTAGTTTATTAATAATCTTATGAATCAGTAACAAATCATATCTTTTATATAATAAAGGATATAACTTTCTACATTGTTCCTCATAATTTGGGCGCTCCCCTAGAAAAAGCTTATAAAGACACATTTTTTCCCAAAAAGTTTTTCCTTTAAAGTTTATGTGTCCTAAGAAATCTTCCTTAATATCCTTTCGTCCCTTACTCGCAGCAGCAAAAACCTGATTACATACCATAATAGGTTTGGGGCTGTAGTATATATTAGCGAGGTTATATACCTTGAAAAGCATCTCGTCGTCTTCAAAACGCCTCAGGTTTTCATCGAACAAGCACTGCAACGCCAATTGTTTCGTTAAAATAAAAGAACCGGTTCGAGGATTGATTTTACCTTGATAATAACTTTTAAATGGATTCTTTATCTTTCCTTCCTTTGCATTATCAGCTATTATTCTATGCTGTCCATTGTCTGCATACCACGAGAAATCAATGAAATTGAACTCTGGATGGGAATTTATTGCATCGCGGAACATTCCCAATGCCCCAGGCAAGAATTCATCGTCGGCATCAAGGAACAGTATCCACTCGCCCTTAGCATTCTTCACACCAGTATTACGAGCCTTGCTCGGTCCACCATTCTCCTGCTTTATCAGTCGGATGCGCAGATCGTTTATAGCCTCAACAACGCCAACCGATCCGTCCGTAGAACCATCGTCCACTATCACAACCTCAAAATCGTCGTACTCTTGTGAGAGCACGCTCTTCAGAGACTGCGCAATAGACGCTTCCTTATTATATAAAGGTATTACTACTGAAATCATTTTTTCCTTGTGTATTTATGAATCTTTTCCAAGACGGTGGCACACTTGTTCATTAAGAAACTTGCTACACCACCCTCTTTATAGATTCTGTTGAAGATTTTACCTGCCGGAGAGAATAGAAAATAGATATGCTCTTTTCCCACAGGCATCGTTGGCGACACGAAACTCTGCTTGCAATGCATTATGATTTCTTTGATGTCTGCCGTGAGACCTTTCTCTGTCTTCACATCTTTGTATATCTGCAAACTGAAGAACGGAGAATAGTCCTGGTTCTCTATGAAACTCATGTGCCACCAGTGAACAATCGCTGCATCTGCAAAGTATTTTAAGGACATTGCCACTTGAGAGTTGTATATTCCAGGAAGCTCTGATATCAACATATTGCTCTCTTTGTTTGCAACAGAGAGAGCTGGCTGATCTTGACTATTTCCTTTTACGAAACATGAATACTCCCACTTCTGATTCCATAATTTGTAAAACTCTCTTGTTGTAAGGTTGTCTGCAACAAACATTACTCCACTATTGAACCAATACTTTGAATCAGAGATATCAACACCAAATAAATTTTTAATTCCATTCACAGGAGAGAATGTTAAATCTTTAAGCATAAGATGCTCTTCGGGCACAGCAGCAATATCGCAAGTAAGGTTGTCAATATCATCCAACGGCTTACAGATAACAGTATCCGTATCAATGAAGAGGTATGCACCATCTATCACGTTGCGCACCGTAGTCTTTATGACTCGTGAACGCTGCTTGGCGTTATAGTTCTCTGGCACCGGTACAACAACAATGTTGGTTATCATGCCGCAAAGCTCAGGGAATCGCTCCACGTACTTCTTCGTCGATTCATCCACCAGCACGTTGACCGTCACCTCAGGATGGAACTGGCGAAGAGAATAAAGCGACACCCACAGCTCCTCCAAGAAGTAATCTTTCTCGGAGCTAATCAGCGTGTATACTATTGAGGTTTTCATTTATCTTTTAATATGTAGTTTATATAATATGAATTCGATAAATCGAATCAAATTCCACTTTAAGAATTTTTCTTTGTAGATAATTTGAAACAGATTGTTCTGTGTAAAGTCCTTTACTTCGGATGTTCTATGTGCCATGTCGTATAGTTTCCATCCAAAATGATTATGGAAGAAATCTTTCTGCTGTATAGAAATTTTAAAGACATTCTTCTTAATGCCATGTAATGAAGAAAGAGTCTGTACCATCAAGTCCCATGTGTATTTCCATAACAAGAATATTGCATGGTCGGGAAGAGTGTAAACAGACATAAGTTTCTCAGTGGCATCAACGAATGTATCGTATCGATATGCGTTTACAGAGAATGGATAGAAGCGGTTGGATAATGAATTCTGATCTGTAGCATCGTGCACATAAGTTATATCAGAGATGGTGGCAATGCCACTTGTGTGCAACAGATACTGATAGCAGAACAAACGGTCTTCTGACAAAGATAGTTTTGTATCAAACTGTATTCCTTCTTTTGCTATAACGCTGCGACGATACATTCTGTCCCAAGGTATCATGAAGTTAAGTACTTCTGTTTCGTCAATGAATTTTGCAATGCCGTCTTTTCCTTTATATGTTCGCCTATCATAGACATGTCCTTTCACAGTTTGATTTCCTGATGCAATCTGCTCGAAGCCTGTAAAAACAATATCAATTCCGTTTTCAACCACAGAAAGCATAGCTTCAACATGATTAGGCCTTATAGTATCATCGCTATCAAGGAATATGACCCATTCACCTCCTGCAATTCTCAATCCTTCATTGCGAGCAGAACTTACACCGCCATTCGGCTTGTGAATAGCTGTGAATCTTGAGTCTTTTGCAGCAAACTCGTCTATGATACGTGGAGACTGGTCCTTGCTTCCATCATCAATCATCAGACATTCGAAATCAACATGCGTTTGATTGAGAACGCTTTCAAGACAACGTACAAGTTTATCTCCAGTATTATATATTGGAATAATAATTGAAACTTTTGTTATTTTCTCCATTCTATGTTCTTTGATATGATTTTTGCAGGAACACCACCAATCAAACAATTCCGTTCTTCTATAGATTTGGTTACGACAGCACCCTGAGCTATGATGCACCCATCTGCGACAGAAACACCTTTTGTGAGGATTGTGTTAGAAGTGATCCAAACATGTTTACCTATAGTTACAGGTGATTCTGAAATGCTCTGTTCCCCGTTGTGTATTATCGCATGGCCATCAGAGGTGTTAATCTGCACATTCCAACCTAACAGACAATCATCGCCAAAGGCTATATTCCGAGAAGCTCTGAAATAGCAATTTTTATTGCAGTAGAATCTCTTGCCTAATTCTATAGAAGATCCTTCGTCCATTCTTAGGACGGAACCCTGTGATATAACTGTAAAACCATGAAGAATTAGTTTGGTATTCTTCGTGAAATAAAGTCCGCCTTTCATCTCCTGCAAGCCCGGACTTCCGCAATCGCCAAGAAATACACTTTTTCGATATGGCTGATGAAGAATAAGTTGTCCTCGCTTCAGACCATGAATACGAAAATTCGTTGTAATCCAAACCGGCATATAAACAGCCTGTCTGAATGGCAGATAGCGAAAGTTGAAATAGAGTGACTTGAAGAAATTAAGTATTTGCATATTACCACAATTGTTTAGTGTTCCACTTTTCGTCATATTTTGCAGCAAAGGCGACAAGTCGATTCCATATCGGATTAAGGACTTTGTCGATGCTGCCCATTATCAGCATTGCTGCAGCTGCATACAAAACCATTATCGGCAGTATCTGCCAAGGTTCATTTGCTACGCCGTAAAAGTATTGGATAGGACGCTCAAAGCAATTCTTCCATAATATAGCAGGACACTGAAGAAGATAACAGGCAAACACACCGCTACCCATCCAATTAACAAATCTGGATTTAACGTCCAACTTGCTGAAAATTGCAAATATCCAAACACTATTGACCATGATAATAGGGCTATCGTATGCATAGGAATATTTCCAGATTTTGCCTGCTATCAATGGCACATACATAAAGCCGACCACTAAGAGCACATTGAAAAGGAGATAACTCGTCACAAGTTTTGTTTGCGAGCATCCGTTTATCAGATTCTGATTATGACGAATTGTATTTCCTAATGCATAAAGTAATAGAAAGTTAGTAAGATTCTTACCTTCAACAAGACTGATGTCTCCTTCCGTAACATTACCAATATAAACACTCATAAACGTGAGTATCGCTAACAAGTAAAAGCGCTGGCTTTTAGTGATGTTTTCCAAATAGCGATTGATTATGGGTGAGAATAAAAACAGATACAGATATGTGTTAAGATACCACTGAGCATCAAAACCAAAAATGAAAATGCTTTTCAAAACATCTTTCACTCCGCCCGTATTATAGACGAGCATTGGTATGACTGCTAACGGAACGAAGTAGAAGTATCCTTTGGAGCATAAGCGCATAAGACCTTTCAGAGAGAAGCGAATGCCAAAGTATCCACTGATAAGCACAAACAACGGTACTCCTATGTGTAGGGGTATCTGTAAGGCTTGATACAACTTTGTACTGGTAGGAACTCCTCCCAATGCAAACAGACATAAATGATAAACAATGATGCAAAGCATTGCGAAACACCTGAGCAATTCAATATTTGATTGACGATTTGTAATTGTTAAACAGATATTTTTACATTTCATAATTTATGTAATTTTTCTTTAATTATATTCACTATGCGCTTATGAAACTTTCTAGTTCCAGGAGTCAATATATAGAACTGAATATATATTGTAGGAATGATAATCACAGACAAGACAAATCCATATATTGCAATGCTGAGATATGAATTAAGATTGTCGGGATGCAGCATGCTGTCTAACCATACAAAAAGAACGCCGTTGGCAGCCAACAATCCCCAACGCCATGCCATTGGCAAGAAATAGCCTCGCCATGGATTTATTTTGAATCCTCGTGTGTAGAGGAAATACGGCTTCCAACCATTTACGATGATTAAGTTGCTTGCCAAACCACCCATAAGAACACCTGCTATATCGAAGAAATAGCCCAATGCAAATGCTAAACCAAGGTTGATTATTGCTTCTATAACTGGAGCCCAGATATCTTGAAACAAGCCATAACCTCCGATGTATCCGTCAACGGTGCTTCTGTTTATGGAGAGGAACGATAGAATGCACACAAGTATGAGCACTTCATGGCCCAAAAGATATTTGGGCGACAACCAAACCGAGATGAATGGTTCGCAGATTAGACCTAATACAAGAACACAACCGAAGGAGACACAAAGACGCGAGTCTATCAACTCCCAAAAGACTGATTGTATACGCTGATCATCTCTACTTGCAATCAAGTTGCCTATAGCATTGCCAGTACTTGCAAAAGCGGTCTTCAATACGTCTTTTGCTCTGTCGATGGTGGCAAGGTAGTTGCCGTAATAGGCTACAGCGGTTAGCGAGGTGAAAGCAAACATAATCAAAGGAGATACTTGATTGACTATGAACGTCGTGATTTTATGGAAGAAAATCTGCTTGGTCTTCTTTATTATCTCAGGATATTCCTTAAGGAGTTGCTTACCGCTCTCTTCAACTTTTGCGAGCCAGGGATAATCTCTATGCAACACATGGTTTAACCATAAGCAACCGATGATAGAGCCTAACAATGTAGTGCCAATATAGAGAATGAACGGACATGGAACGATTGGCAGCAAGAATATCAGCAGTATTTGAAAGACAACAGATGCAGAAGAGGTAACTTGAGTAACCTTATAGCCTTTCTGGTCTGCTGCAAGAATGCACTGACGATAGTTCATGAAGTAGCCCAACATCGAACCGATGAGCATAACAGAGAACGTAGCGTAAGCATACCATAACGGAAGCTGTATCTTCGCGAAGATGATTGGGAAGAAGCACATGAGAATAGCTGATCCGGCCATCACAACCATTGCTATTCGGCGATATATCCATCCCTGTAGAGCTACAATTTTATTCATTGTGACCGTATCACCTTCGAACATAGGGCGATACAAGAAATAGCCGACAGATGAGCCGATACCCAATTCGGCAAGATTCAAGAAACTAAAGCTGTCTCTTATACACATCTCCGAGCCCACGAGACCCTAAGACATCTCG